>Ga0315273_10000134_pt1 | contig 65879 bp, 48 predicted proteins | sample YL17G02_0_MG_FD_205753 | JGI IMG/M metagenome (GOLD analysis project Ga0315273, IMG submission 205753) | Sediment microbial communities from Yellowstone Lake, YNP, Wyoming, USA - YL17G02_0 | ecosystem: Environmental > Aquatic > Freshwater > Lake > Sediment | place: USA: Wyoming | collected... | reverse complement strand
GGCGACGAGGTCAAGCGGCGCATCATGCTCGGCACCTTCGCCCTCTCCGCCGGCTACTACGACGCCTACTACCTGAAGGCCCAGAAGGTGCGCACCCTCATCCGCCGCGAGTTCGACGCCGCCTTCGCCAAGTACGACGTGCTCGTGACGCCCGTCACTCCCACACCAGCCTTCCGCCTCGGCGAGAAGGTCGACAACCCCTTCGAGATGTATCTAAGCGACATCTTCACCCTGCCCACCAACATCGCCGGCATACCGGGCATCTCCGTCCCCGGCGGCTTCTCCGACGGCCTGCCCGTCGGCGTCCAGGTGCTTGCCAAGCCCTTTGACGAGGCTTCCCTCTTTCGTGTAGCCTACGCCTACGAACAAGCGACGGAGTGGCACAAGGCCCGCCCTTCACTCTAGGGCTGCCGTTTTCCAGGAGGATGCGAATGGACCTGAACCCGGCCCAACAACTATTGGCCCAGGGCTATCACTGCTCAGAGGCTGTGCTCCTGGCCGTGTGCCGAGAGCTGGGTATCGAGAACGAGCTCATACCCCGCATCGCCAGCCCCTTCGCCGGCGGCATGGCCCGCAGCGGCGAGGTCTGTGGTGCTGCTGCCGGCGCTCTCATGTGCTTCGGTATCAAGCATGGCCGTGACGACCTCACCCAGTCCGATGATGAGGCTCTCCGCCTGGGCCGCCGGTTCCTGCGCGCCTTCCAGGATGAGATGGGGAACCTCCGCTGCCGCGACCTGACCGGTATGGACCTCAGTACTACCGAAGGGCTGCAAAAGTTCCGCGAGTCTGATGTCCGTATCACAGTCTGCCTCCGCGCCGTCGGGGTCGCTTACAGTCTTACCCTGGAGCTTCTTCAAGAAGTCTGACGGGAAGGTTGGGTTGGTCGAGCAGCTAATCCGCGTGGGATGCTACTCCGGCGGTCGCTATGGCGAGCGGCCGCAGTGGGTAGAGCGTGAGGGCCGCCGCGTCGCCGTCGTCAGCATCGACGCTCAGTGGCGCCAGCAAGAGCGTTTGGTCTTCGAAGTCACCCTGGAAGACCAGGAACGGCTAGTCCTGTATTATTACCCGCATAAAGACGTATGGCTGGGAGTGAGCAACGGATGAGCGACGGCCCGCGACGCCGTCGAACGCCTGACTACCGCGCATCGGAGGTGAGAGATGCCTAGTGCCACCTGCCCACACTGCCAGGCCGTAGCCCAGATAACCCACTTTCCAATGGATGACGGGAAGCTGGATTCGACGATCCTGTGGTTTGGCCAAGAGGCGAGCAGGCTGATCGACAGTAGCTTGATATCATCACTAGCCCGCCTATTCACATACGGAGGCCACAGATGGCGCCTGGGCAGATGTGAGAACTGTAAGAAGCCAGTCTTCCTTCTGCTTGACTACCTTTACCCTGAAAAGGTGAACTCCGTCTTTCCAACATTGCAGATGGAGCCGCACCCAGACATCAGCAAGAAACAGGTGGGTGAAGACTATGTCGAGGCTCGGCTATGCTTCGCCGTTGGCGCTTTCAAGGGTTCGGCTGTTCTTTGCCGGAGAGCACTGCAGGGAGCAGCGATCGACAGGGGTGTGAAGAAGGGCAAGCTGACCGACCAACTTGACGAACTCGCCACCACGGGTGAGCTCACACCTATGCTGGCTGCTTTGGCACACAACATTCGAGTTCTCTCGAACTATGGCGCTCATCCAGGCGACGATGGCCTTGATGACCTGTCCAGCGATGAGGCCAAGGCGCTATGTGACCTTACCTGGCAAATCCTGGAGCATCTATACGTCGTGCCCGCGGCGTCCGCCAGAATCGGCAAGGCGATCCGAACGAAAAAAGCGAGAACCAAGAGGGTTATTCAATCCAAGTCGCCAAAGCCTTAGGAGACGCGAGAGCGTTGGCTACCAAATCCTAGCCGTTCTTGCCCGCCAATTCCGACGTTTACGTTCGCGCAGCCGAGATTCGAATCGGCAAGAGGTAGGCCGCGCGGCCATCAATGCTGTACTATTACCCGCATAAAGACGTATGGCTAGGAGTTGAGAAGTAATGTCAGACACCATTCATCAACCGGACAGCACCCGACGCGGCCAGGTCTCGCGGCGCATCGAGAGTCTCTCCCCCTCCGGGATCCGCCGCTTCTTCGACCTCCTGGCTACGATGGAGGGCGTCATCTCCCTGGGCGTCGGCCAGCCCGATTTCGTTACGCCTGCTAACATCCGCAACGCCGCCATCCGCTCCATCGAGGAGGGGCAGACCCACTACACCTCGAACTACGGCATCATCGAGCTGCGCGAGGCGATCTCCCGCCACCTTGAGCATCACTACGGCATCTTCTACGAGCCGGCGAACGAGATCATCGTCACTACCGGCGTCAGCGAGGGGTTGAACATCGCCTTCAGCGCCCTCGTCGACTACGGCGATGAAGTCCTCTGCCACGACCCTCACTTCGTCGCCTATCCCGCCTGCGTCGTCATAGCCGACGGCGTCCCCGTCCCCGTGCCCACCAGCGACGCCCACGACTTCAAGCTGCGTGCCGAGGACCTCGAGGCGCGGATCACCCCGCGCACCAAGGCCATCCTCATGGGCTACCCCTGCAACCCAACCGGCGCTGTGATGGAGAGGGAAGACCTCCTCGCCGTCGCCGAGGTCGCTCGCAAGCACAACCTCTTCGTCATCTCCGACGAGATCTACGACCGCCTCGTCTACGGCGTCGAGCACACCTGCTTCGCTGCCCTGCCCGGCATGCGCGACCGTACCATCCTCCTCGGCGGCTTCTCCAAGGCCTACGCCATGACCGGCTGGCGCCTCGCCTATGTGGCCGCCCGCGCCGACCTCATCGAAGCGATGATGAAGGCCCACCAGTACGTCATGATGTCCGCCCCCACCGTCGCTCAGTACGCGGGTCTGGAAGCGATAACCAACAGCGAAGAGGATGTCCGGGGGATGGTCGCCGAGTACGACCGCCGCCGCCGGCTCATCGTCGACGGCTTCAACGCCATGGGCCTCAAGTGCTTCGAGCCGCGGGGCGCCTTCTACGCCTTCCCTTCGATTACCTCCACCGGCCTCACCGACGAGGCTTTCGCTGAGATGCTGTTGATGGAGGAGAAAGTAGCGGTCGTTCCCGGCTCGGCCTTCGGCGCCTGCGGCGTCGGCCACGTGCGCGCCTGCTATGCCCAGTCCTACGAGCTCATCGAAGAGGCGCTCGTACGGATGCGTCGCTTCGTCGAGCGCCACCGCCGCGCCATTCGCTAGAAGCGTTGCCTTAAGAGCCTACTGTCCCGGCGTGGGAGTCACGGCTGCGGGCGTGGTCGTCGCCGTCGCCGGCCCCTCCGGATAGCGCAGCCAGTCGCCGGCCACCCAGCCGCTGCGGTCCTCCAGACGCCACCACTGGAAGCCGTCCATCTCCACCGGCCCCTCGACGATGGTGGCCTCCGCACCGTCCGCCAGACAGTCCACCGGCGCCTCGTTGATCCCCGGCGACACCCGGACGTTGAGACAGTTCCCCGTCCCCAGCACGATCACCTTCGCCCCCTTCTCCAGCGGCCAGGGAGCCCCAGGCACGTTCGCCGTGTCCGGCTTCACCGGCTGCGTCGCGTAGACCTGCCAGTTGCCCCCGTCCTGGCGGAGGAAGACCCAGGTTGTGGACTCATATGAGCTGGCCCCGAGGATGTAGGCCCGCTGCCCCAGCCGTTCGCCCTTGAACGTCGAGCAGACTCTGCCCTCGCCCTTCGGCAGTATCGACGCGCTGCAATCGCCGGCGTACTCTAGGGCCAGCACATCGCGGACGTAGCTCTCCAGCGCTGTTGCCGCCCCCGCCGACGCGTCGGGCGTCGCTTCCGCCGGCGTGGGAGTCGCCTTGTCGCCGTCGCTGCCGCTGCCCCCACCGGGCAGACCGGCCAGCGCGACCAGCCCGACGATCACGATGGCGACGATCACCACAAAGACGCCTGCCCATACGATGAAGCGCCCCCGCGACTGCCGCGGGTCGATGGGTGGGAGCGGTCGTCGTGGCGGCTGCGTGGAAGGGGGCGGTGGTGAGATCGGTGGTGGCAGCGGCGGAATTATCTGCGGTGGTGGAAGCGGTATCTCATCGGCCATGCTGCTTACATCTCCTCTTGTTTCGCTTCCCCATCTCGCCAGGGACTGCCTGCCGCCAGCCGCAGGAAATCGGCGTGCACCATCGGCCCGCCGGCGATGACCCCCTCGCTCTCGATGCTCACCGGGTTGCCGTCCCGGTCCGTGATCGCGCCTCCCGCTTCTCTGACCAGAAGGATACCGGCCGTCACGTCCCAAGGGAAGAGGTAGTTGTGGACGAAGAGATCGAAGCGGCCGCACGCCGCATAGGCCAGCCCCAGCGCGGCGCTCCCCGGTATGCGCACGCTCTGCATCCCCGGCCACAGCCCTTGCAGCAGCTTGAGCATGTAGGCGCCCCGCACGTCGCTGTACCCCATGTCGATCCCTAGCACCGACGCCTGCAGCGACGGCTGGTTCGACGCGTGGATCGGCTCGTCGTTCACCCAAGCGCCTTGGCCCTTCACTGCCGAGAACAGCTCCCGGTGTACGGGGTCGTACGTTGCCGCAATGACGGGCTCGCCGTCGTGGCTGAGCGCGAGGTTCGTGCAGAAGAAAGGGATGCCGCTGGCGTAGTTGCGCGTGCCGTCCAGCGGGTCCAGCACCCACGTCCAGCCCTCATCGGCGCTGGTGTGGGCGTGGCTCTCCTCCGACAGCAGGACGTGATTAGGGAACTCCCTGGCCAGCAGGGCGGCGATGCGCGACTCGATCGCCAGATCGGTCTCCGTCACGATATTGCCGCGGCCCTTGACGCCGACCTCCGTCGGCTGGCGGAAGCGCTCTCTCGCCAAGCGCCCGCCTGCCAGGACGCAGCGGCGTGCCATCGCCAGCGCGTCCTCGCCGCTCTCTCCGATCGGCAGCTTGAAGTGTCGACTCGACATAATAGCGGCGTGCCTCCCTGCAATCGAGAGTAGGCCCGTCTTCTTCCTGACGCGATGTCTCTCTCGACTACGAGGATCGTAGCACGGGGAATCAGGGCTGGCAAGGACGCTAGTTTCTCTGATGAATCGTGGGGCGGGCTTGCCTGCCATCCCCGAAGGAAATGTAGGGGAGGACTTTAGTCCTCCCGCCATACCTTTGGGTTCGCCATTTCCGCGCCACCTACCCCCGCGCCCCGGCATCGGCTGCTGCCAGCGCTGTGAGGAACTCCGCCGCCCTCTCCTGGTTCATTAGATCCAGGATCTGCAGCGCGAACCCGCGGCCGCCTAGCTCGCGCACGATCGTCATCGCTCCCTCGGCGCTCACAAACAACTGACAGAGCTTGCCGCCGTCCCGGATCCGCTTCAGCAGCGGCAGCCACTCCTCCGGCGGCGGCGCCCCGTCGCCCGGAATCCACTGGATGCCGCGCAGCCGCTCCAGCGACAGCAGCAGATCAAGGTGCCGGATCTCCCCCTCACCGTCGAGGTGGTAGAATCCGTGGTCTAGCGCCGCGCAACACGCCGTCAAGTCCGGCAAGACGAAGCGCTCGAACATGGCGGGCGAGATCATGTAAGAAAAATCGCACTGCAGCATATAGCAGCGCTTGCTCGACAGGATCGGCGCCCAGGGTGTCGTCCCTCGCCGGCCTTCGCGTATGATCGCGTAAAGCTCATCGTAGTAGCGCAGCCAGGCGCTGGTGATCTCCTCCACCAGGCGCGTCACCTCCTCCGGCGTGTCGTAGACGTCCAGCAACAGCCGGTCCGTCTTCCGGAACGATGCCAGGATATCGAGATTGCCGCCCAGGTCCGTGTGCGCGACGGCGATTCGGTCGCCCCAGCGCTGCACGGCCGCGACGGTGAGGTCTCGCACTCTCTTCCACCACACGTTGTCGGGGTCGTACACCAGGCGCAACTGAGAGATATCCGATACCTGCGGCGGGTCGAACCAGACGGTCCGCTGTGTGGTGTGCACGTTGGCTCCCAGGAAACCGGCCGCTATGCCTGGGCCGAAGTTGGGGAACCAGCGGGGGAAGGCATCGCCGTAGCAGCGCATCGCCTCGATGAAGGCCTCTATGCGTTCTACCACCTCCTCCGCCGGCATCTCCAGGGGGAAGTTGCTGGTGAAAAAGTGCATCTCCGGCAGTGGCTTCTCCGGCGGGACGAAGTCGTTTATCAGCACCAGCGGCCGCTCCAGCTCTCCTTCCCACCATGCCGCCCAGTCGCGTTCTGTGCGCGCCCAGTCCTCGCTCGTGAAATGTAAGCCGGTGGTCATCTTAGGTAGCCCTCTTCTAGGTTCTCCGAAACGTAGCCAAAGCTGGATATCAAGTCGAGCCGGTCTGCCGCCTCCCCCGAGCCGGCCGGCCCGCTCCCATCGATGCTACCACATCTCGCATCTACTCCCTAGCCGCAACCGTGGGGCGGGCGTCTCGCCCGCCATCCCCCAAATGCGGTAGGGCCGGGACTCTGTGCCCGGCCCTACATTCAATGCTAGATGGAATGACGGCTTCTATCCCTCCGGTGTGCACGGGCTGTGTGGCTTCAGCAGCGACGAGTTCCTCGCCGACGCCACCACGTCCAGGATGTTGTTGGCAGCGTTCTTGTCAATGTCCAGAACCTTGTCGGAATCGGTGGGTACACCAGAAACAAACAGAGTGACATCGAACGCCCTCTTCGCGCCCTACGCTACGCCCTTAAAGAAAAGCGTACTCGCGTGCGCGAGGGGGAACATGAGGCTGGCGGCGAGTCGCCCGTCTCGCAGCTGAACCCCAAAAGAGCCCCCGACCACGGCGCGGGGCTCTTTGTCAACAACGAGTGGTGCGGTTCAGGGACAGGGCGCGTGTGGCCTCACCAGCGCTGAGTTCTTCCACACCATCTTGACATCGAGGATGTTCACCACTCCGTCCTTGTTAAGGTCAAGCCCCAGGTGCGGTGGCACCAGACCGAAGGCCATCCTCGTCACCCACAGAACGTCAAAGAGGTTGGCCTGCTTGTCGGCATTGATGGAGGCTATCTCGATCCAGTCCTCGCAGTTATCGGCGTCGCTGTCTTTCACCGCCGGCGAGGTGCCCCAGCCCTTGACCTCGACGTCGTCCCTAATGCTGTCTCCGTCCGTGTCCGGGTTGTTGGGGTCTGAGCCGAATATCGTCTCGATGTTGTCCGGCAGGCCGTCGCTGTCGCTGTCGTTGGGCGGCTGAAGGTTTGGCTTGCTGGCCCGGTTCAGAGGGTTAGAGCCGAGGATGACCTCGGCGCCGTCGAGGACGGTGTCGCCGTCCGTGTCCCGGTTGTAGGGGTTGGTGCCGTGCGCCGGTTCATCGGCGTCGCTCAGCCAGTCGTTATCGGCGTCGCCGTCACAGGCATCGCCGATATTGTCCTCGAAGGGGTTAGTGATGTCGTCGCCGGTGAGTTTGGGCCCGTTGTCAATGGGCCCGGAATCCGTGTTGGTTTGGTCGGGGTTGGAGACTAGAGGGCAGTTGTCTCGCTCGTCCCATACGCCGTCCCCGTCGTCGTCCGGATCGCAGGCGTTGCCCGCGCCACCGTCGTCCGTGTCCATCTGATTGGGATTGGTCAGGACCGGGCAGTTGTCGCTCGCGTCGGGCACGCCGTCGCCATCGGTGTCCTGCCCCGGCGGCGGGAGCTGAATTACATTCGCGTACAGAAAGTTGGCCATCCAGAGGATGATGTCTTCCTGATACCACGTCCAGACGTTGTGACTCGCCTCCTCAAGTGGGTGGAACTCTACGGAGACGCCCGTCTCAGCGGCACGCTGTACGATCTCCAACGCGGCGTCGAACCCAATCCACGGGTCCTCTTTGCCGTGAATGACTAGGGCCGGCGGCTCGCCTGGCTCCATCAACGCGACGTTCATCCATCCGGAGATGTCCACGCAGGCAGACGTGTCCGAAGGGTAGCCCGGGTTGCCGCTGTCGCCCGGGTCGGAAGAGTTGTAGTTGACATTGAGCGCTGTGACCCCGCCCGCGGAGAAACCGGCGACGGCAATCCGGTTGGGGTCGATGCCGTAGGCGGTGGAATTGGCCCGAAGCCAGCGGATGGCGGCCTGGGCATCGTGCTGGGCATCAACGGCAGCAGAGGCCGCCTGGGGCATGTCCATGTAGTCGCGGAGGCGGTAGTTGATGGAGACAGTCACCCATCCGCGTCTTGCGAAGCCGGTTGCGATTTCGACGTCGAAATCATCTTCCTTGTCGCCGCCGCTGAAGAAGCCGCCGTGAATCCACACGAGAGCGGGGCGCAGAGGCTCAGTATCGCCCCTCGGCTCATAGAGGTCGAGGTGAAGGGTATCGAGTTCGCCGTCCTCGTCAATTGCCTGCCCGTACGAGATGTCGCTGGTGACGGTGACCGAGTCGAAGACCTCGTCGCGGTAAAGCACGCCGTCGGCGGTTGCCCGCCGGGGGACGAGAAGCGCGACCAAGACCAGCGAGAGAAAGCAGAGAACAAGGATCGCGACGGGATGTCTGTGCCTCATTCGCCCGCCTCCGATGAGTTCAGCGCGGCGCCGTGTCGGGTCACATGACGGGGATGGCGCAAGCATAATTCGCCCACAATAGTTTGTCAAGGGCATGTCTGGTAAGTCTCGCGCCCACGCGCTGCTGGTGTCACTTCCCCCTTAGAGATCCCACCCCGAACTGCTACCCTTAACATGCCGTGCCGCCGTAGCCGAGGCTTTCCAGCCTCGGCGCACCTGCCCCGCCGCAGCCTGCGGCGCAGAAATCAATAGCCATCAACAGGGTGAAAAAGTGAATTGTATTCCGCAACCCTCGAATCTACCTGCTGCACCGGCAGATTCCCAAGCCGCGAATAGTTTTCGCCTCTCGATGGGGCTGCGTCGAATCTGGGAGGGCAGCAGTTCGCAGAGTCAATTCCGCCGAAACGCTTCCCGCAGATTCGGGGGAGCGAAAAGAAAATGCGAAAATCAACGGAACAAAAAAACAAATGGGGTTTGGCCGTAGCCTCTGGGCTTGCCCCGCCTACATGTGCTCCGGCGCGCTAACCCCCATCAGCGCCAGCGACCGCCCCAGCGCTATCCGCGCTGCCGCCACCAGCTTCAGCCGCGCCTTTGTCAGCGGGATGTCGTCCGTCACCACCCGGCAGCGCTCGTACAGCTCGTGGAAGGCCGTTGCCAGCTCGAGGGCGTAGTGGGGGAGATGGTGCGGCGCCAGGGTCCGCGCCATCAGCTCGATGAGTTCCGGCAGCAGCAGCATCTTGCGCACCAGCGCCAGCTCCGCCGGATGGGTGAGAAGGCCCACGTCGCCGTCCCCGAAGTCGATGCCGCGCTCCTGCCCCAGGTTGAGGATGCCGGCGATGCGGGCGTAGGCGTATTGGACGTAGTACACGGGGTTCTCGGCGCTCTGCTGCTTGGCCAGATCCAGGTCGAACTCCACCGTCGCGTCCGCCGAGCGTGTCAGGAAGAAGAAGCGGCAGGCGTCCGCTCCCACCTCGTCGACCACCTCCCGCAGCGTGACGATCTCTCCCGCCCGCTTGGAGATGCGCACCGTCTCGCCGCCGCGCTTCAGCGTCACGAGCTGCCCGATGATCACGTCCAGCCGCGCCGGGTCGATCTCCATCGCCGCTACCGCCGCCTTCAGCCGCGACACGTGCCCCTGGTGATCGGCTCCCCAGATGTTGATCACGCGGTCGAACCCCCGTACCAGGAACTTGTCGTAGTGATAGGCGATGTCCGACGCGAAGTAGGTGGGCGTCCCCGCCGAGCGCACCAGCACGTTATCCTTGTCCTCGCCGAGGACGCTGCTGGTGAACCAGACCGCCCCCTCCTTCTCGGATACGTACCCCTGCTTCCGCAGCACCGCCATCATCTTGTCGTAGCGACTGTCGTGGCCATATAGGCTCGACTCCCGGAACCACACGTCGAACGTGACGCCCATCGCCGCCAGATCGTCGCGGATCGAGTCCATCATCCGGCTCACGCCGATGTCCCGGAACTCCGGCGGCGGGTCGCGTCCGAACTCCCACGGCCCCAGGAAGCGGTCGCCGTACTCCTTCTTGATCTCCTGCGCCAGCTCGACCACGTATTCGCCGGGGTAGCCGTCCGGAGGTATCTCCACCTTCTGCCCGAAGAGCTGCAGGTAGCGCGCATGCAACGTCCGGGCGAAGACCTCCACCTGCGTCAGCATGTCATTGACAAAGTACTCCTGCTCCACTCGGTACCCTGCCGCCTCGAGGACGTTCGCCAGGCTGCTGCCTATCGATGCCCAGCGCCCGTTCCCGACGTGCAACGGCCCCGTGGGGTTGGCGCTGACGTACTCCACCTGCAGGTGTTGCCCGCCGCCGAGGGACAGGTTCCCGAATGTCTCCCCCGCCGCGAGGATGGTCTCGATCTGCCGCGATACCCAGGCGTCGCTCAAGCGGAAGTTGATGAAGCCGGGTGGCGCCACGCTGACCTCGCCCACCGCTTCGTGCGCCTTGATGTGCCGGGCGATGCTCTCGGCGAGCGTCAGCGACTTGGTGCGACCGGTTCGCGCTAGGCGCAAGGCGAGGCTGGAGGCGTAATCGCCGTGCTCCGGCCTCTGTGGGTGCTCCACCTCGATGTCGGGCAGCCCCACCGATGGCAGGTCTCCCTGCTCTCGTGCCTCTTGAGCGGCGTCGGCCACCAATTGCGCAATCTCGTCTCTAATCATGGTTCCTTCAGCCTCTTCCGCCGGCCCTGGCGCAGCCGGTCTCCAGGGGCGATAACGTTTGGGTTAGGGGGCCTTTTGCCAGCTCTGCTAAGACCAGCCCGTCGGAGCGGAACCCGGCGAGGTCGAAGCCGGCATCGGCAATCTCTTCCGCCATGCAGCGCTCATACCGGTTGCCATTGCGGCGGTAGTAGCGGATCGATAGCGGGCGGAAGCCGTGCAACAGCCTCCGCAGCCGGTAGGCGTCGTAGACGCGGAACCAGGCGTGGGTCGCACCCCGACCGTACGGCACCGAGATCAGCAGGCGCCCATCATCCCGCAGAAGTTCCCTGATCTGCTGCATCGCCGTCATGTCGGCGTCCTCAGAGGGGATCTGGCCATAGAAGTCGCAACCGATGTGCTCGATGGCAGAGATCGAGACGATCACGTCGAAGCTCCTCGGCTTCAGCGGCGGGTTCATGACATCGCCCCGTACCATCTGGACGCCGTCGACATGGGGTACCTGTTCGATGTCCAGGCCGTACGCCCTGTTGGCCCGTGCGGCCATCTCCGGCAGATACTCACTACCGTGGCAGCCGATGTCGAGCATCACGCCGCCCCAGCCTATCGTCTCGAGCACCCAGGGATTCTCGACGGAGCGGTCGTTGACCGTAGCCTCTATCGTGGGAGCTGCAGACCTGTCCATTACTACCTCATTCACCAGTGCCAGAACGCTATTATACTTGAACTCTCCGAGCCGGCGCATCGGCCTGACGGCTGTTGGCCTCGTCTTCTCGCCAAATCGGCTCCATCACTATCCACTGGCCGGGGTCGAACCGCAAGTACTTCTCGATGTAGGAGATTATCTTCAGGGTGTTCACCCGGACGTCGCTTGCCTCGTTACCCGTCATCGTCATCTCCACCGGCGGCTCTGTGTACACCTCGAAGTGGTTCCCCTTCATTCTTCGGCTGAACATCGGGATCACCGTCGCCCCCGTGCGCATGGCGAGCTGGGCCACTCCGACGGGGAGGCGAGCCTCGGCGCCGCAGAATGGTATCACTATCCCCGTGCGCTGGATGTCCCGGTCACACAAGATCGATACCGCCCTGCCTTCTCCCAACCAGCGGATCGCCTCCTTTATCGTCGAGAAGCTTACGGGAAGGAACGTTTGCCCCTGGCTGGCCCGCAGCCGGTGTACGAAGTCAGATATCTGCTTCGGTTGCAGAGGTTCGGTGATCCCCAGGGAGTTTATCCCCAGGGTCCGCGCTGCCTGAAGGATAAGCTCTGGGTTTCCGTAGTGGGCGCTGATGATAATCACTCCCTTGCCCGAGGTGATCGCATCGGTCAGGTACTCCAGGTTGTGGAGTGTCAGCCGCTCCTCGATGAATCTGGGGATGTTCATACGCGGCAAAAGGAGAAGGTCGGCATAGTAGCGGGTTACGTTGCGGAGCGCCTTCTTCGCTGCGCTGCGCACTTCCTTGGGGGTGGCCTCTGACCCCATTACCTGACGGAGGTTTTGCTGGACAGTGTTGCGTAGTTTACCTCGCAGGTAGTAGGTGGCCGTCGCTGCTCGATCCGCGATGAAGTAGGCCACCGGTGTAGGCAGCCATCCCAGGAGTCTGTAGGTGAAGAGAAGCGCGAGGTACTTAAGCATGGATTGGCAGGGGTTAGTTCTGGTGTTCGGGAGCCAGCGTCCTCTCTGTCTGGGGCATCTTCGCCGTGCGGTTCCACAAAGAATGGAAGATGAACCACTGGTCGGGGTCGTGACGGATTAGGCGCTCCAACGAGGACATGATCTGTTGGGTCAAGCGGCGCACATCCGCATCTTCATCGCCTGTCTTCTCGTACGTAAGGTCAAAGTCCACGAGAGGATGGATCTTGTCCTCCTCCCCCTTCACCCTGAGCAAGACCGCGGGCATCACGCGTGCTCCCGTGCGGAGAGCTATGCGGGCGGGCCCTGCCGGCACTTCGCTGGGGGCGCCGAAGAAATCTACGCTAACGGTTCCTCCCGGCTCCGGCGCGTCGATCAGTAGAGCGAGGACCTCGCCGCGACGTAGCGCCCTGATGACGCCGGGCCCGACCTTCTGCATCGGGATGACCTTCATCCCTAGGTGGCGGCGTGACCCCTGCACTAGGGCATTCATTCGGGAGTGAGGGAATGTTTCTGCAATCACGTTCACCGGATAGCCATAGGCTGAGAGGCCGGCTGCCCCCATGTCCCAGTTGCCGAAGTGCAGTGTGATGAACATCACGCCCTTCTTCTCCGCCATCACTTGGTCGACGCGCTCCAGGTGCTCGAACACGATACGGCTTCGCACCTCCTCCGGTGTCGAATCGAGGAAATGAATGAAGTCCACGACGTACTTGCCGAAGTTGCGGAAGGAGCGCCGGCAGGCGAGGCTTATCTCTGCCTCGTCGTCGGTGTTGAGCACGCGTGACATCGCATCCTTCAAGGCCCGTCGCTCAAGCCGGAAGAAGGGATAGCAGATGTCGGCGATGATGCGGGCGAAGAAGTAGCCGACTTTGGGGGGAAACGGTCGTCCCAGGAAGATTATGAGACGGAATACCCAGTAGACTATCATGCCTTGCCTTTGGCGATGAACTCCTCCACCATTGCTCGCGCCTTGTCGTCGGTGAACTGCTTGGGGGGCGACTTCATGAAGTAGGAGGCGGGACCGGTGAGGGCGCCGGCGATACCGCGGTCGAGCGCCAGCTTGCAGCAACGAACGGCATCGATTACAACTCCCGCCGAGTTGGGGCTGTCCCAAACCTCCAGCTTGAGCTCAAGGTTCAGGGGCACATTACCGAAGGTCGTACCCTCCATTCGAATGTGGCACCACTTCCTGTCCAGGAGCCAGGGGATGTAGTCGCTGGGCCCAACGTGGATGTCGTCCGCCGGCATCTCGTAGTCTAGCTGGGACGTAACGGCGTTCGTCTTCGATATCTTCTTTGACTCCAGCCGCTCCCGCTCCAGCATGTTCAGAAAATCGGTGTTGCCGCCAAAGTTGAGCTGATACATGCGGTCGATGCGCACGCCGCGATCGCGGAAGAGGCGCGTCAATACTCGATGCACAATCGTTGCCCCCACCTGCGACTTGATGTCATCGCCGATGATCGGCAGACCGCGCTCCTTGAACCGGGCCTGCCAGTAGGGCTCCCTGGCGATGAACACCGGTATGCAGTTGATGAGGCCGCAGCCGGCGGTCAGCACCTGCTCCACGTACCATTTGGTCGCCTCTTCCGAGCCAACCGGGAGATAATTGATCACGACGTGTGTTTCTGTCTCTTTCAGGATGCCCACTATGTCGTCAGTCGGACCGGGGGCTTTCTTGATTATCTGCGATAGGTACTTGCCCAGGCCGTCATGAAGCATGCCACGGTGGACGCGGACGCCCAGCGGCGGCACTTCTGCGAAGCGGTAGGTGTTGTTGGGGGATGTGAATATGGCCTCCGAGAGGTCTTTCCCCACCTTGTTGGCATCGATGTCGAACGCTGCGACGAAATTGATGTCACCGATCGCGTAGCCTCCCAGGTTGGCGTGCATTATGCCTGGCACCACTGGGGAGCCCTTCAGATCGCGGTACAAAGTGACACCCTGCACCAGAGAAGAGGCGCAGTTCCCGACGCCAATGATTGCTACATTTATCTTTCCCACCTTGCACGCTCCTGCCCGAACTGAACTTGATGGTCTGGGGGATGTTCGTTGGCCAAGACCCGCTGCATTCTAGCAGTTGAGGCACCTGGCAGCAAGCTAGCCTCGCGAGTTCATCCAAGACGAACGGGATGGCGGCTGCGAGCAGCCGCCATCCTGCCTTTGATTCTGGAGTACGAGCTAGATACGGTCTTGGAGGAGCTATTCCTGTTGCGCGACCTAGCTCTTGCCGATGCGGTACATCTTGGTGCCGCAAACGGGGCACACACCTCGTGTCGCCGGCTTCCCGTTCTTCATCTTGACTTGCTGTGCGTTCTTGATCTCCCTCGTCTGACGGCACTTTAGACAGTATGCCTGCATCCAGTTTTCCCCCTTCCTTGAGTTAACTGGGCCAATGCCCTGCTATGAAACGGCACCCCGCCGAACTCAAACGATAGCTTTTCTTGAATGATAGCGATTCTACGGCGCCTGTCAAGAGATTCCGGCGGAAGAAACGACGTTTAGAGCATTTTTTCCGGCTTTTCGGGGCTGGGAAACACCTTTTCCGGCCGCCAAAGGAAGCTATCCCCCTGATAGCGAAGAAGCGCGACAAGAAGTCCGTCGAGCGAATAAGCCCTGCAGAGGGCGCCCTCAGTGAGCACGCGGATCCGTTCTGGGTGTACGGGTGTTAGCTCGACCGTACGACCCCAAGCGGCTAACTGCTGGTTCTGCTCGCCGAGGATAGCCGCGTGCCGGTTCAACAAGACGGAATCCAAGGGGTGCAGCAGATCACCCCAGGAGCCCTCGTCGAAGGCATTTCGCAGTTCTTCGATCCCCACCGCCGAATCCAGAGAAAAAGGGCCCACGGAGAGACGGACGAGGTGTTCCAGGTGGGCGCCGCATTCCAGATGCTCGCCGAGGTCGTGAGCGAACGTCCGCAGGTACACGCCGCGGCCGCACTCCATCTCGACGGTCAACGTGGGAGGTTCGAAATCAATCAGTTCAAGCCGGTAGATGCGCACTGGCCGGGGCTCTCGCTCCACTGTCTTCCCTGCCCGGGCGTATCGGTAGAGAGGTACTCCGTCCCGTTTGAGGGCGCTGAACATGGGTGGCACCTGCGTGACTTCGCCGGTGAACGCTGGCAGTAGCTGCTCCACCATCTTCCGTGTGACCGACGAGGGGTCAGCGGTGCTGACTACTGTTCCCTCTGCATCATAGGTGTCAGTCACGATACCCAGGCGGATGCGCGCCCGGTAGCTCTTGGGGTAGTCCAGGAGATATTCCACTAGACGGGTCGCCTGGCCCAAGCACACCGGCAGGACGCCCTCGGCCGCCGGGTCAAGCGTTCCTGCGTGACCGACCCGCCGCACGTGGCTGTAGCGGCGCACCAGCCGGACCACGTCAAGGGATGTCCAACCCCTCGGCTTGCAGACGTTCAGGATACCGTTCTCGGTCAATCCTCGTCGCTCTCCTGCTCACCGACCTCATCGAGGAGGTCAAGGACGTGCGCGCCCTGTTCCATAGAATCGTCTTGGCGGAAGGTGAGAAGAGGTATCCGGCGCATAGCGAGCCGTGGTCTTAACTCGTGGCGGATAAAGGCCGCCGCGGCGTCTAGGCCGCGCAGAGCTCCCCGCTTCTCTTCCTCACTGCCCATCACGCTCACGTACACCCTGGCGTGACTGAGGTCAGGGGAGATGTCGACCCGCGTGACGGTTATGAACACGCTGAGACGCGGGTCCTTGACTTGACGGCGCAGGAGATCACTGATCTCCTGCCGGAATATCTCATTGAGGCGTTCTATTCGTCGGGTCATGGTCTGGGGGTTCTCCGGTATCGAGGATTGCTGGTAGATCCAGATGACGAGGGCCTACAGACGGTGCTATCGCCTAGTTGACCCGCTCGCGGTGGTAGAAGACGAGGATGTCGCCTTCCACGAACGCATCGAAGTTCGTCAGGCTCACGCCGCACTCGTAGCCGGCCTGTACCTCGCGAACGTCATCCTTGAAGCGTCGAAGGGCGGCCACGTCGGTCTCGACGATGACTTCGTCGCCTCGGAGGACTCTGACAAGAGCGCTGCGGGTCACATTGCCATCCCGGACGAAGCAGCCGGCGATGTTCCCCTGCCGGCTTATCTTGAATACCTGCCTTACTTCGACTTGTCCCTCTATCACATCCTTGTAGACGGGCTCGTGAAGGCCCTTGAGCGCCCTCTCCACGTTGTCTACCAGTTCATAGATGATCCTGTAGAGGTTGATGTCGACGCCTTCTATCTCTGCCAGCCGGCGAGCGCCTGGTTCGGGATGTGTGTTGAAGCCGATGACTATACCCTTGGACGCGAGCGCCAGCATGATGTCCGACTCGGTTAAGCTTCCGGAAGCGGAGTGAATTATCTTCACCCGTACCTGCTCTGTGCTCAACCGCTCCAGGGACGTGCGGATCGGGTCGATGCTTCCCTGCACGTCTGTTTTCAGGATAACGTTCAACTCCTTGACCTTACCGGCCGATATCTCTCCGAACAGGGTATCGAGGCTGACGGGTCGCTGTTCCTTGAGGGCTGCCGCCTCTCGCTCCCGCTGCCGCTCCAGAACGAATGATCGAGCTGTACGTTCGTCCTTCACCGTCACGACTATGTCCCCGGCCAGCGGGACAGTGCCCAGGCCGAGGATCTTGGCGGGCGCCGCCGGCCCAGCCGACTTGATGTGACGGCCGTGCTCGTTGAACATCGCCTTGATCTTTCCTGAGGTCTCCCCCACGATCACCGCGTCTCCCAGTCGCAAAGTGCCCGTCTGCACTAACACCGTTGCCATCGGTCCGCGGGTAGTGTCCATGCCTGCCTCGACTACGACGCCTCGGGCGGGCTGGTCAGGGTTCGCCTTCAGGTCAGCCACTTCCGCAACGACGAGGATGTTGGCCAGCAGATCGGGAATACCTTCCTGGGTCTTGGCTGAGACGGGGACGCAAATCGTCTCGCCCCCCCACTCCTCAAGCATCAGCCCTTGCTCGGCGAGCTGCTGCTTGACTCGGTCCGGGTTGGCGTTTGGCAGATCTATCTTGTTCAGAGCCACGATTATGGGAACACCCGCCGCCTTGGCGTGGTCGATCGCCTCTACGGTCTGGGGCATCACGCCATCATCGGCGGCTACGACGAGGATAGCGATGTCGGCCGCCTTGCCGCCGCGGGCTCGCATCGCTGTGAACGCTTCGTGGCCGGGCGTATCCAGGAAAGTGATCCGCTGATCGTTCACCTTCACCTGGTAGGCGCCGATATGCTGAGTCATGCCGCCGGCCTCGGCGGCGGTGATATTGCTCTCTCTGATGATGTCCAGAAGGCTAGTCTTGCCGTGGTCCACGTGTCCCATTATTGTTACCACGGCAGGCCGTGGCTTGAGGGCAGCGGCTTCTTCCTCGCTGAGGGCCTCCGGTGCCGCCTCTTCCAGGGGGGCGATTTCGAGCGCTTCCCCCGCCGCTGGCTCGGGTTCAAACCCCAGGTCGTGTGCAATGATAGCGGCCGTGTCGTAGTCGATGACCTGGTTGATGCTGGCCATGACCCCGTTCTTGATCAACTCCTTGATCACCTCGATCGGCGACATGCCGACGAGATCGCCCAAGTCTTTGACGGTCAGAGTACGAGGGATCTCGATGCTCTTGCCGTCGTCGCTGGCCCCGGAGTCCGGGTCGGCTTTGGTATTTGTCTTGGTAGCGCCGGATTGCTTATTCATTACCCAGTCTGTCTTCAGTTAGCAGGCATATTCTTGGTTGTCGTCCTAGGGGGTTGGGGAAGCGGGTTTGAACAGTTCTGCGGCATAGGCCTTAAGGGCATCCTTATCCGCCTCCCAAAGCTTAATGCGTAGGGCCTTGTCCAACCGTTCTCGCTTCAGCGCCTCCTGCCAGCATTCCCAGCGGTGGCAGAGATAAGCACCTCGTCCCGCCTTCTTGCCGGTCTCGTCTACCTCGACGCCCCCCCCGGGAGTCCGGACGATCCGGATGAGCCCTTTCTTACTGGCCGTCTCCCGGCAACTTACACATGTTCTCTCTGGTATGTGCCGCGTCTTGGGTTGAATCTTCTTATCCACGGCTCAGACACTCTGGAGAAGGCAGCGCCGGTCGCTCGACTCAGGGAATGAAATCGTCCATCTCCTCGTCGATGACGGGCCGCCGTGCCTTCGTCTTCTTCGCTTTCTTAGGCTTGATGATCGCCTCGGCCTCGTCCGCTGCCTTGGAGACGCCCTTCTTCCCCTTACCCCGCTTGACTTTGCCTCCAGCCGGGGCGGCGGTGGTCGTTAGCAACTCTTCAGCGAACCGGATCTGAGGCTTGATGGGTTCCGCTACTGGGGCAGCCTCCACGGCAACCTCTTCGCCGATCTCTTCTGCCGTAGGTTCTTCTGCTGCCTCGACCTCCTCCTCAGCGATGGCGAGCACGGCCTCTTCCTCGGGGGTGAGAGGTCGCTCCGCCATGGCCGGTTCCTCTTTTGCGGCAGCGCCTCGTTTGCGCTTGGCAGGAGTCGCTGCTGGTACCTCCGCTGCAATGGCCTCCTTTTCCTCCGTGGCAGCCGTGGGCGGCGCTCCGGCGAGCCCCTCCTGCTCGGCGAGCGACTCGCTTCTGATGTCGATACGCCATCCCGTGAGCTTGGCCGCCAAGCGGGCGTTCTGGCCTTCCTTCCCGATGGCCAACGATAGCTGCCGGTCGGGCACCACTACGGAGGCGGTATTCTCCGCTTCGTTGACACTGACTCTAACTACCTGTGCTGGGCTGAGGGCATTGGCGACGAAGCGGGATGAATTCGCGTCCCACTGGACAACGTCTATCCGTTCCCCGTTCAGCTCGTTGACAATGTTCTGAATCCGAATACCCCGCAGGCCCACGCAGGCGCCAACCGGGTCGATCCCCTCCTGGGACGAGGACACTGCTACCTTGCTCCGGTATCCCGGCTCGCGAGCGATGGAACGCAGTTCGACCGCCCCTTTGAAGATCTCCGGCACCTCCAGCTCGAACAGGCGGCGCAGAAGGTTCTTATGAGTCCGAGAGACGGTGACCTGGGGCCCTTTGTTCGACTTAAAGACCTCGAGGAGGTAGAGCTTGAGGCGCTGTCCTGGCCGGTAGTGCTCTATCTTGACCTGCTCGGCCGGCGGCAGGACCGCCTCCGCCTTGCCCAGGTCGATGATTACGTTCTTCCCCTCGAACCGTTGCACTACGCCTGAGACGATGTCGCCTTCCTTCCCGGAATACTCCTCGAAGACGACCTCCCGTTCCGCCTCCCGCAGACGCTGCAGGACCACTTGCTTCGCTGTTTGAGCGGCGATGCGGCCGCCATTTTGAGGCCTAGTCTCGGTCTCAATAATATCGCCGATGATGGCATCAGGCTTGCGTGACCGGGCTTCCTCCACCGACATCTCAATTCGAGAGTCGGTGACCTCCTCTGTAACGGTCTTTTGGGTGAAGACATGCACCGCTCCCGTTTCGCGGTCGATCCGGACCACGACGTTGCTGGCCTCGAGGTTGTCCTTCTTGTAGGCAGACGCCAGAGCGGACTCCACCGCCTCCAGCACCATCTCCTTGGGCAGGTTCTTCTCTGCCGCTAGTTGGGTTATCGCCATCAGAAAGTCGCTTTTCATTCGACCAAAGACCCCTCGGCTCAGGCTCGAAGTCCGGCCAACAAAAAAGTGGGTTCCACCCACTCCCGAAAAAGAGCTTCCAAGTCTGCCGCTAATATATCATGTCAGCAGTGCCATTGCAAGCGATCTAGCGCTAAAATGCCCTTGGGGCGGCTGCCCGATCAGGCTCACCATCAGTTAAGATTTCTCCCAGGAGATGAATTAGACAAGTGCTGAAGTTCAGGTGGCGAAAGGACGACCTAAGGCGACAATTCTATCCACCCGACTTCCGCGGCATGTATCAGCGCTTCGAAGAGGTGATCCGGGAGTACGTCGCCGACGGTTCTCTTGTGCTGGACGCCGGCTGCGGCAGCGGCCGCATCTTCCGCTATGACGTTGGCTCTACCGGCGTCCTGATCGTTGGGGTTGACGTCACGACTCAGCTCCGCGATAACCCCAACATCCAGCGCTCGGTGCTTGGCGATGTACAGACCCTTCCCTTCTCGGACGTCTCTTTCGAAGTCGTCCTGACCAGCCACGTGGTGGAGCACTTGCCGCGTCCGGCGGAGGCGTTTCGAGAGATGGCGCGCGTCCTGAAGCCGGGAGGACGGCTCTTGCTCCTCACTCCCAATCGTTTCCACTACGTCCCGCTCTTGGCGGGCATCCTTCCCCATCGCCTGCACGTCAGGTTCAACCGGTCGCGGGGTGTAGGGGAGCGCGACATCTTCCCCACTGTCTATCGGGCGAATACCGCCGGGCGGCTGAGGAGGCTATTGGAGGGTGTCGGCCTGAGCGTGGAGAAGATCGAGAGGTTTGAGACGGAGCCGGAGTATTTAGCCTTTCATCCGCTGGCCTATCGACTGGGAGTGGTCTATGAGCGCCTGGTGAACCGGTTTTCGCTCCTGGCTTCGCTGCGGGTCAACCTGATAGCGGTTGCCCGAAAGCCAAGTGAATGACATGTGGGGAAAGCGAATGATGACTTGGCTTGAGGGGGAGTTGGGCTGCGCCAAAGCGAAGCGTGGTTCGGGATCAGTAGCGGTTCACGAAGTACTGCCACACCATACTGGACACTGCCTGTCCTAGCGGTATGTCATCGTATTTCGTCGGCACGTCCTGTGTGAAGAACGAGATAGCGTAGGCGTAAGTCACTCCGCCGCTGTCGAACATGACGATCCCGATGTCGTTGTCGATCCAGCCGCCGGGCACCCAACTGAAGCCATTCTTGTGTGACACTGTTCCGTAACTCACTCCAGCCGGGATCAAATACTGTAGGCCCGGCTTCACCCCTGTCATCTTGTCGAGCAAGTAGTCGCGCCAGGGGATGTTTACGATCGCCCCGTGGTAGAACGATGCCAGGGCGCGGTTCACGTCATTTGCCGTGACGATGTTGGGCCATCCCTTTAGGGAGTATTCGTCCGGGTAAGCTGGAGGGTGATCGAAGACAGAGTTGCGCATCCCCAACCGGGCCAGGAGGTTGTTTATCTTGGTCACACCTGCCGGGACGCTTCCGCCTGTCTTGATCAGCAGGGCGTGGGCCGTTATCGGGTTGCTGCCGTAGATCGTCTCGGCTATGAGCGTGCCCACGTCTCCCTCCGGATAGCGACCCTCTTGAAGATCGATCACAACCGAGAGCAAGACGAACCAGTTAAGCGTGCAGCCGGCAAGCCGGGGGGTCTCTCCGTTCACGTCTATCGACTCGCCTGTCTGCAGGTCGGTAACGGCGACAGCCGCGTTTATCCCCGACGCTGCTATCTCCGCTGTCAACTCATCCCGCAGTTGAATCAGCCCAGGGTTAGGAGCGGCGGCGCTTCCCAGCGCATTCGGCATGCTACAACTCAGCGTTGTGAAGGTGCCCGTCTGGCTGGACTGCCAGCCGCCGGCGGTTAGGGAGTTCACCCGCCAGTAATGCGGCGCTGCCGGTGCCAACCCGTCCCAGACTAAGTTGGACTCCCCTGCCACGATCGGTCCCATCCCCACAAAGGTGTTGGGCGCAAAACCGTTATTGAACTGGCTCAGGTCTAGCCACTGCTGGGAATTGGGGGTGAGGCTGGGTGCCCAGTTGAAGGAGACCTTTACCTTACCCGGCATGCTTGTGCTGCATTCTTGCGTTGTCCAATGGATGGACGCTGGCCCCCACTGACACTGACCGGACACGAAACTGCCCGTCTTTAGAAGGTGCCAGCCGTCAGCGTAGAGCGCATTCACGCGATAGTAATGGGGCAGGCCGGGGCTGATGCTCTGCCAGACGTAGGAGGTTGTGTTAGGGCTGAACGGGCCTGCTGCAGCATAGGTGCCAGGTTCGAAACCATTGTCGAACAAGCTCAGATCAAGCCAGACCTGATGGGCGCCGGTGGCCCGCGGCCAGGAGAGGGTTACAGCGGTGCTGCCTGGCAAGACGTTGCTGCATGCCTGGTCGACGCCGCTGGCGGCTCTTGTCGGGGGCGCACTCAACGGTGAGGCCGCTGCCCAGACAAACACCAAGAGACTGTAGACCAGTGTAGTCACTACGATCCTTCGTGAGGCAGGGGCTCTAGCCGGAACCCGGCTGCCTCCTCTCCAAGGCATCCCTGCCTGTCCTTGCGGTGTTCTCCCTAGATTCTTCTGCATTATGGAAATGCCGGTCTATCAGGGAACAACCTTACTCCGCTGGGATATCTACCTGATCTGTCTCTCGGCGCTGAGGCCAGGGCGTCGTCCATAAGCGCCAGGAGGTGCCCCTTGGCCTCGGGCAACTCATACCCGTCCCAGTCCTGGCGGAATATTGGCGCGTTCATCATGTGATCGAAGCATATGCTGCCGGTGAGGTCTAGTTCTGCCACCGTGTGTCGCAGTTCTGCCAGCATCTCCCACATCGACATCGCGTCGAATTGCCCGGCTATGAACTCGTCGTACAGCGGCGAGCCGGGAGCCACGTGGAAGGGCCTCACCCTGACGAAGTGCGGGTCGACTGCGTTTAGGACAGTGCTCGTCCCTCGCGCGTGCTCGTCCGATCTCGCCTTTCCGCCCAACCCAGGCATGATGTACAGCGAAAGCTCAAACCCTGCAGCCTTGGCCTTCCTGCCCGCCTCTATCATCTCCAGCGCTGTCGCCCCCTTCTTGACCCGTGCCAGCACCTCGTCGTCCCCGCTTTCCAAACCCATGTGCAGCCGGCCCAGGCCCGCTTCGCGCAGCCTCTTCAGATCGCCTATCCCCTTTGCCAGCACAGTCTTCGCCCGCGCGTATGACGTTATCCGTTCCACCGATGGAAATGCCTTCTTGAGAAAAGTGACTATCTCCACTAGGTCATCCGTCTTGATCACGATCGCGTTGGAGTCGGCGAGGAACGCTGTCTGCGGCTCCGCCTTGTACCCGAGTCGGCGTGCGGTCTCGGCGCTGGCCCGGAGGGCGCTGATGTCGCCCTTTACCTCCTCCACCGATCGCAGCATCTCCTTGCGCGGCAGGTTCTTGTACACTGAGCAGAAAGTGCAGTAGTTCCAGGGGCAGCCCCGCATCACCCTGACCAGCAGCGAATGGGCCTCGCTGGGAGGGCGTATGGGTGGCAACTCGTACGTTAGGCCCTCGAATTCTTCCTGACCCATTGTCGAATCTCTTCCTGTCATTGATACACATTCTAGCGCATTCCGCCGCTGGTATCCCACTGGTACGGCCGTTGTCAGGTGCCTTGTTTTCTAGTCTATCTTGGCCTATTGTAGGCGCCATCCGGGGCGCTGGTCCTCGATAACCGGCTGGTCAGTTTCATCGAATAGGCAGCAGTCCAGCAAAGGAGAGATAAATCATGGCAATCCGCACACCAGAGGAGTACAGGCAAAGCCTGAGGGACGGGCGGCGCGTCTATATGTTCGGCGAGAAGGTAGAGGATGTTACGACCCACCCCATACTCAAGATCGGTACCGACACGGCTGCTGGAGACTATGAACTGACGGAGTCGACGGACCCCCAGATCCGCGATCTCTTCGTCGCTGCTCACCCCGACACCGGCGAGCCGATCAGTCGCTACTTCACTACCCCCAAGACACCCGAAGATATCGACAAGAGGATGCAGATGGTACAGCAGTCCATCCGGCTCACCGGTGGGCTGCCCTTTGGCAAGGACATCGGCACCGACTGTCTCAACGCCATCATGGCCACCGCCAATCAGATGGGGAAGCCGGAGTACAGCGAGCGGGCGCGCAACTACCTGGAGTATCTCCGCAAGAACGACCTCATGCTCTGTGGCGCCGTGACCGATGTCAAGGGCGACAGGAGCAAAGTCCCCTCGCAGCAGATCCATCCTGACTACTATGTCCACGTAGTCGATCAGAACAAGGACGGCATCATCGTCAAGGGCGCCAAGATCCATATCACCGGCGCCCCCGCCGCCAACGAGATTCTGGTCGTTCCTACCCGCCAGATGCGGGAGAATGAATCGGAGTACGCTGTCGCCTTCGCCGTTCCCGCGAACGCCAAGGGGGTGAGCCTCATCTGCCGGCCGGGCCGTGGTGGGCGGTCTCCCGCCGAGTTCCCGTCCAACCGCCCCGACCGCGGACTTGTCGAGGCAATGATCGTCTTTGACGACGTCTTCGTGCCCTGGGAGCGAGTCTTCCTATGCGGAGAATGGCAGTACTCCATGCTCCTCGCCTACACCTTCGCCACCTATCATCGCTTCACCGCCGTCGCCTACAAGATCCCAATCGTCGAGATCATGGCGGGGATCGCTATCGCCATGGCGGAGGCCAACGGTATCGAGAGGGTGGGGCACATCCGTGGCAAGTTGTCGGAGGTCGTTGCCTATGTGGAGACGCTAAAGGCGTTGGGTACGGCCGCCATCAAGTCGCCGGTCTACTACGGCGAGATATGTGTGCCCAACCCACTGATCACCAACATGGCGAAGCTCCACTTCGCCAAGAACTACCACGAGATAGTCAAGCTGATCCAGGATATCTCCGGCGGGATCATCACGACCGCCCCAACCTATCTCGACTGGCAGAACCCGGAGATCCACGACTACCTGGAGCACTACCTGGGCGCGTCTGCGAAGTACACTACCGAGGAACGGATGCGCCTGATTCAGTTTGCGCACAACATGGTTTCCTCCGGCGACTCCGCTCACATGGAGGTGACGACCGTCCACGCTGAGGGATCGATGGAGGCGCAGCGTATGATGATCCTCATCGAGTCGCCGCTCAAGGAGTATCGAGACCTGGTGCTACGGGCGGCTGGCGTTGCGCCCAAAGAGTGAAGCCGGCGCTGGAAGATCGACAATCCGGTGCTGCTTGCGGATCTATCCGCAAAGCCAGTCTCGTCGTATATGGGAGAGGAGGACACGGAGATGTCATCGTCAGGCCAGAAGCGTAAACTGCTCGCCGGAAAACTGTCACGCCGGGATCTGCTGATGACAGGCGCGGCTGCCGCTGTCGGTATTGGCCTGGCTGCGGCATGCAAGGAACAGGACGAGGAAAAGGCGGCTACTCCTGCCGGCAGCACGCCTGCCGCTACCGCCGCGATGGCCTCGCCCGGCCCGATCGGGTCGCCGGCTCCCGGTTCTAGTTCAATCGTCAGCCTTGGCGGCAATCCTGAGGGCATAGTGGAGATAGCGCCCCGTACCATCTTCTTCCCTTACTTCGGCAACGTCATCGCCTTTGTCACCGATGAGGGCATCGTCATCGTGGACACCTCTCTCGCCGGCAATGGGAAGCCGATCGTCGAGGAGCTCCGAAAGCGGACGGAGGCGCCCATCCACACCATCGTCTACACCCACGGCCACGTCGACCATGTGGGCGGCACTGAACACTTCCTGAAAGATGCCGATGAACGCAGCTATGACCGCCCCACCATAATCGGCCACGAAAACGTCATCCCCCGCTTCCGGCGCTACGAACGCATGGCCAGCTGGATTCGGTTTCTTAATGCCCAGCAATGGGGTGCTCCTCCGCCGGACCCATCCCAGCCCGCCTCGGTCCCGGTCTTCGCCTATCCCGACACTACCTACCACGACCGCACTTCAATCGAAGTCGGCGGTGAGACCTTCGAACTGGTCTACGGCATGGGCGAGACCGACGACCATACTTGGGTCTGGGCGCCGGAACGAAAGATCGCGGTCGCCGGTGACTTCTTTACCTGGGCCTGCCCGAACGTCGGCAACCCCTGGAAAGTTCAGCGCTACACCCGAGGCTGGGCGGAAGGCCTGGAAGCCATCGCTGAGAAGCGGCCGGTGCTGCTACTGCCCGGCCATGGCCCGGCCATCGAGGGCGAGGACAACGTGCGGACCGCCTGCCTCGATGTTGCCCGCTATCTACGTTCAATTGACGATCAGGTCGTTGAGCGTATGAACAAGGGACAGTGGCTTGAGCAGATCCTGCGTGAGGTCGAGCCTCCTGCCGATCTCGCTGCCAAACCCTATCTCCAGCCCATCTACGGCCACCCCAAGTTCATTGTGCAGGGGGTCTGGCGACAATACGGCGGCTGGTATGATGGCGACCCCAGCAACTTCTTCGCTGCTGCCACCACTGCCCAGGCTGCAGAGATCCTCAAGCTGGCTGGTACCCAGAGCGTCCTGACCCGCGCCCGCGAGCTTCAGGCTGCCGGCGAACTAGTTCTCGCCTGCCATCTTGTCGACTGGGTGTGCAAGGTTGAGCCGGAGAACCGCGACGCCTTGCAGCTCTGGCGCGATCTTTTCCAGGCCCGCGCCGACAAGGAAGTGAACATGATGGCCCGCAATACCTTCCTCGGGGCGGCTCGCGACGCCGAACGGCGTCTAGGTGGATAAGAGAGGCGAGAGTTCGGACGGCCCGACAAACCGGGAGGAGAGAGATGGAGACATCAGACGAAGAGTCGAATCTCCTGCGAACGCCCGTCTCGCGGCGTTGGGTTCTGAAGACCGGAGCCGTTGCCGCGCTCGGCGCCGCCGGCCTGGCGCTTGTCGCCTGCGATGATGACAATGACAAGAAAGAGGGGATCGCCATGACCGCTGAATCCGCGCAAGCCAGGCCGACGCTGAGCGGGCCGTCTGTGGAGACAATGACAGGTCCCATCAGCACGTCCGACCTCGGCTTCACTCTCATGCACGAGCACATCATCGTTCAGGCTGAGGGCGTCGCCCACAACTTCCCCCAGATCTGGGAACCTCAAGCAGAGCTCGACAAGACTCTCAAGGTGCTCAAAGATCTCAAGGCCAAAGGCGTTGATACCATCCTCGACCTCACGGTTCTTGGCATCGGCCGCGACGTTCCCCTCCTGTTGCCGGTGGTCAAAGAAGCTGGGATCAACGTTATCGCCGCCACCGGCCTCTACACCTTCAACGAGCTGCCAACCTATTTCCAGGTTCGAGATGTAGATGCCATGGCCGACCTCTTTGTGAGCGACATCACCGAGGGCATTCAAGGGACAGATGTCAAGGCGGCGGTGCTCAAATGCGCTACCGATGCACCCGGTATAACCCCTGGCGTGGAGAAGGTACTGCGGGCCGCCGCGCGCGCTCATCTCCGTACCGGCGTTCCCATCAGCACTCACACGCATGCGGGCATGCGGCGGGGTCTGGAGCAGCAGGATCTCTTCGAAAGTGACGGTGTTGACCTGCGGCGGGTCATCATTGGTCACAGCGGGGACAGCGAGGACCTTGACTATCTGACGAAGTTGGCAGACCGTGGCTCCTATCTCGGCATGGACCGCTTCGGCATTGACATAATATTGTCCACTGACAAACGGGTTGCCGTGATCGCGAAGCTCTGTGAGATGGGCTACGCTGAGCGCATGGTTCTCTCCCACGACGCGTCGGTCTACATCGACTCCTTCACGCAGGATTTTATCCAGGAGCACATTCCGAACTGGAACTACTTCCATATCGTCGACGACGTGATACCGGCGCTTCTCCAAGCAGGCGTCAGCCAGGAGCAGGTCGATACGATGACCAGGGGGAACCCCCGCCGCATCTTTGAGAACGTTGGGACCTATTGAGCCCCCCCGCCCGTGAGGAAACGGACACCCTGCTTCCTGTCGCCGTCAGCATCCCTGCCATGATAAACTGGTCTAAGAGCACCAATTGCCGCTAAGGAGGAGTTCATGGCCGAGCAGCAGTACGAGTACTACGAGAATGAATTGGTGGGGGTGCTTGAGGAGGCCCTCCGCCGAGAGCACGAAGCGCGCGCCTTCTACCTTGGCGCTGCCGAACAACGCCCCTGGAAGCCCGAGAGCAAGCAGATGCTGGATTGGTTGGCTGGCGAAGAGGCCAAGCATGCCGAGCTTATCACCAAGCACCTGGATGAGGTAAAGAGGCGTATCTCCTGGATCAACTACAAGCCGGGCCCCAAAGAGTAGCGGAGGCTCTGTGCGGCTCATTCAGTTGATGGTATTTGAAACGAGGCAGCTCTGCTCCCCCTCATTTGTGTACCACGCTAGGATGTGACCCCCAAAGCACTGAGAGCCCCTGTAGGGACGATCCCCCCAAAGCACAGAACGGAGATATCGACGATGACAGCCAGAGATTCCTACGATGTCCTGACGGAACGACTGGGATTCGCGGGTTCAAATCGCCTTCGTTCCATACTCGAAATGCTAATTGCGCCGGGGCAGGCGAAGCTCGTTGAGGCTCTACCCGGTAGCATCGCGGAGGTTGCCGAAAAAACCGGTGTCTCCCAGGATCAGGTTCGCAAGACTCTCGACCATCTCTACTACAAGGGCGTTGTCTTCCCCAAAGGAGACTTCAACAGCCGCGAGTACTACCGTTTTGCTCGCAGCATCATACAGCTCCATGACTCAGTCCAGGCTACAAGCGCACTGGACTTGGTGAAGGACCGCCCCTTGTTCCAGCTCTGGCATGAGTTTTGCAGGGAAGAGATGTACCCCTGGTTTGGGGCAATGATCAAGAACGCGACCTCCCGCATCAGCCGTGTCGTGCCCGCCTACGAAGCGATTAAGGATGTCCCAGGAGTTATGCCCGTCGAGAATTTTCATGAGATTCTGAAAGCGCAGGAGCTCATCGCTGTTGCCCCCTGCTCCTGCCGCCTACGCACGACGGCTGTCGAGGAGCAATGTGAGCACACCGCCGAAGCGAAGAGATGGCACTGCCTCCAGTTCGGTCGCGGCGCTGAGTATGTGATCAACCGCGGCTCCGGCAGGAAGCTCACCACTGAGCAGGCGCTGTTGCTCTGCGATGACATCGAAGAAGACGGGCTCGTCCATCGCTGGGCAAACAATGCCAATATGACCGGCATCAACACGAGCTGTAACTGCTGCCGTGATTGTTGCGAGGAATGGGTGTCGATCGACCTGGGAGGAGTGCCTGTCGCCGACTGGTGGGAGAAGAGTCGCTATGAGGCCTATTTGGCGGTGTCGGCTGACTGCAATGGCTGCTCCCTCTGCGCTGACCGCTGCCAGTTCGATGCCATCGAAATGAAGGACGTCGACGGCAACTTCCTGCCGGTCATCGACTCCGACAAATGCTTCGGCTGCGGTGCCTGCGTCGTTGGTTGCTCACCCCAGGCCCTAAAGATGAAGGTGGTGCGCCCGCCGGAATTCATCCCCGGCGCCGTCGCCTGAGCCGGAAAAGCCAAAAGCGAAGTGGGGGGCCTGGCTAATCAAGCAGGCCTCCCACTTTCTCGTCCCCCGGCATGATCGCTCACCAAAACTGCTTTTTCTTTATCTGGCCTCTTGTGTAGTATGACATCCAGGAAGCGTTCGAAGCGTCTACTGGGATGACCTTCAGATCAAAGCGGGGAACGGAGCTCGCAATTAATGACGCCCACTGACGACTACGATGTTTTGGCAGAGTGGCTTGGGTTCCCCGACTCAGATCGCCTACGTTCCATCCTCCAGATGTTGATGACGCCCTCGCAGGCGAAGCTGGCGGCAGCTCTCCCCGGCAGCGTCGCGGAGATCGCCGCGAAGACCGGCGTGTCTGAGGGTGAAGTTCGCGGGACGCTCGATCGTCTCTACTACAGAGGAGTCATCTTTCCCAAGGGCGACGTCGATAGACGCGACTACTATCGTTTCTCCCGCCATCTCATCCAACTTCATGACGCAACCCTCTCCAGCCCTTGCCTGGATCCCCAGAAGGACCACGAATACTTCCGGCTGTGGCACGAGTTTTCTCTGGAGGAGGGTTACCCGCGCTTGGCCGGCTTCTTCAGGGCTGCTACTGCCCGCGTCAGCCGCATCGTGCCCTACTTCGGCGCTATCAAGGACCTTCCCGATGTCCTGCCGGCGGAGGACTTTCACCAAATCCTGAGAGCCCAGGACCTCATCGCCGTTGTCCCCTGCGCTTGTCGTACCCGCACCTCCGTCGTCGGCGAGCCGTGCCGGTTCACGGTCGAGGCGCAGAAGTGGCACTGTCTCCAGTTCGGCCGCGGCGCCGCGTACGCCTTGAGCCGGGGCACCGGCCGGAAGCTTACGTCTGAGCAGGCGATAGAGATAAGTGACGATCTTGAGGAGGACGGCCTCATCCACCGCTGGGCCAATAACGCCAACATGACCGGCGTCAACGCGAGCTGTCAGTGCTGCCGCGACTGCTGCGAAGAGTATGTGGCTATGGATCAAGCCGGCATTCCCGTCTCGGTCTGGTGGGAGAAGAGCCGCTACGAGGCCTATGTCTCTAACGTTGATGCCTGCAACGGCTGCCAAGACTGCCTCGACATTTGCCAGTTCGACGCTGTTCAGGTGTCGGCGGCTCCCGGCAATGAAGAAGCCAAGGCAGTGATTGACCCCGAGAAGTGTTTCGGCTGCGGTGCCTGTGTCGTGCGCTGCCGGCTGGGAGTGATCAAGATGAGGGCGGTGCGTCCACCGGAGTTCATTGCCGGCGTCGCCGCCGAAGCTTGATTCTACGCCCGTATGCAGTAGTCGGTGGCACTTCTCGCCGCGCCGCCGTAGCTGACCGCGAACATATCAGTAATCGAGGAGGTAGAGATGGCACGCGTGCGTTTGTTGACACCTTCGGAGGCGGAAGGCGATGCTCAAGAGATCTTCTTGGGCATGGAGCAACGAGGGACCGAGATCATAAACCTACATCGGGCGCTTGGCAACAGCCCTACCATACTCCGCAACTTCCTCCGCCTCGGCACCTCACTGATGGGATTCGGCCGGCTCCCGCCGAACCTGCGCGAGCTTGCCATCCTTCGCATCGCTCAGATGGCCGGCGCCGACTACGAGTGGTCCCATCACATCCCTTTGGCGGGGCAGGCCGGAGTCACCGAGCCGCAGATCAGTCATCTGAAAGAATGGGAGACTCACGGTAGCTTCGATGATCGCGACCGCGCTACCCTTCGCTACGTCGAGACGGTTAGCCGGAACATTGCCGTCCCTGACGACGTTTTCAACGCCGCTCGAGCCCACCTAAGCGAGGGTGAAATCGTCGAGCTGACCCTGGTGTGTGGCTTTTGGGGGATGGCCGCTCGGCTTCTTGTCGCCCTGCAGATCGACGTAGAGCCCAACGTCCAGCAGTACCTTCCGAAGTAGCTGACTGCCGACAGCGCAAGATCACCAGAGGTTACCCGTCGGGCTAGCCCTTGTCGAGCCACATGTCGAACTTGTACAGTCCAAAGACCCAAGGGCTCGCTTCATAGCCCTTGATATAGTCATAGGCCACGAGGTAACCATAGGGCTCGTAGAGCACCAGGGTCGGGCCATGACGCTCTAAGATCTTCCGTTGGGCCTTGAGCGCCACCTCCTTACGGGCCGTCTCGTCGATCGTGGACTGCACTTCTTGGAGGAGAGCATCCACCTCAGGGTCGGTGATGCCGAGGAACATGGCGCGGTTGAACCCCGTCGAATAGTGGCTTTGCAACTGGATGTCGTCGGAAAGATAGGCCAGGTGGGCAAAAGTGGTCGCCTCGTAGTTCACTGCATACAGGTCATCCAGCCATGTCCCTAGTTCCCGTACATCTATGTCGGCCTTGATACCGGCTTCTGCCAGGTTCTGCTGGATGATCGCCGCCCGGTCGGCATTGTCCTGGTAGTTCGAACAGGCCAGGCTGAAGTGAAGGTTCTCCTGACCTGCCGCCGCCAACAACTGCCTTGCCTTAGTCACGTCTCTCTTGTATGCCTGGCGTATCTCTTCCGGTGGGAGTGCGGTGGTCCAGGATGGGCCGACTGGCCCGGCAAGCTCGCCATCGCCCAGATGCAGCTTGTCGATCATGGCCTGCCTGTCGAGGGAAATGTCCACAGCTTCCCGCACCCGCATGTCGGCGAACGCGGGGAAGCGGGAAGCGTTCATCATAATGACGGCGTAGAGACGGTTAAGGTACCTCTGAGCGGTAACCCCCTTAACCGATGTTACGCTCTCTGCGCGTACCTTGTCGGGTGCCCCATAGAGGTCCACCGCGCCGGAGCGAAATGCTGCTTGGATGGCGGAGTCATCCGACACTGTGCTCCATTTTAGACCGTCGAGGTAGGGCAGATTGGGGTCGTAGTAATCTGGGTTTCTCTCTACTTCTATGCCCTGGCTCTGCCCCCAATTCTTGAGGATAAATGGGCCCGTCCCGATGGCGTTCGACTTCAGATCGCCGAACTGCTCCACCGCTTCCTTGGGCACGACTGCCAGCCTTGGGCTTCCCAGCGACATGAATATGTAGGAGTAGGGCTTTTTCGTGTGAACCGACAGGATTTTGTCCTCAGGGGCCTCATACCTGTCAATCCACTCGCTCCAGCCCGTTAGGGCGCCTCCCGGCAATGACTCGAGGCGCTTGTAGCTGTACACTATGTCTCCCGCTACCGCCTCCCGGCCGTTTACCGGCGGAAGGTTGTGGAAACGCACCCCCGGTCGGATATGGAAGGTCCAGTTGATCTCATCAACCACCTCCCATTTCTCGGCCAAGTCACCGTAAAGAAGGTCTCCCCAGTCGGTGGGTATGACTGTGTGGCCATACATGTACGGGGCTGCCGCTGCCCCCAGAGTCGTATCAGTATGAGGGTCAAGGCTGAGAGCGGGCGCGGTTGTGGCCATGCGGATGATACCGCCGCGCTTTGGCTGCCCATCGCTGATTCCCGGCGTTGATGCTGGTGTCTTGTCCCCCGTCTTTTCGCTGCCTCCGCACGCCGCTGCTAATCCGGCGCCCGCCAGTGCCGCGGTACCCGCCAGGAAGCTCCGCCGCGATAGCCTGGGCTTGCGCATGATTTCCTCCTCTTAGCGGATCGCCGATCTCTTTCCCGCCTGCAATGGTTGGTTGATCCCGTCGATGCCAGGAAGATACTTCAACTGTATCTGCTCGATCAATAGAGCAGATTTCGGCTGCTTCCGTGCCGAAAGTACCGGCGGTATACTTGATCTACCGGACGGTTGAAGCTCGGAGGGAAGAAGGCCATGAAAGTCAGGGTTCCCCAGCTCCTGTGGCATGACCGGAATGAACTAGAACTGGACTTTCCCGATGCCTGGGACGTCAAGTTCTGTCCTCCTAAGGGCTATGACCAACCGAAGTTGACTCCTGAGCAGGTGCAGGAGGCATTTGACAACCCCATTGGAACGGCTCCCATCCGCGAACTGGCGCGGGGCAAGAAAGAAGTCGTCATCATCTTCGACGACATCACCCGCCCGACGCCGATCGACGAGCTTGCTCCCTACGTCCTGCGCCAGCTCGCCGAGGCCGGCATCTCTGATGAGCAGGTCCGTTTCGTCGTCGCCTCCGGGACGCACGGCGCCCATGACAACCTTGCCCTTCGCAAGAAGGTGGGGCAGGAGATACTGGAGCGCTTCCTCGTCTTCAACCACAATCCCTATGAGAACTGCGTGTTCGTCGGCACTACTAGCCACGGCACCGATCTCGCTGTCAACCGCGAGGTCATGAGTTGCGACTTCAAGATCGCTATCGGCACCGTCTTCCCGCATCCTCAGGCTGGGTTCGGCGGCGGTGGAAAACTCATACTCCCAGGCATCTCCCATGTCGACAGTATCGACCACTTCCACCGCACGATATTCGGCAGTCCGCCCGGCACCGTTGGCATCGGCAACTGGGATGAGAACCCGATGCGCTCCGAGACGGAGGAGGCTGTCAAGCTTGTGGGTATCGACGTTGTCGTCAATGCGCTCATGAACGGGCGCTGCGAGGTTACGCAGCTTCTTGTGGGCTCACCCCTGCCGGCTCATCAGGAAGCTGTCCGGCGTGCCAAAGAGGTCTACGCCACCAAGTCGCCCGCCAAGGCCGATATCGTGGTCACCAACGCCTATGCCAAGCCAAGCGAAGCCGTTATCTCTGCGATCATCGCTATAAGATCTATCAACCCGGATGGCGGCACCATCGTCATGCTCATGAACTCCCCCGAGGGCCAGATCAACCACTACCTTATGGGGAGGTTTGGTAAGGAATACGGCGGTCGGCAGTACAATCCTCGTCCGCCCATTCCGCCGCTATTCAAGCTGATTATCATGAACCCGCAGAAGGACATGACTTGCACCGACCTTTCCATCGATGGTCGCTCCGCCATCTGGGCCAAGGATTGGGGAGAGGTGATGGGTCACCTCGAGGCGCTGCATCCCGACGGCGCATCTGTCGCTGTCTTTCCTGATGGAACCGCGCAGTACCTCGTCTCCTGATGGCAGGTAACATGCCCAATAGGCAGCATGTCTGAGCTATCCTGCTCCATGCGGCACTGACGATACCCTCCCGCTATTGCTTGCATCTCTTTAGGTGCTATCATCATCCCTTACTGGGTCTGACCTCTGCATGCAGCCGAAAGGGCGTGCAGGAACGCGTGGACGCCGTGGCCCTGCGGTTGGCTGGCCCAGGTTGGCATGGTACAATTTAGAATGTAACTACTTTGGATATAGGCGGCTGAGGCGGCATACATCAATCGCGAATGCCCTTCGTCCTTTCTGTGAAGGGAGGAAGAGATGAGTCCCGAAATCAAGGGTTGCCAGCAGCTTCGGGCGGAAGTGATCGACCGCGATATCTGCAGCCTCTGCGGCGCCTGTGTCGGCATGTGCCCCTACTTGGTTGCCCACAAGGGCCGAGTCGTCGCTCTCGACGACTGTAACGTTGACCAGGGGCGCTGTTATGCCTTCTGCCCTCGCACTGCTACCGACCTCGATGCCGTAAGCCAGTCCGTATTCGGCGCTCCCTATGACGCAAGCCTGATCGGTACAGTCAAAGATGTAGTCATGACCCGCGCCGCCAGCGACAGCATCCGCTCGCGGGCCCAGTACGGTGGCACCGTGACTGCCCTCGCATCGTTTGCCATCGAGAGCGGACTCATCGATTCCGCTGTGCTGACGGCCAGCGGGCAGGACATGCTCCCTGAGGGGACTCTGGCGCGCGACGCGGCCCAGGTGCTGGGCTGCGCCCGTTCCAGCTACGTCGCCGCGCCTACTTTGGCGGCCTTCAACCGCCATGCCCGCAACGAAGACATCCGGAAGGTCGGCGTGGTCGCCACGCCCTGCCAGGCCGTCGCTCTTGCCAAGATGCGGGCCTCACCCCTGGAGAACCGAAACAACATCGACAAGTTGGGCCTCGTTATCGGCTTGTTCTGTACCTGGGCTCTTCGCTATCAGGAGCTGGCTCGTTTCCTGGGCGAGAAAGTGCCTCTCGGCGAGATATCCAAGTTCGACATCCCGCCGCCGCCGGCCAACGTCTTTCAGGTTTTCCTTGATTCCCGCAGCGTCTCCATTCCCCTCGACGACATCCGTCAGTTCATCCGGCCGGCCTGTACCATCTGCCTCGACATGACGGCGGAGTTTGCCGACATCTCGGTCGGCGCCGCTGAGGGAGTTGACGGCTGGAACACCCTCATCGTCAGAAGCGACCGCGGCAAGCAGCTTGTGGATGCCGCCCGTGCCGCCGGTGTCATAGAAGCGGACATTCTCCCCGAAGAGAACCTGAATCACCTCAAAGGCGCGTCCCTTGGCAAGAGAAAAAGGGCACTGGCCAACATCGTCGCAATGAGCGGCAGCGAGGACGATTTGATCTACTTGAGTTTGAACGGTGACACGCGCAAGAAGATGCTGTCGGAATAACAGCGCCCGCTGGCTCTCCATAACTGCGCAAGCATGGGAGTAGTTATGATGGCAAACGTCGCGACATTCGAATCGGGTACCACCCAACTGCTGATGGGCAATGAGGGGATCGCCAGAGGAGCTCTGGAGGCGGGCATCGGCTTTGCCAGCGCCTATCCCGGGAATCCCTCCTCTGAGATCATCGGCACCCTCGCGGAAGTGGCCAAAGACGCCGGCATCTACGTCGAATGGTCGGTGAACGAGAAGGTGGCCCTTGAGGCCGCAACGGCCGCTTCTTTCGCCGGGGTGCGCTCCATCGTCGCTATGAAGCAAAACGGCCTCAACGTTGTTCTCGACTTCCTGATGGGCCTCGCAATGACAGGGACGAATGCCGGGCTGGTCCTCGTCACCTGCGACGACCCCGGCGCGCTCTCCAGCACAGAGGAAGAGGATTCCCGTCCCGTCGCCAAGTGGGCTTGCCTACCCCTGCTTGAACCGGCGACCTTCCAGGAAGAGAAGGATATGACCACGTGGGCCTTCGAGCTGTCGGAGAAACTGAAGACCATCTGCCTTCTGAGAGGTGTCACCCGCACCTCCCACGCCCGCGGCGATGTCCGGATAGGAGAGCGCCTGCCGCCCAACCGCGACGCGAAGTTCGAGGCTGTCGTTCCGTTACAGTACACGTCGCTTCCGCCTTCCCTGAAGCATGGTCTTGCTCATCAGAAGATGGACAGAGCGCGGGAGATCTTCGAGGATTCCCCTTTCAACTGGTACGAGGGTCCCGAAGAGCCCGATCTCCTGATCGTCACCTGCGGCAGCGGCTGGTTCTATTCCCTGGAAGCGGTCAAGGCCCTCGACGTTGAGGGAACGGTTGGCATTCTGAAGCTCGGCACCACCTGGCCTCTGCCGGAGAAGCTGATTCGGCAGCACCTCAACCGCACCGAGAAGGTGCTCGTGGTGGAGGAGATCGACCCCTTCCTGGAGAGCAGCTTGAAGGAACTCGTTGGCGAAGATCCCGCGGCAGTCGGCCCCATCACCTTCTTTGGCAAGCGCAGCGGCCACATCCCTCTCGCCGGCGAGATCAATCCCGACATCGTAACCAGCGCCATCAGCCGTATCCTGGAGAAAGCGTATGTCCCCGTTGATGCCGACTATGCTCAGAAGGCGCTGGGGCTTACCAGTTTCTTCACCCATCCCCGAATGGTCGGCTTCTGCGCCGGTTGCCCTCACCGCGCCACCTTCTGGTCTGTCAAGAATGCCCTGAAACTGGATGGACGGGGTGGCTTCGTCACCGGCGACATTGGCTGCTATACCATGGCCCTCGGTCCCACCGGCTTCTGGCAGCTCAAGACCGCTCAGGCGATGGGCTCCGCTACCGGCATGGCCTGTGGCTTTGGCAAGCTAAGTGAGTTCGGGTTCCAGCAGCCTGTGGTCGCGGCTTGCGGCGACTCCACCTTCTTCCATGCCACGATTCCGGCTCTCATCAGCGGCATCTACAATCGGGCCAACTTCACGCTATTGGTCCTCGACAACAGTGCTACAGCCATGACGGGTTTCCAACCCCATCCCGGCACAGGCGCTACTGCCACCGGAGAAGTGGCGACGGCTATCGATATCGCCACAGTCTGCCGCGCCCTCGGCGTCAGGGTTGAGATCACTGACCCCTTCGATCTGAAGGTCTCCACTGAGAAGCTGCTCGACCTCATCCAGGACGAGGGAGGAGTGCGGGTGCTGATCTCTCGGAGAGAGTGCGCGCTGGTCAGGGGCCGGCGAGAAAAGCCGGCCTATCGAATGCACGTGGATGCCGAGAGGTGTATCGGTGAGAATTGCGGCTGTGGCCGCATGTGCACTCGTGTCTTTCAGTGCCCCGGCCTCATCTGGGACGTCGCCAACGGCGTCGCTAAGATAGACGAGGTCATCTGCGCCGGCTGCGGCGTCTGCACCGACATCTGTCCCGGCGGGGCGATCATCAGAGAGGCTGGCTGACTATGAAGGACAAAGACCCGCTTAACATAATCATCACTGGCGTCGGTGGCCAGGGCAACGTTCTCATGTCGCAGCTTGCGGGCAAGGCGCTCGTCCGAAGTGGCTATCACGCCACTATTGGTGAGACCTACGGCGCCTCCCAGCGCGGTGGCGCGGTGATGAGCCATCTCCGCGTGTCGCGCGAGAAACAGTACGGTCCTCTGATTGCTCAGGGACAGGCTGATATCGTCCTCGGCCTGGAACCCCTGGAGACGATGCGGGTGCTCGCCCAGTACGGCAATCCTGAGGTGGTCGTGATCAGCAACTCGCGCCCCATCTTCCCTCCGGTAGTGAGTAGTGGTGAGGGACAATACCCCACGCCGGAGCAGATCGGCAGCGTGCTCCAACAGCTATCCAAGAAGGCCTGGCTCGTCAATGCGACCGACATCGCTTTGGAAATGGGCGCGCCTATCCTTGCCAACATCGTTATGATGGGCACCCTCGTCGGCACGGGGCTGCTGCCCGTCGGCCCGGAGGCGTTCGAGACAGAGCTAGCGGAGAGCCTCTCCCGCGAGAGGCTTGATGCAAACATCAAAGCCTTCCGGCGTGGTCTCGCCGAAGTCTCCGCGCTGACCTAGCAATAAGCCTTTTTGCCGGAACCGTCGCAGAGACATGGCACCCGAAACAGCAACCTCTTTATTCGCGGGGCGCTTCTTTCAGTTACCTGTTGGTACTCTGCCTCAAGGGGGTGTCCTGGCTACTGCTCCTTGTGGATGGAAGCCGCCAGAACTTCGCTAACCCGATCGCTGCGCGGGAAATAGGCCACGGCATCCAGGGCAGGCAACCCGCTCGGCAGCTTGCGGTCGAAGAAATAGTCCCGCCAATTATCCCATGCCCCGGGGTCGAATAACTCTCCCATCACCTGCGCCGAGCTCAGGCCGCGGTAGTCCTCCGGGAACCACCAGCGGTGATGATAGCGGATGCCCTCAGCGAACAGGGCGGGATCGATATCGACGTCTGTGTGGTTGCGCCAGCTCACCAATACAACGCTGCCCGCTGGTGGCTGGAACTGCTCATTCGTATCGATGAAGGAGATGTTCTCGTACTTGCGCAGATACCAGGCCCAAGGCCAGTTGAAGTCGTCTTTGGCATCGATCACGATGGGCAAGTGCACGCCTTGTCCCGAAGCCGCCGCCACCTGATCGATCGTGTCCCGTATCACCGGGATGTCCGGTGACGGCTGTACATATGTGAGAAGCTCCACCGGCGTATCGCCCCGATCTCTCGACGCCAGCATGTTCGCGTCCTGCAGCAGATTGGGGTGGCCCCAACTCGCCAGGATGCCCGCCCGCGCCGTCACTACTAGCATCACGGCGGCTACGGCCAGTGTGCCCGCCCGCATTGCTGTTTGAGGACTGCGTGTGTACCCCGACCAACACACCGCTGCAACTGCGGTCAGAACAAACGCCCATCCGATGATCGTACCCAATTCTGTCGAACCCGCGACGAAGAAGGCGATAACAGCCAGAGCCGCCGTGGTGATCGCCGCAGCGAGTGGCGCCCATTTTCGGAGTGGTGGCATCTCTATCCGCATCTTCATACCGGCGACGAGGTCGCCGAGCGTCCGTCCTGCCAGTATCGATAGCGGTAGGGCGATGTGAACGTTGAGCCAGGGCATCTTCTCTCCCGCCAGCGTGAAAGCGAACAGGGCCGACAGCGCCCAGAAGAAGAGGAGGCGGGTCAGGGCTGCCATGGGCAGCATCAGCATCGCCCCGATCAATGTGACGAAGCCGAGCTGAGTTCGGTAGAGCCCGATGAGCGGCATGCTCTCGCCGACTAGCGCCAACAGAATCACCGCCGCCAGCGCTCCCAAGGTGATCGCCTTGTGACGGATCTCCCCCCGCAGGACGCACACGGCCGCAGCGCCGAGAGCGAAGGCGACAGGGAGGAACTCGTACACCGGCAAGAGCATGAAGTAGTAGTACCCGGGCTGATTCCCCAACTGGACGTGCTGTTGTCCCAGCCAGTAGTCGAGAGAACCCCACATGCCGGTCCAGAAACCATTGGGGTTGCTGAAGAACGACGTGAAAAGAAGGATGAAGACGGTATAGAAGATGGCGGAGCATACCATCCATACGCGCCAGCGCCACAAGAAGCCGGCGGCGAAGGCGGCGGCCATGAGGCCGAGGACGGTGATGCGCATGACCAGCACCTCCTCGCTCACGTCGTAGCCTCTATCGCCGACGAAGGGTAGCTTCTCCACCGCCGCCGCGAACAGCGGCAGCGACAGACACCCTATCAGTACTAGGATGTCTCCAGCCCGCGGGAAGACGCGTAACCCCAGCCGCTGTCGCAGCGAGCGGACTATCGGCCAGAAGACAACGATCAGCCAGGATGTGAGCACAAGCGCGCCATAGGTGAGGACCCGCTGCTGCCAACTGGCCGGTGCTCCCGGGGCTTCCGCAATGTCATGCTCTGACGGTGCGTCCTGCGAGCGTGCACTCGATAGCGTCCTGTACGCCTCCTCGATGTGGCGTCGTTCCTCATCATTTCGGTGTGCGCGTGCCAACTTCTTGTAGGCGCGTCGCACCGTCTTCATCGAGGCGTGTTCTCCGACCCCCAGAATAGCGTGCGGGGTATCCGTTGCTGTCTTTTTCTCGCCCTGGCTTATCTCAGGGAACCAACCGGATAGGGAGGATAGCCCCATCTGGGCAGCCAGCTCTCGCGCGACCAGCAGGTCGAGGTAGATCAGCATCATCGCCACGACGATGAAGGCCACCTCCTTGGTAGCGAAACTCAAAGCCAGCAGCCCTGCTATGCAATAGAGGAAAAGCCTGCCTCCCTGAGCCAGATATCGCCACACACAGATCACCAAGGCCAGCGTAAAGAATGCGATGTATATGTCTTCACGAGCGAAGCGGCTGAAATAGAGCAGCGTCGGCGAGACCGCGATGAGCAGCGCTGCGATGAGGGAGCCTGCTCGGCCCAGGTACCCCCGCAAGAAGAACGGTAGGGCCACCATAGCGGCGCCGAATAGGGCAGGCAGCACCCGCGCCGTGTAATCGCTATCACCGAGCAGAAGAAAGACGAGCGCTGTACCGAAGAACTGGAAGGGCCCGTGGGTCAGGGGGTTGTGGATGTAGCCGCGGCCGTCGGCCAGTTGCCAGGAGAAGCCGGCATGAATCGCCTCGTCGCCATGGAAGGTTCGTGACCCCAAGTCCCAGAAGCGGAGCACCGCCGCCAGGGCTATGAGAACCAAGAACAGGGCAAGATACCATCGTTCAGCCAGGAACCGCTCTCGCAGTCTCCCTGCCCTGGCCCAGAGTCTGGGTGCTAGCGCTCGATCCCTGCCCTGCTTCTTCATACTGGTCCTCCCTGTCTTGTTGGCGACTTCCGTGCCCTTGAGATCGTCTGTGTTGGTGAAGGAGAGAGCGTTTGGGATTGGGCTCCCCAAACCGCTCAGTCGAGGCAGGCGGCGCCAGGCAAGTGACCACTTTCTCGCTGCTAGATACTCGCCGACCGGCCCGCAAACGAGATAGTAGACCACGCTGGCATAGGTGACGCCGCCGATGATATCCACGGCGTAGTGGTGGCCCAGATATATGCTGGACAAGAAGACAGCGAAGGGATACACGATCACGGGCCATCCCCGTCTGCCCCAGAGCCGTCGCGCGAACAAGAAGAAGAGCCACGGATAGGCCGCGTGCAGCGAGGGCATAGCGGCGACCTGGTTTGGATTTAGCTTGTCGTAGAGGAAGGCCGTGTGTGGCGACAGATGCACGATCCTCACGCCGTCTAGGTAGCCGTGGATCCCGGCCCACCAGGGGGGCGCCGTCGGCAGCAACATGAAGGTGACAAATCCGGCGTAGGACACGAGCAGAAGGGCAATGATGAAGCGCCAGTACTGCTCGCGCCGGTGCTGCCAGATGAGCGCCGCAAACAGCAACGGCACCACGAAATGAATCGCGTGGATCAGTGCTGCCAGAGAGTCATACCAATGCACCGTCCACTGATCGGCGAACCGCTGCTGAAGCTCCTGCGTGGGCACGTGACCGAAGAAGAGCAACCGCTCCAGGGTAATCGGGTAGCCGATGTGCACAGTGTTCGCCAGGTTGTCGGCGATTCCGCGCATCGCATCATAAGAAAGGAGCAAGAGAACGAAGGGAGCGAAGTCTCGGACGAATCGAACGCGCTGCTTGCCCCACACGAAGCCCATTACCAGCAGGAGGAAGATAACGTCAGGCATCAAGAACGAGCCGCGGGCCACGGAGAAGGCGACGATAAAGGCTACGTAGACACCCTGGAGGATATAGAAGATGCCGATTCCCTCCTGGCGAGGGGCGAGAGAGGTGCCACCTGGGATAGCCGCCGTTTGTTGGGTGGGTTCGCTGCTCTCGGCCGTCTCTCGGGCTCGCTGGGTGACGAGGAGTGTGATCAGCGTGAAGGCTATCACCGGCGTGAGGATATTCACCCCTTCGTTGTCGAGGATCCACAGGCCCCAGAGCTGAGCCAGCCATATCCCGATTCCCATCCCTATCCAGAGGATTACGTTCTGGTTTGTGCGTAGCGCGTACGCGAGCCCCAGCGCAACCGCCAGCGCCAGCAGCGACAAGTCCTGCATATAGAGGTGCGGGTTCGTGAGCAGCGCCGCCGTCATCAGGCCGCCGCACTGTAGGAGGAAACGCGGTTTTGTGGGTGTCCAGGGGCCTCTGAACGCCGCTAACGCTGCTACTGCCGTCACCCCCGATAGTGTCCAAGTCAGTATCAAATGAGCAGGGCTGTTGTTCTCCAGTAGCCGGGCAAGGAAGCCGTTCCAACCGAACATGCTGCCCGGTGTTATGCCCCACTTGTTCTCCCAACCTGCGCTATCAAGGAGGAAACGCGGATAATCGATGAGCACTCTCGGCCCTGAGACCGATATCGACACCATCGCTAGTACCCAAGCCACCGTCGCGAAAGTCGCCAGCGCCCGCCAGCGTCGCTTCCAAAGCAGAAGAACGAGAGGCAGTATCGCCATCTGGGGCTTTACCAGCAGAAGCGCCAGGGCTGCTCCCGACAGAGTCTCTCTGCCCTTCATCTGCAAGACGATGAAGGATAGCCATCCCAGCATCAGTAGCAGCGATAGCTGGCCGTGCAGGACTACCCACGGCACCGAGTTTAGAGATAGGAACCCCAACCAGAGGAGCAGCCGCTGCAAACGGTCCTTCAGCCCCAGTAGCCGCTGTAAGGCGAAAGTCGCAGCTACCGCCAGTCCGGTGGCAGCGATGCCGATGATTACGGTGGCGACCTCGATGGGCAGCCACGACAACGGCGCGAAAGCGGCGGCCACGAACGGCGGGTTGAAATAGGCGAGGACGCCGGTCCCTCCCACTGAGCGCCCCATCGTCTCAACCTCTTCGCGAGCGATGGTGTTCACGTCATACAGGATGTCGCCCTGGCCTTCTCTTACCAGCCGGCCCGCTGTGTAGAACACCACGTAGTCCTCATGGGGCCCGCGGGCGCTGTGCCCCTCGAAGCGGTTGCTGTACATCTCGGCGACGCTCCACCAAGACGTACCGCCGGCCAGTATGAAGATGAATGCCAGCGCGGCGACGACATAGGTCACTGCGCGTGCCGATATCGCTGGCCGCGATGCTCCTCCAGCACTAATGGGATGTACTGTTTCCGCGAAGCGCTGGTCTGAACGCTCCCTGCCGTGGGCAAGCACCGCTTCGATAGAAGAGAAGATAGGGGAGGACAAAGCAAAGCCTCCTTACTCTGCTGCTCTCTTGACGTATCGACTGCTCATCATGCTCCAGGACTAGGTGAATCCCTTATATCTCTGGATTCATTCGGCCTTTCGGGGCGAATGACTGCGGGAATAGGTGAAAAGCCCTAGGGAGAAACTGTGCCGCTGCTGCCGATGCTATGTATTGACGTGCTTGATGCAGCAGGGACGTGACATGAGCCGCCCGATCCTCGTGACGATGTATGACCACCCGCGCATGCCGTCCCTACCGGCTTGGGGATATGACAGCCGGCGTCTTCTGCTTTCAAGGAGGGAAGCGAAATGAACGCCACCGCGCTTGAGACGGCTCAGGCCGCCGCCACCCAAAGCGGCCACCACTGGCGCACCCGCGTTCTGCCCTGGGAGATCGTCTCTGCCCGTGTCCTCGATGCTGTGCTGGCGACCGCCGTCTTCGTCGTTGGCATGGCTGTCTACTGTGCCACTCTTGCGCCCGGCCTGACCTACGTCAGCCTCGACGGGAACGAGCTGGCCACTGTTCCCCATCAGCTTGGCCTGGCTCACTCTCCCGGCTATCCGTTCTACACGTGGATCGGGAAGCTCTTCACCTATCTGCCGGTGGGCGACGTGGCCTATCGCATGAACCTGATGTCGGCGGTCGGCGCCGCCGGTACGGCTGCCCTTCTGTACGGCATCATCGTCCTCCTCACGCGGAGCAGGGCGGCGGCTGTCTTCGCTGCACTGCTCTTCTCTTTCTCCTCGGCTCTCTGGTCGCAGGCCGTCATCACCGAGGTCTATGCTCCCAATGTCTTCATGATGGCGCTCACGCTCTTCCTCTTCCTATCCTGGGGTGAGCGACTGCGCCATCATGAGCCCACAGCGGTGCGCGATCGGCGTGCAACTATCCTCTTCGGCGCTGCCTGCCTCTCCTTTGGACTGAGCCTAGGGACTCATATATCGAATCTTGCCTTGGTTCCCGGCCTCGTCATCTATGTCTTTCTGGCCAGCGGTGGGACAAGTGTCTCTGCCAAGACGTTCCTGCTCGGTGGAGGGCTTTTCCTGCTGGGAGCCTGTCAGTTCCTCTGGCTTCCCCTGAGGGCTGGCACTTTGAACGACGAGTTGATGATCCGCCATGCACCGGACAATTGGCGCAGCGTCTTCGACTACATGTTCAATGTGTTCGATGTGAGCTGGTTTGGCTTCCCGTTATCGGCTCTGCCGGAGAGGATCCATGTCTATGCCGAGCTGGTCGGCGACAACTTTGGTCTGTGGGGCGTTGGCTTTGCCATGATAGGTATCTGGGACATGCTTTATCGGAGGAAGAAGGCGTTCTATCTGCTGGGACTCACTTACCTGGTGGAGGTCGTCTACTTTACCCAGTACAACGTGCCCGACATCGACGTTTTCTTTATTCCGGCCCACCTTGCGTTCGTCGTCTTCATCGCCTTTGGTGTGCGGTGGGTCATTGATGCCGCGGCGCGTCTGGGGCGACGGTCGGGAAGGTGGACGGTGCCGGTTCGAGGTTGTCTGGCAGTTTGCCTGGTCTTTCCCGTAGCGTTCCAGCTTCACGCCAACTGGACGAGGAACGATCACTCCAGTGATACGACGATCGAGGATTTCTATACGCACGCGTTCCAGGCACTTCCCCAGAACAGCGTGCTCGTCGGTCACTCCGGCGTCCCCGGCTTCGATATCTTCTACTATCATCTGGCTCGCGGCTGGCGTCCGGATGTCTTAGTCCCCCAGGAAGAGCAGCCTGACAGCCTGCGTGCGGAAGACATGGCAGGGAGACCGATCTATACTACCGCCCCCGATGTCATCGACACCGGACCTCGACCGGAGGGGACCGGCTCAGGCCCGGATGCCCTCTGGTATGTCCCTGTACTCGCGGCGCCTTCTGTTCACGTCTCCTGGCTTGGTGGCCATCCGCTCATCCTCTACCAGGCTCAAGCAGAACCGCCGCTTCTGGTGGTTCGAACAGCTACGCCTCAGTATCAGGTTGGTGAGGTGATGGATAGGGTGGAATTTGTCGGCTTCGACCTTGACCGCACGGAGGTTGCTGCTGGTGGGACGCTTCACGTTAGGCTGTACTGGCGGCCCCTTGAGGCGCCTGTCCTCAACTATTATCGAGTCTCCACCGTCCTTGGGGATGACCTCTACCGCGAGACCCATACCTTGGGCTTCGACCTCCTTCGGCGTTACCAGCGAGAGGATCGCTTTCGGCCGGGAGATGTCATTGTCGAAGACTACGACCTTGTCGTGATGTCAAGCCTTCCCGCGGGAGAGCACATGTTGCGGCTGGGCACGTGTGACTTTGGCTCCTTTGGATCGAGGACCGAGGAATGGCTGGACTTGACAGAGATCCGGGTGGTTGACTGAGCCTGGTTTTCTCTTTCGGCATACTTCATTTGTTGTCAAGTTAGACTGGCATTTCGGCGCTGAACGCACTGCAAATAGCTAACCTCCGCATTTTCTCGGCGATTATTTGCTCATCCTTGTTGCCTTAAGACGGCGCAATGGGTAAACTTCGCACATCCGCAGCGGTAAGGATGTCGTAGTTGCGGCCGGATAGGTTTGCGCTGTACTGAGGGGTGTGCCGACATGGAGGAATTCATCCAGCAGGTCGCCACTGGTCTCTCTACTGGCAGCCTGTATGCCATCCTCGCCCTCGCCCTCGTCCTCATCTATCGTTCCACCGGCATTGTCAACTTTGCCCAGGGAGAAATGGCGATGTTCACTACTTTCATCGCCTGGTCCTTTATCAACTGGGAACTCCACTTCTGGATCGCCTTCTTCCTAACGCTGCTGGTTGCCGGCATTTTCGGCGCGCTGATTGAGATTGTCGTCATACGTCCCGTGGAGAGAGGGCCGATCCTCAATCCCGTGATCATCACTCTCGGGATGTTTACGATGCTCAACAGTATCGCCCTACGGATATGGCAAGGCCAGCCCAAGAGCTTCCCTTCGCCCGCCGTCTTCGATGGAGCGCCCCTCAAGTTGGGGCCGGCCGTGATAAGCCGCCCTAACATCGGCGTCTTCTGCATGTCGATTCTGATAATGATCGCGATATACCTCTTGTTCAACCGGACCAAGGTCGGTCTGGCGATGAGGGCGGCTGCCCAGAACCGGATCGCCAGCCAGCTCGTGGGAATTCGTGTCGGCCGTATGCTTGCCTTGGGCTGGGCCCTTTCGGCGATGGTCGGCGCGGCCGCTGGCATGCTCCTTGCCCCGACCATCTTCCTCTCGCCTAGCATGATGATGGGCGTGCTGCTCTTCGCTTTCGCGGCCGCAGTGCTGGGTGGGTTGGATAGTCCCGTCGGGGCTATTGTTGGTGGCCTAGTGCTGGGTGTTGTGCAGAATCTGGCCGGCACCTATATCGACTCCAAGATCGACATCACAGTTGCTTTCCTCGTGATCATTGCTGTTCTGCTTGTGCGTCCAAAGGGTCTATTCGGCAAGCAGACGATGGAGCGTGTCTAGCGTGACTGATGTCTTTCTCAACCGGCGGTTCTTCTTCTTAGCACTGGCCCTAGCCCTGCTTGCCGTCTTCCCCTATTTGCACACCTTCCCCTTCTTCGACTCCTTTATTGACTCCTATCGCACCTTCCAAGGAATGCGGTTCGCGTTGTGGTTGATTATCCTCATGGGGCTAAACATTCTCACCGGTTACAGCGGACAGATATCGCTGGGGCACGGGGCGTTTATAGCAGTAGGCGCCTACATCGCTGCCATCCTTATGAGTGATTGGAGTATGCCCGTCTTTGCCGCCGTGCTTATTGCCGGGCTCTTGACCGGCGTTATCGGGTTCCTTATTGGTGCTCCTGCCTTGCGTCTTTCCGGTCCCTATCTGGCCATCGCGACCCTTGCCATGGTCATTGTTCTTCCCCAGATCCTCAAGCATGACTCAATAGACCAGTGGACCGGTGGTGTCATGGGCATCTCCCTTAGTCTGCCCCATGTCCCCGGATCCCTCAAGGATTCGGCCACCGACGATCAGTGGCTCTACTACCTTTGCATGGTTCCTGCCGTCATCATGACTGCCATGGCCTGGAGCCTCACCCGCAGCCGCATCGGCCGCGCCTTGGTTGCTCTGCGTGACTCCGAAATCGGCGCCGAGCAAATGGGTGTAAACGTGTCGCTCTACAAGATGACCGCCTTTGGCCTTTCTGCTCTTTACGCTGGTACCGGTGGCGCCCTCTACGTCTTTACATTGGGGTATCTCGGCCCCGCGGAGTTCGACATCCTCCTCTCTCTTACGATGCTCGTGATGATCGTCCTTGGCGGACTGGGTTCGATTACCGGCGGCATTTTTGCCGCCGTGATCATGACCATGCGTATTGACATCACCGACTGGATATCCGGCGCCATACCTGCCGGCGACAGACTAGGCATCGATACCACCCGAGGAGCTCTCTTCGGGCTCCTTCTCATCCTCTCAATAATCTTCACGCCGCGGGGAGTCGCGGGCTCCATTGCTCATATGAAAGAGGCCCATCTGGGAGCTAAGATTCAAGATCTGGTCTCCCGGCTTCTTGGGCGTTCTCGACCGAAGAAAGACAGCGTCTAAGACCGCGCCCTACTCAATACTGGTATAATCTGCGCCAGTGCAAGACTCTCGGGAAGGGGCTTGTGGCGGCGAGTCGTTCCGACAGGAAAGTCAGCAAGTGCTTGCTCACGGGAGCGGGCACGAGGAAAGCAAGGAGGTAATCAGATGCAGGCGATACTAAAGCGATGGCCCTTGCTCTTGGTGGCGGTGCTGGCGGCAGGCATGTTACTGCTGGTCGCATGCGGGGATGACGACGAAGAGGGCAAGGAAACGCCAGGTGCCACAGCCAAGGTCACAGCCAAGGCTACGGCGAAGGCCGGCGACACAACGGGAGTGACAGCCACCGAGATCAAGATCGGTACCCTTCTTCCCTTAAGCCAATCCGCTGCCGCGACCTGGGGGGTCGGCCTCAGCAAGGGCATGAAGGCCTACTTTGACTACATAAACGACGAGGGTGGCATCTATGGGCGCAAGATCAACCTTATTGTCGCGGACAGCCAGTATACCGGGCCTGTAGCTATCGAGGCCGCGCGCAAACTGGTGGAGCAGGACAAGGTATTCGCCCTCCAGGGAGGCCTGGGGACAGAGGCCATGAATTCCACCTGGAAGTATCTCGAGGAGAAGGGCGTCCCTGACATGTTCATGCTCACCGGCGAAACCAGGTTCACCGACCCTGTCTCGCGAACCCGGTTTACCTTCCTCGTTGACTATCTGAGCGAGGGGCGCCTCCTGGGCCAGTACGTCGCCGAAAACTACCCAGGCAAGAAGGTCGGCATCCTCGCCCAGAACGACGATTTCGGCAAGCAAGGTGAGGAAGGGGTGAAGCTGGGCCTCGAGTCTAGTGCGGAAACTGTCACGGAGTACTATGACGGGACCCAAAACGACGTAACGGCCCAGACCCAGCGCCTACAGACGGCCAACGCCGAAGTCATTGTGGTTTACGGCATGCCTATGCAGGCCGCCAGCCTCATCAAGACGGCGCGCGAGACCCTAAGTTGGGATGTTCCCATCCTCATCACCGGCGTGGACGCTGTCGAGATCGAAGGTATGCTGGCGGGCTACACGAACATCGAAGGCACCGTGTCTGTAGTCTTTTCCCACCAGGCCTACCAGACGGAGGTCCCGGGCATCGCCGAGCACATCCGGATAATGGGCAAGTACGCTGCCGACACGAAGCCCGACAACCTGACCCTTACTGGATACGCAATCGCCCAGGATATGGCGTATCTCCTGGAGATGGCTGGCCCGGACCTCACGCGCGAATCCTTCTTGGACGCTGCCGAGTCGATGTGCAAGTGGATGTGCCCGCTGTGCATAAACCCCCTGAGCTTCTCCACCACGGACCACCGCTTGAACCAGACGGAGACCTACGTGAAAGCCACAGGGACCGACGCGGACACCTTCCGTTGGGAATTCATTGGCGACCCTATCGCTTTTGAGGACACCAAGGATTGCACGGCGCCAACGCCGCCGGAAGGGATTGCAGAGCAACCCAAGATACAGTAAAACGGCGAGGCAAGCCTAGAGCCAACTGCTAAGACTGCGACGGGAGCAAGCAGTAATTGCTTGCTCCCGAAGGGTCGGTATTGGGAACAAGGAGGTAGTCAGATGCGGGCACTCTTGAAGCGATGGCCGCTTCTCCTGGTGGCGGTGCTGGCGCTCAGCATGTCGCTTGGGCTCTCCTGTGGGGAGGATGAAGAAGACGGCGACACCACACCCAGTGCCGGCGAGACGGCCGCGGCCACAAAGGGGCCGGCGACAGGCGGAGACACCACGGGAGTGACGGACACCGAGATCACGATCGGCACACTTCTCCCGATGAGTAACTCCTCTGCTGCTGCGTGGGGAGTTCCCCTCAGCCGAGGGATGAAAGCGTACTACGACTACATCAACGACCAGGGCGGTATCTACGGCCGCAAGATCAACTTCATTGTCGCGGACAGCCAGTACACTGGGCCGGTGGCTAGCGAATCCGTGCGCAAGCTGGTGGAACGCGACAACATCTTCGCTCTTCAGGGAAGTCTGGGGACGGCGGCCCACAGCGCAGTCTGGAAGTACCTGGAGGAGAAGGGTGTGCCGGACATGTATATCCTCACCGGCAACACCAAGTGGACGGTCCCCATCGTTCGCACCCGTTTCGCATTCCTCGTTGACTACATCACCGAGGGTCGCATCCTCGGCAAGTACATCGCCGACAACTTCGACGGCAAGAAGCTGGGTATCATCGCCCAGAACGACGATTTCGGCAAAGAGGGTGAGCAGGGACTGAGGCAGGGCCTCGAGGATGAGAACGCGGATATGGAGATCGTCGTTGAGTACTACGACGAGACCCAGAACGACGTTACGTCCCAGGTGCAGCGGCTGAAGAACGCCAACGTCGATGTCATAGGCTTCTACGGCATGCCGCTTCAGACTGCCAGCCTCATGAAGACGGCGCGCGAGACCCTGAGCTGGGACGTCCCCATCGTGATCACCGGGGTGGACGCCGTCGAGGTGGTTGCCACGCTGGCCGGTCTGGACAACATTGAGGGCGCCGTGTCCGTAGTCTTCGGTCACCAGGCGTTCGAGACCGATGTCCCGGGCGTCGCCAAGCACAACGAGATAATGGCCAAATATGCCCCCGACGTCACGCCTGATAACCTGACGCTAACAGGGTATTCCATATCCGAGGCGCTGGTAAACAACCTCAAGCAGGCGGGCCCTGACCTCACGCGGGAGTCATTCCTGGATGCCGCCGAGTCGGTGTGCAAATACATGTCTTCCACCGGCCTGGTGCCTTCCAGCATGACCGCCACGGACCACCGGCCCACGGAGGTGGAGGTCTACGTGAAGGCCACCGTGGATCGGTCGGTCGACCCGCCGACGTTCAAGTGGGAGCCCTTCGGCGAGCCGTTCGGATTTGAGGGCACGAAGGAGTGCACGGCACCGACGCCTCCTCCGGGGTATGACGAGCAACCCAAGTAGGACGGCGAGAGGGCAAGCCGTCAATCGTTAACAGCATCCCGAGGGTGCGAGCTTCCCGCTCCCCCCCGGGATTGCCGAGTGGACAGGGACGAGATTGGATTCAGTCCGGTATCGGCTGGCCGTGCGGGAGCGCGTGCTGGCATTAGCAGTGCTGACCGAATTGGGGGGTGAGAGCATGACATCGATAAAGAAGCTCTTCTGGTTCCTGTCTGGCGTGGCGCTACTCTCTACAGCGCTGCTGACAATGTCCTGCGGTGAAGATAAGGAGTCAACGTCCACACCCGGTGCTGCGGCCAATGCCCCCATGTTGACTGCCCAGGCCGGCGACAGGACGGGAGTGACGGACACCGAGATCAAGCTGGGTACCCACTACCCTCTGAGCGGGAGCCCCGCCGCTGCCTATGGGCCCATCGCCTACGGAATGAAGGCGTTCTTCGACTACATCAATGCCCAGGGGGGTGTGTACGGTCGGAAGATGACCTTGATCATCGGCGATGACCACTACAACCCACCGGACACGGCGGAGGTAGTGAGGAAGCTGGTCGAGCAGGACAAAGTGTTCGCTATGATTAGCGGGTTGGGAGAGGAGACCCACAACGCGGTGTGGAAGTATCTGGAGGAGAAGGGTATTCCCGACATGTATCTCTCGACCGGCCTCGACAAGTGGGCCAACCCCGTGGTGAAGTCCCGTTTTGCCGGCAACCCGGACTACGTCGCCGAAGGCACCTTCTTGGGCCAGTACATCGCTAAGGCCTACCCCGGGGCGAAGCTTGGTCTGCTCCTCCAGGGCGACCAGCTTGGCCAGGACGGCGAGAAGGGCCTGCGGAAGGGCATAGAAGGCAGCGACGTGGAGATCACTGCCGTAGAGACGTACGACGCTATCCAGTCCGACGTTACCTCCCAGGTTCAGCGGCTAAAGAGCGACGGTGTGGATGTGGTGGCCGCCTTCGCGATGCCTCCTCAGGGCGCCAGCATGGTCAAGGCGGCCCGCGAGACCATGAACTGGGATGTCCCAATCGTCGTCAGCGGTATCCTTTGCACCGACCTCTTCATCATGCTGGCGGGCGCTGAGAACGCTGAGGGTGTCATAAGCTTCACCTTCGGCCGCCAGGCATACGAGCCCCAGATTCCGGGCGTCCAGAAGTACGAGAAGATCTGGGAGAAGTTCCAGAATGGCGCTACCGGACCGATGAACAACTTCGAGCTTTACGGCATGTCCATCGCTGAGGCCACGGTGTGGGACCTGGAGATGGCCGGCCAAGATCTCACTCGTGGCTCCTTCCTCGACGCTGCCGAATCGATGTGCAAAGTCGCGAGCTCGACTGGCGATGGCTTCGGGACCTGGAACACCAGTCCCACAGACCACAAGATCAATGAGACCTTCATCATCAACAAGGTCGAGAATGGCGGCTGGGTGCCTGTCGGGGATCACATTAGCTTTGAATCGACCCCGAACTGCACGCCCAAGACGCCGCCCCCCGGCTTCGAGGATCAACCCAAAGTGGGAGCAGATGCAGAGTTCGTTGAAACGCCCTAGCGGCTCTCTGCTCCCAAGGAAATACGGGCTGAGGCCTTTCGACGCATCTGTTTGACAGAAGAGAGGATGGCAACAAGATGCAGGCATTACTGAAGCGATTGCCCTTGGTAGCGATACTCGCGGTGGCCGTGTTGCTTGCTCTTTCCTGTGGTGGAGGGGATAAGGAAGAAAGCACGCCCGGGGCTGCCACCAAGACCACCTCAGTCGGCGACACCACGGGAGTGACAGACACCGAGATCAAGCTTGGCACCCACATGCCGATGAGCCAGAGCCTCGCCGCCGCCTATGCCCCGATAGCCTATGGCATGCAAGCCTACTTCGACTACATCAACGACCAGGGGGGCGTGCATGGCCGCAAGATCACCTTTCTCATCGGCGATGACCACTACAATCCACCGGACACGGTGGAGGTAGTGCGCAAACTAGTGGAGCAGGACAAGGTATTCGCCATTGTCGCCGGCTTGGGTGAGGCGACTCATAGCGCCGTCTGGAAGTATCTGGAGGAGAAGGGTGTGCCGGACATGTTTATCACGGCCGGTCTCGCCAAGTGGTCGGACCCCGTGGTAAGGACTCGTTTTGGCGGCAGCGTCGACTTCGTGACCGAAGGGCGCATGCTGGGGAAGTACGTCGCCGACAACTTCGACGGCAAGAAGCTTGGCCTCCTCCTGCAGAACGATGAGATGGGAGTTGACGGCAAGAAGGGCCTGCTAATGTCCCTCGAGGGCAGCGACGTGGAGATCGTTGCTGAAGAGAACTACGAGGTCGTGAACTTCGATGTTACGGCCCAGACCCAACGGTTGCGCAATGCTGGCGCGGAGGTTCTCGTCGTGTTCGCCATTCCCCCCCAAGCTGCCGGACTCGTCAAGACCGCGCGCGAGGTCATGAACTGGGATGTCCCTATTATCGTCAGCGGCATCAACTGCAGCGACGTCTTCGTCGACCTGGCTGGCAAGCAGAACGCCGAAGGAGTAATCAGCATAGTCTTCGGCCACCTGGTGTACGAGACCGATCTCCCGGCCATCCAGAAGCACATAGAGATCATCGAGAAGTACGGCCAGGGCCAGCCCCCCAGTAACTTCACGCTGTACGGGCAGGCCATGGGCGAGCTGATGGTCGAGGCCTTGCAGAGGGCCGGCCGTGACCTCACCCGTGACAGCCTCATCGATGCCACCGAATCTATACGGGGATGGAGTTGCTCAGCCTGCATGGTTACTATCAGTTTTAGCCCCACTGATCACCGTCCCAACGAGATGGAGATGTATACTCGGGTTGAGGATGGCAGGTGGGTGAATTTTGGCGAACCTGTTAGCTACGAGTCCACGCCGCAGTAGGTGACCGATGCGCTTCTTCGGGAAGCCGTGCCTGCTGCTGCTGAGTTTGACGGTCACAGCCCTCATTATCGCTTGCGGCGATAAAGAAGCGGCACCCAACGAAAACGGGGCGACTCGCGCTACAGAGGAAACGCCTGGCGTATCCGATAGCGAGATCAAGATCGGGATACACATTCCGCTTAGTCAGAATCCTGCCGCCGCTTACGCTCCCATCGCCTTTGGTATCCGCGCCTACTTCGACTACATAAATGACCAGGGCGGAGTGAACGGTCGCAAGATCACTCTCGTCATGGGCGATGACCACTACAATCCCCCCGACACGGTGGAAGTAACCCGCAGGCTGGTGGAACAGGACAAGGTATTTGCGATGGTGGGCAGCCTCGGTGAGGCGACCCATTCCGCAGTCTGGAAGTATCTGGAGGACAAGGGTGTGCCGGACATGTTCCTCTCGACCGGGCTGTCGAAGTGGACCGATCCCGTAGTGCGCACCCGTTTCGGCGGCAACCCCGACTATATAACCGAAGGCACCATTCTCGGCATGTACATTGCTGAGAACTACGATGGGAAGAAGCTAGGGCTGCTCCTTCAGAACGACGAGTTCGGTAGCGAGGGGGAGAAGGGGCTGCGTCGCGGCATCGAAGGTAGTGATGTTCAGATCGTCGCCGTCGAGAGGTACGAGTCCATCGAGTCCGACGTCAGCGCCGAAGTCAACCGGCTCAAGAGCGCCGGCGTCGACGTAATTGCCGCCTACACTATTCCACCTCAGGGCGCCAGTCTGGTGAAGACCGCCCGCGAAGTCCTCAACTGGGATGTCCCCATCATCGTCACCGGCGTGGACTGCAGCGACATCTTTATCGCCCTTGCCGGCGCCGAAAACGCTGAGGGCATCGTCAGCGTCGTCTTCGGGCCCCAGATCTACGATACCGATCACCCCGGCGTGAAGAAGCATATAGAGATCATGGAGAAGTACGGTCGGGGCGAGCCGCCCAGCAACTTCAGCCTCTATGGCAACTTCGTTGCTGAACTCACCGTCCACATCTTGGAGATGGCGGGCCCCGATCTCACTCGCGACTCCTTCCTTGACGCCGCTGAGTCTGTGCATGACTTCTGGTGCTCGACCTGTACCGGCGTCGGACCCATCAATATGACCCCCACAGATCATCGGCCCGTCGAGGCTGAGATATACAATCGGGTCGAGAACGGCAGGTGGGTGACCTTTGGGGAGCCCGTCACCTTCGAGTCCACGAAATAGCCGGCCGAGAAGCTTTTCCGCGATGCTCGCGCCTCAGTGATTGAGGACGGCGCGAACGATATTTTGGCGCCGGGCGACCTTCTTCAACTCCTTCTTCCCCCACGCGGCGGTTCTAATGTGCCGCCTTCGCCTCCATGTTCCTCTGTGAAAACTCGAACTTAACGCGCCCGTAACGTTTTCGTCACACGACTGGAACAAGGCGTGTCTAATGTGTACGTGTGCCCACGGGGGTGAGTTATGGATACCCGCCGGGAGCGGATCACCTCCGGGCATCGAAACCCGAAACAGAGCGTGAAGTCGATGGCGGCTGGCGCAAGATGAAGGATGAACGCGACGAGCTCAGAGCCCGCAGGCTGCTGGCAGACTACATGGCAGCCTGGAACCGTCACGATGCTGTTAAGTTAGTCTCCCTCTTTGCTGAGGACGGATGCTATGGCGAGTTCGGGCAGGGAGCAGTCCTTTTCGGACATGAGGTTATCCGGCGTTACCTCTCAGCTAAGTTTTCAACCCTGCCCGGACTCACAAACACCCTCACAGCATACCCCACCTGGAATGGTGCGCAGGTTATCTGCAAGTGGGTCATGACCGCCATCCCCCGGCGAGAGTTCGCCGGGGTGTCTCCCACGGGAAGGCCCTTCCGGGTTCCCGGGGCGACAGTCCTTGTCGTGGAAGACGATAAGATAGCGAGGGCGGCGGACTACTATGACGTGAGAACGATTGCCCGCCAGCTTCGCTTCGGGCTTACCCCCGGCTTCGAAGGCCCTGCCTCCGGGTTCTCCTTCGTCGACGCTGACATCATATCCTCACCTGACTTCCCGGTCACCGAGGACAACATCCGCTACGGCGAGTGACCTTCGGGTCGCGTTCCTCTCCTGCCCTGCGTCGAGTTTGGTCTATCCAGTGCATTCGCACGAAGAACCTGCGGCTCGGCCATGCACGCTCGGTCAGAGCGCTTCGGTCGCTCGACCTGCTCGAAGGGGAAGAGGAGGGCCACGGTATGGCTGGGAGTGGAGGGCTAGGGCCCGGGCACGCCGTTGTACATGAAATCCGGATCGCCTGCGAAGCTGCCGGTGACTACGTCCCCTAGCGCAACTATCGGCCGGTCCGACTCCAACACCGCCGAACCGATGAAACCATCCGGCAGCGCCGGATCCAGGGTCTGTACAATAGTGAAAGTGCGGTAAATGGGAATTGTGTAAGCTGCCTCTCCTCCGGCCAGCCCCGGCCCGTAGTAGTGAACAGTCAGGTTTGCCTGCCCGCCGTCTGCTACCACCACCCGGATCCAAGACATCAGGCCGTTGCGAGTCCAGACGGTGATTGCGTTCCTATCTACCAGTGGCAGGTACACCTTCCGGCCGGCCTCGTCCGTCTTCGCTGCACGATAATTTACATAAGTCTCCGACCGGCTGGAACTCCTGGAAGCGACTATCCCGATCGGCTGCGTTGAGTTCACACGGACCGTGCCGTCAATGAAGTTGTGGGGTAGGGTGTCGCCCGGATTGAGACAGCTGAACCAGTCGCTGTTCTGATAGCAGGAGCGGGCCGCCCGTACCGTGATCTGGCTCTCCTTGACAATGAACTGAGCTGGGTTAACGCTGCCATCCCAGCCTTCGAATCGTAGGTTGACGGTCGCCGGCTTCGTGGGGTCGCTGTTCACGATCTGAAAGTTCGTACTCCACTCACCGCCCGCCTCTCGTTCCACCAAGGGGATGAAGAGGGATGTTCCCATATCGCTGGTCGTCAACCCTCTGTAGGAACCGAACTGCTTGGAGTTAAAGTTCCAGATGTCGGCTGTCGCCACGATGTACTGCTGCGACGGCGGCACCTTCTGGGCGTTGCGGTGCAGCTCGACGCGGACGGAGCCGGAGAAACCGGGCCCCACGCCCATTGTCGACCAAGAGCGCACGAGAGAACCGTTCGCCGGGATAGGCATGCCCCCATTCGGGCAATCCGCCAGGCGCTTGGGGTTACTTATGCTTGGGTCGTACGGTTCCCAGTACTCATCCGCGTCCGTCTTGTTGCTTGTGTATATCAGAGTAGCGCAGGCCGTCTGTTCGCCCATGTTCTGGATGACAAAGCGACTGTTCCAGTCCTGGTTGAAACCGTCTCGGTTGAGGATATTGGGAAGGTATAGCTTATCCGAGCCCGCATTGAGGGCTACTGTCTCGCCGGCCGCCTGATAGACACCACCGCCCTTGTCCACATCCTTTGCCATGAGGACCGCGATCGGCTGGTCGCTGATGACCACCGCCGAACCTAGGAAGCCTAGCGGTAGATTAGGATTGTCCTTTTGGGAAAATGTCCAGCCTGCTCCCGGCTGGATCGGCAGGCTGCGTTCGCTTGCTACCATCCTGCCGTCGGCGTCGAAGTACTGCACCTCCACGTTGGCGGGGCCGCCGCCCATGTTCTGAACCCGCATCCACGAGTTCTCGGCGCCGATTTGGTAACAAGCGGTGGAAAGTAGGACTAGAGAGGAAAGAAGAGCCAGCAGGAGCAAATACGGCCGGCGGAACCCACCCCGGATAGCGTTCAGTATGCGCATCGACATTCCTTCACCTCAACCCCGCCTGCGCCAGGATATATGGAGCGACCGGCGACTGTCAAGTGCGTGTCCTCGTCTGCGAAGTATAAATAGCGCTCAGCATAGTCAGGGTCATAGTCATGCCGTTGCGGCTTCTCAGAAAATGGCGAGGCGCCGGTTTTGGGACCGGCGCCTCGCCCGTTGGCTTTCCTGGTTCAAACTAGGCGTAGCGAGTGGTGTTGCCAACTAGATGACTAGCACCCAGTCAGAGATTGCCAAGCACTACGGAAGGTTCTTCGCTGCCCAGTCCTGCCATCTGGTCGTGTTCGTCGGAAGCTCAGGCGTAGCTCCTGCGAACGCGCCGCGGGCGTAGGTGTCGCCTTCAAGCGTGTACTTGAACCAGGCGACGTCGTAGCCCTGGTACTTGTTGTTGGCGAGCTGGAGCTCGTTGTGGCCTGCAGCCTTCGCTCTCGCCCTCGCGGCCGCGCCGGGTACCTGGTTGTACCAGGTCTGCATCGCCGAGAGGCTGCAGATGAGGGAGTCGCTCGTGCCGCATTGGATCCAGATCGGGACCGTCGTCGGCCAGCCGGTCAGGCTGGGAACCGGCGTCGACCACCACATCGGGTTCGGCAATGCGTTGGGAATCGCGCTCTTGAACAGCGTCGGCGCCGAGAGGACGGCGTTCAGCACGCCACCGGCGCCCTGGGAGTGGCCGAAAGCGCCGATCTTGTTAGTGGCCAGCTTGTTGTAGAAGATGCTTCCGGAGTCGCTGTTCTTGGCGATCATGTAGTTGGCGCCGGCCACTATGTACTGGCCCAGACCCTGCGTCCCGTTGTCATTGGCGATGACGACGAAGCCCCACGACGCCAACTGGTCCATGGTGTCCGCGTAGTTGGTGGGGGTGCCGCCGGTGCCAACGCCGAAGCTGATGATCGGGTGCAGGTAGCCGCCGGCACCCAGGTTCGTCGGGTACCACAGGTGGTAGGTCCAGCCGTTACCGTCGGTTGCAGTGCCCGTGCTAACGGCCCACGAGCCTTGGGCCTTGTAGTAGTTCTCGATAGCGTTCGCGGCGCTGGCCGTGTGACCTGAGGAGAGGAATGCGAGTCCCATTGTCAGGACCGCAAGGAGTGGTAGTGCCAATCTGTGCATCCGCACGTGTAACCTCCCTATGTCGATTGTGGAATAGATGCCTTGCCGATCCACCTCTTCCCATCCCTAGGAAGTATTGCTGCTGTCTCGCCTCCTTTCCGGCTCATCCTCCCTCTTCAGTTTTCTGGGCATGATGAACCAACAAGCTTAATGTGGGGAACAGACCATAGCCTCAATCATGCCTAAGTGCATTTAATGCCCACGGAAAGAAGTGATTGTGTATCTTAAGTACACCTAGATACACTAATCGATCGGGCCTGTCAAGGGGTTTCTGGCCGAGAACTGCCGCCGAATAGTCAAATCCGGCTAGTTTCCGACGGGAATGCAGTGTGCATCGCTTGTGGCGGGGGGAGCCCAAAGGGGAAACTGGACCGGCCCACGTTCTCAAGGGCGGCTCAGACCGTCTTGTCGCGCTCTCCTTCGGACGGCGTCTGCCCGTTCTCGACGGCGCGCCCGTCCCGCATATGGATGATGCGATCAGCGGTGAGCGCCACGTGGGTGTCGTGGGTGGCCATCAGAATTGTCACCCCCCGTTCCTCGCGGATGCGGCGGAAGAGGTCCAGCACGCGATCCACCGAGGCGGAGTCGAGGCTGCCGGTAGGCTCGTCGGCCAGGAGGATCGAGGGGTGGTTTGCCAGAGCGCGCGCGATCGCCAGACGCTGGCGTTCGCCCCCCGACAGACGGGGCGGTGTCATCTTGGCCTTCGCCGAGAGCCCCATCTCCTCCAGCAACTCATGCGCTCGCTCGCGCTGCTCACGATACCCCAGGCCGTTGCCAAGCATCGCAATCTCCACGTTCTCTAGGGCGTTGAGATGTGGCAACAGGTTGTGCAACTGGAACACGAGCCCGATCTCCTTGCGTCGCACCCGGTCCTTGTTCTCCGATTGGAGGTCATGCCCGTTCACCAGGATCTTGCCGGATGTCGGCACATCGAGAGACGCAACGAGGTGAATGAGGGTGGATTTGCCGCAGCCCGACGGTCCCGTGATCGCCACAAACTCTCCTCGCTCGATCTGCAAGTTCAGCCCGTCCAGCGCTCGCACCACGCCGCCGTCGAATAGCTTCACGACGTCGATTGCCTTGACGGCGGCAGGGTCTTGGGTCTTCTCACTCGTGTCTGAGCGCATCCAGAGGCTCCAACAACGCTGCGCGCACCGCCGGGTATATTGCGCCGATCACTGCCATACCGACAGCAATACCAAGTGCCCGTCCGAATACAGATGCCGTGTAGTCCGGCTGAAAGAAGCCCACGACCTCAGGCAGACGCTCGATCAGTCTGATAGTGACATATCCCATCGCCACGCCGACGGCGGCGCTCGCTAGGGCGATCAGGAACGCTTCACCTAGTACTAGGGCCAGCACGCGTATGCGCGTCCAACCCACAGCTCGCAGTACCCCAAACTCTCGCGTGCGTTCGAACACCGACATCATCATCGTGTTCATCACGCCGATAGCGCCGATAACCAGCGCTATGATCGTGATAGCGGCGTTGGCGGCGCTAATCAGGCTCAGGTTCCGGTCAATTCGGCCAAACTCCGACACCGTTTGTACCGTCGCCAGCTCTGGGCTATCCTTCTCGATCTGAGCGCGGAGGGCGTCGATGTTAGCGCCCGGCTTTACTTTTACAAACATCAACGTCACATCCCCCGGCTTGCGCTCCTCAGCCTGTAGCTTTGGCAGGGGCAGCATCGACGCCGAATCGCCAAACACCTGTCCCGTCGAGAAGATGCCAACCACCACATAGTCGACGGTGTCGAGGGTCACTGTGTCACCGACCGTTTTGCCTAGGTCACGCGCGGCGCGGTAGCCGAGCATCGCCTCATCGGTCGCATCGGCGCTGTAAGCCCTGCCGGCGACGACCTGCACGCCGAAGGGTTGTAGATCTTCGGGCTGAATGCCAATTTCGAGGAAGAAGGGGTGATTCGTGTCCATCTTGAACGACCCTACGAGGACCCCGATGGCGCTGTCGACCTCAGGATAGGACTGAATCTGCTTAACCTGCGTCTCGTCCATCGCACTGAACAGAACGTCCGAGACGCCTTTTTGCGCTATCGTGAAATCGGCGCTGCCTGTGCGGAGGATTGAGGTTGCCGTCATGCGCAGACTGTGAGTCAACACGCCCAGGGCAACGACCGTCATGATGCCGATGGCCACGGCTGCGCCGGTGAGCAAAGAGCGCACCTTGCGCGTAATGACATTGCGGGCGATCAACACAAGGAACGGCATCGAGAATTCCTTTTCCCGCTGTCCTTATTAAGGCAAATGCTAATGACAACCGATACCGGCGTCAAGCGCAGAAGTGATTCCAAAGCGCTTGAATCCTGGGCAGCGCAGATGTCCAGGCGGTGGGCACACATGTCTCCTCAACTAGCTGGCTTTGCTTGACGGGCGGGCACCGGCAAACGCTATGCCGCCTTCTCGTCTGGCTGCATAATACCGAACTTATTGCCTTCGGTGTCACGACACTAGGCAAACCAGCCCACGCCCGGAGTCGCCATTTTGCGAGGTACGACTGATCCGCCGTTCGCCTCGACCTTCACGGCGTACTCATCGACTGACGGCGCATCGATCGGCAAGAAGGAGACCCGCACATGACAGCAAAGACTGACGGGGTGGCGCGTGGTAGCTGCCGACGGCAGTTAGGCTGCTGCCTCTTGCGAAGCAGCCGGGCGTGGACGGGGAAGCTTCCTTCGCTTGTGTAGGCGCGCCATCGCTTGCACCACTTTGGGACTGAATTGCGTCCCGGAACAGGCAACGATCTCTTTCATGGCGGCAGCCTGCGGTCGGCCGGGTCTGTAAGGTCGGCCGCTTGTCATCGCATCGAAGCTGTCGGCGACGGCTACGATGGCGGCGGCCTCCGGAATATCATCACCCGACAGTCTATCGGGGTAACCTTCACCATCCCATCTTTCGTGATGGGAGCGAGCAATGACAGCCGCTAGTTCGAAGGCTGGTCGGTTGGCCAGGAACTCCTCGCCCCATTCGGAGTGGTGCTTCATCAGCTCCCATTCCGCGTTCGTCAGCCTGCCGGTGTTCGCCAGGACGGAATCAGCGACTCGGATCTTGCCGATATCGTGCAGGACAGCGGCCAGGCCGAGTTCCTTAGCGTCGTCCTCACGCCAGCCGAGCTCTCGCGCCAGTTCTTCGGAGATAGCGCGGACATTGCGGAGATGCTGTCCGGTAGTGCGATCATGGGCCTCAGCGGCAGCCGCCAGAAGCATCACCGTCTCGGTGTGAGCTTGGGCGAGTCGGCCCGAAGTCAACTGGAGTTCCTCAACCAGCGTCTCCATACGAACGACCGCTGTAACCTGGGTGGCGATGGCGCTCAGAAACTGGGCATCGCGGGGCGAGAAGGCGTTCTCTTGTTTGCTGGCAACCGAGAGCATGCCGATCAGCTCATTTCGCCAGATCATCGGTGCGGCCAAGGCGGACCGCAGCCCTCCGGCGCATAGCAGTTCCCGTTCAATAGTGGTTAGCCGCTCGTCGCGCTGAGGGTCGGTGAAGATGATTGGGCGTCCCTGCTCAATCAGTTGACGTATCGGGTGGGGGTTCTGGCCCCATCGAGGCTGTTCTTCGTGCCACGCCGTGACCAAATTCTCAGGTAACTGCCCGAACGTATTCATCGATGGCGTCACATTGGGGGCTTGATTGAACAGCGAGAAACTCACTGCGTCGTAGCCGGCGGCGACCGATAATCTACGCCCCACCAGGCGTAGCTTCTCGTTGAGGTCGCCGGTAGAGGTCAGGAACGGCATGATCTCGCCCACTACCTTCGCGGTGCGGTCGCCATTCGGCGCTTGCGGCCTGATCACGCTGGTCGACCCTACCGGTCGTTGCCGTTTTGCGCCGTACATCCCGCTATCGGCAAGGTCGATCAACTCCTCAATCCTTCCCGACTCGATCGGATAGATGGCGAGCCCTATGCTGACGACAACCGGGACACGGGTGCCGCTATGCGGGTCGCACACGGCGACCTGCTTTAGTTTATCCAGCACTTCCATTCGATAGCTTTCCGCTGCGTCTCGGCTGGCGCCTGGTAGGATCGCTACAAACTCATCTCCGCCATACCTCCCTACTAGCGCATCCTCTCTGGATAAGGTGTCGGCAACCGTCACGAGCACGCTGTCTCCGACCTGGTGGCCGAATGTGTCATTGATGGCCTTCAGATCATCCACGTCGGTCATCAAGACTGCGCAGGGCTCCCCATTGCCGTTGGCCGAAATCAGGCTGCGCAACTCGTCCACGATGGCCGCATGGTTGAACACCCCGGTCAGGGGATCGCGCCGCATCTGTTCGCGCAGCGCCTCTTCCGCCTTCTTGCGCTCCCTGATATCCCTCAGAAAACCCTCTACCCCAACAACTGTGCCGTCCGCGTCGCGGAGGATATGGGATCCGACGGAAGCGTTGACCACCTCCCCGTCGGCTGCCGTGAGATGTACCTCGTAGTCGGTGACCTCTCCCCTCTCCAGGAGGGTCTTGAGGAGCGATGCTCGTTCCTCCGGGTCGTCGTATACGTCGAGGACTTGCGTGCCGATGAGCTCTTCGCGGGTATATCCCCATCGTCCCACTGAGGGGCTGATCTCGGTGATGATGCCCTTGGCGTCTGTGCAATAGAAGATGTCTTGGACCGTTTCGAAGATCCGGCGGTACTTCGCTTCGCTTTCTCGGAGAGCGTCTTCTGCTCGCCTGCGGTCGCTCACGTCCGTCGCAACACCGATGCCGCCGGCGATCCTGCCGTTGGAATCCTTTATGGGCGTGTATCGGGTTTCGAACATTACCCCGCCCACTTCAATCGTCCCGCTTATATCCTCACCGGCGAGCGCACGACCGAGACTCTCGATGATCTCCGGCGAGTCTCCATATACCTCGGCCACTGAGCGGCCGACGAACTCGCCCGGTCGCAGCCCAAGCGCCTCGAGACTCTTCCCCTCTGATAGAGTGAACACGCCCTCTCCATCGATCATGAACAGAATGACGGGCGCATTCGCAATTACTGCCCGAAGGCGTTCCTCGCTGTCGCGCAGCGCCTCCTCCGCCCGCTTCTGCTCGGTGATGTCACGCGCTATCCCCTGGATAACGGCGGGGCGGCCCTCCCTCTGCACGACTGCGGCTGCCACCTCTATGTCGACGAACGCGCCGTCCTTTCGTCGAAGTCTGAAGCTGTTGGGTCGCGCTTGCCCGCCGGTCCTCTTGATCTCGTCAATGGCGGCCAGGGCGGCGGGGAACTGGGAATCGTCAATAAGGTCGATAAACGACAGACTCGAGATCTCTTCCCGAGCATAACCTAGCATCTCAAGGGCCGTGTCGTTGGCGTCGGTGAACCTTCCCTCGAAATCATGGACATAGACAGCGTCCAGGGAGTGGTTGAAGAGAGTGCGGTATCTCTCGTCGCTATCGCGGAGCGCCTCCTCCGCGCTCCTGCGGCGTGCCAGCATCTCGTTGAAGTCCCGAGCGAGTGAAGCTACCTCCTCTGGACCGGATACCGCCATAGTCGTTTCGAAGTCCCCCTGCGCCGTCGCTCGCACGCTTGAGCGAAGAGCAATGAGGGGACGCATCACCGACACGAGAATGATGACGAGAACAGCCGCTCCGGCAACAAAAACGAACGCATTTGAGGCGATTAGCAGCGCCAGCGTGACATCGGAGGCGCGGTTGGCCTCCGCTCGTTCTGCTACCAACTTTGTCTGCTGTTCGGCTGCCAGCCCGTCCAAGTCGGTGAGGATCTGATCGAGTCTAGGCCACATCTGTGGGTAGTACTGCTGGCCAATCTCCAACCTTGTTTCCGAGTCCAGACCGAGCGTGGAGATCAGCGCCGTCTCCACATCCTGGCGCAAGTCGCTAAGGTTGACGGAGAAGGAGTTCAGCGCTTCCAGAGCGTCTGTCTCATTCATGGCCACGAGTTGGGATCGGGCCTGATCCAGCGCTTGGTCGCCGATTACTTGCGCTTGTTCATATGAGTCGATGGGAGGATTCGGGTCTTCGGCAAAGACCGCAGCGGTGATCAGGGTAGATCCGCGGAAGAGCTGAGCACGAGCATCCCCCAGAGCCGCAACCACGCTGGCTCGCTGGTTTAGAGCGGTGCGCAACTCCTGGTCGTTACGGGTGCGCCAGGCGCTGAGCGCAACTTCGCTTCCCAGCAGCACCAGCAATACCAGGATTCCCAGCAGAACTCGCTCTCGGGCTGTCCTCGCTATCATCGCTTTGGCGGGCCTTGTCCGCTTATGCGCTTCCGCAAACCCCAGGCATTGGAGTGTGGAGTAGGCCGGATGCGGTATGTCTTCTGCAGTATTTGTCGGCTGGCGGGCCGCATTCTAAAGAGCGCTCGTGGCATTCGCTGCGTTGGGTCGGGTTCGAGAGTTGACGGTTTGGATTCGGACACCGCCCTTAGCCGATGCCCAGTGGCGTGCCGAGAAGATGGAGGATCAGTGGCGGCGGACCCGTCCCACGTGCTGGCTTGTTGGCTAAGAAAGAGGCCGGAGTGAATAGCGCTCCGGCCTCTGCATTATCGTTACTGGCGACCCCGAGGGGATTCGAACCCCTGATCTCCACCGTGACAGGGTGGCATGTTAGACCGCTACACCACGGGGCCGCTCATCATATATTCGGCCTCACCAACAGTGACCGAAACCACCGCGGCAGGCCAGATTCATTGTAGAGGGGCCTTCTCCCCCTGTCAACCGGAGCAGCTATGCCGACTGCCCTCCGTCCAGCACTATCGTCTGCCCCGTCACGTAGCTCGACGCCTCCGACGCCAGCCAAATGACTACCCCCACCATCTCCTCCGGCTGCCCGATCCGTCCCAGCGGCGTCATCTCGACCGACCGGCGCAGTATAGCCTCGTTCGACCACAGCGCCTCCGCGAACTTGGTCTGCACGATCCCCGGCGCTATCGCGTTCACCCGTATCCCCTGCGGCCCCAGCTCCTGCGCGAAGACCTGCGTCATCATGATGACCCCTGCCTTGCTTATGGAGTAGCATCCCAAGCCCGGCGACGCTCTTCTCCCGCCTGTCGAGGCCACGTTGATGATGCTGCCGGACCCCATCTCAATCATCCCCCGCGCTACCGCCTTCGACAGCAGGTAGTAACCCTTCATGTTCACCGTGATTATCTGGTCCCAGGTCCTCTCCTCCATATCCATGATAGGGCCGAAGTAGGGGTTCGTCGCCGCGTT
>Ga0315273_10000133_pt1 | contig 65957 bp, 68 predicted proteins | sample YL17G02_0_MG_FD_205753 | JGI IMG/M metagenome (GOLD analysis project Ga0315273, IMG submission 205753) | Sediment microbial communities from Yellowstone Lake, YNP, Wyoming, USA - YL17G02_0 | ecosystem: Environmental > Aquatic > Freshwater > Lake > Sediment | place: USA: Wyoming | collected... | reverse complement strand
CTCCGTCGTGGACCCCACGGCCGCTGCCCTCTCCAACTCCTTGATCCCGTTTCCACTCATCCACCGGTCCTCCAACCACCCTCACGTCCTCCCTCAAATTCTGTCTCACTTTTATTGGCACAGAGGGAAGACGCGAAGCGGTTGTACGGGAGCCTGTCGGCGCAGTAGGGCCACCACAGCATTCTGTTATCTTCGCCACAGACTGGAGCCCGGCAGGTCGCTGCAGGAATCCATCCCAGCGCCGACTTGGCACGCACGGGCAGCCCGTCATCCCGTCAGGCCAAATGCGTGAAGAGTATCCTGACACCGATGCCGATAAGAATCAGGCCTCCGATAAGCATCATTCGCTTGCCAAAGGCGGCGCCAAGCGATTTCCCGCAGACCATCCCGACTGTAGTCATCACGACCGTGACAAGGCCAATTACGGCGCAGGGCATCCAGATCCGGACCCCGAGAAACGCCATGCTTAGCCCGACCGCGAACGCGTCGATGCTTGTTGCGATCGAGAGCATGATCAAAGTCCAGCCACGTGTTGGATCATTGACGGCTATAGAGTCGGGACTGCTCGTGAAGGATTCCTTGATCATCTTGATCCCGACATAGCCCAGGAGACCGAAGGCGATCCAGTGGTCATAATGGCTGATGTATCGATCAATCCCGGTCCCAAGATACCACCCTGCCACCGTCATCAGTAGTTGGAACAGGCCGAAATGCCACGCCATGCGGAACAGTACTCGTGGCGAGAGTCTTGGCTGGCTCGATCCGGCGGCCAGCGATACGGCGAAGGAATCCATCCCGAGTCCAACGGCGATCCCAAGAATGGTCATCCACGCCACGGAGGAACCTCCGCATGTGGAACGTAACCGGTGATCTGTCGGAGGTTCTTCATTCTTCCAGTCTGGTGCTTCAGTCGGTCATCTCGCCGGCTGATTCTTTCCTGCGGATCACATCAGCCTTGCCTCAGACCGCCTCGAGTCGAAAGTAAGCGGCCGGCATCTCAACATCAAACGATCTTTCCATCAACATCTTGCGCCGCTTCCTTTTAACGGCAGGTGCGGGGACGACGCCGCACGCGGGGCTCGACAGCTGGTTTTGATCTGTGGCCTTGCGAAAGCCTTTGCCTGTTCGCCGCAGGATGGGAACGGGAACGGGTTCTGTCTTGAACCGGAACATTCGCGCAATCGAGACGGTTTTAGTCATCAAAGGAGGCATTATGTCACAAAGGCACGAGCGATCTGAGGGCAAGCTGAAAGCATTGGCAGGGATCTTGGTTATTGTTGGTTCGTTCGCCGGCTTGGGATGTTCCACCTCACCCAATAATTCCGGAGAGGGAGGGAGCCCCGCGTTCACTCCGAAGGATGTGCAGATCAATGTGGGGGACACGGTCAAATGGGTCGCCGCGTCCGGCACACATACGGTGACTTCCGGGACAGGATCGAATGACGCGAGCGTTGGCCATCTGTTCGACCAGCAGCTCGCCGCAGGCCAGACATTCTCGCAAGTGTTCAGCGCAGCAGGCCTGATCTCTTACTTCTGCCGTCCCCACGAAGCCATGGGCATGAAGGGCACGGTGACCGTCGCAGCCGTGACCGCGAAGACTGTACAGGTCTCCGCTTCAGGGACATCCTTCAATCCCTCAAATGTGGAGATCCATGTGGGTGACGCAGTCCGATGGGTGGCTTCGGGGACGCATACCGTCACTTCAGGGACTGGCTCGTCTGATCCCAGCGCTGGGGCGCTTTTCGACCACCCGCTTTCTTCGGGCCAGAGCTACACTTTCGTCTTCACGTCACCGGGGACATTCCATTACTTCTGCAGACCACACGAGCAATTCGGCATGAAGGGGACTGTCACGGTCACATTGCTGAAGGCACAAACTGTCCAGGTGAACGCAACCTCTTGACGTCATCGCGGGGAAAATCGTAAGTTTGCGGGCGAGGGGGTTAGTCGACACACGCATCCACGCAGTCCAGACTAGACGTTGCGTGAGGAGCAGGATATCTTGCAACATCCATGGAGGAGCGGGGCATCGGAGAAGGCGATTGGATACAAGTGCAATGTCCGCAAGATTGACGTCACAGCCACGCGCTGTGAGTTCTAACGGGTGCCCCCGATGAGACGGAGAGCCGCGAGGAATCAGATGATGCGTGTTGCAGTTGGTATACTGGCGTTCGGAGTGCTGATCCTGCCCGGGGGGATACTCCACGCTGGCGAGTATCATGTGGACACGACGGCACGGCGTCAGGTAACATTCGTCTCGCATGCCCCGCTGGAGAATTTCGAGGGCACCACAAGCCGGATCGACGGGTACGCTTTAATCCCGTCGGGTGACTTGCAGCCTGGCACCGGTTACGACAGCAGCCAGTTCTATTTCGAGGTGGATTTGAACGCGCTGGACACAGGGATCGGATTGCGCAACCGCCATATGCGCGAGAACTACCTGGAGACCGAAAAGTACCCGTTCGCGCAGTATGCAGGACGGGTATCGGAAGTGCGCCAGACTTCGGACACGTCGCTTCAGGTCGCCACGAGCGGTGATCTGACCATTCACGGCGTCAATCGACCGTTAACCACCATGATCACCGCCGTGAAAGATCAGCATCGGTACCACGTGCGGACCCAGTTCCCCGTGGCGCTCCCAGACCACAAAATCAAGGTGCCCAGCTTGATGTTCATGAAGATTAGCGATACCGTCCAGGTGCAGTTGGACTTCTATCTTCTCCCTGTTTCCGGCTCCAAGGAGGGACGATGATCGGAAAGACGACCGGCGGCGTGATCGTTTCCATCCTGCTGACGGGTGTATCGTTCGGGCAGGACTCCGGAGTCGCGTGGAAGCGCACCAATCCACCAGTCCAGCCCTCGTTGCGTTTGTTTCACTCATCACAGGCAGTCAGTCTGCCCACCGCGGAAACGTTGGGCAAGCGCGTTCTCCAGTTCGAGATCTCGCATCGCTTCTTCCCGAGATTTTCGGATGGCTTCGACGCGCTCTACGGGCTGGATGGCCCGGTCGTCATGCGGTTGGGCCTCGGGTACGCACCCACTGACCGGTCGGTCATCACACTTGCCCGGAGCAATTTGGGTGGCAACGTCGATCTTCAGGGCAAGTACGAGTTGATTCGGCTGCGAGGTTCCGTACTCCCGGTGAAGGCCGCGTTTCAAGCGGGAGTCGCCTGGAACACGCACAAGCGGCCTGATAGGGCGAGAGGTAACGCGCGGAATTTTCAGTACTACGCCCAAGTGATTGTCAACACCATGTTCCGCAAACGGCTCGCCCTGGGCGTAGTCCCTTCTTACCTGCACAACAGTGACATCAACTCATTGAAGACGGAGAACCTGTTCGCAGTGGGGTTACTCGCCCAATTGTACCTGAACCATGTCTTCAGTGTGCTTGCCGAGTGGACCCCAAGAGTGTCCGGCGACGCCGCCATGGAGAACCGGCCAGTCTCCTTCGGTCTCGAGCTGGAAACTGGCGGCCATTTCTTCAAGATCGTCGCGACCAACTCGGTTTATCTCAATCCCTCGCAGTACCTGGCCGGCACAGAGTACCCCTTCGGCGCAAGGGAGTTGCGGCTTGGGTTTTTGATCACGCGGCTCCTGCGATCATAGAGACATCGCGATCACCCTATTCCCGCGATGAACCATCGGCACGACGGGATCTCGTCGCCGCAACCGCCTTCGAGCAATTGCCGAGGGCTCGAAGTCTATTGGCAGACAAAAGATTAGGGGCACGAAAGCGTCCCCAACGAGATTTGAACTCGTGTTACCGCCGTGAAAGGGCGGTGTCCTGGACCGGGCTAGACGATGGGGACGTCTGAAGTCTCGTGAGGGTGCGGGCAACCCGGAGCCCACATCCCAGCCCCTCGATTCGGGGCAAGACTTAGGTTTTTACGCAGACTTGGCCTTGAAGTCAAGACGAAACGGGCGTCGCAGAGCGGACAAGAGTGTCCGCCCCACCAAGATAACCCGGTTGGGTGGCCCGGACACCCGCCGTGGTGGGTCCGGGCACCCTCTCATCATTTGCTAGTCCAGCGGCGGGATGCTCTGGAGGGCCCTCATGTACTGCACACGCTCGAAGGCGGCCGGGTCCTCGCAGTGGGCGTGACTCATGCTACCCTGCATCTGGCGGACCGATTCGTACTCGTGCTCTTCCATCCATACCCGCATGTCGGCGAGGATCGTCCGCGTGTGATCGATGCCGTTCCGGAGCAATGTGGCGCAGAGCATGGTCACGCTGGCGCCCGCCATGAGCATCTTGATCACATCGGAGGCCTCGTGAATGCCGCTGGTCGCCGCCAGACTTGCTTTCACTCGACCGTAGAGAATCGCCACCCATCGCAACGGCAACCGTAATGCCTGCGGGCGGCTGAGGAGAACGTTTGGTACGACCTCAAGCTGATCGAGGTCGATATCCGGCTGGTAGAAGCGGTTGAATAGCACGAGACCGTCGGCGCCCGCCTGATCGAGTTGATACGCCATATTGGCCATCGAGCTGTAGAACGCGGACAGCTTGATCGCCACAGGCACCGTCACCGATGACTTCACCGCCTTCAAGATGTCTATGCAGGTCTGTTCCACCTCGTGCCCCGGGGTTTCCAGGCTGACGGGCAGGTAGTAGACATTGAGCTCGACGGCGTCGGCTCCGGCTTCCTGCATGCGGCGGGCAAAGTCGGTCCAGCCGCCCATGGAGCAGCCGTTGAGACTGGCAATGATCGGGATGCTCACCGCCTCTTTGGCCTTCCGGATGTGATCAAGGTATCCCTCCGGCCCCAGGTGGAACTCAGGCGGCTCGGGGAAATACGTCAGAGCCTCGGCAAAGCTCTCAGAGCCATGAGTCAGATGATGGAAAAGCTCCAGCCGATCACGGGAGAGCTGCTCCTCGAACAGAGAATAAAGAACAACCGCGGACGCGCCTGCATCCTCCATCCGACGGATGTTGTCGATCTCCTCCGACAGAGGAGACGATGACGGCACCAAGGGGTTGGCAAGCCTGAGACCCATGTAAGTGGTTGTCAGATCCATCGCGAAACCTCCGACTTGCCGGTCTTGTCAGTTTGTCACATGCGCCGCAGCCCGCCCCGGCGGGTTACTTGGCCACCTTTGCCGGAGGCGGCCCATCGGGGACCTTGTCGCGTTTGGCCTCCGCGGTTTTGCCCTCCGCCGCGAGGCGCTCATACATACGCCAGCGCTCGTCGACATCAAGCTGCGCCAGCTTCCACAGCCGTTTGGCGGATTCGGGATGGCTCTTGGTAAGCATCTTGTAGCGGTTCTCCATCCGCAGGAAGTCGGCTAGAGCCATCTTCGGTGCGCCGGAGTCGAGAACAAAGGGGTTCTCACCAGTTTCGGACCGCCTCGGATCGTAGCGGAACAACGGCCAGTACCCCGATGCAACGGCGGCCTTCTGGTTCTGCATGCCGGTGGTCATATCGATTCCGTGGGCGATGCAATGGCTGTAGGCGACAATCATGGATGGACCCTCATAGGATTCGGCTTCCAGGAATGAACGCAGCGTATGCTCATCTTTGGCGCCCATCGCGACACGGGCGACATACACGTTTCCATACATGGTGGCCAGCAGCGCCAGGTCCTTCTTGCGGCCCGGCTTGCCGGCGGCTGCGAACTTCGCCACCGCCCCACGAGGCGTGGACTTGGACATCTGCCCGCCGGTGTTCGAGTAAACTTCCGTGTCGAGCACCAGCACATTGACATCGCGGCCGGAAGCGAGAACATGGTCAAGCCCGCCGTAACCGATGTCGTAGGCCCAGCCATCACCGCCCACGATCCAGACACTCTTCTTGACCAGCATGTCCGCCACACTCAGCAGGCGCCTGGCCTCATCCGACTTCACGCCCTGCAGTTTCTCCTTGAGAAGCTTGACCCGGTCACGCTGCTCGAATATATCCGCTTCATCGTTCTGTTCGGCGCCGAGGATGGTCGTTACAAGTTCTGTTCCGACCTCCGGTTCCAGCTTCCGCAGGAGTTGACGTGCCCACTCGGTGTGTTTATCGATGGTCAAACGGAATCCCATGCCGAATTCGGCATTGTCCTCGAACAATGAGTTGGACCAGGCGGGGCCGCGACCATCGGCATTGATCGTGTAAGGGGTGGTCGGCAGATTTCCACCGTAAATGGAAGAACAACCGGTGGCGTTGGCAATGAGCGCCCGGTCGCCGAACAGTTGTGTCAGCAACTTGACATATGGTGTCTCACCACACCCCGCACAGGCACCCGAGAACTCGAACAACGGCTCCAGAACCTGGGACTGCCGCACAGTGGAATGCTTGATCAAACTCCGGTCGAGCTCGGGGAGCTTCAGGAAGAAATCCCAATTCACGCGTTCCGCGTCACGCAAAGCAGCCACCGGCCGCATGTTGATGGCCTTGAGCCGGGTCTCGGTCTTGTTCTTGGCCGGGCAAATGTCGACGCAGATGGCACACCCCGTGCAATCCTCAGGGGCCACCTGTATCGTATACTTCATCCCCGCCCACTCGCGGTCCTTGGCATCGAACGACTTGAAGGTCGGCGGCGCGTTCCCGAGAAGCGCCGCATCGTAGACCTTGATCCGGATGACGCTGTGGGGACAAACCATCGCGCACTTGCCGCAGGCAATGCAAATGTCCGGTTCCCAGACGGGGATTTCCTGAGCGATGTTTCGTTTTTCCCACTTGGTGGTTCCGAGCGGGAATGTTCCGTCGACCGGCATCGCACTAACCGGCAGTTCATCACCCAAGCCGGCGATCATTGGCGCCGTGACCTTGCGGATGAAATCGGGCGCCCAATCCGGCACCACCGGCGGCAGCTCGATCGTGCTTGTCGCGCGTGCGGGGACTGTCACCTCGTGCAGGTTTTGGAGCGTCTGGTCGACCGAACGGTAGTTCATCTGGACCACTTCGTCGCCTTTGCTGCCGTAGGTATCTCTGATTGCGTCTTTGATGCGCCGGATGGCCTCATCGCGCGGGAAGATCCCGGAGATTGCGAAGAAACACGTCTGCATCACAGAGTTGATCCGTCCACCCATCCTGGATTCGCGCGCGACGGCGTAGGCGTCGATGACAAAAAATCGCAGCTTCTTCGCGATGATCTTCTCCTGGACTGTCCGAGGCAGGTGATCCCACACGTCTCCAGGTCCGTACGGACTGTTCAGGAGGAAGATGCCGCCATCGTCGATGTTCTTGAGCATGTCATACTTCTCAAGGAAGACGAACTGGTGGCATCCGACGAACTGCGACTTATCGATCAAGTACGATGAGCGGATGGGATCAGGGCCGAAACGCAAATGCGAAATCGTCACCGATCCGGCCTTCTTGGAGTCATAGACAAAATACCCCTGGGCGCAGTAATCCGTGCCCTCGCCGATGATCTTGATGCTGTTCTTGTTGGCGCCAACGGTCCCATCGGCGCCGAGGCCATAGAAGATCGCCGCGAAACGGCCCTCTGATTCGGTCCGAAATTCCGGGTCGTAGTCGAGGCTCGTATGGGAGACGTCATCATTGATCCCCACGGTGAAGTGGTTCTTGGGATGCTCGCGGAGAATCTCGTCAAAGACAGCCTTGACCATGGCCGGCGTGAACTCTTTCGAGGATAGGCCGTAACGGCCGCCGATAACCTTGGGACGGACATTGAAATGTGGCGTGCCAAAGCTCTCATTCTCCCCGAGGGCGGACACAACATCGAGGTAGAGTGGTTCTCCGGCGCCCGGCTCCTTGGTGCGATCGAGCACGGCGAGGGCGCGCACAGTCTTAGGAAGGGCGCGCACGAACAAGTCCGCTGAGAACGGCCGGTAGAGCCGCGGAATGAGAACACCGACTTTCTCTCCGCGAACGGTCATGAAGCTGACTGTTTCGCGGGCGGTGTCCGCGCCCGATCCCATCAGCACAATCACCCGCTCGGCATCGGGCGCTCCATGATACTCAAAGAGCTTGTAAGCACGGCCGGTCAGCAGGGCAAACTTGTCCATCGCCTTCTGCACAATCCCAGGGCAGGCACTGTAGAACGGATTCACCGTCTCGCGTGCCTGGAAAAAAACGTCGGGATTCTGAGCCGAGCCGCGCATGACCGGATGGTCTGGTGACAACGCGCGGGCGCGATGCGCCAGAATCAGATTCTCATCGAGCATCGCGCGCATTGTCTCTGCGTCGAGAAGCTCGATCTTCTGCACTTCGTGGGATGTCCGGAAGCCATCAAAGAAATGCAGGAACGGAATCCGCGATTCGAGACTGGCCGCCTCGGCAATCAGCGGAAAATCATGGGCCTCCTGGACCGATCCGGATGCCAGCAGGGCGAAGCCGGTACCGCGTGTCGCCATGACGTCGCTATGGTCGCCAAAGATTGAAAGCGCCTGGCTCGCCACCGCACGTGCGGCAACATTGAAAACCGTCGGCGTCAGTTCACCGGCGATCTTGTACATGTTCGGGATCATGAGCAACAGGCCTTGGGACGACGTGAAGGTCGTTGTCAGCGCCCCCGTCTGCAGGGCTCCATGGACCGCGCCGGCCGCCCCGCCCTCGCTTTGCATCTCTACGACCAGGGGAGTAGCCCCCCACAGGTTGGGCTCGTCCGCCGCCGACCAGGCATCGGAGGACTCCCCCATGGGCGAGGACGGCGTAATGGGATAAATCGCGATTACTTCATTGGTGCGATAGGCGGTGTAGGCCGCGGCCTCATTCCCGTCAGTCGTCTTGAACTTCCGTGCCATTCCTGTATCTCCTTCGCCGATCAGGGACGTTCTTGCCTGAATCGGCCGGTTGCGTCGGCCCGGTAGGCTGATGGATGACCCTGGCGCCGACTCCCCGTGAATGTACGACACAAGGACTTGGGTGCATGTCAAAAACGGGCGGCAGGCGGTATCGCGTTGTCTCTTCATAAGTTCCGCTGGGGACCGGCGTCCACCGCGCGACACCTTGCGGCGCTTGAACACCAACACCGGGCGGGTTTCATTGGCTGCCTCCCGACCAGTCGACCCAAGTCCCCTGTCTGCCCATTACCCCACTTTCTTGGTCGGCACTGGTGTGGTAACTCAGCAGGGAGATGTCCCACGGCTGGGGGAGTGTTGAAAAAGGCCGGACCCGCCGCGGCGGGTGTCCGGCCTGCCGAGATTCGGGTTTTGGCAGGACGGACGCTCTTGTTCGTCCTTCAGAGACCTGTTTTCACGGCTTTTTCAACACTCCCCTGGGTAACTCTTTGCACGCCTTTCTTGCCTTCCCATGAAGGCCGGAGGTTCCGGTATGACTGGACAAAGGTTCCATTTGCAGACCGATTTTGTCGTATTGTTTTTGCCGTGTTTATCCCGTCCCCGTTCAGTAAATTGTCTGGGTGGCCGGGAAAGGCTCACATCTGGCTGAGGAGAGATGGCGATTCTGAAAGTGGCCAAACTGGGCCATCCGGTCCTGAGGTGTGTCGCAGACCCTGTTGAACCGGATCGCGTCAAGAGTCCGGAAATCCAACGGCTGATTGACGACATGTACGACACGATGGCAGAGTATGGCGGCTTGGGACTCGCGGCCCCCCAGGTGCATAGCCCGATTCAGATCCTTGTCACCGAGGATATTACCGACCCGGACAGGGAAGGTGAGTTTCTGGCGCGGCGAAGCGTCGTAATCAATCCAAAGATCACATTCCTCACCTCAGAAGAGATCGCTTACTTTGAAGGCTGCCTCTCTGTTCCCGATTTTCGCGGACGAGTGCCGAGGATCCGCCGAATCCGTCTGCAGGGCCTCGACCGCGACGCGGGCAGGATCGACCGCGAGGTGGAAGGGTTCCCGGCCGTCGTTTATCAGCATGAAGTGGATCATCTCAACGGCATCGTTTTCCTCGATCGGATGAAGGATCTTTCGACCCTGTCATACATGCAGGAATTCGACCGGTATTGGGCAGCCAGCGCCGGTGCGATCGCCGACTGACGATCCTTCCCGTGAGGAAACGCCAGAGCAGATCTTGGCCGCGGCTATTGGGACCGGTGAAAACAATGTTCTACGCCGTCGTCACGATATCTGTGTGATCAATCGGGATCGTAGGGGCGACCCGCCGGGTCGCCCCTACAGAGGCCGGAGCGGTATGGCGGGACCTCGCAAGGGTATCAGTAAAGCAGGGTCTTATGATAGGGGTTGCTCGGGAATCGGCGGGAGCGCAATGCCGGGAATTTTGAGCGACAAGAGCACTTCAGCGGGTTTGGCGCATCTCGATGAAGGGACGCTGGGGCGGCTTTTGGACCGTGTGCAGAAGCCGGGGCGGTACATCGGCGGTGAGCTCCATAGAGTCGTCAAAGATCCGGCCAAGGTCGCGATCCGTGTCTGTCTGGCGTTTCCCGATTCCTATGAAATCGGCATGTCCCATCTTGGGCTGCGGATTCTTTACGCCCATCTGAACAAGGACCCTGAGATCTACGCAGAGCGGGCGTACTGCCCCTTCCCCGATATGGAAGAGCGTCTGCGTGAGGCCGGATTGCCTCTATTCTCGACAGAGACCCGGACCCCGGTTCGGGCATTCGATGTTGTGGGATTTTCCCTCCAGTCGGAGATGAGTCATTCCAACATTCTGACGATGTTCGATCTGAGCGGAATTCCTCTTCACCGCTGGGAGCGCAAAGAGGGGGATCCGATCATCATGGCCGGTGGCCCGGTCGTGTTCAATCCGGAACCGACCTCGGACTTTATCGACGCATACCTGGTCGGCGATGGCGAGGAGGCACTCGCGCAATTCCTTCACCGCGATCGTGAGTTGAAGAATATCGGGATCGGTCGCGCTGAGCGTCTCGCCTCGATTGCCCGGGAGATTGAAGGAATCTACGTGCCGGCCTTGTACCCCACGCGTACTGACCCCGCATCTGGCTTCGTCCACGTTTGCCCAACCGACGGCGTGCCGTACCCGGTCAGGAAGGCCCTGCTGAACGACATCAACAGCTACCCCTTCCCTGCTGACATTCTGGTACCGCAGGCGGACATCGTTCACGACCGGGTGGCTGTCGAGATCGCACGCGGATGCACTGAAGGGTGCCGTTTCTGCCAGGCGGGGATCATCTACCGCCCGGTGCGCGAGCGCTCGCCCGAATCAATCGTGAATTCAATCATCGACGGAGTCGATAAGACTGGCTTCGATGAAGCTTCGCTCACGGCACTGTCGACCGCGGACCATTCGTGCATCACGCCTCTGGCCAAGGCGGTGATGGCTGAACTGCAAATGCGGCGGACAGCGATGTCAGTGTCGTCACTGCGAGTTTACGGTGTGACCGAAGAACTGGCGCGCGAGATCGCGAAGGTTCGCAAGACCGGCTTTACCATAGCGCCCGAGGCGGGAACCCAGCGGATGCGCGACGTGGTCAACAAGGGAGTCACCAACGATAACATCGACACGGCCGCCGAGATCGCCTTCTCGAATGGCTGGACGCGACTGAAACTATACTTCATGATCGGCCTGCCCACGGAGACCGATCAGGACGTGCTGGGGATCGCGGAGACGGCAATCCGCGTATGGAAGATCGGGAAGAAGCTGGGACCGCGAGGCGTGAAGATCGTCGTGTCGGTGTCATCGTTCATTCCGAAGCCGCACTCGACATTCCAGTGGGCGCCATTTGACGCACCTGACAATCTGCTCCGCAAGCAGCGGATGCTGCATGACCGCGTGCGTCCGTTCAAAGGTATCGAGTTGAAGTGCCACGAGGTGCGGTTGTCGCGGCTGGAGGCGGCGTTTTCGCGCGGCGACCGGCGTTTGGGACGTGTGATCGAGACCGCGTGGCGCAAGGGCGCACGGTTCGACGAATGGAGCGACTGGTTCAAAGAGGACATCTGGAATAGTGCCTTCGCCGAATGCGGGATCGACCCCGATCAGTTCCTGCCCGCTTTGCCGACCGACGCCGAGCTGGTCTGGGATCACATCGATTCGCGGGTCTCAAAAGAGTTTCTCCTGAAAGATCTCAAGTGGGGATTGAAAGCGCGCTTTGCGCATCCATGCGAGAAACCGTATCTCCCCAAGCGGCACGATCCACCGAAAACCCGCGAAGGGATGACCAAACTCGTCTGCTATGACTGCGGCGTCGATTGCGACCTGAAGGCGATTGCCATCGAAAGGGAGGCGGCGGGGGCATCCGCAACCGAGATTATGGAAGACCGCCTCGTCAAACTCGAGGCGTTCGGGAAGCACAATCTGCCCTTGCCCGTGGTACGTGCGACGGGCGAGTTCCAGGAGCACGAGTCAGAGCTGCCAGAACGGAATCAGGAAGCGGCAGCGTCTCAGCCGTTCCAGCCGACGCCGGGGCCGTTGTATCGTTTTCGAATCTGCTATTCCCGAACCGGCCTCTCCCGATTTCTCTCGCACCTCGAAACCATCCGTCTGATCGATCGCGCCAGCCGGCGCGCGAAACTGCCTATCGCCTTCTCGGGCGGATTCCATCCGCATCCAAAGGTTTCCTTCGGTCCGGCATTGCCCGTCGGCGTCGCAGGCGCAAACGAGTATTTCGATGTTGAACTAACTGAGCCTTGGGAACCATCGGATATCCTCGACGTCCTCAACCGGCATCTGCACGATGGTTTCCGGATCGCTGCAGTCTGCCGGGTGGACACGTCAGCCCCGGCAGTTGAAGCGCTCATTGACCGGCACGAGTACCTGGTTTCGCTCGATACACGGACGGTCGCGGCACTGTTGGGCAGCCCGAACGCCCTGCGGCAACTCCTCCAAGACAGACTCTCCAATGGCGGGTGGGTCATCCAGCGTGTAACCAAGGAGAAACGCAGGAACATCAATGCCGCCGCCTGCATCGCAGACTCGGCCATTTCCGCCAACAATGGAACCACCGAGTGGCGGCTGACACTCATCGCGGCCGATGGCCGAATGGTGAGACCGCGCGAGCTGGTCGAGTCACTCTTTGGCGATTGGCCGGAGGGAACGACCATCACGCGGCTGCGGATGGGACGCATCATGAACGACCAGTGGGTGACGCCGATGGAGATGGTCGGGACATGAAGAGTCCTCGCCGGGCGTCGTTTTACATACTGGGGTGCCGTCTCAATCAGGCCGAGACGGCGCTGATTGCCGAGACCTTTCGGCAACAGGGCTACGAAATAGCCGAACATGGATCACTGGTCGACGTCGCGGTGATCAATACTTGTTCGGTGACCGAGCACGCCGACCAGCGTTGCCGTCAGGAGATTCGCAAGGTGCGACGGCAGTCCCCCGAGGCGGTGGTGTGCGCGGTCGGATGCTACGCGCAGGCCGACACCGACGCTGTCGCGGGGATACTGGGGGTGGATTTCGTTGTCGGGACAGACAGGAAGTATGCTCTTGTTGAGTTGATATCAGAGAACGCAGGGCAGTTGCTGCCCGCTCATGTCGCCACGCACTCGCGCAGTGGGAAAGAGCAGATCCTTCGCTTCGCTCAGGATGACAGGATGGGCGTCTCGGGCGCTGGAAACATGTCGCCCCTTGAGCGTAACGCTCAAACACCAGACCATCGCGGTGGACCGATCATCCATGTATCATCGCGGCCCGATACGGGCGACTTCGATTACCCGATGGCGGGATACTATCCGCATTCGACTCGTGCCAACATCAAGATCCAAGATGGCTGCGATTTCTGCTGCGCGTTCTGCCTGCTGCCGCGTGTTCGCGGGGCAGCGCGGTCGCGGCGCATGGCCGATGTTGTCGCCGAAGGACATGAATTGGCGCGGCGCGGGCATAAGGAACTGGTCATTACCGGCGTCAACATCGGGACCTACCGGCACGACGGGAAAACCGTCACCGATCTGGCGTGGGCGCTTTCCGAGATTCCCGGTGTAGAGCGGATCCGCGTCTCCTCCATCGAGCCCTCCACCGTGGGCGATGATCTGCTCGACTGGATGGCCAGTTCTCCCAAGGCCTGCCGTCATCTGCATCTCCCATTGCAGTCGGGAGATGATTCAGTGCTGGCCCGGATGAAGAGAGTTTACACGACTACGGAGTACGCCCGCTTCATCGAGAGGGCCAAGACGATGATGCCGGACATCGGCTTGGGAACCGATATAATCGTCGGATTCCCCGGCGAGACCGATCGCGAGTACGAGCGAACGCTGCGTTTCGTCGAGGACCTCCCGCTCTCGTATCTCCACGTCTTCTCCTACTCGGAACGCCCCAAGACCGCAGCAGCCTATTACGATGCGAAGAACGGTCCCGGGCGAATCAAAGACCGCTCAGGACAGATGCACGAGGTCGCGGCGCGGAAGAAACGCGCATTCTTCGAAGAGCATATCGGCCGGAGGGTCGAGGTTCTGTTCGAGACGGTCGACCAGGACGGCTGGCGCAAAGGGTTCACGGGTTCGTATCTTCGAGTGGGGATAGAGCCCCAAGCGGCAGGCGAGAATCAACTGGCTGTCGTCAAGGTGCGGGAGAAGACGAACGACTTCTGTGTAGCGAATACCTGATATGTGGAATCAGCGTGGACACGATCTTGTCCATCACGCCTTGATCTGATATGCCCAATTCCCGGCTCCACATCCTCTCCGAGTCCGTGCCTTCGCCGGTCGTGCCTGTACCATCTGATGGTCTCGGCCCCGCCGTTCGCGTCAACATCCAGACCTTCGGCTGCCAGATGAACGAGTACGACTCGGAGCTGGTCGGGTCGATCCTTGGCGGGAACGGGTACAGCCTCACACCGGATGAAGCCGATGCCGATGTCATCCTCTTCAATACCTGCGCCATCCGGGAAACAGCGCACATGCGCATCTATGCCCGCCTGGGGGCCCTGGTCGCTCAGAAGCAGGCACGTGATGGCCTGACAGTCGGCGTTCTCGGATGCATGGCGCAGAACTTGAAAGAAGATCTTCTCCTGAAGTTCCCCGCCGTTGACTTCATCTGCGGTCCCGACTCGTACCGTCAGCTTCCCGAGTTGATCGGCCGGGCGCGCGGGATGCGCCAGCGGGGCGCAGCCATTGAACTTTCCGAGTACGAGACCTACGAGGATATCGCCCCGACCCGTGTCGATGGAGTCAATGCCTGGATCGCGGTGATGCGCGGTTGTGACAACTTCTGCACATTCTGCGTGGTCCCATACACGCGCGGCCGCGAGCGCTCCCGCGATCCCAAGGGCGTCGTTGAGGAAACGCGCCGCCTCGCCTCTGAAGGATACAAGCAAGTGACGTTGCTGGGACAAAACGTGAATTCCTATCGGTACGGGAGCACTGACTTTGCCGATTTGATGCTGCAAGTCGCGGCAGTTGACGGAATCGAGCGCGTCCGATTCACGTCGCCGCACCCAAAGGATTTCCCACAGAGGCTATTGGAGGCGGTTGCCGGCAACGGCCGTCTCTGCTCCCACATTCATCTGCCATTGCAGGCGGGTTCGACACGAGTTCTCAAGAAGATGAACCGGGATTACTCCAAGGATGAATTCCTGCGGTTGGTCGAACTGATCCGCAAGACAATTCCGGGAGTATCGCTGACGACCGACATTATATGCGGCTTCCCGACCGAGAGCGATGCCGAGTTCGCTGAAACCGAGGAAGTCATGCGCGCGGTTGAATTCGACTCGGCGTTTGTTTTCAAGTACTCCGAGCGTCAGGGCACGATTGCCGAGAAGCTATGGGAGGACGACGTGCCCGATGGAGTCAAGTCGGAGCGCGTCACGCGGCTGGTAACCGTGCAGCGGGAGATCTCACTGAAGCGGCATCAAGCCATGATCGGCAGGACTGCCCGCGTACTGATCGAAGGCGAAAGCCGCAAGAACTCGGCCGAATGGAAGGCACGGACTGACGGGAATATGATCGTCGTGTTCGCGGACCCGCATCACCAGATCAGCGATTTCTGCGATGTGCGGATTACAGAGGCGACACCCAACACCCTGCTGGGAATCGCTAACTAGCGTTGCGAAACCTTCTCCCCTGCGTCCAAGATCGCGTCCACTTCGACCTCGACCACCATTGCAGGATCGACCAGCGCCGAGACCTCGACCATCGTGCAGGCTGGACGGATGTCGTGGAAGTACTCCCCGTGTGCTCGCGCGGCCTCCTCCCATTGCCGGATGTCGGTTACGAACACTCTGGTACGGACCACAGCGCGTAGCGATCCTCCCGCCTTGACGAGCGCCGCCTCCACGTTCCGGATGGCCTGGACAGTCTGCTCGTAGACCCCCGGGCCTACGACCTTGCCCTGAATCGTGCCAGTCGTACCAGCCACATAGACGTGGCGATCGACCTTCACTGCACGGCTGTAGCCCACCACGGGCTCCCAAGGAGCATCGGATGAGATATTCGTTCGCATAATTGTGCCCGGTAGATTCTTACGAGGAATCGCGGCCTCCCCTACTTGCCGAAGAACATCTTGGCCGCCACCAGCACGAGGAACACCGCGAAAATCTTCTTGAGGATATCGTCGGCGACGTGATTGGCAATGACTGCCCCCGCATAGGCTCCGAAGACGAAGCCTAAAGCGACGAGGCCCGCCATCTTGACGTCGATGTTCCCCGCCTGATAGTACTTCCACACTGCGAGAATGCCAATCGGCAAAAGCAGGATGGCCAGGGATGTTCCCTGTGCCTGCTTTTGAGTCACTCCGAACAGGAAGACAAGCGCCGGGACAATGAGCAGTCCCCCGCCGATTCCCAGTATCCCTGACAGAGCTCCGGCGGCCAGTCCGACCAAGATCAGAAGAATCACCATATCGTAGATACCTCCGACCGGCAAGCGGCCTTCAATGGCCGCGTTAGAGACGGCGAGACCGTCACTTCCGGTCCCCTCCGACAGTGACTGCGTGTTCCACTGTTCCGTGACTGAGAAATCCCTCGATGAATGGGTCGAGGTCGCCGTCCATTACCGCCTGTACATTCGAGGTCTCGATGTCGGTGCGATGGTCTTTGACCATCTGGTACGGCTGAAAAACATAAGAACGGATCTGAGACCCCCACTCGATCTTCTTCTTGGTCTTCTCAATCTCTGCGAGCTTCGCTTGTTCCTTCTCTTTTTCCAACTGGTACAGCCGCGCACGGAGCACTTTGAATGCCGACTCACGGTTCTTGTGCTGTGAACGTTCGGTCTGGCACTGCACCACAATCCCGGTCGGGAGGTGGGTGATCCGGACTGCCGAAGAGGTCTTGTTGACGTGCTGCCCACCGGCGCCGGAAGCGCGGAAGGTGTCAACACGCACATCGTCTTCTTTGATCTCGATCGGGATATCGATCCCCGCCTCGGGAATCACAAACACGGAAGCGAACGAGGTGTGCCGCCGCTTGTTGGCGTCGAATGGAGAGATGCGCACCAGGCGATGGACCCCGATCTCCGCTTTGAGATACCCGTAGGCGAATTCGCCCTTCACTTCCAGCGTCGCCGACTTGATCCCGGCCGACTCCCCGGAGCCGTAGTCGAGTGTTTCGTACTGGAATCCGTGCCGTTCAATCCACCGGGTATACATCCGCAGGAGCATCTCCGCCCAGTCGCACGATTCTGTCCCGCCGGCGCCGGAGTGGATGGTCAGGATGGCGTCGTTGTGATCGTCCTCCCCCGACAGGAGACTCTTGAACTCAAAACCGTCAACATCGGCAGCCAGCACTCGCGCCTCGGCTTCGGCATCCTGAATCGCGGCCGGATCATTCTCCTCGCTGGCCATCTCCCAGAGAGTTGCGGCGTCTTCCTTGCGGCTCACCAGGGCGCGAAAACCTTCGGCCCATGACTTTGCGAGAGCAATTTCCTTGAGGGTCTTACGGGCGGTCTCCGTGTTGTTCCAAAATCCATCACTGGCGGTTTTCTCCTCCAATGCCACGATCTTGCTGGTCAGACCGTCGATGTCAAAGGAACCTCCGCAGACGGGTAAGCTTCTGATCGATCGTATCGAGGATTTCCATGGGATTTGCTCGCTATCTCTTGAATTCGATCTTCCTATAGAATCGCTTGCCAACGTTGAGCAAGAATGAATTTGCCGTGTCCACCATCGCCTGCGGATCGGTGAAAGTGGTATCGCCGACGCGCACACCACCCTGCTGGATCTTCCGTTTGGCCTCGCCCAGTGTGGCCGCGCCGCTCGCCTTCACGATGATCTCCGCCAGACGCATCTGCGGCTCGGCGGAGACGATTATGCATGATTCGATCTCGGTTGGGCTCTGGCGCTGGGAGAACTGCCGGATGAAACACTCACGCGCCGCCTTGGCCGCGTCGATCCCATGGTACATACTCACCAGGGATTCGCCCAATTCCAACTTGAGATCGCGCGGATTGACATCGCCATTCTGCATCAACCGCTTGATTTCCTGCAGACGTTCGAATGGCACATCGGCCACCAGTTCGAAGTATGACACGATGAGAATGTCGGGGATCGACATGGTTTTCCCGAACATCTCCCCGGGAGCCTCGTCGATACCGATGTAATTCCCCGTCGATTTGCTCATCCTCAGCACACCGTCGGTCCCGGCCAGAATTGGAAGAGTGAGTGTCGCCTGGGGCTCCACGCCGTAATCGATCTGGATCTGCCGTCCCGTCAAGAGATTGAACTTCTGGTCGGTTCCACCGATTTCGATGTCGGCTCTCACGGCAACCGAGTCGTAGGCCTGCATGAGCGGATAGAACATTTCGTGAATCGAGATCGGTTCCCCGGCCCTGTACCGCTTCTCGAAGTCATCCCGCTCGAGCATTCGCGCCACGGTGATACGGGAGGCGAGTTTCATGATCTGGGCAAACGACATCTTGGAGAACCACTCTCCGTTCCACCGGACCTCGGTTTTCGACCGGTCCAGCACCTTGAAGAATTGCTGCTGGTACGTCTCGGCGTGGCGGCGCACCTCTTCTTCGGTCAGTTGCGGTCTTGTCGCGGAACGGCCCGATGGATCACCCACCATCCCCGTGTAGTCCCCGACGATGAGGACAATCTGATGGCCCAAGTCCTGAAATTGCTTTAGCTTACGCAGTCCGACCGTGTGCCCCAGATGGATGTCTGGCGCTGTCGGATCAAAACCCTGTTTGACCCGCAGAGGGTGATTCTCCTTGATGCTGCGCGTCAGCTTCTTCTCGAGTTCGCCTTCGGGGAGGATCTCAACAGTCCCCGTCCGAATGATCGCCAGTTGTTCATCAAACGATTTCATCGATGCCGCTCAAGTCCAGTTGCCCGCACAGGTTCGATCATGATAGACCAAGCCTCCGGGGTCGGCAAGCGGTTTTTCCTTGACGCCACTCCGTCCTGGGGGAATGCTGCGAACGATGTGCGGCCTGCGAATGGCCGAACCGTGTAGAAGGGACGAATGGCAGACCAAGAGCAGCAATGGAACTGGGCTGATTCCCCCGGCAAGAGAGCCGCTGATGATGGACGGCGTTCCCGGCGCTCGGCGCGGCGCACGAGGCGTCGCCTGCGTATCGTCCTCTGGGGTCTCCTTGGCATCCTCGCGGCTTTGATTACCTCTGTCGGAATCACGGTGTGGGGGTACCGTACGGATCTCCCCTCCATCGAGCGCGTTTACAACATCAAGCCGCGGCTTTCGACGCGACTGTTCGACCGCAATGACCAGCCGTTCTATGATTTCTACACGGAACGGAGGGTCCTCACCCCGTTTGATAAGATCTCTCCTTACATGATCAGGACCCTCCTGGCGTCGGAGGATCGTGACTTCTACAAACATTGGGGTGTGCAGTGGACCGCAATCGTGCGGGGAGCCATTTTGCGGCCGCTGACCGGGCGCCGGCCCCAGGGCGGATCCACGATCACGCAGCAGTTGGCCCGTCTGCTATTCCTCACCCAAGAACGCACGATCGCACGCAAGGTCAAGGAATGGATGACGGCAGTGCGCCTGGAACGCCGCTATGCAAAGAATGAGATACTGGAAATGTATCTCAACCAGGTCTACTACGGCGGAGGCGCGTACGGTATCGAAGCGGCGGCGCACGCGTACTTCGGCAAGAGCGCCACCGATTTGGACTGGTCCGAGAGCGCTGTCTTAGTCGGGCTGTTGCCGGCGCCGTCGCGCTTCTCTCCCCTGCGAGACATCGGCAAGGGAACCGAGCGGCGCAACATGGTCCTGCGATCGCTGGTGTCGATCGGAGAGATCGACCAGCATACGTATGACTCGCTCGCCGCCCTGCCCATCACGCTGAGTACAAGCGGAGGCATGAGGCAGATGGGTGACTACTTCGCCGAAGAGGTTCGTCGTTATCTGGAGAGTCGTTATGACGATCAGGACTGGTCTTCGGAGGGGTGGTCGGTCTACACCACGATCGACACGGCCATGCAGCGGCAGGCCGAAGAAGTCGTTCGCCGTCGCCTCGACTCCTTGCGGGGCGCCGCGGAATCGCGCCACCGGTCTAATGACCCTCGTTTCACACTGCTCGTGTATGACAGCGTCAGCGGCAAGATGGTTCGTGTCCACAAAAAGCTCCAAGCAGCCTTGGTGGCGATCAACAACAAGGATGGCGGCGTTCTGGCGATGGTCGGCGGCTACGACTTCGCTGAGAGCGAGTTCAACCGGGCGACCCAGGCGTTACGGCAACCAGGCTCGGCCTTCAAACCCTTCGTTCTCACCGCTGCGGTGGACGCTGGATTCAAACCTACAGATACGATTTATGATACGCCACTGACGATCTACATCCCCGGGTCCGGGGAATGGAGCCCTGAGAACTTCGATCACGAGTACAAAGGACCGATCACGATCCGGCAGGGGTACCAGGAATCGCGCAACCTTGTCGCGATCAAGCTGCTGCAAAAGGTCGAGCCGATCAACGCGGTGCGCTACGCCCAGAAGATGGGGATCAGGACCCCGCTCCGGGCTGTCCCGTCGCTGGCGATCGGAACATCGGAAGTCACAGTTTTCGACATCACTAGTGCCTATTCAGTCTTTCCCAGCGGCGGTATTCGCACTTACCCCACCCTGATTCGGAAGGTCACCGACCGCTTCGGCAAAGTGATCGAGCAGCAAAGAGCGCCAAAGCGAGAGGACGTTCTCCCGGCCCAAACGTCCTACGTTGTGCTGCACGTGCTGAAATCGGTGATCGATCGGGGCACCGGAGCATCCGCCCGGCGGCTGGGATTCACCCGTCCGGCGGCCGGCAAGACCGGTACTTCAAATGAGTACATGGACAACTGGTTCGTGGGGTTTACGCCGCAAATCACCTGCGGTGTCTGGGTCGGCTACGATCTGAAAACCCCAATTGGAGGCGACAGGACCGGAACTGGCGCGGCGACATCGCTGCCTATCTGGACCGAGTTCATGAAGTTCGCCACACGCGACCTTCCACCGATCGACTTCCCGGTGCCGGAGAAAATCTACTTCGACATAGCCTGCGACCGATCCGGTTTTCGGGCCACCCAATTTTGCCCCGACACCCACCAAGAGGTCTATACCAACCCGGATGACACTCTGAAGGTCTGCCCGCTCCACCGCAGCACCCGCGACCTGCGGCGGGAGCAGGAAACGAAGGGGCGTAGGTGACCCGCCGCGGCGGGTTGAGGGAATAAGCCAGCTTGTTCAGAGCCACGCGCAGTTTACTCACGCCATCTCCCGCATAATCTCGACCGACTTTGAAGTCCCAAGCCGATCGGCCCCGGCATCGATCAGTTCGAGCGCAAACGCGGCGGTTCGGATCCCGCCCGCCGCTTTGATCTTGATCCGTGGTTCGAGAACGTTCCGCAGAAGACGGACATCTTCGAGCCGGACCTGAGCGTAGACCCCGGTCGAGGTCTTAATATAGCCGGCGCCGGACTGTACAGCGAGGCGGGCGGCCTCGGCGATAAGAGTGGAATCCAGCAGCGGTGCTTCGATGATGACCTTCAGGATGGTCTTGTGACCGATCACGTTGCGAACAGCAGAGATGTCAGCCGTATATGCGCTGTAATCCCCGTCGCGCAACCAGCCTGTATTGGCGACCATATCGATTGCAGCCGCCCCATTCTCAACACAACTGGCTGCCTCCCGGACCTTGATCGCGGTTTCATGCGTCCCGCTTGGGAAACCGGCCACGGCACAAGTGACGATGCCACTTCCTGCCAGTTGAGCGACCGCCCGCGCGACACGGATGGGGCTGACACAAACGGCAGCGAACTCGTAGGTCCGCGCCTCGTCGCATAGCCTTGCAATGTCCGCCTCGGTCGCGCCCGGGGCCAGGTCCGTGTGTTCGATGCGTGACGCGAGTTCCCCGACGGTCATGGCTCGCACTCACGAGGGTTCGAGTTGCGCCGGCTTGAGGATGTGGGCGCGGACGATGCTTGTAGATGGTAGCGGGAGATTTCGCCGGTGGCAGAGATCATTTTGGCAGTATCCCGTTCAGGAAACTGCGGCCACACTCGAGCCTGCTGACACCGAAGACCTCGCCAATCGTAGCTGCCAGATCGGCGAAGGAAGATCGCCGCCCAAGGTCCACACCCTTTCTGAGCGCCGGCCCGAAGACCAGAAGCGGCACCAATTCGCGCGAATGGTCGGTGGAGGGAGTCGTGGGATCACAGCCGTGGTCGGCCGAGATGAAGAGCGCGTCGGATGGCGTGAGCCGATCCAGAAGCGGGTCCAACTGCCCATCAAATCGCTCGAGGGCACGGGCAAATCCTTGGGGATCGTTGCGGTGTCCCCACAGCATATCGAACTCCACAAGGTTGGTGAAGATCAGACCCCCGGGGAATCGGTTAAGAGCTTCCATTGTCTGCCGCATGCCGTCGTCGTTGTCAGTTGTGTGAATCTTGACCGAAAGCCCCTGCCCGGCAAAGAGATCGTCGATCTTGCCGATCCCGACCGTCTCAATCCTTTCTGTCAAGAGGCGATCAAGGAGAGTCGGTCGTGGCGGGGAAAGGGAGAAATCGCGCCGTCGGTGAGTGCGCAGGTAATGCCCCGAGGTGCCGATGAAGGGGCGCGCGATTACGCGGCCGACAGCGTCGCTGCCGGTGAGGATCTCACGGGCAATCTGACAGTAGCGATACAACTCATCCACTGGGATGACTTCTTCGTGGGCCGCGATCTGGAATACCGAGTCGGCCGAGGTGTAGACGATCAGATCACCTGTTGCGCAGTGCTGATCCCCCAGCCGGGCGATGATCTCTGTGCCGGACGCAGGGCAGTTGCCCAGCACACAGCGCCCCGTCAGGTTCTTGAATCGATCGATGATGCTGGGATGGAAGCCGTTGGGATAGAGTGGGAACGGGCGATTCAGAACCACACCCATCAGTTCCCAATGCCCTGTTGTTGAATCCTTCCCGGGGGAGAGTTCAACCATCTTCCCGTAGCACCCTTCAGGGGATTGCACGGGATGGACACCAGCGACGTTGTCGAGATGGCCCAGCCCCAGGCGCTCCAGATTCGGGCAGGCCAGTCCCCCGACCGCCCGTGCGGTGTGGACAAGAGTATTCGAACCGGAGTCACCAAACGCTGCCGCATCGGGCGCTTCTCCGATTCCGCAGGCGTCCAGGACGATGACGATGACGCGGTTGATCATCTTTCAGACCCATCCCCGCCGGAGAAATCCCGCACTGGGAATCCCAGGCAAGGCCCCAGCCGGCTGACTTCCCGCGAGTCGATCCGGCCATCACGTGCGAGGCGGGCGTACAGTTGATAGAATTCGCGAATTGAGCCGGCCGGGACTCCGTGCTGGCGAACAGCGGCGCGATAACGATCCACGGCCGCGAAGAAATCTGCCGGCTGACAGACTGGGATCAGAGTGGACTCAGGAATGGCGCGGAGGTCGTCGAGAGCCCACTCTACTGCTGTCGTGTCGCCTCGATTGACATTCCGCAGCCGGACAACCGCCATGGAGGCCAGGGCAACCCCGCCGGAGACGAGAATCACGACTCCCAGAGTCCGCCAATTGTCTGCTGAACCGATACGCACAACGTCTTCGTACCTCCAATACTTTCAGATCAATAGAGGGAAACTCGCACCAACGATCAACAAGAAAGGCAGCCCCAACTCCAGCAGGGCTGCCCGCAAGAACACACGGAGGAACGGGTTACTTGGTCTTAGCGTTAGCGTTAGCGTTAGCGTTAGCCTCGGCCTTGGCCTTGGCTTTCTTTCCCTTCTCCTTGGTTGCTTTTTCTTCGGCCGCTGCATCAATAGCCGCTGCTTTACGCGCCGCTTTCTTCTTGGCCTGATCCTCGCCGGCCGAAGGCGCGGCCTTGGGCACGAGGAGCTCGACTTTCGCCAGCGCGGCGCCATCGCCTCGCCGCCAGCCGAGCTTCACGACACGCGTGTAGCCGCCGGGGCGGGTGGCGAACTGCGGGGCGATCTCATCAAAGAGCTTCTTGAGCACAGTACGATCCTTGACCTGGCGTGCAGCCAGCCGGCGGGCGTGCATATCCCCACGCTTCCCGAGGGTGATCAGCTTCTCCGCGACGGAGCGGATCACACGCGCCTTCGGGGCCGTGGTCACCACCGCGTGCGCCCTAAACAGCGAGGTGGCCATGTTGTCGAGCATCGCACGGCGGTGTGCGGCGGTGCGTCCCAATTTCCTAACGGTCCTGCCGTGTCGCATGGTCGTCAGCTCCCGAGGTTTCCGCGCTTATGAGAGTACTTCCGCGGGCTCAGTCTGCTCTTCCGCGGTCCTGTATTTCTCGACATCCATCCCGAAATGGAGTCCCAGTTCGGAGAGGATTCCGTTCAGTTCGTTCAACGATTTCCGTCCAAAATTGCGGTACTTGAGCATCTCTGATTCGGAGCGCCGCACCAACTCGTCGAGCGTCGTGATATTGGCCGCCCGCAGGCAGTTGGACGACCGTACCGACAATTCGAGCTCGTCGACACGCATCTGGAGCAACTGGCGGATGCGCATTGTCTCGTCATCAACCTCAGTCGGCTGCTCATCCACAAACTCCTCTTCAAACGTGATAAAGAGTTGCATGTGATCCTTAAGGATCTTGGCAGCGTAAGAAAGCGCATCTTCCGGGGTGATCGTCCCGTCCGTCCAAACATCGAAGATCAAACGGTCATAGTCGGTTCGCTGTCCGACACGGGTGTTCTCCACGGTATAGTTGGCCTTGGTAACGGGCGAGAAGAGCGAATCCACCAGAATGGTCCCGGCCGGCTGTTCCGGACGCTTGTTCTGCTCCGCAATGAGGTAGCCGCGGCCGGAGGCAATATCCATCTCGATACGCACCCGCGCGGCCTTCGTCAGCTCCAGAATGTGGAGATCGGGATTGTGGATCTTGACTTTGGGGTTGTCCTCGATGTGTCCGGCGCTGTAGCGGCCGACTTCTTCGACGTCCAGCACCAGAGTGACCATCTCGTCAACCAGCAACTGCGCGCGAATACTCTTGATGTTCAGGACAATGTCCGTGACGTCCTCGAATACTCCGGGAATCGTGGAGAACTCATGCAGGACTCCCTCGACACGAACGGACACGATCGCAGCTCCCTGGATCGACGAGATTAGCGTTCGCCGGAGCGCATTGCCAATCGTATGGCCGAAACCGCGTTCCAGGGGCTCGATGTAGAAACGTGCGTAGTTGGCCGTCTTGGTCGGCTCATCCACCACGATTTCCTTGGGCATGGTCAACGCTTTCCACTTCATCTTGGTCGGCCTCCCGCCAAATCCACACGGCTACTTCGAGTAAAGTTCAACAACCAACTGTTCCTGGACCGGGGTCGGGATGTCGAGGCGCGAAGGCAGCGACAAAAACTCCCCTTCCAGATGCGCCTTGTCCAAACGGAACCAAGGCAGATCCCCCGCCCGTCCCGACTCCTTAAGAGCCATGTGGATGACATCCAGGCGCTTGGACTTATCACGGACCTTGATGACATCACCGGGCTGTACCGAATACGACGGGATATCGACGATTCGGTCGTTGACGACGAAATGACGGTGTCTTACCAGCTGGCGCGCGGTCTTCCGGGAGGGGGCAAAGCCGAGACGGTAGACCACATTGTCAAGCCGCTGCTCAAGCTGGAGCAGCAGGTTCTCGCCAGTAATCCCGCGCATCTGCGTCGCCCGCTCATAGTAGTTGTGGAACTGCTGCTCGAGGACTCCGTAGATGCGGCGGATCTTCTGTTTTTCGCGCAACTGGACACCGTACTCGGAGACCTTGCGGCGCATGCTGGCGCCATGCTGCCCCGGCGGATTGGCCCCGCGTTCGATAGGGCACTTCTCCGACAGACAGCGAGTTCCCTTGAGGAAAAGCTTTTCCTTTTCCCGCCGGCACAGTTTGCAGTTGGCATCACGATATCGTGCCATCAATCACTCCTGAGGACATTGAGATGGCCGGGGCAAAGTCGCGTGCCACCCGGCACCGTTTCAAAAGACTTACACGCGCCGTCTCTTCGGAGGACGGCACCCGTTATGCGGCAGAGGCGTCACGTCCTTGATCGACATTACTTCAAGCCCCGCAGCCGAGAGGGAGCGAATCGCCGCTTCCCGTCCCGATCCGGGGCCCTTCACATTGATATCCACCTTACGGACCCCCAAATCCATCGCCTCGCGGGCGGCGGTACTCGCGGCCTGCTGCGCAGCGAAGGGTGTGCTCTTCTTCGAGCCTTTGAACCCCTGCCGGCCCGACGAGGACCACGACACCACCGCCCCCTTACCATCGGTGATGGTGATGATCGTGTTGTTGAAGGTCGCCTGAATGAAGACCCGGCCAACCGGCTCTACGCGCGTCCTCTTGCGCCGCGTCTCTTTGCGTTTCTGTTCCGCCAAGTTCTTCTCCTACCGAAAATCAACGTGATAAATCCAGCCTGATCCGCTATTCGTCCGGCTCAGAATCGCGGCATTACGCCGCTTTCTTGCGTGCTCCGATGGGCTTCTTCGGCCCTTTGCGTGTGCGGGCATTGGTCTTGGTGCGCTGGCCGCGAACCGGCAGATTGCGCCGGTGCCGCTGGCCTCGATAGCACCCGATATCGATGAGGCGCTTGATGCTCATCTGCACCTCGCCGCGCAACGTACCCTCAACCTTGTAATTGGCCTCGATCTCGTTGCGGAGCCGGACCACTTCATCGTCGGTCAGCTGGTGCACACGCGTATCAGGATTGACCCCCGTGGCCTTGATGATTTTCGCGGCCAGGGTCGTGCCAATGCCAAATATGTAGGTGAGAGCGACTTCTATCCGCTTCTCTTTCGGCAGATCAACACCAGCTATGCGTGCCAAAGATCCTCCCGCTGACATGCGCCCGGTTAAGGTTCAGCGAACCTGCGGCGCCCGATCGATTCTACCCCTGACGCTGCTTGTGCCGTGGGTTCTCACAGATGATCCGCATCACGCCTTTGCGGCGTATCAGCTTGCACTTCTCGCAGCGCGCTTTTATGGACGAACGTACTTTCATGAGTCACCAGCCATTGTTCGTGCAATCAGTTGACTGCCAATTCGGAAACAATCTCACCGTCATTTGTAGCGATATGTGATGCGCCCGCGGGTCAGATCGTAAGGCGACAGTTCCAGAGTCACGCGATCACCAGGAAGTATCTTGATAAAATGCATCCGCATCTTGCCAGACACGTGAGCCAGCACTTTGTGCCCGTTATCCAATTCCACCTGGAACATGGCATTGGGCAGTGGTTCCAAGACCCGCCCTTCAACAGTGATCGCCTGTTCCTTAGCCAACCTGCCCTTTCCTGGTTGCGACCGTGAGGATGTCGGGCCCATTGGCAGTCACCGCCACCGTATGCTCAAAATGGGCCGACAGCGAGCCATCCACGGTTCGCACTGTCCACTTATCCGCGTCGAACTTGATCGACGCCCCACCGGCGTTGATCATCGGTTCAATCGCGATGACCATCCCCGCTCTCAGTTCAACGCCTGTATGCGGGGTACCGAAGTTCGGGACCTGAGGCTCCTCATGCATCTTCTGTCCGATGCCGTGGCCAACCAGGTCGCGCACCACCGAATACCCCTTTTCTTCCGCAAATGTTTGCACGGCTGCAGAAATATCGCCGATCCGATTGCCCGCCCGCGCCTGTTGAATCCCATGCTGCAACGCCTCGCGGGTTGCCGCAAGAAGTCTCCGGGCTTCGGGAACAATGCTCCCGATGGTCAGTGTCCGGGCAGCATCGGCATACCAGCCATCCAGCCTGACACCGACATCGATCGAGGCAATCTGACCTTCTCGTAAGACACGTTTCCCGGGAATCCCGTGCACAACCTCATCATCGATCGACACGCACAGGGAGGCGGGATAGTCCAAATACCCTTTGAATGCCGGCTCGGCCCCGCTCGCTCGTATGAACTCCTCGGCAATCCGGTCCAATTCGGCTGTAGTCATCCCGGGCCGGGCCGTCTGCTCCACCAAATCCAGTGTCCGTGCGACCAGATCTCCCGCGCGACGCATCATCTCGATTTGGGGCATGGTTTTCACGACAATCATGAGTCAGCCAGTTTCTTCAGTTCACCGTACACGACATCGATCGGTCGCTCGCCCACGACCTCTGCCAGCCGGCCTCCCGCGCGATAATACGCGATCAGCGGCTCGGTCTGTTTACGGTACACTTCGAGACGGCGAGCGATCACATCCTCAGAGTCATCCACGCGGCCCTCCGAGCGGGCACGTCCGGCCAGACGGGACTTGATTTCAGCATCTCCAACAAGGACAAGCACGACCCGCTCAACCGCGCGTCCTATAGAATCCAGCATCCCGTCGAGGGCGACCGCCTGCGCTTCCGTACGCGGGAACCCGTCCAGAACAAAACCCGTGCCATTGCCCAAGGACCTCAGCCGTCCGGCGATCATCTTCAGAATCAGTTCATCAGGAACCAAGTCCCCCTGATCCATGAACACCTGGGCGGCACGGCCAAGCTCGGTTCCCGACGCCACCTCCGTCCGCAGCATGTCTCCGGTCGAAAGATGGCTGGCCCCATACGCGGCCGCCAGTTTCTTGGCCTGTGTCCCTTTGCCCGAACCCGGCGGGCCCAACATTATCCACCGCATATGATGATGACGCAATGGTCGTTCTACATGGAACGGCCGCGGATACGCCCCCTTTTCATAAAGCCGTCATAGTGGCGCATGATCAGGTGCGACTCGACCTGCTGCAGCGTGTCTAATGCGACACCAACAACGATCAGAAGCCCTGTGCCGCCGAAGTAATACTGCACATTTGCCCGCTGGATCAGGATGTACGGCAGTATGGCGATCACGGCAAAGAAGATTGCCCCTGGAAGAGTGATCCGCGTCAGGACCTTGTCGATGTAGTCTGCTGTTCGCTTGCCGGGACGTATACCAGGGATATAGCCGCCGTATTTCTTCATGTTGTCAGCCAGATCCACCGGGTTGAATACAATCGCCGTGTAGAAGAATGCGAAGAAAACGATCACCAGGCCATAAACCACGGAGTACACGACGGCACCTGGTGTGAAATACCTTCCAATCTCCTGCAACCACTCGACGTTCGGGAAAAAGGACAGCAGAGTCTGCGGCGCGAACATGATTGATTGCGCAAAGATGATCGGGATCACGCCGGCCGTGTTCACCGACAGAGGAATGTGAGTCGCCTGGCCACCATAGACTTTGCGTCCGACCACGCGCTTGGGATACTGCACGGGAATTCGCCGCTGTGCGCGGGTGACCAGCACAATGGCGGCAATGACGCCAAGCATCACAGCCACAATAAACAACTCGGTGAAGATCCCCCGCCGTCCAGCGCTGAGTTCGCGGATCTCGTCAAACACCGATTGGGGGAAGCGGGCGACAATTCCAATGAAGATGATGAGTGAAATCCCGTTGCCGATCCCGCGCTCGGTGATCTGCTCGCCAAGCCACATGATGAAGATCGTGCCGCAGGTGAAGGTGATGATCGTGACAAACTTGAATCCCCAGCCCGGCGACGGCACAACCGGCATGCCCTGCCCGGCGTTGATCGATTCCAGGAAAACTGACGTGCCGAAGGCCTGGAGTGCGGCGATCAGCACCGTCCCGTAGCGGGTGTACTGAGTGATCTTGCGCCGGCCTTCTTCGCCTTCCTTCTGCAGTTTCTGGAAGTACGGGATGACCGAGCCCAGCAACTGGATGATGATCGACGCCGAGATGTAAGGCATGATGCCCAGTGCGAAGATCGTCGCCTTGTAGAAGGCTCCGCCCACGAACATGTCGTAGAGGCCAAAAAGCGTGCTGCCGGCCGAGGCAAAGAACGCCCCCAGCGCCTGCGCATCCACACCCGGCGTTGGGATATGACCGCCAATCCGGTAAACAACCAGGATCCCCAGCGTAAACAGGACACGACGGCGGAGTTCCTCGACTTTGAAAATATTCTGGAAGGCGGACAGCATATCAGAAAGCGGCTTTCGCTGAAGAATTCACAGACCGGTGGTACTGACCTATCCTCACTTATTCCCCTTGGCCGGGGTCTTCTGGCCGCGGGTCGGGATGAAGGGGACACGCTCACACTGGCCGCCCGCCGCGACGATCTTCTCCTCGGCCGTCTTCGAGAACGCATGAGCCGCCACCCGAATCGGGCGCCCGACCGCACCGTTCCCAAGAACCTTCACCGGCATCGACACTGACCGTATCAGCCGAAGCCGGCGCATCATCTGTATATCGAGATGATCCTGATCAGCGGCATGGCTCAAATCGCTGAGATTGATGACCTCGTATTCGACACGAAATGGATTGGAGAAACCGTGCTTTGGAAGACGGCGGTGCAGCGGCATCTGGCCGCCTTCCCGTGAGTAGCGCCTCTTGGAACCCGACCGGGCATACTGCCCCTTGTGGCCGCGCGTTGATGTCTTGCCGTGCCCGGACCCTATTCCACGTCCGACCCGCTTGGTCTTGCGGTGGGCGCCCGGTGGCGGTTTCAGTGTTGATAGGTCCATCGAAAGGGCTCTTCTCGGATCTGTGCTCACAACGGCAACAGACAATGGTTCAGATTTCTTCCCAAGTGACCAGATGTTCAACAGTCCGGATCATCCCGCGCATGTTGGGGGTGTCATAGTGCACGACCGTCTGGTGCAACTTGCGCAATCCCAGTGCACGGACCGCGCGTTTGTGTCTCTCCACCATGCGGATGGCAGACCGGGTATACGTTATTTTGAGTTTCCCTGCCATTGCCGACTACTCCCGCTCCTCTGGTCCGCCAGAACCGTCCACCGGCCTAAGACCCGCTCGGGAAGATCTGGCATTACCGGTCCCCGCAGCATTCGCTTCGTCTGCCAGACGCTGGCGGAATTGACCCAACGATTCGGCCCGCTTAAGCTGGCGCAACCCATCGAGCGTGGCCTTCACGACGTTGTGCGGATTGGTCGAACCCAGTGACTTCGTGAGGATGTCTTGAACACCTGCGGACTCCAGAACGGCACGCACAGCCCCGCCTGCGATCACACCCGTACCGGGAGATGCCGGACGCAATAGCACGCGCGCTGCGCCCGAGCACCCGATCACCTGATGGGAAATCGTCCCATTCCTGACCACAACCAATTCCATGGCCTTCTTGGCGGACTCCAGACCTTTGCGGATGGCCTCGGCCACCTCTTTAGCCTTTCCGAGCCCGATTCCGACCCTACCTTTGCGATCACCGGTGGCGACGACAGCCGTAAACGAGAAACGCCGGCCTCCCTTGACCACTTTGGCCACACGATTGACGTACACAACCTTCTCGAGAAACTCGCCGCTCTCAGGTGCACCGCGCCACAAAGTCAGTTACCTCACACCAATTTGTTTCGATCCTGGTTTCAACATCCGTATATGTCGCCGTTCCCGGCAGTTTCCCGCATTGCTCAGATCTCCAAGCCGGCTCCGCGTGCACCGTCCGCCACCGCTTTGACCCGCCCATGGTAGATGTAATGGTTGCGGTCAAAAACCGCGCATTTGATGCCGCGCTCCAAAGCCAAAGCCCCGATCTTCTCGCCCAATTTCTTCGCCGCCTCGGTCTTGGATATCTTCCCGCTCTCGGAAGGCGCACCGGGTGACGATGTCGACCAGAATACCAGTGTCACGCCCTGCTCATCGTCGATGAGCTGGGCAATCGTGTTCCGCAGGGACTTGCAGATGGTCAAACGAGGGCGTTCGGCCGTACCATTGATTCGCCGCCTCACATGACGCCGGCGCCGCAGTTCGCGTTCTCTCTTGGATTTCAGCTTGTCGGACATCGTTAGACCATTCGTTCCAGTTCCGCTCTTGCCGCGAGCGGATACTCAGTCATCGTTATGCAGCGGTCTTGCCGGCTTTCCGGCGAACACGCTCGCCCTCGTACCGGATACCTTTACCCTTGTACGGTTCCGGCGGGCGGTAACGGCGGACACGTGCGGCCACTTCTCCCACCAGTTGCTTGGAAATACCCTCAACCGCGAAACGCGTCGGGTTCTCGACGACGAAAGTGATCCCGTCGGGAGGAGTGATCAAGATGGGATGCGAGTACCCCACCACGAGATTGAGCCGCCTGCCGTTCAATTCGGCCTTGTAGCCGACCCCGACGATCTCGAGTACGCGGCGGAATCCGTGCGAAACACCGGTGATCATGTTGGCAACCAGCGCCCGCGTCAGGCCATGAAGCGCCCGGAGGCTCCGATGATCGGAGGAACGCTCCACCGTGATCACACCGGCATCCACAGACACTGAGATTCCCGGCTCGAACGACTGCGCGAGCTGGCCTTTGGGTCCCGTCACATGAACCATAGAACCTTCTACGGTTACCTGAACGCCCGCGGGTATGGGGATTGGTTTCTTGCCTATACGTGACATACAATTCCCATCCTACCAAACGCGGCACAACAATTCGCCGCCGATGCCTTGTTGGGCGGCTTCTTGATCGGTCATGACTCCGTGGGAGGTCGAAACGATAGTGACACCCAACTGCCGGCCGACGGCCTTCACATCCGTGGCGTTTCCGTAGCGACGCAGACCCGGCCTGGAAACCCGCTGTAATCCGGTGATCACCGACTCCTTCTGGGGCGTGTAGCGGAGCCGGATGACCAGCTTGTTCTGGATCGCATCGGGGACTTCGGTGAAGCCACGGATGTAGTGGTTTTCATGGAGGACCCGCACGACCTCACGCTTGAGGCTCGAAGTCGGGACTTCCACACGTTTGTGGCCAGCCCGCGCGGCGTTACGGATTCGCACCAACAGGTCCGCTATCGGATCGGTCATCGTCACGGTTACAACTCCACTCTCGAGAACAACAAGTATCCTACCAACTCGCCTTGGTGACACCCGGGATATCGCCGGAGAGCGCCAGTTCACGGAAACAAATTCGGCACAGGCCGAACTTTCGCATGAACGCGCGCGGACGGCCGCAGCGCCGGCACCGGCTGTAGGCACGCACCCCGAATTTGGGTTTACGTTTCTGTTTCTCGACCAGACACTTCTTCGCCATATGATTCTTCCAGCACTTCCCCGAGTCCACCGGCTAGTTTCGCCGGAACGGCATACCCATCAATCGGAGCAACTCCAGTCCTTCTTCATCGGTCTTGGCCGTGGTGCAAATCGTGATATTCATTCCCCGGATCTTGTCGATCTTGTCGTAGTTGATCTCCGGAAAGATGATCTGCTCCTTGATTCCCAAAGTGTAGTTCCCGCGTCCATCGAAAGACTTGGCCGGTACTCCCCGGAAATCCCTGACCCTGGGAAGCGCGACATTGGTCAAACGATCCAGGAACTCATACATCCGTGCGCCGCGCAACGTCACCGAGCACCCGATCGGCGCTCCCTCGCGCAGCTTGAAGTTGGAGATGGATTTACGCGCCCGGCACACGACAGGTTTTTGACCAGTGATCAGCGCCATCTCGGCAACAGCGCTCTCAATCACCTTGGGATTCGCAATGGCCTCGCCCAGGCCCTGGTTGAGGACGATCTTCTCCAGCCGCGGGGCCCGCATGATGCTCTTGAACCCAAATTGTTCTTTGAGCTTCGGGGCGACTTCGTCGCGGTATTTTTTGTATAGACGTGTCATAACTGCTCGCGGAGGTTAATACTGCCTCAGCTCTGGCGTTTCACATTTGAGATATGAATCGGGGCTTCCTTCTCGACAATACCACCCTTGGGATGGCGCTGCGTGGGACGGGTGTGGCGCTTGATCATATTGATCCCTTCCACGACAATCCGGTCCTTCTTGGGATAGACCCGCAGAACACGCCCTGCCCTGCCACGGTACTTTCCCGCCAGCACCACCACCTGATCGCCCTTTTTTATTCTCGCTGCCATCGTCTTGCCAACTCTGACCGGTCCCGGCGCTGCGAACTACAGAACCTCGGGAGCCAGTGAAACAATCTTCATGAAATTCTTCTCACGCAACTCCCGGGCAACGGGCCCGAAGATGCGAGTCCCGCGCGGCTCACCGGCATCATTGATGATGACCGCCGCGTTATCCGAGAAACGAATGTATGAACCATCTTTGCGCCGGGTCGGATTCGTCGTCCGGACCACAACCGCCTTGCACTTCTCTTTTTTCTTGACCGTTCCACCGGGCACGGCGTCCTTGACCGAACAGACGATGATGTCTCCCACCCGGGCATAACGCCTCCGCGTGCCACCCAAGACACGAAAACACATGACGACTTTGGCGCCGGAATTATCGGCCACTGTGAGACGGCTGTATTCTTGAATCATCGGTCAAACCTGATTTGCTCTTCCCAAACTGCCTCGGGGTGATTATCACCCCGCTCATTCCAGGCGATCCCTGGTGGCAGCGAACATCACTTCGCCTTCTCAAGAACCTCAACCAGCCGCCAGCACTTCCGCTTGGAGACGGGGCGGGTCTCCATCACCAGCACCTTGTCTCCGATACCGGCCTGACCGGACTCATCATGCGCGAGCAGTTTCATTGACCGGTGAATCACGCGTCCGTACTCCGGGTGTTTCAAGACGCGGTCGATCTCAACCGCAATCGTCTTGTCCATCTTGTCGGACACAACGATTCCGATTCGGGTCTTTCTGTCTTTTCGATCCACACCAGCCATCATACTCATCCGTTCATCCGTCATCAGACAGCCGTCTTCTTCCCAGCGCCGCGCGCCGCGATTCCAAGCTCGCCTTCGCGCAAGATCGTCATGACACGCGCCAGTTGCCGCCGCAGAAGCCGCAGGCGCAGAGGGTTATCCGGGGGTTGCAGCGCCCGTCTGACGCGGATGTTGAACAACTCATCCTCCAGGTCACGAATCTGGTGCGTCAACTCCTCCCGGGTCATTTCGCGCAACCGTTCACTCTTCATCATCGTCATATGCAGCCCGCCTCGATCAACCCGCGATCGCCAGCGCCTTAACAAACTTGGTCTTCAACGGCAGCTTGTTGGCCGCCAACCGCAAAGCCACCTGCGCCAAGTCCTCGGTCACACCATCCAGCTCGAACAGGATACGCCCGGGCTTGACCACAGCCACCCAGAACTCCGGATTCCCCTTGCCCTTCCCCATCCGCGTCTCGGCTGGTTTCTGGGTAACCGGCTTGTCGGGGAAGATGCGGATCCACACTTTTCCGCCACGCTTGATATGCCGTGTGAGAGCGACACGAGCCGCTTCGATCTGTTTGTTGCTGATCCACGCCGGTTCCATGGCCTTGAGGCCGAACTGGCCGAAGGAGATCGAACCGCCCCGATAGGCCTTCCCACGGCGTGAGCCGCGCTGCTGCTTGCGGTATTTGACTCGTTTAGGTGACAGCATTGTCTTTACTCAGATAATCTCCCCACACCAGCCACATCCCATCGGGATGGCGGGGGTCAATTGCTCATCAAACTTCAGCCCCGGCGGCTTCCGCAGGTTCTTCAACTCCGCCTTCGGTCGGGAGCTTGCGTCGCGACCGCGGACTATGGCCTTTCTTACCCCCGCCCCGCCGATCGCGCTCGCGCCCGAAAGCCGGCGGCTCCTCTTCCTTCTCGACTCCGTCAATGGTGCCAAGAACCATGCCTTTGCAGATCCACACCTTGACACCAATGCACCCATGAGCCGTATGAGCGGTATGGCGGGCAAAATCGATATCCGCGCGCAACGTGTGAAGCGGGACGCGTCCTTCCATGTACTTCTCAGTGCGGGCGATTTCATTGCCGCCCAGGCGGCCTCCACACTGCACGCGAACTCCCTGCGCTCCCATCTTCATCGTCGCCGCCACGGCCTTCTTCATCGCACGGCGAAACGAGATCCGTCCCTCAAGCTGCCGCGCGATCGATTCGGCAACCAGCCGGGCGCGCATCTCCGGGCGCTTGACCTCGATGATGTTGATCGTGATATCCTTCTTGGTCAAAAGCTGCAGTTCTTCGCGCAGCTTGTCGACTTCGGCGCCCTTGCGTCCGATGACGATGCCCGGCCGGGACGTGTGAATGTCAACCGTGACGCGTTTGGGGGCGCGCACGATTTCGATCTTGGCGATCCCAGCGTTATCCAACCTCTGGTTGATGTAACGCTTGACCGACAGATCTTCCAACAGAAGATCCGCGAAGTTCCGTTCGGCGAACCATTTCGAGGACCAGCCCCGAATCACGCCGACACGAAAACCAATCGGATTTGTCTTCTGTCCCAAATCAACCTCCGTCCAACGCCCCCTCCAGCATCGGAGGGGAAGGAAAACCTGACATCAAGCGGCCGATCCTGCCTTTGAATCAGCGGATTTCGGCGACCCCGGTTTGGTCGATGCGGCCGTTTTCGGGCGGCGCTTCCCAACTTGGGGAACTTGATCGGAAACCACGACTTTCACGTGGCAATAACGCTTTCGAATTCGATAGGCACGACCCATACCCACGGCGCGAAAACGACGCGCAATCGGGCCGCCATCCACACGCACGTCAGCCACGACGAGGTCATGCTCTTTGTGGTGGGCGGTTCCCTCCGTCGCCAGCGCATTAGCAGCTGCAGATTGGATAATCTTTGCCAGGGGCATCGCGGCGCCTTTGGGAACATGGCGCAAGATCTCGGCTGCCGCAGAAACCTTCAGCCCCCTGACCAATGCCGCCACACGGCGCATCTTCCGCGCGGAACCCCGCAGGTACTGTGCTCTGGCTGTCGCTTCCATAAGAGAAATCACCATCCAAATCGCTGAGTTACCGGTTACCTATGGGCAGGCCCCGTGGCTTTCTCGGTTTTCTTCCCGCTGTGTCCGCGAAATGTGCGGGTTGGCGAGAACTCACCCAGCTTGTGCCCGACCATATTCTCGGTCACATACACCGGGACAAACTTGTTTCCATTGTGAATCGCGATCGTGTGTCCGACGAAATCAGGCGGGATCGTAGAGCGGCGCGCCCACGTTTTGATCACCCGCTTCTCGCCCTCTTCGTTCAGACGGCCGATCGACTTCGCCAAGTTCTGATCGATGTATGGGCCCTTCTTCAGCGAGCGAGACACGTGTATTCTCCCAACCTTTGGTTAGATTTCGCTTCTCGTTCCTCCGGTCGCCCGTGCTGGCGAACACCGGGTGGAACGAACCATCACCCTACGCCCGGCGCTTGACGATCCATTTGCTTGAAGGTTTACGTTTCTTGCGAGTCCGCAAACCCTTGCTCTTCTGGCCCCACGGGCTGCACGGATGCCGTCCGCCGGATGATTTCCCCTCGCCCCCACCCATTGGGTGATCGACGGGATTGCGGGCAACACCCCGTACATGGGGGCGGCGGCCGCGCCAGCGACTTGCACCCGCCTTGCCGAGCGAAATCTTTTCGTGGTCGATATTGCCGACCTGGCCCAACGTGGCATAACACAACTCAGGCACAAGCCGGATCTCACCGGATGGCAGACGCAGGTGCGCCATCCCGCCCCCTTTGGCCGCCAGGACGACTTGCGATCCGGCGCTCCGGGCCATCTGACCACCCTTGCCGGGCCGCATCTCGACATTATGCACGGACACGCCCAGAGGAAGGCTCGATAACGGCATCGCGTTGCCGATCTTGATCTCAACCGAGGGTCCGGCTACGAGAGTCTCGCCGACTCTCAATCCCTCAGGCGCCAGGATGTAGCGCTTCTCACCATCAGTGTAGTGAAGCAGCGCGATGCGGGCGCTTCGGTTGGGATCGTACTCGATCGACGCAACTTGGGCCGGTATCTCGCGCTTATCACGTTTGAAATCGATCAGGCGATAGAAACGCTTGTGGCCGCCTCCGCGGTACCGCGAGGTGATGCGGCCCTTATTGTTGCGGCCCCCGCTCTGCTTGATCGGGCGCAGCAGGGATTTCTCCGGCTTCGTCGAGGTGATCTCATCGAAAGTCGGAATCGTCCGGTGACGAATTCCCGCGCTGGTTGGCTTGAAGGACTTGATTCCCATTGTCAGTAGTCGCCGGCCCCAATTGGAATCCGACGCCCCATCTATCAGGTCTTCTCAAATAACTCGACGTGGTCGCCCTTGCGAACCGTGACCAAGGCCTTTTTCCAGGAAGGCCGGCGTCCCGCGAAACGACCCAAACGCTTTTCCTTGCCTCTGACCATCATCGTGTGCACGTCAACAACTTTGACCTTGAACAACTCCTCGACGGCGCGCTTGATCTGCAGTTTGTCGGCCCCTGTGGCCACCTTGAAAGCCACGCAATTGCGCTTCTCCCGATGATCCAGACTCTTCTCCGTGGTCAGGGCTCTCTCCACGATGGCGTGCGCATTGTACTTCATGGCACCAGAGTCTCCGCCATACGCGCCAGCCCCTGGGGAGATATGACCAGATCCTGGGCACGCATAACCTCATAGGCGTTGATCAATTCGGCTCTCGCTCGCGTCAGCCACGGAACATTTCGGCACGACTTCGAGAGGTTGGGCAACACACCCTCGTCCAGGAAAAGGACCTTGCGCCCTGCGATTCCCATTTGCACGAGGGGCTGCACTACCGACCTGGTTTTTGGGGCATCCAACTCTGAACGTTCCCAGATGCGCACCGCACCCCCCTGAGCCTTCAGGGCCAGGGCCGAAAGCAGAGCAAGCCGGCGCATCTTACGTGGCATCTGCTCACGGTGATCCCGTGGACGGGGGCCAAATGCGCGACCTCCGCCAACCCAAACCGGCGACGTGTTGGACCCGGAGCGCGCGCGACCTGTACCCTTCTGGCGCCAAGGCTTGACCCCCCCGCCCGAAACCTCCGCGCGAGTCTTGGTCTTGACCGTTCCCTGCCGCTGGTTCGTGTTGTACATCTTTACGTAGGCGTGCAATACGGCAGCATTGGGAGTGAGGCCGAATAAGGCCTCGGGTAGGGTGACCGACCCGTCCTGAGTCCCGTCCGCGTTATATTTTGTAGCCACCAGTGACATATCGACAAACACAACCCGTTGAAAACGGGAATCAGCCCCTAAACTCTCGCTACCTTTGCGCGCCCTTTATTGACTCACGAATCAGAAGAAGACTATTGGGTTTGCCAGGAACAGCACCACGCAGGAAGATCAGGTTCTCTTCAAGGCGAACCGCGATCACGTCCAGATTCTGGACCGTCACGCGCGCATTTCCCATGCGCCCGGCCATCCGGTGTCCGCGGAAGGTACGCGACGGGTACGAACTCGCGCCGACCGATCCCGGGGCACGCAGCCGATCCGATTGACCGTGGGTCTTGGGACCGCCGGCGAAGTTGTGCCGCCGGACCGCCCCTTGGAAGCCCAACCCCTTGGATATTCCCGTCACGTCGACATGATCCCCGGCCTTGAATACCTCGACAGTGAGGGTGTCGCCCTGCTGCTGTGTCGGCGCATCGTCGAGCCGAATCTCACGGAGATAACGCGTGGGCGTCAGATCACCGAAATGACCCAACTGCGGCTTGTTGAAGAGCGCCTTGCGCTTCTCACCGAGACCGACCTGGATGGCGTCGTAACCGTCCTTGGCCTTGGTCTTGACCTGAACAACCGGGGCGGGTTTCGCCTCGACTACGGTCACCCCAATGGCTTCACCGCTCTCGGTGAAGACCCGGGCCATGCCAAGCTTTATGCCGTACAGTTGTCTCATGATCTCAGCCAGTAAGTATCAAACCTTGATTTCAACATCGACCCCGGCTGGCAGCTCCAGCTTCATCAGGGCATCAACCGTCTGCGGCCCAGACTCGAGGATGTCGATGAGCCGCTTGTGGATGCGTGTCTCAAACTGCTCGCGTGACTTCTTGTCAACGTGAGGTGACCGCAGAACCGTGTAGATCGTGCGCGTGGTCGGCAAAGGAATGGGCCCGACGATCCGGGCACCTGTTCGCATCGCAGTCCGGGCGATCTCCTGGGTGGACTTGTCCAGGGCGCGGTGATCGTATGCCTTCAGGCGAATTCGTATTTTCTGGCCAATCTCCAACTTTCACTCCCGTCCAACAGCGCTCGAAAAGTGATTTCCGTCCGCTCTTAAGGGCGAAAACCCAAAAGAGTCTCCAATATATTCCCAAATCCGTCGCCCACAAGAGATTTCTTCATATTTCGAAACTTTTTCCAGACTCGGGACTCCATGTCCTCCGCAGCCCTGCACCTGAGTTCATTCCCGCTGGAGGGGCTCACCCCTGCCTCCTGGGTTTTGCCGTACCGCCCATTAACAGACCCTCTGCCAGCTTCTCGGGTAGGGCGCTATAATGCGAGAACTGCATGGTGTAGGTCGCCCGCCCCTGCGACAGCGACCGTAGCCGTGTTGCGTACCCGAACATTTCTGAGAGCGGCACGGTGGCATTGACCAGCTTCGCTGAGGAGCGCTGCCCAATTCCATGGATTTTCGCACGGCGGGAATTCAGGTCGCCAATCACGTCGCCCAAGTACTCCTCGGGAAGGACGACCTCGACATTCATGTGGGGTTCCAAAAGCACCGGCGCAGCCTTCTTGGCTGCTTCCTGGAGAGCCATGGATCCCGCGATCTGGAAGGCCAGATCCGACGAATCGACCTCGTGGTAGGAACCATCCACCAGTCTCATGCGGACATCGACCAGCGGATACCCTGCCAGGACCCCGTTTTCCATAGCATTACGGGCGCCTTTCTCCACGGCCGGGATGTATTCGCGAGGGATGTTTCCGCCTTTTACTTTGTCTTCAAACACAAATCCCTGTCCGGGTTCGGCAGGCTCGAGTTCCACCTCGACGTGGGCGAACTGACCACGACCGCCGGTTTGACGGATGAATCTCACGACGGTGGAAGCGGACTTGCTGATCGTTTCCTTGTAAGCAACCTGCGGACGACCGACATTCGCCGAGACGCCGAACTCTCGCATCATCCGATCGATCAGGATCTCAAGGTGCAACTCCCCCATGCCCGAAATTATCGTTTGCCCCGTTTCGTCGTCGGTCCGGATACGGAACGTGGGATCCTCTTCGGCGAGCTTCGATAGAGCCGAGGTCAGGCGATCCTGATCAGTCTTGGACTTGGGCTCGATGGCCACCGAGATCACCGGCTGAGGGAAAACCATAATCTCCAGTTGGACGGGATGCTTTGGATCGCAGATCGTGTGGCCTGTGCTGGTGTCTCTCAACCCCACGGCCGCAACAATCTCCCCGGCAGAGGCTCCGGACACTTCCTCCCGCTTGTTGGCGTGCATTTCAAGAATACGGCCGAGCCGTTCCTTCTTGCCCGTTGTCGTATTGAGCACGGTCTGACCCACTTCAATCTTTCCCGAGTAGACCCGGAAATACGTGAGTCGTCCCACGTAGGCATCGGTCATGACCTTGAACGCCAGCGCTGAAAATGGGTTCGACGCATCTGCCAGGCGGACGACCGGTTTCATCGTGTCTGGATCATGGGCCTCAATTGGCGGCATGTCCGCGGGGGAAGGGAGGAAATCGACCACGGCATCCAACAACTTCTGGACACCCTTGTTCTTGAACGATGAACCGCAAAGAACCGGCATGACCTTGGTGTCAATGGTCGCGCGGCGCAGAGCCTTCTTTATCTCTTCCGGCTCGACCGGCTGCTCGTGGATGAATTTGTCAAGGAGGTGATCATCGTAATCGGACAGCGCCTCGAGCATATGCTCGCGGTGGATCCTTGCCTCACCCATAAGGGCTTTGGGAATCTCCAGGTCCTCGTATGTCGCGCCTTGAGTCTCATCATGGTGAACCCGAAACGTCATGGTGATCAGATCGATGACTCCCGTGAACAATTCACCGCCACCGGAAGGGAGCTGGATCGGGACAGCATTGGCCCCGAGGCGATCACGCATCATCTGCACAGCGCCAAGAAAATCGGCGCCCACACGGTCCATCTTGTTGACATAGGCAATGCGCGGCACATGGTACTTGTCGGCCTGCCGCCAGACAGTCTCGGACTGGGGCTCCACGCCCCCGACCGAGCAGAACAAGGCCACCATACCGTCGAGCACGCGCAAGGAGCGTTCGACCTCCATCGTGAAGTCGACGTGACCCGGTGTGTCGATGATGTTGATGCGATACCCCTGCCACGCGGCTGTGGTGGCAGCAGAGGTAATGGTAATCCCCCGCTCCTTTTCCTGCTCCATCCAATCCATGATGGCCGCACCGTCGTGGACCTCACCCATCCGGTGGGTCTTCCCGGTGTAGAAAAGGATCCGCTCCGTCGTGGTGGTCTTGCCTGCGTCGATGTGCGCGGCAATTCCGATATTGCGGATCTGTCTTATGTCGATGCCATTGGCCACAAAAAGAAATCCCCACCGGGTCTGTTGCGCGCCCGTGCGGGGAACAGATCCCGCCCGATCTCGGGCGGGATATGTTCCCATTCCTAGGGCGCACGATAGTTTCTATGCTGCATGCGTTCGAAACCGAGGGGCAAACGGCGTGCCGTTACCCGAATCAAGAGCATCCCGCGACCGAAAACGAAAGAGCATCCTCCAGATTACTCATCTCTGGTCCAGACCCGGGCAGCGCACCATCGAAAGGGGGCAACCCTCAAGTCCGGCCACGAACCGCATCACCACCGGAAATGGGCGAACGCCTTGTTCGCCTCGGCCATCCGGTGCGTATCCTCCCGTTTCTTAACGGTTGAACCTTCCTTCTTGGAAGCGGCAATCAACTCGGCGGCCAGCTTCTCGGACATCGAGTGCTCCTTGCGATCCCGAGCATAGCCGATGATCCACCGGATCGCAAGCGCGGTCCGGCGATCCGGGCGGACCTCGACGGGGACTTGATAGGTGGCGCCGCCAACCCGCCGGGACTTGACTTCCAAGAGGGGTCGGACATTATCCATCGCCTTCTTGAACACTTCCAGACCCGGCTGATGAGTCTCTTTTTCGATCAGATCGAAAGTGCTGTAAAGGATAGTCTCAGCCAGGGATTTCTTGCCGCGCTGCATCAGCCCATTGATGAACTGTGTAACGACCACCTCCCGAAACTTGGGATCGGGAAGAACCTGACGTTTGGCCGCTGATTTCCGTCTGGGCATGCGCTCTCCTTGTTCTCTTGCACCGCCGGCTGACCATGAATCGCCGTCACGGTTTCGCAGTTACTTCTTCGGACGTTTCGTCCCGTACTTCGACCTGCTCCTCTTGCGATCGTTCACCCCAGCGGTGTCCAAAGTGCCACGGATGATGTGATAACGGACGCCGGGGAGATCCTTGACGCGGCCGCCGCGGATGAGAACGATGGAATGCTCCTGAAGATTGTGGCCTTCACCCGGGATGTAGGCGGTCACGTCGATGCGGTTGGTCAGCCGGACACGTGCGACCTTGCGCAGAGCCGAGTTTGGTTTCTTCGGCGTCGAAGTGTACACGCGGGTACAGACGCCGCGCTTCTGGGGCGAACCTTTCAGAGCTGGCGTCCCAGACTTGGTCGTCAAACGGCGGCGGCCTTTGCGTATCAGTTGGTTGATCGTCGGCAATGTATCCTCGCTTTACTCTCACACCACGTGCCTCAATCGGGCACAAGACAACTAGTATACCCGTCGCGCCTCAGCAAATCAAGCCCCGTCACGTGCCGGGCTTGAGGAATCACATATTCTCCTGGAATACGCCGATTTCGGACTCTTCGGCCCCCACAGCGTCTGCCGGCATCTCCTCGGGCGGAATCTCGATGGCCCGATAGACATCCAAACCAGTCCCGGCCGGGATCAGATGCCCGATAATCACGTTTTCCTTCAATCCCCGGAGGTAGTCGGTCTTGCCGGAAACCGCTGCATCGGTCAGCACTTTCGTGGTTTCCTGGAACGACGCGGCGGAGATGAAGGATTCGGTCGACAGCGACGCCTTGGTGATTCCCAAGAGAAGCGGCTGGAACGTGGCCGGAGATCCGCCCTCCATGAGGACCGACTCATTTTCATCGCGGAATATGTGCCGGTCAACCACCTCGCCCTCAAGGAAGTTCGTGTCTCCCACCGAGTCGACGCGCACTTTCTGGAGCATCTGGCGCACAATCGTCTCGATGTGCTTGTCATTGATCTTGACGCCCTGGAGACGGTAAACCTCCTGAATCTCGTTGACCAGGTACTCTTGCACAGCATTGGCGCCCTTGATCCGGAGAATATCATGGGGATCGACCGACCCTTCGCAGAGGCGGTCACCCGCTTTGACGCGGTCACCGTTGTGAACCTGCATGTGCTTCCCGTGCGGGATCAGATACTCTTTGACTTCTTCGTTCTCGCCATGGGCCAGTACCTGCTGCTGGCCGCGAACGATTTTCCCAAACTCGACGGCGCCATCGATTTCCGTGACCACCGCCGGATCCCTTGGTTTGCGCGCCTCGAAGAGTTCGGCAACGCGTGGCAGACCGCCCGTGATGTCGCGCGTCTTGGAAATCTCGCGCGGGATCTTCACCAGCGTCGTACCGGCGACTATGCTGTCCCCGTCGTGAACCGCAAGGTGGGCACCCGTGGGGATGGAGTAGGTCGCGATCATCTTGGTGCGATTCTGCGAATCGAACACCTGGATGTGCGGCAAGGACGTTTTGTCGCGGCGCTCGCGCGGCTCAACGACAACACGCTGGCGAAGGCCGGTCGTTTCGTCGAGCTCTTCACGCAGAGTCAGGCCGTCGATGATATCCTCAAAATGAACGACCCCCGCTTTCTCCGTCAGGATCGTCGATGTATACGGGTCCCATTCGAACAGCACCTTCTCCCTGCCTGCCTGCTCGCCTTCATGCACAAGGAGTTCGGCGGCATAGGGGACATTGTAGCGCGCCCGGACGCGCTTCTGGTCATCGACCACCTGGATTTCACCGTCGCGGTTCATGACGACTGGCCGTCCCGATGGGCCCTCGATGGCGCGAACATTTTTGAAGACCACGGTCCCCGGTGTCTTCGCCACGACTTGGGACTGCTCCGCGATGCGGGCCGCCGTGCCTCCGATATGGAATGTTCGGAGTGTAAGCTGGGTGCCCGGTTCACCGATAGACTGTGCCGCGATGACACCTACAGCCTCACCCAAATCGACCAGCGCCCCGGTGGCCAGATTGCGCCCATAACACTTCGCACAGACGCCTTGGCGGGATTCACACGTGAGCACCGAGCGAATTCTGACGGTCTCCAGGCCCACGTCCTCGATGGCAGCCGCCTGCACCTCGACGATCTGCTCGCCGGCGCGCGCCAGCGTTTCGCCACTGATCGGATCAACCACGTCCTCGAGCGATACACGTCCAAGGATACGATCCTGCAGCGATTCGATGACCTCCTCACCCTCCTTGAGGGCGGTGATGTTCAGACCCAGAATCGTGCCGCAGTCAACTTCATTGATGATAACGTCCTGGGCCACGTCGACCAGCCGGCGTGTAAGATAGCCGGCATCAGCGGTCTTCAAGGCCGTATCAGCCAGACCCTTGCGGGCACCGTGAGTGGAGATGAAATACTCCATCACCGACAGGCCCTCGCGGAAATTCGAAAGAATTGGTGATTCGATGATTTCCCCGATCTGCCCGGTGATCTTTTTTTGCGGCTTGGCCATCAGTCCGCGCATCCCAGCCAATTGGCGGATCTGCTCTTTCGAGCCGCGCGCCCCGGAATCGGCCATCATGTAGATGGGATTGAAACCGTTCCGGTCCTCCTTGAGCCGCTCGAACATCACCTCGGAGATTTCGCTGGTCGTGTGGGTCCACAGGTCGATGACCTTGTTGTATCGCTCACCGTTGGTGATAACACCCTTTTCGTACTGCTTCTGGACGCGGGCCACTTCCTTCTGCGTCGCCGCGATCAATTCCGCCTTTTCCGGGGGAACGATCATGTCATCGATGCTCACGGTCACACCGGCCATTGTCGCGTGATGGAAGCCAAGATCTTTCAGCTTGTCGAGGAACTCCGAGGTCCGATGCGGGCCCACTTTGCGATAAGATTGCAGAACCAGCGTTTCCAGTTTTCCCTTCGACGCCGGCTCGTTGAAGAAATCCAACTCGGGAGGCAGGATCTCATTGAAGAAGATCCGCCCGCAGGTGGTCTCCAGTCTTTGCCCATTAATCCGGACATTGATCAGGGCGTGCAGATCGATATACCCGAAACTGTGGGCCATGTGCACTTCCTCGGTAGAGGTGAAGGACTTCCCCTCTCCGGGGGCTCCAAGGCGTTCCTTGGTCAGATAGTAGCAACCCAGCACAATGTCCTGGCTTGGTGTTGCGATCGGACGACCGGAGGACGGTGACAGGATGTTGTTGGTGGAAAACATCAGCACGCGTGCTTCAAGCTGCGCCTCGAACGAAAGCGGAACATGCACGGCCATCTGGTCGCCGTCGAAATCGGCGTTGAACGCCGCGCAGACCAGGGGATGCAGGCGGATCGCCTTTCCTTCCACCAGGACTGGATAGAAGGCCTGGACGCCGAGGCGGTGCAGAGTCGGCGCGCGATTAAGCAGGACAGGATGCTCGTCGATGATCTCCTCGAGAATATCCCAGACTTCGGGCCGCTCGCGCTCGACCAGACGCTTGGCCGATTTCACGGTCTGCACGTACCCTTTTTCCTCGAGTTTCATGATGATGAAGGGCTTGAACAATTCGAGAGCCATATTCTTGGGCAGACCACACTGATGCAGTCTCAACTCCGGACCGACGACGATCACCGAACGTCCCGAATAGTCGACGCGCTTGCCGAGCAGGTTCTGGCGGAAACGCCCCTGCTTCCCTTTCAGCAGATCGGATAGTGATTTCAGTGGCCGCCGTGAGTCGCCGCGAACCGACTGGGTCCGGCGCCCGTTGTCCAGGAGAGCATCGACCGCTTCCTGCAGCATGCGCTTCTCGTTGCGCAAGATGACGTCGGGAGCCTTGATATCGATGAGCTTCTTCAGCCGGTTGTTGCGGTTGATGACACGGCGATAAAGATCATTCAAGTCGGAAGTTGCGAATCGGCCTCCCTCAAGAGGAACCAAAGGCCGCAGGTCCGGCGGGATGATTGGAAGAGTCCTCAGGATCATCCACTCGGGCTTGTTCTGTGACTGGCGGAATGACTCAATCACACGCAGCCGTTTCAGCGTGTCCTTCTTCCGCTGCACGGATGTCTCGACTTTGACATGGGCACGCAATGAGAGGGAGAGATCCTCAATATCAATGCGCCTCAGCAACTCGGCCACCGCTGGAGCACCCATGCCGGCACGGAAATCCTTGCCCGAACTCCGCAACTCCTGCCATTCCTCTTCTTCGAGGAGTTCGCCTTCCTTGAAAGGGGTCTCACCCGGATCGATGACCACATAACGCTCATAGTAAATCACACGCTCCAAGTCGCGGATGGACATATCCAGCAGATAGCCGATACGCGACGGAGACGATTTGACGAACCAGATGTGGGTCACGGGGACGGCAAGGTCGATATGACCCATCCGCTCCCGCCGCACTTTCGATTGGGTGACTTCGACACCGCACCGGTCGCAGACGATACCGCGAAAACGGATGCGTTTGTACTTGCCGCAGTTGCACTCCCAGTCCTTGACCGGGCCGAAAATGCGCTCGCAAAACAGGCCGTCACGTTCGGGCTTGAACGACCGGTAGTTGATCGTCTCCGGCTTTGTCACTTCACCGTATGACCACGAACGGATCACTTCCGGCGATGCCAGTTGAATGCGGATCGCCGTGAATTCAGCTGGCCGTTTCTGACCACGAGTTGGAAATGCCACCGTGTCCTCCGTGTTCCAGGGACCACGCTTACGAACTCAGCAACAACTCGAACCGGTGAACCCGGACAAAACCCTGCCCACCATGTTCACACCAGTTCGATGTCCAGTCCCAGCGCCTGCAATTCCTTCACCAGCACATTGAACGATTCGGGGGTACCTGGCTCCGGCGAATTCTCCCCCTTGACAATGGCTTCATAGATGCGCGACCGCCCGGTCACGTCGTCAGACTTGACTGTCAGCATCTCCTGAAGCGTGTAGGCCGCACCATAAGCTTCGAGCGCCCAGACCTCCATTTCGCCGAAACGCTGACCGCCGAACTGGGCTTTACCACCCAGGGGCTGCTGTGTCACCAGAGAATACGGGCCGATCGAGCGGGCATGAATCTTGTCGTCAACCAGGTGCGACAGTTTCATCATGTAGATGAATCCGACGGTGATATCTTCGGCAAATGCCTCGCCGGTGATACCATCAATCAGATTGATCTTCCCGGATTCCGGCAGTTTAGCATCACGCAGAGCCTTGCGAATATCATCGAACTCGGCCCCATCGAACACCGGACAAGAGACCTTGATGCCGAGTTTTTGGGCCGCCCAGCCAAGATGAGTCTCGAGAATCTGGCCGACGTTCATACGAGACGGGACACCCAGCGGATTAAGGATCAGATCGATCGGTGTACCATCAGAGAGGTACGGCATGTCCTCGACCGGCACGATCCTGGCAACGACTCCCTTGTTGCCATGCCGTCCCGCCATCTTGTCACCGACGGAGAGCTTGCGTTTGATTGCGATCGCCACTTTCACAAGCTGCTTGACACCGGGAGACAACTCCGCGCCGCGGATCACCTTCTCAATCTCGATGTTCAACTGACTCTGGAGCCTGTTGAGAAGTGCATTCGACTCCTCAATGACCCGTTCGGCACGCTTGCTTGTGCGAGTGTCCTCTGTCCAGCCGTCGGGAGCCGCGCACTGAGCAACATCGAGATTGGCGAATGTGTCTTCCTTGTATTTGTATCCGGATTTGAGCACGACCGAATCATCTTCGGTAGAGCGAATGGTCAGAGTGGTCTGCCCCAGCAGCAACTCTGTCAGGCGCTGGTCACGCAGACGGCGGATACCATCGATCTCCTTGCCGAACCGGCGCTTCAAGCCGGTAATCTCCTGCTTCTCCTGTTTCTTGGCAGCTTCGGTGCGCTCCTTGCGGGAGAACACATGAGTGTTGATCACCACGCCCTTCATGCCCGGCGGGGCCTTCAGCGACGCGTCCTTCACATCGCCGGCTTTCTCGCCAAAGATTGCGCGCAGCAAGCGCTCTTCGGGAGACAACTCGGTCTCCCCCTTTGGAGTGACCTTGCCGACGAGGATGTCGCCCGCCTCAACTTCAGCGCCGGCACGCACGACCCCCTGTTCGTCCAGGTTCATCAAGACCTCTTCGGAGACGTTGGGGATCTCACGCGTGATTTCTTCGGCGCCGCGTTTGGTGTCACGCACCTGCAGTTCGAACTGCTCGATGTGAATCGAAGTAAAGATATCTTCGCGAATCAGCCGTTCGGAAACGATGATGGCATCTTCGAAGTTGAAACCGCGCCACGGCATGAACGCAACCAGAACGTTCGTACCCAGCGCCAACTCGCCATTCTCGACGGCCGGTCCATCGGCCAGGATCGTCCCCGCTTCGATCTTGTCACCCAGGCGAACACGGGGCTTGAAGTTGATGCAGGTATCCTGGTTCGAGCGCTCAAACTTGGGCATCCGGTAAATCTCGGGACCCTCAAATCCCAGTTCACCGATCGCGGCCTTGCCCTTCGGCCGGATGACAATCTGCTCGGCGTCAACTTCCTCGACGACTCCGGCCATCTTGGCCATGATGGAGACACCGGCGTCCTGGGCAACCTTGCGTTCCATACCAGTGCCGACGATGGGCGATTCGGCCCTGAGCAGCGGAACGGCCTGACGCTGCATGTTCGAACCCATCAGCGCGCGGTTGGCGTCATCGTGCTCCAGAAACGGGATCAGGGCCGCGGCGACGGAAACCAGCTGCTCCGGCGCCACATCCATGAATTCTACCTGGGTCGGCCCAACCATCGGGAAATCGGAACGGAACCTGCAGCGCACAAGCTCGTTGACGAATCGGCCCTTGTTGTCCAAAGGTTCACCGCCCTGGGCGATGTGGTGTTTGTCCTCTTCGTCAGCGGTCAGGTAGACGATCTCGTCAGACACGACGCTGTTTCTCACCTTGCGATAAGGTGTTTCCAGGAATCCGTAGCGATTAATTCGCGCAAATGTCGCCAGCGAGGCGATCAGACCGATGTTGGGACCTTCCGGCGTCTCGATCGGGCACAGGCGTCCGTAGTGCGTGTGATGCACATCACGGACCTCGAAACCCGCACGCTCCCGCGTCAGACCGCCCGGGCCAAGTGCTGAGAGACGCCGCTTGTGGGTCAGTTCCGCCAGCGGATTGGTCTGATCCATGAATTGGGACAACTGAGAGGAGCCAAAAAACGTATCGATCACCGCGGAAACCGTCCGGGCGTTGACGAGATCATGGGGAGTGAGCGACTCGCTCTCCTCTCTCTTGAGGCTCATCCGTTCCCGAATGGTACGGGCGATACGAGACAACCCGACGGAGAAGAGATTGGCAAGCAGTTCTCCAACCGATCGTGCCCGGCGGTTGCCGAGATGATCGATATCGTCAACGTAACCCTCCCCGTTGCGAAGCCGGATAATGTAGCTGATAATGGCAACGAAGTCTTCGGTGTCGAGCACCGTCTGCAGGAGGGGAGCGTCACGATTCAGCCGTTGATTAATCATGTAGCGGCCGACTTCTCCCAAGTCGTATCTCTTTGTGTTGAAGAACAAACGCTCCAACAGCGCTTCAGCGGTCTCGATTGACGGCGGCTCCCCGGGGCGCAAAAGGCTGTAGATCTTGAAAAGCGCTTCCTCTCGGGACTTCGCGGGATCTTTCTTCAGTGTGTTGGGGATGATGAGCGCATCACTGGATGCGTCGACATTCAGGAGATCCAGCTCGCCGATATCATATTTCTTCAAGCGCTCCACGTGCTCGGCAGTGATGACATCTCCCGCCGCCAGCAGGACCTCGCCGGTTTCCTCGTCCGCGATGCCCTCTCCGGAGACGCGTCCGACTACTTTGGCCCAGCGACGGCTGACGTTCTGCACAGTCTCCATGGGGTAAAAACGCCGCAGAAGTTCTTCGTCGGTGGAGAGACCGAGCGCCCGCAGCAGCGTGGTGACGGGAATCTTGCGGCGGGCATCGATGTGAACGTACATCACATCGTTGATATCCAGGTTGAATTCGACCCAGGAGCCCCGGAACGGGATAATGCGGCCGAGAAAGAGCCGCTTGCCATTCGGGTGGAGAACCTCGTCGAAAAACACGCCCGGGGACCGGTGCAACTGGCTGACGATGACGCGCTCGGCGCCATTGATGACGAATGTCCCGCGCTCGGTGATCAACGGCAGTTCACCCAGGAAAACGTCCTGCTCCAGAACGTCTTTCACCTTCTTCCCGCCGGTGGCCGCGTCAATCTGCTTGCTGATAAGGCGCAGAGTGGCCTTGAGCGGGGCGGCGAAGGTCATGTTCCGTTCCTTGCACTCATTGATCGAGTAGCGAGGCTGCCCCACGTTGTAGCTGATGTACTCCAGCGAGTAGTTCTCGTGAACATCGGTGATCGGGAATACCGACAGGAAGATCTCCTGAAGCCCCTGCTTGCGCCGCTTATCGGCAGGAATGCTCGGCTGCAGAAACTCATAGTAGGATAGCAACTGGACATCCAAGAGATTGGGCATCTGCCCGCCGGAACGCAGGCGGGCATATGAGATGCGACCATTCTGGCCGTTTTCGCTCAAGGGAGTCCTCCCTCAAAACAGCATGATGGATGGCAGCCACACCCAGCCCCGGCACAGTTGATAGCCGGTGGCGAAGCGGCGGACCGCATCCGTGTGAATGACAATCCGGCGACCGTCTCTATTTGATCTCAACGACGGCGCCAACCTCTTGCAACTTGGTCTTGATCGATTCGGCTTCTTCTTTGGAAACCTTCTCTTTGACCGGGTTCGGCGCCTTGTCCACCAGATCCTTGGCTTCTTTCAAGCCCAAAGCAGTGATTTCACGGACGACCTTGATGACCTGGATCTTCTTTTCCCCTGCGGACATGAGAACCGGGGTGAATTCGGTCTTCTCTTCTTCGACTGCTGCGGCACCACCGCCGGCCGGCATCGCCGCCATGGCCATTGGGGCCGCTGCTGTCACCCCGAATTTTTCCTGGAGTGTCTTGGACAACTGCGACAACTCCAATACCGACATGTTCTCGATGATCCCCACCACCTGGTCGATTGTGCTTACGTCAGCCACGAGGTTAGTCCTTTCTCAGTTATGACACCGATGATTCCCAAGTTGTTTCCAAGCAAAGCGGAGTGCGCCTATCCTTCAACCGCCCCCTGGCCCTTCTTCTCAGCCAGTGCATCAATAGTCCCGACACATTCGCGGATGATCGCATCCAATGTCCCCACGAATCCGGAGATCGGGCACTCAACGGCCGCAACCAACTGCGCGAGGACGACTTCTCGCGCTGGCAGCGAAGCCATGGCTTTGAGCTCCTCGGCGCGATAGGAACGGCGCTCGACCACGAACGTCCGTATCTTGGGGCGTTCCAAACGGACATAAAACTCCTGAATTACCTTGGCGCCCAGCACTGGGTCACGTCCGCCGATAGCGACCGCGGTCGGCCCGCGAAAATGCTCCACCAAGCTCGGAAGATCGGCTTGCTCGGCGGCGCGTCGGAGCAGAGTGTTCTTGGCGACCCTGAACGACACACCCGCACGGCGGAGTTGAGCCCGCAGATCCGTCATATTTGCAACGGTCAAGCCCGCATAGTCGGTCACGAAGACCGAACCGGCGTCCCGTAGCTGTCTGGTCAGGTCCTCGACGATTCGAATTTTTTCCGGTTGAGGCATTATAGACTCCCAGTGTCCTTCAACTCACTGCATTATGGCCACTTATGGCGGGTGCTACTGCTTCAAATCCGCCATCAAGCGCGAAAAGTCGATCTTGATCCCAGGTCCCATTGTCGTGGAGATAGACACGTTGCGAACATACTGGCCCTTCGACGCAGCCGGTTTGGCGCGAATCACGGCGTCAATGAAAGCACGCGCGTTTGTCGCGAGCTTTTCCTGCCCGAACCCAGCCTTCCCGACGGCCGAGTGGATGTTACCCGCCCGATCAACTCTGTATTGGACTTTACCAGCTTTCAGATCGCTCACGGCCTTCCCAATGTCCATCGTGACACTGCCGGTCTTCGGCGAGGGCATCAAGCCTCTCGGACCCAGTACCTTCCCGAGTCGGCCAACCTGCCCCATTACATCGGGGGTTGCGACTATGGCGTCGAAATCAAGCCATCCCTCTTGGATCTTCTGGATATACTCGTCGCACCCGGCATACTCCGCGCCAGCTGCACGCGCTTCCGCTTCTTTCTCGCCTTTGGTTAGAGCCAAAACCCGCACCGTCTTCCCCGTGCCATGGGGCAGGATCACGGTCCCACGAACAATCTGGTCAGCGTGCTTCGGGTCAACGCCAAGGCGCATTGCAACTTCAAGGGATTCATCGAACTTCGCATGCCGCAACTCCAGGGCCAATGCGACTGCCTCGCTCAATGAATAGTTCTTCTCTCGGCTGACCTTGGACTTGGCTTGAAGATGCTTCTTACCGGTTTTCATCGATCCCCCATGGCTCCCACGCAAAGCATTGAACGCGATGGGTGGTGCAAACGCCCGGACAGGTTTCTTATGGTTCAGATTGCCATTGTGGCGACGGTCTTATCCCTTCTTACGTTCTCCAGAGGATACTCGCAGTCCAGACAGTATAACCCTGCCATGTTCCTGTTACCGTGATCCTAAAGCCACTCAGAAGACATCGATACCCATGCTCCGAGCCGTGCCCTCAATCGTGCGCATCGCGGCATCAAGTGATGCCGCATTGAGGTCCGGCATCTTCCATTGAGCGATTTCACGCACCTGGTCTTTCGTGACCCGCCCAACCTTGTTTCGGTTGGGTTCTGCAGACGCCTTCTCCAGCTTGGCGGCTTTCTTAAGAAGGACAGCGGCTGGCGGAGTTTTTGTGACAAACGTGAAAGACTTGTCCTTATAGATGGTGATCACCACCGGGATGATCAGGCCGATGTCCTTCTGCGTACGGGCATTGAATGCCTTGCAGAACTCCATGATGTTGACACCGTGCTGGCCAAGAGCAGGACCCACCGGCGGCGCCGGATTCGCATTCGCAGCCGGAATTTGTAGTTTCACGTACGCTTTGATCGGTTTTGCCACTGTTTGCTCCCGTAGAACAGCCGTCAGCCGGCTTGAACCTGGAGGAAATCCAACTCCACCGGTGTTGGACGCCCAAAAATCGATACCATAACCTTGAGTTTCCTGCGCTCCAAATTGACTTCAGAAATAAATCCGGAGAAGTCGTTGAAAGGCCCGTCAATCACTTTGACCTGGTCACCGACACGATACGGAATTTCGGTCGCTTCCTTGACGCGGCTCGTATCCATCTGACTTAGCACGTGGTCGACTTCGTCGGGCGGCAGTGAGACCGGCTGACCAGCGGAACCGACAAAGTTGGTTATCCCGGGCGTATTCGTCACCAGATGCTGGGTCTGTTTCGTCAGGTGCATCTCAATAAGAATGTACCCGGGTAGGAACTTCTTCATCGACGATGAACGCTTGCCTTGCCGCATCTCCACGACTTCCTGCGTGGGAACAACGACGCGGCCCAAGTGGTCCTCGATGCCCGCATTCGCGAAGGCGCTTTCCAAATACTTATGCGCCTTTTTCTCGTGGCCTGAGTACGTATGGGCCACATACCATTTGAGTTCCGGACTCACCCGATCCCCAGTATCGCGGACACGCCCCGCGCCAGCATGAGGTCCACGCCGAAGATGAAGAAACCCAGTATCAAGGACACGACGACGGTGACGATCGTGGAACCCACCAACTCGTCCTTGCTCGGCCAGGTGACCTTTTCGAGTTCAGCGACAGTTTCGTTCCAGTATGTCTTGGCTGCTTCCATCATTCGAAACCACCTACCTCCGATACAAGCAGGCCTGGAGGGACTTGAACCCCCAGCCCCCGGTTTTGGAGACCGGTGCTCTAACCAATTGAGCTACAGGCCTGTCTGGGGCCTCGTCCCGGACTCTCACCCACCGGCGGCCTCAACGCGTTTCTTTGTGCGACTTGTGCCGACGGCAAAACGGGCAGTACTTGCGGTAGCTGACCCGATCAGGATGTTTACGCCGGTTCTTCGTGTCGGTGTAATTCCGGTTCTTGCAGTCCTCACACGCCAATGTAATGATTTCCCTCGGCATAAATCGGGTCTTCGCTTTCCACTATGTAGATGCGCACGTAAAGCGGCCGGAGCCCGCCAGCAACGACCACTCTTGTTTCCCGTCAACATCCCGCCGTGGCGGGCCAGTTCTACTCTACAATTTCGGCGATCACACCTGCGCCGACGGTCCGCCCGCCTTCGCGGATCGCGAACCTCAACCCCTTCTCCATAGCGATGGGCATGATCAACTCCGCTTCAATCGTCACCTTATCGCCCGGCATGACCATTTCAATGCCCTCGGGCAATGCGGCAACGCCAGTTACGTCCGTAGTTCGGAAATAGAACTGCGGCCGGTAGCCGGTGAAGAACGGAGTGTGGCGTCCGCCTTCCTCTTTGGACAGGATGTAAACCTCTCCTTTGAACTTCGTATGGGGCTTGATCGAGCCGGGCTTTGCCAAGACCATCCCCCGTTCCAGATCGTCCTTTTCGATGCCACGTAGCAACAGGCCGATATTGTCACCCGCCTCGGCCTCATCGAGGATTTTGCGGAACATCTCGACCCCGGTCACAACCGTCTTGCGGGTTTCCTTGATGCCAATCCGCTCGACCTCGTCACCGACCTTGACAACCCCGCGCTCCACACGTCCGGTACCCACCGTACCACGGCCCGTAATCGAGAAGACATCCTCAACCGGCATCAGGAAGGGCTTTTCCTTGTCGCGCTTTGGCACCGGGATATAGGTGTCGATCGCATTGATCAGTTCATAGATGCACTTGAAAGAGGGGTCATCCTTGACATCCGTGGCCGCGATCTGCATGGCCTGCAGCGCAGATCCACGGATGATCGGGATCTCATCGCCCGGAAACTCATACTTCGTCAGCAGATCGCGGACTTCAAGCTCGACCAAATCGAGGAGCTCTGGATCGTCGACCATGTCGACTTTGTTCATGAAGACGACGATGAACGGCACACCCACCTGACGGGCCAGAAGAATGTGCTCGCGCGTCTGCGGCATCGGCCCATCGGCTGCGGAGACAACCACGATGGCTCCGTCCATTTGCGCGGCACCGGTAATCATGTTCTTGATGTAGTCTGCGTGTCCCGGACAATCGACGTGGGCATAATGCCGCTTATCACTTTCGTACTCGACGTGTGCCGTGGCGATGGTGATACCACGCTCACGCTCCTCGGGAGCGTTGTCAATCGAGTCGAATGTGCGGACACTGGCCAGACCCTTGCGGCTCAGCACCATGGTCATCGCCGCCGTCAATGTGGTCTTCCCATGGTCGACGTGACCGATCGTGCCGACGTTCACATGGGGCTTCTTGCGTTCAAACTTCGCCTTCGCCATAACCGAAGGTCTCCCTCCTCAAGATAGATGCCGATGGAACCGTTTTTGTCGTTGTCTCAGGCAACAGTTCTTTCCCTACTTTCACAGCCCACGACCGGATTTGAACCGGTGACCTCATCCTTACCAAGGATGTGCTCTACCTACTGAGCTACATGGGCAACCCAAAGCTCCGCTGTTTTCAGGCAAATCATACCAAAACCACGTTTTCTGGCTTTGGGCATGAACGCCCAAAAACAGTAAACCTCTAAATTACGGGCGCGAAGCCTTGAGTCAAGCAAAAAACTTGCAGTTCAACAAACTTTCGTGCTCGAAATGGGCGAGATCGACTCTCCCTTGCCACGGTCAGCGGATTCCAACCATTGCCTCCGCACGGCCCGCCATGTCTGGGACCGCCACCGCGCCCGAAGACATCCTCCGGGATCTGGTAGCGCATTGACAAGCCAAAGACCACACAGGCAGCCATCTGCGCTAACGCCGAGAATCATGCCGGATCCAAGCGACAGGTGTTCCGCCACAGGAACCCGCTCAAATTCTATGTAAGTAACCGAATGGCAATGCGTTGACATGACGGACAGCTCGTGGAAGCGTACTCGGAGATCAAGGAAACGGACACTCCCGGTGGCGGAGATGGCCGGAAGTAGTAAGTCGTTCGTTATCAAATGGTTCCTGCGATTCCATTGCGACTCCAGGTAGACCGGCCGACCGGTGGCATCCGTATCGATCCGAAAGCTATCACCTTCGATGTAAGAATGGTATGGGCTGTGCGGAACTATATGATAATCAACAACTTCCTGATCGGTATCCCAAAACGCCTGACCATAGAGGATGCCTTCAATCGAGCAAGTCTTGACCCGAAGCCGGGATCTGGTGCCAGACGCCTCATGGTCAGGCTCGGTTGGCAAGAAACTCTCGCCGACAGATCCAAGTAGTCTTACCGGGCTGGAAAGTGATGCTGCAGGGGTCACATTAGAGTCTATCGATGGAGCAGAGCCCTGTCTCCAGAAGCCTCACTCGATCTGGCTGAGGCGGCTCTGGGCTGGTTTGGCTTCAAGTGAGGCGGGATACTCCTTGATCACCTGATCGTAATAGCGGCGCGCCCGGTTGGGGAGGCCCTTTTCCTCGTAGCAGCGGCCAAGCTTGTAGAGGGCGGTCGAAATCCGGTCAGACTGCGGATAGCTGGTCACGAGCGATTCGAACTCGACGATAGCCGAATCATACTGTTTCAGCGAATACCAGGATTCCCCGATCCAATACCGGGCGTTGGGGGCATACCCGCTCTGCCCAAAGTACTGCAGGACATCCCGAAACTGTGCGATGGCCAGCTCATAGTTCCCGTTACGCACGTCAAGGAAAGCATTCTCGTAAAGCTGGGATGGATCGATATCCGGCCGGGTCTGATCCCCCTGTGGCCGGTCAACCGTGCTGTCGAGCGGCAGACCGGGAGGGGTCTGATAGGTCATGACGGGACGACGTTCATTCAGCCGCCTCAACTCTTCGATGGCCTCCCGCATTGCTTGAGTCTCTGAGCGGATTTCATCGAGCGAGGCACCGACATCGGCCCTTGTCCGTCGTGAGGCCTCGGCGGACTGGGCCGAGAGGGAATCTATCCTAATCAGGTCATGCTCGACACGCTTCTGCGACGCCTCAAGGTAATCGAGTTGCTCTTGCATGCGCTGCATTGAGGTACGTGACACACAACCGGCAGCCAGCCCGGCCAATAGGATCACAAGCAGCAGACGCGGCACCATATTGTCTCTTTCTCTTCTCTTTCCCGTCCAGGCACCTCTCACGACCCGATCAGTCCCGGACAGATTCACCGCTGGCGACCCGCGGCACTTCATGCGGCGCCGACGTCCAAGCCTCCGATGCCCAAGCCGGCTATCAGCATCGGCGGGCGGCGACCCAGGCACGTCGCCGGGTCATTTCGGGCCGAATTCGCCGCGACGGTTCTCGGCCCAAGACTCCTCATCATGCCCCAGCGCCACTGGACGCTCTTCCCCGTAGGAAATGACGGAGATCTGCGAGGCATCAACTCCAAGACGGATAAGGTAGTCGCGAGCGGTCGAGGCACGCTTCTCTCCGAGCGCCAGATTATACTCGGTCGTGCCACGCTCATCACAATGTCCCTCGATGACAATGCGTGCTTTGGAATTGGCCATCAGGATCGTGGCGTTGCTCTCGAGTGCCCTCTTGGCATCGTCGCGCAGGTTATACTTGTCAAAATCGAAATAGATCGTTTTGAGCCCTGCCAGCGCTTCCGATTGGACTGAGCCCGCCCCTCCTTTGTCGGTCGAGGAGCCATCACCCTCGGGAGTCTTGGTCTCCGACGAAGTCTTCGGCGATTGACCCAGTTCCCGGCCTTTGTCACTCTTAGAGCCGCAACCGGCTGCGAGAACCAGCGCGACCACAGCCAACAACAAGTACCTTCTCACTCTCCCCTCCTTGCTAGCATCGTCGTCCCATAGTGTTATTCAGCCAAAGCCGATATACCTTGGCATCCGCCACTCGTCAATAAGTTTCGGAATCTCCGTGGACAAATTCACTGGCCTGATCACTCGGCTCCGATCGTCACCCTGCGACGTACCGGGCGACCAAGGCTGAAACCCGCCCGCTCTTGCTCGAACCGGGAAAGACGCCGACCATCCGGTGGTCGGGTCCTGTTATCTTGGTCGGACGCAACCGGGCGATGGTCAAGCCCGACACGCCCTGATATTGTCCCCGGACGGGCAGGAGCACCCAGATTTCAAAGATGGATGGCGATCAGGCGATTCACCGGTCGTTTGCGTTACCCACCCGCCGCTCAGGGCGACCAACTGGGGTTGTTGTTGTTACCGTTGTTGGTAATCCGGCGGACCCCGGAGCCGTCGTAGTTCATCGTATAAATCTCATAGACGCCCGTGCGGTTCGACGAAAAGACGAGATGCAGACCGTCGGCCGACCAGTGCGGATTTTCGCTGGAGCCCACCTCAGTCAGCTGACGGAAGCCGCTGCCGTCCGGGCGGATCGTGCAGATCTGAAAAACACCGTCCATCCGCGCCACGTAGGCGATGATGTCGAGTGTGGGTGACCAATCAGGTGAGTCATTATACTTTCCCTCAAAAGTCAGCCGCTCGAGATTGGTGCCGTCGTCGTCCATGATGTACACCTGCGGCGTCCCCGACCGGTCGGACGTGAACACGATCCGTGTCCCGTCCGGGGAGAAAGTCGGGGAAGCGTCAATCCCGTTTGAGAATGTCACCCGGCGCGGCGTGCCATCCCGTTCGGCGATGTGGATTTCCGGGCTTCCCTCCACCGACAGCGACAGCGCGTAACGCTTGCCATCGCGCGACCACGAGCACCCGGAATTCAGTCCGGGCTGGGAGGACAGCTTGCGCGCCCGGCCCTTGGAGAGGTCGAGAATCCACACGTCGGGATTGCGTTCCTTATAGGAGGTATAGGACAACGCGTTTGCCCCAGCCCAACGGGGCGTGACAATGATCGACCGTTCGGAGGCGACGACCAGGTCACCGGCGCCGTCATAGTCACAGACGTGAACCTCGTTGTACGTGCCCTTGTGCATGTAGGCAAGGCGTGTCTGGAAGATCCCCTCCGCCCCCGCCAGCTCGCGATAGACCTCGTCGGAGAGCGAATGCGCCAGCAGACGAATTGTCTGCCGTCGTGACTTCAGGCGCCGTTTGAAAACCTCACGATCATTCACAAGATCAAAAAGCGTGTAGGTGATGGCGGCATTGTCACCATCGACCTCGACCTCCCCTTCGATCAGGTAGCTCGCACCAAGGTAGTGCCACCCGCGCCGGTCGATCTGGGTCTGATTCATGATCCGGAGGTACACGGTGTCAGGTCGAACTGTTTCAAAGAGGAAAGAGAAATCCAGGTCGTTGAAAACAATCTGGCCGGCCAGAGTCGCAAGCTCACGGGTCTCGAGTGAGCTGGCAGCCGGATCCTTGATTTTGAATTCGTCGATCCCGATCCGGGTCGGTTCGAATTCGGCGCTGGACTTGACGATTCGACCGTAGATTTCCGGCACGTTGCGGGCCACCGCATCGTGGGGCCGGTTCAGCGCGATTCCGCTGACCAGCACCGCCAGACAGACCGCGATCGCCCGAGGCCGCCTACGGCCGGTATTCGAATTCCAGATGGATGATTTGTTCATCGTCTTCCCAGAAACGCGGAAATTGATCCCACGACTTGGTGACTTGTATCGCCCGCAACGCTGCGCGATCAAAAAGGTCTGATCCGGATGGCTTCTCAAGCTCGATATGGCTCAGATCACCGGAGCGATTCACGGAGAAACGCACAATGCATTTCAAGGCTGCCGGACCCACGGCCGGGTTGCGCCAGTTGGAACGGATGGCCGCGAAACCGCGCCGGTGATAAGGGTTGACTTCGGGACCGGCCTCAACACCCCAAACATCGGCCTCGCCCGAACCCTCGGAAATTATCCCAGAGGTGGCAGATACGGTATCTTTGGCAGCGATCTTCTTCGACTCCTTACTGTCCGCCGATTCCTTGCCATCATCCTTCTTGTTCTTGGCTGGTTCGATCTTCTTTTCAGCCACGGGCATTTTCTTTTTTTCGGGCTCAACGACCTTTTCCGGTTGTGCCTTCGGCGTGGCTTCCCTGACCGCTTTGGGCGCTGACGGCGGACCGGTCTTGGCCTTCGCTTTGCCCCCGAGATCTACCAGACCCACGTTGATCACCATGGCCGGGCGCTGGTCGCGGGTCGAAAAACTCCCCAAGGGGGACAGGAGCGTGCCTCCCAGGGCGACCCCCACGTGGAACAGAAACGAGAAGAACAGATAGCGACGCACGGCTCAGCCCCAGCCTTTGGCCTTCTCCTTCGACTTCTGGTCTTCCTGCTCCGCCGGACGGGTAACCAGCCCCACGTCGCTCAGCCCCAGACGCTTCATGGTGCTCAGAATCTCGACAACCTGCCCATAGGAAATCGACTCGTCGGCGCGCAGATATGCCTTCTGTTTTGGCTTCTTCGAAATGACGCGCTTGAGTTCGTCTTCCCACTGATCTTTGGTCCGGTAAACGTCGTCGATGAAGATCCCGCCCTTCTCTGTGATAGTGACGACGATCCCCTCGGTCAGGTCGTCTGAAGTCGCGGCTGTGCGAGGAAGGCGGACATCGATGCCGCTTTGGAGTAATGGCGCGGTGATCATGAAGATGATCAGCAAGACCAGGACGACATCCACGAGATTAGTGACATTGATCTCAGAGAGCGCGTGATACGTCCGCGGTTTCACGGGCATTCTCCTTGGTCAGCTCGGTGAGGAGCTCAAGAGACAAGTTTGACAGATCATCGCCGATCTCCCGCAGCTTTCGTACGCACCAGTTGTACCCGATCACTGCCGGGATCGCCGCCGCCAGGCCTGCGACCGTTGAGATAAGGGCCTCGGCGATTCCAGGAGCGACAACCGCCAGCGACGCGGAGCCACTGGCGCCGATCCCAACGAAAGCGTCGATGATGCCCCAAACCGTCCCCAGCAGCCCGAGAAACGGGGAGGCGTTGGCGGTGGTTGCCAGAAAGATGGTCCAGGCTTCCAGTTTCCCGACTTCCTCCTGAGTCACACGGGTCAGCGTATCGGCCACGGCCTGCTTCTGCCCCGACGATAAGTCGAACCCGTCGGAGGAAGCCGCGCCAGAACGGCGAGACAACTCTGTGAACGCCATGGCCTCGCGAAGGCCCGATTCCACCAGTCGCCCGCACGCAGTCTGCCGTAGAGCGGCTGCGCCCCCCAGTCGTTCTGCCAGTGGGCGACCCTTTCGGAAAGCCATTCTGAACCGTCGCCCCTCGTCGAGTGTGCGCTGGAACAACTTCCATTTCATGAAGATGACCGCCCAGCTAACGACCGAGAGAACGGCCAGGATTAGCAGAATCAACTGGGCGATTAACCCAGCATCGGCGATCATGCTCCAGACGCCACCACCCAACAGACCGAGTACGCCCCTACTGATTGTCAACTCCACGCGCTTCCTCCACGATCAAACATGAGTTCCATGGCCATGACTCCGAGAGCTCCCCTCGCTCCCGTTCCAAGCTATATCCCATTGCAGGGCAAAGCAGTCAAGGTTTTTCCCCGGCCGACTCATTGTACCCTGCTTGTCCTGTTTCCGAACCAGAGCAGGCGTCTTCCGTCCAATGACAGGACTCGGCTGATGGTGGATTGGGCCGGTGGCGTTGAATGGTGGCATGGGCGTCTCGCCCATGACGCACGGGCGGGGCGGCCGCGCCACCGAAGGGTAGCCACGAGCCCCTGAAAGGGGCGTTCTATATCAGCCCGGGGCAACGCCCCGGGTCTACGAGATCGAGATAATTCTGGCAGCCCTGAAAGGGCGAAATAATCGCGTGATCGGATTCGTGGCCGTGTAGGGCCGCCCTTTCAGGGCTGAAGGAATTACCCGGCGTCTTGTCTCCCAGGGCTTCGCCCTGGGCTGATCTAGGATGCCCCTTTCAGGGGCAACGATTCTGACTGCCTGATCTTGGTCTGAATCCTGGTCTCTTCCTCGCTATTGTCACGGACATTCTGCCGGGGCACCGGGCGTGCACGGATCGTCCGCCGCGCCGGGTGCCCCACAGCTCTGCTGTGGGAATGATGGAAACGGAAATCAGCTCCCCTGAACGGACGGGGGATCGGGCACGATTGTCCGATCAGGCGAGAACGGGGTGGGGTCGGTGTCGGAGAGAAAGAACCTTGGGGTCCGGGGTGAGCGTGGTAGCCCTATGAAGCCTGAATTCCGAGGGTGGCTTACCCACAGCAGAGCTGTGGGGCACCCGGCTCAAATGAGAGTGGGATGTCCCACTTTCGGCGGGACATCCCACGTGCTGCTGACTCCAATCGAAACCGTTCGCCTACCACATCACGGACATTCCACCGGGACACCGGGCGTGCACGGATTACAGACAAAGCCGCCGCTGAAGGCAACGGCGATCTCCTGGATGACATCGAACACATCGACGAAACCGTCGTTGTTCACGTCGCCACGCGACCTGGGACATGCCGGATCTGTATAGTCGGCACCACCACTGAAGGCGATGGCGATCTCCTGAATGACATCGAAGACGTCGACGACACCATCCCCCGGTGGTGACTGGGGAGGTGGCGGATTCACGTCTCCCTGGAGCGGGCAATTGCAGCCGCCGACGCCGTACCAGAAGCCAGCACCCATGTCATAGGAGGGTGACGATGCCCTTCCCACCACCGGCTGGCCGACGCTCGCACTCATCTCGTAGCTGGTCGAAGTTGCCCCAATCGTCCCGCCGCTGTTGACCGAGTACCAATTCATTTCATACGAAGCGGAGGACGGGACAACCGTCGGTGCAGTGCCGACGGACACGCTGGACAATGTGTACGGTGATGGTTTGGCTGCCTTCGCTTTTGCGGCCGGTGCGGCCGGCGGATTCGCCTTGGGCTGCGATGCCGCCTTACCGACTGGACGCGGCCCAGCGCCGTGAAACAGTGCCGCCGCCAGGACAGCAACCATGATCACTGATAATCCTGTTACTCTTCTCATAGACGCCCTCTCGACTTAACCTCTGTTGACTGGCTTGCGCACCGATCTTCGCACGGAGTTCGGCGATCTCCCGCTCCTGCGCGCAAAGTCTTTGTGACCAGTTGATCACCGTTGATACTCGAGCTGATCTTGGCACGCTTGGTTATCATTGGTTCCATCAGAGACAGGCCTTCTACTAAAACGCACTGAGGGCTGACCGTTTCCATCCTCCCGCAGTCTTGACGTAAACGTAGTTGGCGTCCCAAGCCATGTCCCCGACGTTCCCGTTCGCGTCAGCACTGCTGGTAGGCGTGTATGACGTCCTCATTCTCAACTGGTTGTATCCGGTTGTGCCTGCCACATCAAGGTTTGCCGTGGGAGTGTCTGTATTGACACCCACCGTGCCATTGGCATTTACCCGCAGTTTTACTGCGTTGCCTGTTCCGAACAATTTGAGAATCACACCTGAAGCAGTGGTGTTGGTAGCAACAACTGTGGCATCCGTTGAGTTGGCTTCAGCATAAAGAGCGATGCCGGCGGGATTCGTGTTCTGCGCTGTCACGGTCGCTACGCTGACACCTATCCCCCCCCAGTTGTTCCGAAATTCGGCGGCACGGACACCGCTGACGCCAGAGACATCGACGTCAAGCTTGGCGGTGGGTGCAGCGGTGCCGATTCCCACGTTGTCGGTGTTGTCCGACAGGTAGGTTACATTGCCGGTACAGATCCAGCACGCGTCGGCCGCGGCCGTCGTCTGGGTCGAGCCATCCGGAAACACGAAGCCCCCTATTGTCGAGTAAACTTTGCCGGCGACCGTCAGCATCTCCGACGGATGCCCGGTGCCAATGCCGACACTCGGAGAGCCTGTAGCGGGGCCGACCTTCCCTAGTGGATTTGTCGGATAGGCAACAAATCCCGTATCCCCCATCGAATCGGTCATCACGATCCCTCTACTATCAGCACGGAGCCGACCATGGTTAGTAAAGGAGTTCAATCCGCTGTCGGGGCTGAGACGGAGCTCGTCAGAAAACCCGCCCCGCATCCTTAGGCGGCCAACATTCATTCCTATGCAGCAAGTATCGGCGTAAAAGGCTATCGTTGTGTCGGTGCCACCCGGTCCAATGATATGGTGGCCAATGATGATGAATCCACCGAGGGACGGATCATCGGCACTGTAACGCCCTCTGCCACCGATCAAGATTCCGTTAGGACCCACTGCGGTATACCTCAGACTATCTTCAGTACCGCCATACCCTGTGAACTTTCCAATGCTCGTCCGGCGTAGCGAATCGAAAACAAGGTCAATACCCGGCCTGGATGGAATGTCAGTAGCCGAGTCTGAAAAGGCCCGTATCCCTTGAAATCCATCCAACCCGTGCGCAAACATCGACGTTGGCACATCGGTCATCTGGAAGCGTGGGGTCATCTCCGGGTCGGGGCCGGCCGCCACACCTATGAATAGGTCCTTGCACCAACCAGAGAGCCAGCAGGGAAGGTAACGCGGGTCGAGTTGCATGACCGATCCCAGTTGCACATTGAACGACCCGTCCGGCGCAATTGGCACACTGGGATGAGTTTCATCCCAAAGCGCCGTCCCGCCCGTCGGCACACTGTACAGCCGGAATCGCATCGGCACCACCAGCGGCGCCGCCTTTCCAGCTGAAAGTCTTTCCACGACGGCTCCGTCCAGCCGCCCTTGGAAATTCATCACATACCCCTGTGCGACGGATGATAGACCAACCAGCAACAGGCACAAGATCACGACTCTGACAAGCAAGTTCTGCTTCGACATGACGATCTCCTCTTCAGTAGAAGGGTGAAAGAAACCAGAACCTCCCAATGATCTCACAGTGTCGATCATCTGCTTCATGGACTCATGGCGCCACCTCGCTCTTGTAGGAAGCGTGTTCACACGCACCAGTTTTGTGCCCGGTGCCCCACCACGTCGGGCGTGTTGAAAGAGAACTCGAACAGAGTATTCCGTAGTCCGGGGCGGGCAGGGCAAGCCGTGCCCCTTGTATGTCGTTTACGGTGTATTTTATGGATGATGCTTGTCGGCGTGACAGACCGTGTGCCCCGCGGGCGCAAAGCTCGTGTTGTAGCTTGGTCGTCACGCCGTTGGTTGTC
>Ga0315273_10000132_pt1 | contig 66253 bp, 60 predicted proteins | sample YL17G02_0_MG_FD_205753 | JGI IMG/M metagenome (GOLD analysis project Ga0315273, IMG submission 205753) | Sediment microbial communities from Yellowstone Lake, YNP, Wyoming, USA - YL17G02_0 | ecosystem: Environmental > Aquatic > Freshwater > Lake > Sediment | place: USA: Wyoming | collected... | reverse complement strand
CTGTGGAAAGATCAATTATCCTGGCTTTTGTTTTAACGGGGAGAACCTCATAATCGATAAATAAGTTAATATCGCCGGAGCGATTCCATCCCAGGGAGTTAATAACATAAATTACAGGGAAATCGGCTTTTTTAAGGAACTGTTGGAAACGGGCCAGCGCCTCCTCATTAAGCAATGTGACTTTCTTCAGAGCTTCCCATGCGTAGGCTCCCTTTTGAAGCCACTGTTTTGTAGAGTTTTCTGAATATGGATGGCTGATACTCTCGTCTGCCCCGCAGGTATGCTCATCAAAAAAGATAATATTTTCACTTATATGATCCAGATTTGTTTCCAAAGCAGGACTAAGTTCTCCCCCCATCATCGAAACCATGGCAAAAAGACCTTCATCAACCTGCTTCAGGTTCTTAACTTTTCTCGATTCAGCAGTCTCACGTGATGTTGAACCGTAACCATCAGTCCACCAGTCGAGCCATGCAGTCCTGTAAACCGGCAGCTTATCTCCATAGCTTTTTTCTACATATTCTGAAAACTCACTTGCTACAGAAAGCCTGAGTTTAGGAGATTCATACTTCTTGTTCCATTGTTTTACCAGTTCGCAGGCAGCAGTAGATGGTGGGGCATTATCTGTGAAATAACCTGAAAACTGAATGCCGATCCTGTCGAAAGGATACCCTCTCTTGTCGAGATCGGCTATATGCCATAATAAATTCTCTGGTTTGATCGCTTTACTCTCAAGGCCAAAAAAATTACCGGTCATGTAGTGATCAGCACGGAATGCCAGCATTCTCGATCCCGAAGGTGACTCCCACCAGAAACAGGTGGGTTTATCGAAGGGGAGTATCGATCTTGTCTCATTAATTCCCATTATAAGGTATTTAACTCCTGTGTTCCTGAAATAATCAGGCATGCACCACGCAATACCGTTTACATCATTCTGCATAGCAGTTTTTACCGGAATACCCAGTTTCCCAAACTCCTTCAGAGGCTGCAGGAAATCATACATTACATTCTCATCCGATATCTCGGCCATGTTGCAATACATGCCTGCCACTTCGATCCGTCCTTCGGCGATCCTCTTCTTAAACCTTTCGATCTGAGCAGCGGGTCTCGAACGCAAGTATTCCCTTGTTACCCAGGATGATTCGCATGTCCAGCGAAACTTTGCATCATCAGGCAAACCATCTGTCTGATCACAGTAATCCAAAGCATAATCGATATATCGCATATGTTCTGCCAGTATTTCCGATTGTGGTCGGGTATATCCTATATCAGTATGGGAATGCTGAACAAAATAGATCTCCCATTTCTTGGGAGGCAGAAGCGTAACAGTGTATGTCCGGGAAGCACCATTATCTATCTTTGCTGAAAAGGTGATCTTTTTTGGTTTGGTCACAGAAGGAACGGTTAACAGGAATCTGTTCACCCCTATTCGCAGATCAGCCTTGAGTATATCCTTCCCGTTTCTGGCGAGAACAATTTTACCCGGGTTTTCGGAGCGATAGCTCACTGCAACCTGCTGAAACGATTTATTGCCCTCTTTAAAAAGTACAGGAACACTTAAAAATTCCATTTTTGATGACGATGTATTCTGACCGTCCAGTTGCAGTACACAGACGGGTATCAGCAACATGAATATAAAATGTCTTTTGAAAATCTTTTGCTTTACCATAATTATCTCAGGTTTAATGTTTCAAAAATATGAAACATTAATGATGAATCAACCATTTTCAAAAACATATTACTCAGATAAAATGATTAATTATCTTTGTTTTAACTCTTATATTTAACTACTTTTTATAGCTCTGATATTCAATAGTATAACAAGTTACATAAGAATTGCTCTAAGATTAATTATAAAACCAAATATCAATGAAAAGACTAATTTGTGTTTTTGCAGCATTTCTGATTTTCCTGACCACAGGAAATACGACAAACGGCAAATGGAAGAATATCAGGATTATGACCAAGAACCCTGAAAAATATCTTATCCCCTATACACCTGTTATTCCTCAAGACAGTTATCTTGATAATACTCTGACCGACACAGAAGTAAAAGAGGGATGGAAACTGCTGTTCGACGGAAAAACTGCAGCAGGTTGGATGAACGCAAAAACTAAACAATTCCCTGCAACAGGCTGGGAGATAAAAGATGGTCTGCTGATTGTAAATCCTGCAACAAAGACACAGAGCGGTGGTGACATCGTAACCACAGGAAAGTACAGAAATTTTGAATTATCAGTCGATTTCAGATATGCACCAGGCGCCAACAGTGGTATCAAATATTTCGTCAACACTGAGAAAAATAACGGGGAGTATGCATCCATCGGATGCGAATACCAGATTCTCGATGACAAGCTTCATCCCGATGCCAAAGAGGGCATTGGAGGAAACCGCACTCTTTCCGGATTATATGACCTCATTGCCCCGAAAAATAGAAAAGACAACGGTCCCGATCAATGGAACAAGGCTACAATTATTGTAAAAGGTAACCATGTACAGCATTGGCTTAATGGTCAGATGACAGTTGAATTTGACAGGGGCACTCCGGCATGGAAAGAACTTGTCGCAACGAGCAAGTTTAAGAAATCTCCAGGTTTTGGGGAAGTAACTGATGGTCGAATTCTTCTTCAGGATCACGGGAATGTTGTATCCTTTAAGAATATTAAAATAAGGGAAGTAAAGTAAAAGGTGCATTCTGCAGGGTGCATGATACGGGGCTTTTTTACTTATTACTGATTACCGGTTACTACCCTTTAGAAAACGGGTATTCAGAATTCGGTATTCGGTAATCGGTGATACTGGAACACTGTGCACTTTGTACCCTGCAACAGAAAGTAACTTCCACTGAACTTTAAAAAAACATCCCCCCGGCCCCCTTCAAAGGGGGAATTTATTTATCTTTGATAATAATCAGGGTTCTTGAACTGTTCAGATATGAGATTGTTCTATTATCAAGGTTTCGGAAAATAACCTTAAAACTGATTGCCATGAAAAATCTTGCATTATTAATGATTATATCAGGATGTTTTCTTATTTCTTCCTGCAAAAAAGATTCACAGTCTGAACCGTTTAAGCTTTTAACAGGTCCCATCTGGGCTAGCGATAGTCTTCTCGCTAATGGAGTTGATGCAGGCGGCCCTGACGGAATGCTGAAAAATTTCAAAGGAGAAGTTAAATTTAACGAAGATGGCACGGGGAATTTTGGTATTTATACCGGAATTTGGAGATTTGCCTCTAACGAAACCCAGATTGTCATTACGACAGATTCTCTGCCCATTCCACTGACTACCAAAATTGCCGAGTTAACTAAAATCTCATTGAAAATTACGACCAGTTACCCTAATTTACTCAATCCTGCTGCCCCCATCAATATCCGGATGACCTTTAAGGCTAAGTAATGCGGTACACTCTTACTTCCATAACATTATTTTTAAGTGCACTCTTAAGCCTTGCTGATGCCCAGTCTATAGTTAAGGGTAAAGTATTTGATAATAATACTCTTGAACCACTACATGGCGTCTTTGTAATTTTTGGGAACAATCAGGGTACAATCTCTGAACAGGATGGCTATTTTTTAATCAAACCAGATACCGGAAGACTTAATATCGCTTTCAAATTCATTGGTTACAAGTCGTCTGCAAGAACAATTATTCTCAGATCAAATGATACAATTGAATTGAATGTCGGATTAGATATGGAACTTCAGGAGATCGGGCAGATAGTTGTGAGTGCAAATAAAACTGAACAAAAGGTAGCAGAGATAACTGTTTCTATGGATGTTATTAAATCAGGTGATTTTTTGAAAACCCATATTACTGATGCCCAGGAATTGATTAATAAGACTCCCGGAATAGAAGTAATGGATGGACAAGCCTCTATCAGAGGAGGAAGCGGTTTCAGTTATGGTGTCGGCAGCAGGGTACTTGCCCTGATAGATGGATTACCTGTTTTATCTCCTGATGCCGGAAACATTAAATGGCAATTCCTGCCGCTTGAGAACATTTCCCAAATAGAAATAATTAAAGGAGCGTCATCGGTTCTATATGGCTCATCAGCATTAAACGGTATTATTAACTTTCGCACTGCTGAAGCAACCAATATTCCTAATACCCAATTCTTTGCAGAGACTGGAATATATAGTAAACCGAAAAATAAAAACTGGATCTGGTGGGATTCACCGAGAGTGTTTACCACTTTCTCTTTCTCTCATCTACAGAAGATTGGTAAAACTGAACTTGGCTTAGGCATTAATCTATTAACCGACTATGGATACAGGAAATTTAATGATGAAAAACTCGTGAGGATCAGTCTGAGGCTTAAACACCATAATGAAAAAGTTAAAGGACTGGCATACGGGTTTAATATTAACTCCGGTTATACAGAAAAAATTGACTTTCTTCTCTGGGAAGATGCAGAATATGGAGCACTTAAACAGGATACTTCAAGTGTATCCACTCTTCATGGCAGTTTTATTGCTTTAGATCCTTATATATCATTCAACAATGCCGGACGGTTTAAACATGATCTGCGTATCCGTTTACAATCATCGAACAATAGATTTCCTGTCAGAGACGAGAACAATTCAGACGCATTTTCATTCTACACCGAATACCAATTGTATTACAGGTTATCTGATTTCATGAACATTACAGCAGGAATGGCGGAGAATTACAGTAAAATCCTTTCAAACTTCTATGGCGATCATGAAGGAAGAAATCTGGCCGGTTTTACACAGCTGGAAGCGAATCCGGTTCCACGCTTGAAATTGGTTGCCGGTTTACGTGTTGAACAGAATAAACTTGATGAGGAACGTGATAAAATTGTACCGATTTTCAGAACAGGAATAAATTGGCAGGTGGCAGAGTATACGTTCCTGAGAACATCCTTCGGAGAAGGGTATCGCTATCCCTCAATTGCAGAAAAATATGCCTCAACTACTCTGGGATCTGTAAAGATCTTCCCTAATCCTTATGTTCAGCCTGAGTCGGGTTGGAGTTCGGAAGTTGGTATTAAACAGGGAGTATTATTGGGTAAAATCAGTGGCCAGGCAGATTTCTCATTGTTCCTTTCCCAGAACAGTGATCTTATTGAATATGTATTTAGTAATTATCCTGACCCGGTTACAGGGGTATATAATTTTGGTTTCCAGGCAACAAATGTTGAACAATCAAGAGTATATGGCTATGAAATGGAGTTCATCCTGAACAGAGCTCTGGGCGATCTTAATACATCATTAAGCGGAGGATATACATATATTTATCCTGTCGAATTCAATCAGACAACACATAAGAATACAGACACATACTTGAAATACAGAAGAAAACATTCGGCGAAAATCAGCGTAAATACCTCATATAAAAAGTTTGATCTGGGATTAAGTCTGTTTGCTAAATCAAAAATATTAAGTATTGATGATGTTTTTCTAAATGAGCTCACCAGGGAAAGCATCCTTCCGGGATTTTACGATTACTGGCTCGATCATAATACAGGGTATTTTCTCACAGATGTGAATATCGGATATAAAATCAATAGTGTTTTAACCATTTCCCTTGCTGTAAAAAACATCACGAATACTGAATATATGGGTCGTCCCGGAGATATACAACCTCAGAGGAATTTTAGTATAAGATTATCCGGAATATTTTAACAATTGATTTATTTACTTTAACTTTATTGTACTCTTCATCCTATTTTAGCCATTGATTAAATATCTGCAAAAACTATGAAATCTTTAAAACTGAACAACTCAGCTTTCACTATTATCTTTCTCACAGGAACTGTTTTATTTTATTCCTGCAAAAAAACTGTTATCAATGAGGTCAAAGTACCTGATTTTGCTACTCTTTCATCGCAATTCAGTGAACCACCGAGAGAATATACAACGGCCCCTTTCTTTGTATGGAACGCTGAAATTACAAAGGAGGAGATAGACAATTTTATGAGCGGTTTTAAAAATGCCGGATCATCCCAGGTTTTTATACATCCTCGTCCCGGGTTAATTACTGAATACCTTTCAGAAAACTGGTTCGAACTTTATCAGTATACAGTAGAAAAAGGTAAAGAGCTCGGTATGGATGTATGGATATATGACGAAAACTCCTACCCCAGTGGATTTGCTGGCGGACATGTTCCTGATGAGATGCCTGAATCATTTAATCAGGGACAAGGGCTGAAAATGACAAAAATTGAAATTCTTCCTGATACCTGCGACAAATATTATCTCTGCCTGAAAGAAGAAAATGGCGCCTACACTGATATTACCGCCTCACTCTCAAATGAAAAAGGGAAAACAGGAAAATATATTCTCTTCTCTAAAACATATTTTGAAAAATCAGACTGGTTTGGCGGCTTTTCATACGTTGACCTTCTCTATCCTGGTGTTACCCAAAAATTTATCGAAGTAACAATGACCGGCTATGAGAAGTACCTTGGCACAGAATTCGGAAAAACTGTTCCCGGCACCTTCACTGATGAACCTGAAATCAACTCACCGGGCGGCATCCGCTGGACACCAGACCTGTTTGAAGTTTTCATGAAACAATGGCACTATGATCTTAAGACTCAATTGCCTTCGCTTTATGAAGAGGTAGGTGACTGGAAGAAGATCAGACATAACTATACACAGACTCTGCTTCAGCTATTCATAGACAGATGGGCAAAACCCTGGAATGGCTGGTGTGAAGAAAAAGGCCTTAAGTTCACCGGCCACTACTGGGAGCATTCATGGCCGAATATGCATTCGGGTGGCGACAATATGGCAATGTATGCATGGCACCAGGTACCCGCAATCGACATGCTGTTCAATCAGTGGGATGATTCTACAACAAGAGCACAATTTGGCAATGTAAGAGCAGTTAAGGAATTAGCCAGTGCTGCAAACCAGACCGGCAGGCAGAGAAAACTGAGTGAGACCTACGGTGGTTCAGGCTGGGAACTGACCTTTACCGATATGAAACGCAATGGCGACTGGGAATATGCCCTGGGAGTCAACCTGATGAACCAGCATCTTACATATTTCACCCTTGCCGGAGCTAGAAAATATGACTACCCTCCTTCCTTTGACTATCATGAACCGTGGTGGAACAATTACAAATATCTGAATGACCATTATGCAAGACTTTCACTGGCATTATCAGCAGGAAGACAGATAAACGACATATTGATTCTCGAGCCTACTACATCTGCCTGGTTATATGACTCTTATGTAAATCGCAATCAAAAGTGTTCTGAGATCGGGCAGGCTTTCCAGACATTTGTTACAAAACTTGAAAAAAACCAGGTTGAATATGACCTGGGCTCGGAAAATATGATCAAAGATATGGGTAGTGTTTCAAAAGGTAAGTTTGTAGTCGGACAGGTAAGTTATTCAAGAGTTGTTATCCCCCCGAAGACGGAGAACCTCGATCTTGCTACTTACAAACTTCTTGAGAGATTTGTTTCGAACGGGGGAACTTTAATCGCTTTCTCAGTACCTACGCTCGTTGATGGTTCGTCAAGCGAAGGGTTGGAAGAATTTTTTAGCAAGAAATCTGATAAGATCATCATTATCGATAAATTAACCCCTGAGGCTATTTCAAAGCACTTCAGCAATCCGGACCTTAGGTTTGAAGGGGTAACCGGAGGTGCCCTTTATCATCATAGAAGGATGTTGGCTGACGGACAGGTTCTTTTCCTTATAAATTCAAGCCTTTCTGAATCTGTGAACGGATTGCTTAAAACAAATGGGAAAGATGCTATTGATATGAACACTTTTACAGGTGAAGTTTATGGCTATCCCAACCAACAGAGTGGAGATAAAATCAATCTCTTCTACTCAATTCCTCCTGCAGGAAGTCTTTTACTTTTTATACCAAATGCCAAACAGGCTGATAATCCGGTTCCGTCAAAAACAAAGATCATGAATCCTGTTCAGTCCTATTCACCAATCACAGTTAAAAGAAATGAAGAGAATGCTCTGATGATCGATTTCTGTGATATTGAGGTTGGTAACGAGCTGGTAAAAGATATTCACACATACAATGCAGCTGATAAGGTCTATAAATATTTTGGATTCAAAAACGGCAATCCATGGAACACCTCCGTTCAGTTCAGGACAAATATTGTTGACAGGGATACTTTTGGTCTGAATACCGGTTTCTCTGCGACATATCATTTTTCAGTTAAGGGCAAATTTGATGTAACAACCATGAAAGCTGTTGTGGAACGCACTAGTTTATGGACAGTTTCTTTAAACGGAGTTGTAATTAAACCGGAAGATGGTAAGTGGTGGCTCGATAGATCTTTCAGTGTCTTCAATATCGGAACTATCGTCAAAACAGGAGATAACACCATAACACTGAAAACCTCCCCAATGAAGATCCATGCGGAGGTTGAACCTGTTTATATCGTTGGTGATTTTTCAGTGAAGCCTGCTGAAAAAGGCTGGGGAATTGAAGCACCTGCTTCCATTTACACTAAAGGAAGCTGGAAGACGCAGGGTTTGCCCTTCTATTCCTGGGGAGTAACATACAGCAAAGAATTCAATATTGAAAAAGCTGAAGGAAAATGGGCAGTTGGCCTGACCAACTGGAACGGGACAATTGCAGAAGTATCTGTAAATGGTCAATCTGCAACAGTCATAGCATTTCCTCCCTATACTACTGATGTAACCGGATTGATCAAACCCGGAATGAATAAAATTGATGTAAAAATTATTGGAAGTCTGAAGAACCTATTGGGCCCTCATCATAATAATCCCAGACCCGGATTTGTCTCACCAGAGTCCTGGAGAAATGTGAAAGGCTATCCGGCTGGGAAGGATTATCAGATGATTGATTATGGGCTGATGGATGATTTTATGTTATACTGGAGAGAATAGTCACAATACTAAATAAATGGCGACACGCAACTTGCGACGGGCGGCAGGCTACATCAGATGATTTCTACGAAATACACTCAGAATTATTTGGATGAGTTTTGTTATAAAGTGCACAGAAGAAATTTTGGCGATCAAATATTTGACTGACTATTAATCGCCTGTGTAACTACCAATTATCAAAATGTTGTTAATCATTGTCAATAGTCAAAAAATAGTATTAAATTAAGTTAATACACTTACAGGTAATTCTTAAGAATCTTTACTTGTATATTTGTATTCCTTTTTGATCAGAGGAGTAAAAGATACAATTAGGGAAACGATATTAACAAACAGCTAATCAGGTGCGTACTCTCAATATTTAAAAAATGAAGGTCAGATTCAACATAATAACTTTCTTGTTTTTTGTTCTGATTGTAAACAAAGCTTCTGGTCAATCCTACGACATCAAAGGGAAGATAAGCGATTTAAAGTCGGGGGAAAATATGGCTGGTGTTCACATTACTATTAAGGACGATGTGCATGGAACAATTACCGGAAGTGATGGTATTTTTGTGCTTAAGACCCAGATACAAATGCCCTTTGTAATACATGTTTCATTTGTAGGTTATGTACCATTAGATATTGTTGTGGACAACACTTCTGTAACTCTTAATATAAGGATGGAAGAACAATTTTTGCTAGGGCAGGAAGTTGTTGTTTCGGCTAGTCGTATTGAAGAAAATATCCTTCGGTCATCTGTCAGTATTGAAAAGATGAACATACGCGATTTAAAGCTGATTTCCGCAGCTAACTTCTACGATGGTCTGTATCAGTTAAAAGGGGTGGATATGAATGTCCAAAGCCTGACATTTAGTCTGCCCAACGCGAGGGGATTCAACGATTATACTAATTACAGGATGAACCAGATAATTGATGGAGTGGAGAACATCTCACCCGGTTTAAGTTTCGCTGCAGGTAATATATTTGGATTGTCACAAATTGATGTAAAGAGTCTTGAAATGGTTGTTGGGGCTTCTACGGCTCTTTATGGACCCGGAGGAATGAATGGTACACTGGTACTGGAAAGTAAGGATCCATTCCAGTACCAGGGTCTATCGTTATCAGCTCAGTCCGGCATGATGAATGTTGCCTCTTATTCTTTTGATAAGCCAACCCCAATGTTCAATTTCAATATCCGATATGCCAAAGCTTTCAGTAACCGGATGGCTCTTAAAGTTACAGGTTCATATCTTAATGCTACCGATTGGCATGCAAATGACACGAGAGATCGGTCAGACTTAAGTGATTTATCATTGAACCGGTTTACAAATCCCGGTTACGATGGTGTAAACTACTATGGCGATGAATCAATGGTGTCTTTAAACCTTAAAGATGTCAGTCAGCAGGTTATTGATGGAATAGCTGAATCTCAGGGAATATCACCCGGTTCACCGGAATATGAGTCGCTCTATAACAGAGCAATAGTTTTCTTTCCTGACCAAATGGTTACACGAACAGGCTGGATAGAGAGTGATTTGGCCGATGATAAGACTGAAAATCTCAAATTTTCGGGATCATTACACTATTTTATAAATGAACGTACAGAAGCAGTTGGTCAGGCTAACTATTCAATGGGAACAAGTGTGTACACTGCACAGAATCGTTTTGCAACGCGTGACTTCAATTTACTTTCCGGGAAAATTGAAGTGAATAACCCTGATTATTATGTCCGGGCATGGGCCGTGACTGAGAATTCAGGCTCGTCATATGATATTGGAGGCGCTGCACTTCGACTTAACGAAGCATGGAAATCTTCGGAAGCGTGGTTCTCAGATTATCTGAAAGCATATACACAAACCGCCCTTATTACTGGTGACATGAATGGTGCACACCAATTTGCACGTTTAGTCTCTGATAACAGAGATCCTAAAACCGGAATAATATTTGATTCATCCAAACCTGCTTTCCCGGTGCCTGGTACGACCGATTTTAGTACGCTTATGAATGAAATTACCTCCAGCTCTATAGACGATGGTGGAGCCAGGGTATATGATAATAGTAAAATGTATCAGGTGGAGGGGATGTACAATTTTACACATCTTATCCACTTCATGGAGATGCAGGTTGGTGTTTCAAATCGTGTTACCTCAGTAAATAGCAATGGAACGGTCTTTTTCGATAACCCCGGGCATCCCATAAACATAAATCAATTTGGGACATTTATCCAGATAAATAAGGATTTTTTGTCCGATCGCCTCAGGGTAACAGGAGCTTTCCGCTTCGATAAAAACCAATTCTTTGAGGCTCAGTACACACCCCGATTCTCTCTGATAGGGTTTCTGGATGGGAAAAAGGAACACAGTATACGGGGTACCTTACAGACAGCATATCGTTTTCCTGCAATTGCAGATCAGTGGGTTGACATAAATGCAGGGATATTCAGGACGATAGGAGGAATGCCCGAAGTTCAAAACAGCTACAATTTTAATACAATTCCGCTATATCCGATGTCGGGCAGGAATCCTGTAAAAGACAAACCTGTTACCGGGGATGGACCTATTGTATTACCAGGATTAAGACCGGAAAAGGTCGTATCATCCGAAATTGGATACAAAGGCTTGTTTTTAGGGAAAAAACTGTTTCTCGATACATATGCATATTATAACAAATACAAAGGATTTGAAGCAGTTCAGCTGGTGGCACAATTAGCTGCCGATGCCGGAACTGAAAAGGACCAGTTATATCAGACTTATTTTACAACCGATCAGCCCGTCTCATCATTTGGTTGGGCAGTAAGTCTTGACTACATGACACCTATCGGCATTTTGATTAAAGGTAATGTAGCCTTTAATAAATTGCTGAAAAGTATTGATGCACCGGGCGTAGAAACCATGTTCAATTCCCCCGATTACCGTACAAACCTTTCAATTGGTCACCATGCAATTATTCCTAACCTTGGATTTAATTTAAATTTTCATTGGCAAAACAGCTTCCTGTGGGAGTCAGGTTTTGGTGCAGGACAGATCCCTGCTTACTCGACACTTGATGCTAATGTTTCTTACAAGGTTACGGCAATTAAAACCACTTTCAAATTAGGGGGATCAAATATTTTAAATCACTACTATACAACCAGTTTTGGAAGTCCACAGATTGGTGGGTTATTCTATGTCAGCCTGGTTTATGAGGATATTCTTGATTATGTTAAAAAGCAGGAAAAGTAAAGATATTATCCAGCTCTTTAAGTAGTTAAAAAATCACCACCGACTGGTTCGATGGTGATTACAATATTGTTATTAATATAGCTTCTACTATATTACTTTTGGGTAAATTTAAGTGAAATTTTAACCAGGAAAATATCAGGAGCAGAAGCATCTAAGGTTAAAGCGGGATTGATTGCCGTTATAATGGCCGCAACCATTGCCTTGGGCAATGGTACAGTGGTATTTCCAGTCAAGATGGTTCCGCTTTTCACAACCTCTGTCACTGCCAGAGCGATACCGGTAGGTGAAGATGGAACAGCTGTACTGTTCAAGTTAAGCAGTAACTCTGTTGCAGATACCTCTGACCATGTACCGGCATTCAGAGGATTGGCCCCTTCGCAACTCAGAAAAATAGAAAAGTCTTCCCTTAACTCAATATAAGATTTATCAGCAGATGAACAGGTTACAGCACTTAATAATGCTTTCTGAATTGCCTCAGTTATAGGTGTATTTACTGCAACTGATATATTTCCTAAACCTGTCACTGGGATACTGAAGGCCTCAGCTACCAATGCTTCAGTGATCACGTAGTCCCCTATAAATTTTGAACCGACTTTCTCATCCTCTCCACAATTGGTTATGAATGCTAATAAAATGAGTAGAATTGCGAGCAACTTGAGATTCATGGTTTTCATAAGTTTTTAGATTTAGCTGAATATAATTTCGTTTTTCCAGGGTAAAGTTAGCATTTTATTGATTAATAATCATTAGTAACCGACAAAACATTTTAATCAACAGGTCGGTCAACCTAAAATGACCCTAAAAACTAGTGATATTCAATAACTTCATCTGAAAGTTAACCAAATTGTAACAATTAAGTAACAAATACCTGATAACTATAACATTAAATGAAGTTAACTTTGCAACAGAATATTTTAATAATAAAATGGAATTTATGTATCGAAACATTAGTTAATATCAGGAATGAAGACAAAGAGAGAAGAATCAATACTCGATATCATCGCTACATTTGAAGAGATGGCAGACATCATCCTGCTACAGCTTACTCTACTTGAAAAGTATATGGCAGGACCGGGAGAAGGAAAACGAAACCGGATCAGGTATGAGATAATGGAAAATGAAGATAAAGTTGACAAATATGAAGTTCTCATTAGCAACAAGTTTATCAGCTCTATAGTTCTTTACCAGCCCGTTGCATCAGATATCCGAAAAATTGTTGCAATCTACAGGATGACAATAAACCTCGAACGGATAGGTGATCTTGTTATGAATATTCTCGATTCGATTGAGAATATTAAGGATTCTGAAGAATACAAAGCTATGAATGAGGTGATTACCGGAATGCTTTTGTCGGGAATTACAATGGTTGAAAAATCGCTGCTCTCATTTATAAACAACGATAATGAGTATGCAATCTGGACCATAAAAAATGATGAAATAGTTGACGATATGAACCGTAAACTACTCTTAAATAGCATCTCGAAAGCAAATGTCAGCGATAAAACAAGAGAAATGTTACTCAGCTACGTTGATCTGAAAAATATTATTACAAATATTGAAAGAATTGCTGATCATGCTACCAATATTGCAGAAGCTTCAATATATTCGCTTCAGGGTACCGATATCAGACATACCGGGATGGATCCGAATCTGACAGAAAAACAATGAGAATAATTAAAACCTGAACGACCATGGAACAAAAAGGGAAGCGGATTCTTATTGTGGATGATGAAGAAGATCTTTGCGAAATTCTTCAGTATAATCTAAGTAATGAAGGCTATGTTACAGAGATTGCACATTCCGCGGAGGAAGCTATGAATAGGCCGCTTGAAACCTTCGATCTGGTTCTTCTGGATGTAATGATGGGCGCCATTTCGGGGTTTAAGTTTGCTGACAAGCTAAGAAAAGAATTGAAAATTGATATCCCTGTGATATTTCTAACTGCAAAGGACACTGAGAATGATATCCTTACAGGATTTAGTCTGGGTGCAGATGATTATATATCCAAACCCTTCTCTGTTAATGAATTAACAGCAAGAGTGAAAGCTGTTTTAAAAAGATCCTATACAGATAAACTTACCAATAAATCCATTTTACAATTCAATGGTATCATTCTGGATACAGTAAGGAAAAGACTTATAATAAATGATGAACGAGTTGAACTTACCAAAAAAGAATATGAAATCCTGAAGGTCCTGCTGGAAAACCAGGGTAAAATCTTTTCAAGAGACGATCTGCTTATGAGAATCTGGGGGCAGGATGTAATTGTCACTGAACGGACTGTTGATGTAAATATCACTAGACTAAGAACCAAACTCGGGCAATACGGTTCCTTTTTGCGGAACAAAACCGGCTATGGTTACTTTTTTGAATTTTAATGAGCTAATTTATCAGAAATGATCATAAGGAATAAGTTCAGAAATAACCTTTTCTTATACTATTCATCAATCTTTGTATTATTCACGCTCCTCATACTAAGTTATCTTTACAGGAGGGAAAAAGAGTTCAGAATTTCAACTCTTAATGACGAACTTGATAATATTACAAAGGTTGTTGATAACTACATCAAAGCAAATTCAGTTTATGAAACCGGCAATTGGGTTATTGCAGACTCAATTGTAAGGTTGTTACCACAGGAGAATCTGCGTATTACGATTGTAAATCCTTCAGGAGACGTTTTATATGACAGTTTTGTCCGCGACTGGAAGCGTATGAAGAATCATAAGAACAGGCCTGAGATAAGTGAATCTCTTTATTCAGACTTTGGTACGATAATCCGAAAATCAGGGACAACAGGTGAAGAATACTATTATTATGCAAAGTATTATAGCAAGTACTATATAAGGGCAGCAGTTGTTTATGATGTTAAGATCATCAGTTTTCTTAAGGCAAAAAAATATTTCCTCATCGTTATAACTCTCTCTTTCATTGCAATCTGGCTTTTATTGCTGGCGGTCACTAATAAATTCGGAATGTCAATATCCAAACTTAAAGATTTCGCCGTGAGTGTGGCCAATAATGAACCTTTCGATTTCAACTCAAAATTTCCGAAAAATGAACTCGGTATCATCGGGGAAGAGATCCTTGAGATTTATCACAAAATGCTTAAAACACAAAATGATCTGGCAAATGAAAAAGAGAAACTCTTCAGCCATCTTAATGCATTAAATGAGGGGATTGCATTTTTTTCAAAAGACAAAACAAAGATACTCACCAATAACCACTTTATAATGTTCATGAATATGATTTCGGGTGAACTGACAATTTCTTCAGCCAATTTTTTCAAAGTCCGTGAGTTTACCCCTGCTATGGAATTTATTGATAAACAGTCAGGCACTGAAATAAAATCACCAGATCTGCCAAAGATGGAGTATCAGATTGGTAAAAATGGTAAATTCTTCAAAGTCCAATGCGTTGTATTTCATGATTATAGTTTCGAAGTTATACTTAGCGACATTACAGTATCAGAAAAGGAAAGATTGATAAAACACGAGATGACATCAAACATTGCTCATGAATTGAAAACTCCTGTATCTTCAGTCAAGGGTTATATTGAAACTCTTATAAATGAACCCGGAATGGAACCGGAAAAACAGAAATATTTTCTTGAAAAGGCTCTTGCCCAGAGCGACAGGCTTACAGGACTAATCAATGATATTGTCGTTATCAATAAGATCGAGGAAGCAGGTAACACTTTTTCAAAAGAGAAAATAAAAGTCAGGGATATAATAAGTGAGGTAAAAGATAATTTCAAATCTGCTATTGAAACCAGAGGAATGAAGGTGGAACTCAATGTTGATGATGATATTTTTATTACATGTAACCGGTCTCTTATCACCTCTGTCTTCCAGAACCTGCTTGAAAATTCCGTTATCTATTCAGGTAACAATACAACTGTGACAGTATCATTATATAATCAGGATGATAAGTTCTGCCAATTTTCATTTTCGGATAATGGTGTGGGAATTCCCGAAGAACATCTTGGTCGGGTATTTGAACGTTTCTATCGTGTAGATTCAGGAAGGTCAAGAAAGAGCGGAGGCACGGGACTAGGTTTGGCTATTGTCAAAAATTCGATATTGTTACATAAAGGAGATATCCAGGTAAGAAATAAAACCGGTGGTGGAATCGAATTTCTATTTTCACTTCCAAAATAAATATCTTTTCCCGGTTTTATCCAAAACGTCCTGAGATATAATCTTCTGTCTGCTTTTTGGCTGGGTTTGAAAAGATGACTTCAGTCTTATTCATTTCAATAAGATCGCCCAGATAAAAGAGTGCTGTTAAGTCACTTGTCCTTGCAGCCTGTTGCATGTTATGGGTAACGATAATTATTGTGTACTCCTTCTTCAATTCATGAATCAGCTCTTCAATCTTTGCAGTTGAGATCGGGTCAAGGGCACTGGCAGGTTCATCCATAAGTATTATCTCCGGGTTGACGGCAAGGGATCTGGCAATACAGATACGCTGTTGTTGACCACCTGAAAGGCTTAAAGCTGAGTTGAACAGCCTGTCTTTTACTTCATCCCAGATTGCTGCCTGCTTTAATGAGTGTTCAACTATTTCATCGAGTGTACTTTTCTGACTGATACCGTTAATTCTCGGTCCGAAAGCAATATTATCATAAACAGATTTTGCAAAAGGATTCGATTTCTGAAAGATCATTCCCACTTTTTTTCTCAGGTTAACGACATCAATATTTTTATTATAAATATTTATATTGTCGATATGAACTTCTCCGTCAATAGTAACATTATCAATCAGATCGTTCATGCGGTTGAGAGTTCTGAGAAAGGTGGACTTACCGCATCCCGATGGTCCGATAAACGCCGTTACCATTTTTTCCGGGATATCCATTGAAACGTTTTTTAATGCAAGGTTGCTCCCGTACCGGAGTGATAAATCTTTTACTTTTACTTTAATATCGTTCATGAAAAGGTGGTTATTTTGCTCTTTTTCTTATTCTGTATCTTAATGTCACTGCGACTGCATTCAGTGAAAATGTGAGAAACAACAATACAAGGGTGGTTGCAAACTGTATAGGCAGAGTTGTATCGACATTTGATGACTGGGTGGACATAATATATATATGATAACCGAGCGACATAAACTGGTCGCTTAAGGAATGAGGCAGCTCAGAAAGGAAGTAAGCTGCTCCTGTAAATAAAATTGGGGCAACTTCTCCGGCACCCCGGCTTACTGCCAATATTGTACCTGTTAGTATTCCGGACACTGAGCCAGGCAGTACAACACTTCTGATAGTCTGCCATTTAGTGGCTCCGAGAGCAAGACTTGCTTCACGCATCTCCCTGGGAATTGTCCGTATTGCCTCTTCGACTGAAACAATTACAACTGGAAGGGTAAGCAGAGCCATTGTTAAGCTTGCCCAAAGAATATTTGGCTGTCCCCATCGCAGCTCTCCTGCGTTTAAAAGACCATCCATGTTTTTACCGATAAAACCAATAAAGAATCCAAGTCCGAACAGACCGAAAATTATTGATGGTACGACAGCAAGTGTTTTCACAGCAAACCGTATTGTTTTGGCAATTATAGACTTCTCGCTGGCATATTCAGCAAGATAAATTGCTGTGATGACTCCAAAGGGTACAGCTGCAACAGCCATAATAATTGTCATTACTGCTGTCCCGACAATTGCAGGGAAAATACCTCCCTTTGTCATACCATCCCTGGGAAATTCTGATAAAAATGTCCAGTTCAGGTTTGGCCATCCGCCTACAATGGTAATAGCCAGAATTGATACAATTATGAATATTATAAGCAGAACCGAAACACCAGTTATCCCTTCGACTATTGTATCTTTTACATTTCTATTCATTTCAACCCTTTCAACTCTTTCAACCCCTTCAACAACTTTCTTCCCCGGTTCACTTCTTCGACTGATAACGTCTAATCACCATATTCTTAAAATAGAATTCCGCCAGAGCATTGAGCGCAAATGTGAAGATGAATAGCAATGAACCTATTAAAAACAGTACGTTGTAATGGGTATCTCCAAAAACCACTTCTGCCATTTCCGCTCCGATTGTTGCTGATAAAGTTCTCACGGAATCGAACGGGTTCATTGAGATCATGGCAGCGTTTCCTGTTGCCATCAGGGCTATCATCGTCTCTCCGAAAATTCTTCCCAGTCCAAGTACAACAGCGGCATATATTCCCGGAACTGCGGCAGGAAGGACAACATAAAACGCTGTCTGTCTACTGCTTGCACCCAATCCAAGACTTGCTTCTGTAAAAGTCTTTGGAACAGCAGTAAGTGCATCTTCTGTAAGGGTATAAATAATCGGAATTGCGGCAAGTCCCATTGCAATTCCTCCAACAAAGCCATTTAACCTGCTTGCATATCCGAATATGTTCTGAAAAACCGTTGCCAGAACCATTAGGGCAAAGAAACCAATAACAACAGATGGAAATCCGGCAAGGAGTTCAATTACAGGCTTGATCACTTCCCTCATCCCGGGTTTGGCAAACATTGATGTATAAATAGCAGCAAGAATTGAAATTGGAGCTGCAAATAATAATGCAATAAGAGTTACCTTAAGAGTACCAAGGAATAATGGCCACATACCATACCTGGGATTATCTGATACAGGCATCCATGTTTTTGAAAGTAGCGTGGAAGAGGGTTTGTCAGCAGGAGCATGTTTAATATTTGAGTTGTCCACCTGGTTGTCAATGAGTTTAACCGATGCACTTTCACTATCCGCGCCACCATAACTTTCCTGTACCAGCACTTCAGTCGAAACCGCTTCTGTTTTATCCATTCTGAAAATAGGAAAAGCCTCTCTGAAAACAAAAATAAAGATCAGAACAACTACCGCAATGGAAAGAATGGCCACTGCTTTTATTACTTTTTCTGCTAACCAGTCTGAAAACCGGAATTTCTTTTTGTTAAAAGTTACAATGTCCTTTGCAGCGTTATGATCCTTACTTTTAAAACTGATAAGATTCTTTATCATACAATTCTTCTTCTCCGTTTGCATATTGCATTTTTACTATTGCCTTAATACTTCATGAACTCACCCCCTGCCCCTCTCTGCTTCGCACGAACTCACCCCCTGCCCCTCTCAGCTTCGCAAAGAGGGGTGACTCTAACCATATCTTTCTTTTGCATTTTTACTTTCTTCATCCACCGAAGCTTCAGCGAAGGTGGATTGTCTTTTGTCTTAAAACAATCAGACCTGTCACTGTTTTTCTGACAAGCCCGACCATTAACCTAAAACCAACAACGTTCAATACGACTACTTATATGGGAAGTATCCAACTTCTGTGGTTACCATCTGTCCCTCTGCACTTAATATCCAGTCAATGTACTTTTTGGTTTCCCCTGTTGGTCTGTTTCTCAGGTACATATAAAGGTAACGGGTTATAGGATATTCACCTTTCCCGATAGATTCAGCTGTTGGAAGAAATGAAGTGCTGTTAGCATCTTTTTTTACTTTGGCATGTTTTACACCAACTGCATATGCAGCACCACCATAACCAATACCATTAACATCTTTTTTTACAGCATTTACAACAGCAGCTGTTCCAGGTAACGACTGAACTGTTGCAGCATAATCGGCTTTCACAACCTCGTCGTGGAAATAAACATACGTACCGGAGCTGTTCTCGCGACCATAAACTCTGATTTCTGCATCATTCCCTCCAACTTCTTTCCAGTTCGTGACCTTACCCTGGTAAATATCACTTAACTGTTTGATTGTAAGCTCCTGTACCTTGTTGGCTTCATTAAGAAAAATAGTGATTCCGTCTTTCGCACAGGGTATCTTTACTCCCAGGGTATTGTAACGGTCCCTGAGTTTTTCAATTTCAGACTGTTTCATCGGACGACTTGAGTTACATATATCAGTTGTTCCGTTTATAAGTGCCGTTATGCCAACTCCTGAACCCCCACCGGTTACCTGAACTGATACTGCCGGATTCTTCTTCATATAAAGCTCCGCCCATTTCTGAGAAAGAATTACCATTGTATCAGAACCTTTCACTGTAATCTTTGCTTGTGAAAATCCTGTTGCTGAAGCCAGTATGACTGTTAACAGCATTATCGGGAAAATTTCGGTGTTTTTCATTTTGTTTTATAATTAATTTTTTGAATATTTTTCATTTGAAATTTATACTTTGAACTTTGAACCTTTAACCTATCAGAATTTTGCCTGGACCCTAACTGCCAGAACATTATCCTTCAGGTCTGAAGGATAGGCAGCATTTGTTTCATTCTTTGGCATTTCGTAGTATAATGAGATCCTGATATTATCATTGAGATAATGCTGCCATGAAACCGTTAGAGTTTTATAAAAAATATCATTATCAGCTGCATCACCCGACAGTTTAGTATTTGGATCATAGAAGTCGTACCGGGCTACGAACTGATTCTTTCGGCCAATATTCTTAATCAGATATAAATAATAACCTGAGAAATTTTTGATCTTGTTTGGATCAGACTTCTTTTGTGTCATTGTTGCTGTTGATGCAATTGTGCTTGGAGTTGAATTCACACCGGCCATATATTCTCCTTTAATAGCCATTCCTCCTAAAAAATCTGCAAAAATCTGCATCTCAGCTCCTGCCCACTTTTTTTCAAGATAGTCGCCAACTGTAATACTATCGGCAATTCCCATACTATTAGTAATATATGGATTTGTCTTTGCCCTGTTTCCGCCGAGGTAACCATTTGCACCTATGTTAATCCCTAAACCGGCATCCGGAAGTTTGAATGAATAGACAACACGACCCATAAGATCTTTCTTAGAATCAACATCTTTCGCCTCTTTCCCGGTGTAATTACCATTCATAGCCATCAGCTGGAATTTCAGAGGAATTGTGGACCCGTTATACTCAAACTTAACACCGATTTCTTTTTCTTTCGGATATATTGCTTTGATAACCCTTGAACGGTCAAGCACTTCTATCTGTCCTGAAGAGTATTCAACCTCATAATTCGGCCGGTCAAACTGACCTGCCCAGATTCCAAAGTCTTTTAGTTTTGGAATATTCACCACAGCATAAGCATCCTGTAATGTAAGGTTACCGGTACTGAAATCTGGCTGCAATACGAACTTAACTCCGTCAAGAGCTTCGTATGTGAACTTCACCCTTGCTCTTCTTATAAAAAAAGAATTATCGGGTTCATTTGTTTTAACCAGATCCTTTCCCCAGTTTTCCCATTGCGCCTGGATATAACCAGAGATTTTTATTTTGTTCAGCTTACCTAAGTCAGTCTCGTTTACCAATACCCTTTCATCCAGTGCATTAATCTTCCCTTCATGTTTTTCGATCACCTCCTTAAGAGAATCGATCATCTGAGTCTGTGAGTACCCATAAACAGACAATACTGTAAAAATTGTGATTGTAAAAAGTTTTTTCATGTCTGTTATATTAAGATTGACTTGATTTTTCTGACACAAAAGTCAGCCATTATTATTACAGGCTGGTTGCAAACTGATTAAGTAATTGTTACAATATAGATATACGTTAAATTGACCTGAAAAACCGGGCATTATGAAACCCACATGATTGATCCAAATCGCAAACACCTATGAATATAATTTATTCTCAACCGCGCGAAGCGAGCTCGACGAAGTCAATCATGTGCGGTTCCATCCGACCTTAAATTAAAAATTATACGGATGAAATATGAGATAATAAATGGTTACAAGCAGGTAATAATTGTAATCAGAAACTGTGATGATGCTTTTGCGAATTCACCGATTTGTCCTATCTTTAATTGCCGCTATATGATGATACTATCAGTAACATATTGCATTTCAACTATTTATAAACTTTATTAACCTGATATTATATAACTTAATTAAAAACAGAAAAGATGAATAAACTTATAGCCATGGCTCTGTTTCTTGTAACGGTTTCATGCAGTACACAAAAAGAAATCAAGATTCCATGTTATGCATGGCTTGGCGGACCCGGCAAAGCTACGGACACTGAATTAAAAGCACAGTTCACTGACCTTAAGGAAAAAGGAATCGACGGATTAATGTATAACTCCGGCTGGAATGTAGATGCTTACAAGCGTGTCGGGAAAATTGCCAAAGATGCCGGCCTTGAGTTTCATACATGGATCCCCACTCTTACCCAGAATTATAACCCTGACATGAAACCTGAATGGTATGCAGTGAACGGTATCGGTGAATCGGCTTACGATAAACCTGCTTATGCTGATCATTATCATTTTGTGTGTCCGAACCGTGAAGAGGTATGTAAATATCTGGAAGATATGTATGGCCTTATTGCAGATATCCCGGAGGTAGATGGAATACATCTCGATTTTATCCGGTTCCCTGATGTCATTCTTGCAAAGGGTTTGTGGAAAAAGTACGGGTTGGTAATGGACAGGGAGTTCCCCCAGTATGATTACTGCTATTGCGATAAATGTGTTAATGATTTCATAGCCAGTACCGGTATTGAAATTAAATCTGTTGAAGACCCGTCACAGGTTGAAAAATGGAAACAATTCCGTTATGATCTGATTACAAATCTGGTGCATCGTCTTACTGTAGTTGTTCATTCTAAAAATAAACAGATCACTGCTGCCGTATTCCCCGGACCAAATTCTATTGCTAAAAAAATAGTCCGTCAGGAGTGGGATAAATGGGATATCGACGCTTTCTATCCGATGAACTACAATGATTTCTATCTTGAGGGTACAAAATGGATTGGCGATATGTGCCGTGAAGGTGTCACCACTATTAATAATAAAAAACCTCTTTACAGCGGCTTGTTTATCTGCCCCGATCCTGAAAAGAAGGTAAGTGAGCCGGATCCTGAAAATCATGGCCTTATACCGGGAGAATTGGCTGCAGCTATAAGGGAATCGATGGAAAATGGTGCTGCCGGCATCTGCCTGTTCACTCCTGACAGAATGACACCTGAAGACTGGGTGGTATTTAAGATGGCCATTCACACGAGATATACTAAGAAATAGAGGGAAGTATCGGATTGCGGAGTATTTAATTCTCAATCCGGAGGTATTTCTCCTGAAGTTCTGTTACTTCACCGATAATGGCTGAGGAACTTAATCCGGCGGAATGAAGATCTGCAAGTAATGACTCAACCTTTTCGGGGTCTACGCTCATCAGAAGGCCACCTGATGTCTGGGCATCAAATGCGATCATCTTTAGGTTATAATCCAACCCCAGAGCAAACTCAATATCTTTTTCACCATATTCAAGGTTCCGGAATGAAGCTCCGGGTATGCAGCCTTCATCAACAAGATTATATGTTTTACCAATGAGCGGTACCTCATTCATTTTCAAATTCAATGACACATTACTCGACCTTGCCATCTTAAGCGCATGACCTGCCAGACCGTATCCTGTAATATCCGTTGCTCCCCTGACATTATATTTTTTCATTACAGCAGCCCCTGTATTATTAAGGAGTTTCATGAGCCTTTTCGCTTCAATAATATCCTTTTCATCTGTCATTCCAAGTCTTTGACCCGCTATAATAATTCCTGTCCCGATTGGCTTTGTAAGAATAAGATAATCACCTGGTTTAGCCCCGGCATTTGTAATAATCTTTTCAGGATGAATATAGCCGACAACTGCCAGTCCGTATTTTGGAGGGAAATCATCAATGGTATGTCCGCCGATAATCCTCACTCCTGCCTCAGTTGCCTTGTCGAATCCGCCTTTTAATATTTCTGCATAAGCATCCATCGGGAGCTTAGCTGAAGGAAACATCATGATGTTGAGAGCAAGCACCGGATCTCCTCCCATTGCATAAACATCACTGATTGAATTAGCCGCAGCTATCTGTCCGAACTCATAAGGGTCGCTGCAAACTGGAGGGAAGAAGTCGGTGGTCAGTACCAGGGCAAGTTCATCATTAACCCTGTAAACACCTGCATCGTCATGAGTGTCAATATCAACAAGGATATTCGGATCAGCAGGCAAAGGGAGATATTTAAGAATCTCCTCAAGCTGTTTTGGTGATATTTTGGCCGAACAACCACTATATTCAACCATCTGAAGAAGGTCAATTTTCATAGTGTTATTTCTGTTTCAGGGTCTTACAATATTTCCGGCTGAAACCATTACCTCAGCTATAGCATACATGTTGCTCAGAGCACCTGCTCCGACAATTGAGTCAAGTGAGTAATGGTTTACACAAGTGGCGCAAAGCAGCAATTCAACTCCCATTTTCTCCATATCCTTCAGATGTTCAATAACGGGGGAACCGTTTGTAGCAAGTTTGACACCATTGTTGTAGAAAACCATCTTTTCAGGTAATTTATCAAGATCTTTTAATGCCTTAATGAAATTGGTCATAAGCAAATGTCCAAGGTCTTCATCACCCTCTCCCATCTTATCAGATGTCACTGCAATTATAAAATCTCCCTTTTGGAAATGTGAAATTGAGGAATTACAATACTCCTCTGCTTTAGCCGGACTAACATTACCGGTAGTTTTGGTTATCGTCAGAGTCCAAACACCTCCGGTCTCACTAACCTGGAAATCTCCATTATTATCTTTAAGGAAACGGCTTAAATTGTTAAATGATGTCTGATTATCAGTTAAAACTATGAAAGATTCTCCCAACGCAGTTTCTTTCAGGGCTTTCTTAGTTGCAATCAGGGGGGCAGGACATAACTGCCCTTTTGTATCTACTATTCTCATATCCTGGAAATAAAAATGAACTGCAAAAGTACTAAAGAAATGTTGAAAAGTTGAAGAAGTTGAAATGTTGAAGTAGGTTATGGGCTTATAGGAATTTCAGCGAGTCTCTTAAGGATCATCCGTCCGCGGGAGGTAATTCCGGCAGAACCGTTTTCCAGAAGGATACGGATTAAAGCAGAGAGCTCATTTGCAAGTTCAGGGTATATCAGAGAAAGACGGTATAAGATCTCCATTGCGTAGACTTTAACTGCTATTGCTGAAAATCCTGAATTCAAAGTATTAAAACAGAAATCCGCTAGTATCCCATGATGACGACTATTAATTATTTCAAGATCACTAAAAGAAATTATTCTGAGAAGAGAACGAAGGGCGCTTTCATTATCAAGTTTATCTAATGCCTCAACTATTTGTGAAAGATATGGATAGATAATCTCAGGGAACTTATCACAAACTTTGGTAAGTGTCCATGATGCCCGAAAAGCAAGCTTTCTATCGGAAGATTGCGAATATTCAAGTAGTTTCAGAAAGATAGCCGGATTTTCTATCGCAGATGTTGCCACCCATTCAGCTTCTTTCATGCTCATCATGTTATTAACCATCGACTGAAGTTCCATATCATTTATCGACGTTTGGGCAGATTCAGGAATAATTTGAACTTCAGAATTTTTTATTGTTTTAATTCTATCCAGATAGCTGTCCGAAACAAACGCGTCAGCCTCTGAAAAATCAACCGATACCAAATCTGTTGCCGGTATCCATTTGTAAGCCAGATGCTCTGAGAGAAACGGTAATTCATCGAGAGTATCACAGATAAACGGGATAAGCTTAATCTGCTTATGGCCATAGTCGTATTCAATGTCAGGCAGGTGCCCGCAAATGACTATTTCTATAGATAATTCCTCATTTATCTCACGAATAATGCATTCCTCATCTGTCTCTCCAGGGATAAGTTTACCTCCCGGAAATTCCCATTTGAAAGGATGATCAGTTGCCTCTCCCCGCTGGACAACTAACACCTCATTTTCTTCATTCCTTATAACAGCACAGGTAACACTAATCATAACAAAAGATCTTCATAGAGTGGTATCACAAGTAGAAAATCATATTTGCTTTCCTGGTAATTCATTTTACAAGCATAGTGATCAAGGCCATTTGTGACAACTATATAAGGCACTTTGAGGCCCATGTTATAACAAACAATCTGGTCGAAAATTTTATCGTCAATTTTAGTATCAGGTTCTTTACATTCCACAATCATAACCGGTTCACCGGATCTGTTATGGACCAGTATATCGAACCTTCTCTTTACTTTATTGAATTTGAATATTTTTTCAATTCCCAGAAGGCCTGCAGGATATTTTCCCTCATTGACAAGGTACTGAACAAAATTCTGCCTGACCCACTCCTCGGGAGTGAGTCTCACATATTTTCTCCTAATCGGGTCGAGGATCATTTCCTGACCCTCTTTCCCGGTGATTTTGAATGAATATTGAGGCAGATTTAACTGTTTCAACTTAGTTTTGTATTTTTGATGGCCGGAATAGTAACAATATATTTATAATATTCCATTTAAATACCTTTGTGACCCTTTGTGTAATCCTTTGAGTACCTTCGTGTTTAATATTTTTTTACCACAAAATAACTCTAAGTAAAACACAAAGTAACACGAAGGAGAACAGCGGATTGAGAATCTTAATTAATAGTTAGATCAAGTCTTCAATCCTTTACAAATATATTGAGATAATCATTAACTGAAATGAAGTTATGAAGACCAAAGAGGAAATTGTTAATAACTGGCTTCCACGATATACAGGCAAAGCTATTGATAGCTTCGGAAAATATTTCCTCCTGACCAATAATCTGTATTATGTTGAGCTTTTTGCAAAATGGAACAATGTTCAGGTTGAAGGGAAAGATAAAAACATGCCCAGTGCCACAGCTGATGGAATAACCATCATTAATTTCGGTATGGGCAGTCCCAATGCGGCAACCATCATGGATCTTCTGAGTGCAGTGAGTCCGAATGCCGTTTTATTCCTTGGTAAATGCGGAGGGCTGAAAAAGAAGAACACACTCGGCGATCTTATACTTCCAATCGCTGCAATAAGAAGTGATGGAACATCGAACGATTATCTTCCAAATGAGGTTCCTGCGCTTCCTGCATTTAAATTGCAGAGCGCTATTTCTGCGACAATAACAAAGCTTAATAAGGAATACTGGACAGGTACGGTATATACAACAAACAGAAGGGTTTGGGAATATGATGACAGGTTTAAAAAATACCTGGTTAAGACCCGTGCGATGGCAATTGACATGGAGACTGCAACCATTTTTACTGTTGGTTTTGCCAATGAGATACCTACAGGGGCTCTGCTCCTTGTCTCCGACCAGCCGATGATTTCAACCGGCATTAAAACGGAAGCCAGCGATATCAAAGTCACTAATGAATATGTTGAAATGCACCTTAAAATAGGAATTGACTCACTCAGGGAAATAATAGATAACGGGTTATCAGTTAAACATCTAAAATTTTGATAATGGCAGTCACCTATGAGGAGATAATTTCCGATCTTAAGAACCGTATATTTAAACCTGTCTACTTTCTTGCAGGCGAAGAGCCTTATTATATTGACCTCATTATTAATTATATAGAAAACAAGGTCCTCTCTGAAGCTGAGAAGATATTTAACCAGTTCATCATTTATGGGGACGATACCAATATTGCTGCAATAATCGACACTGCACGACGGTTTCCGATGATGGCAAGTCATCAGGTGGTTATTATCAAAGAAGCTCAATCATTGAAAAAACTCGAGGATCTTGCGTTATACCTTGAGAAACCTCTTTTATCCACTATTCTGGTATTCAGTCATAAGTATAAAACGATTGATAAAAGAACAAAACTTTACAAGGCGCTCGAGAGCCACGCTGTTTATTTTGAATCAACAAGATTACGCGATTACCAGATTCCTTCATGGATTGAGAGATACCTCATGACAAAAGGGATAAAAACAGATCCCAGCGCAAGTGCAATGCTGACTGAATACCTTGGAACAGATCTGCATAAGATTGTAAATGAGCTCGATAAACTTATTATCACTCTTCCTGCCGGTAAACCTGTGATTACGACTTCTTTGATTGAAAAGAATATCGGGATAAGTAAGGATTATAACAATTTTGAGCTTCAGAAGGCTATTGGGGAAAAGAATATACTCAAAGCTAATATGATAGTTCATTATTTTGCCAATAATCCCAAAGACAACCCGATTACTCTTTCAATTGCTTCACTCTTCGGATTCTTCAGCAAGGTTCTCACATACCATTACCTTACCGACAAGTCAAAAAACAATGTTGCTGCAGCTTTGAAGGTGAATCCATTCTTCGTGAAGGAGTATGAGAACGCAGAATTTAAATACAATGTTTCAAAGAGTGTTCAGATCATCAGTTTGCTTCGCACATTCGACATGAGATCAAAAGGTTATGGAGATCCTGGCACAGAACCGGGAGATTTGCTCAAGGAGCTGGTATATAGAATATTACATATTTAACCGCATCTCATTTCTCCTTCTAATACTACATGAACTCACCCCCTTGTGTTCCCCCTCTGAATAGCATGAACTCACCCCCTTGTGTTCCCCCTCTGAATAGCATGAACTCACCCCCTTGTGTTCCCCCTCTGAATAGCATGAACTCACCCCCTTGTGTTCCCCCTCTCTACTTCGTAAAGAGGGGGAATCAAAGTATTACCCCCCCTCTTTGCGGAGCAGAGAGGGGGGCAGGGGGGTGAGTTCATGTATTTCAATTCATTTCAGGCGAATCGGGGAAGTCGGCCCACATCCTGTATTTGTTTTTAAAGCTCCTCAAAACTCTTTTCCATGTATCATCACCTCTGTTATTCATAATTATATCGGACTTTACCTTGGCAATGACCCATGAGTTTTCTTTAAGTTCTCGCTCAAGCTGACCGCCAGACCAGCCTGAATAACCGAGAAAAAACCTGATCTGAGACTGCTTAATTTTTCCGGTTTTAATCAGCTTCCTGATGCTATCAATGTCGCCACCCCAGAAAATATTTCCCTCTACAAGTACACTTTTCGGAATCAGATCGCCAAGATTATGCAGATAATGAAGAGTATCAGGAGCTACAGGTCCGCCCATATTGAGGTTTTCATCCCAACTTTCAAAACCTGCAATAGCAGCACTGATTTTTAGATCAAGTTTTTTATTCAGGATAAAACCGACCGCTCCCTGGGGAGTATGATCTGTGAGATATACAATGCTCCGGTTAAAAAATGTATCGGGCAGAAAAGGTTCTGATATAAGGATCTTCCCTTTCTCCGGAATCTTATCTTCCGGCAATATTGCAAACAAATCAAGTTCCGGTTGCATACAAAGAATTAAAATTGGGAAAAAAATATATTACAAAAATAAGTAAGTAAAAACTTATCATCAATTAAATATTATTATATTTTTCCGGAATGGCCTCTTTCATCATCCCGTAAATTATATCGAATATATCTTCCGCACTGGGTTTGGAGAAATAGTCGCCATCGGTTGTGTAAGCAGGACGATGCTCTTTAGCTGTAAGCGTTTTTGGAGAGCTGTCAAGAAACAACCATCCTCCCTGTTTTTCAAGAACTTCCTGCATCATATAAGCTGTTGTCCCGCCAGGTACATCTTCATCGAGGAAGAGAATCCTGTTTGTCTTCTTGATAGATTCCAGTATCATTTTATTCCTGTCGAAAGGAACAAGAGTCTGAACATCAATTAGTTCTACTGATATACCATGAGAAGCCAGATGTTTTACAGCCTCAATAGCAATTTTAACGGTAGAACCATAGGTTACTACTGTCAGATCTGTTCCCTGATTTAGTATTTCAGGAATACCAAGTTGTAAACGGAACTCCCCAATGTTATCCGGCATCTTTTCTTTCAGCCTGTAACCGTTAAGAGGCTCAATAACTATAGCAGGATCGTTACCCTCGAGCAGGATATTATAAAAACCTGCTGCTCTTGTCATATCTCTTGGGGCACAAACATATACTCCTCTAACAGAATTGATCAGCATGCTCATTGGTGATCCGGAATGCCATACTCCTTCCAGTCTGTGTCCGCGGGTACTTATAATCAACGGAGCAACCATTCTTCCGGCAGTCCTGTAATGAGTTGTTGCAAGATCATCGCTTAAGAGTTGCAAAGCATACATCAGGTAGTCGAGGTATTGAATTTCGGCAATGGGCCTCATTCCTCTCAGTGACAAGCCGATACCCTGACCAAGAATAGTTGCTTCCCTTATACCTGTATCAGTGATACGGAGTTCTCCAAATTTTTTCTGTAATCCTTCAAGCGATTGGTTAACACCTCCAATGCCTCCGGTATCCTCTCCGAAGGTTACTAAAAGAGGGTATTTAGCAAAAAGTTTATCATAGTTATCTCTTAATATCTGCCGGCCTGGAACCTCAGGGGAATCAGCTGAATAAACCGGAGGAACAGCGTTAACATTAAGAACTGATGTTGGCGTATCGTTATAAAGAAATGTATCATAACTTATTCTTGCATCTTCATAGTTACGTTTGAGCCACCCTTGAAGTTCCTCTTTCAGGTTATCTGCTTTAAGGCATGATCCACAAACATTTCTCAATATTTTGCGTGCAGTCACAAAGTTGTCCTTTCTAATGGGGTAAAGGACTTTTTTCAGATCTTCTGTGAAGTTTTCAACAGTATCTTCTTTCACCTCTTCTGTGCACCTGCATGTACGATCACTTATAATCTTAACAAGAGCATCACGTTCAACCTTAATCGGATTCTGGAATATCTCCCACCCTTTCTTTCTTGCCCCTGTTGCTTCCTCTTCGGCTTCAACTGCAAGCTTATCGAGCTCCTCAGATGTTGCAATACCTGATTCAAGAATCCACTCCTTCATTTTCTTTATCGGATCAAAATCTTCTTCCCATTTTAACCGTTCTTCACTTTTATATCTCTCATGCGAACCTGAAGTAGAGTGTCCCTGAGGTTGTGTAACTTCCTCAATATGAAACAAGACGGGAGTATGTTCCTCTCTGCATATTGCTATACCTTTTTCATAAAGTTCTATCAGTCCCTGATAATCCCAGCCTTTCCCCTTAAATATTCTTATGCCGGGTTTATCTTTTTCACTTTCAAACCCTTTAAGGATTTCTGAAATACTTCCCTTAGTTGTCTGGTATTTTTTTGGCACAGATATACCATAACCATCATCATAAACTGAAATTGCCAAAGGTACCTGCAGAACACCTGCCGCATTCATTGTCTCCCAGAAATGACCCTCAGAGGTACTTGCATCACCAATTGATCCAAAAGCTACCTCATTCCCCTTCAATGAAAGAGAAGTAAACTGGTGCAGATCTTTGTTCTGCCTGAATAATTTTGATGCATATGCCAACCCAAGCAAACGTGGCATCTGGCCAGCAGTAGGAGAAATATCGGAAGAAGAATTCTTCTGTTTTGTCAGATCACGCCATGATCCATCAGGATTGATATTCGGAACAGAAAAATGATTATTGAAGACCCTTCCACCACTTCCCGTTTTTAATTCCCTGTCGGTGTTTCCATAGAGCTGATGGAAAAATTCAAGCGAGTCATAAAGTCCCATCGCCATCATCCATGTCTGGTCTCTGTAATAACCTGATCTCCAGTCACCTTCCCTAAACTGTTTTGCCAGGGCCATCTGTATTATCTCTTTCCCAGCACCAAAAATCCCAAACTTGGCTTTTCCTGTAAGCACTTCACGACGACCTATTATGCTTAAGTTCCTGCTCAGATTTGCAAGTCTGAAATCTGTAAGGATATCCTTTTTATTCATATTGGAGTAAGATGGATTAGTATTTTGCCTCATTTCAGTTCAAATAATTGGAAATTAATTTTGACTCTCTTATGTAATTTGTTTTTGATCAGCATAAACATGCCCCTTCCCAATAAACATGAACTCACCCCCTTCTTTTCCCCCTCGGCCACCCCTGCAGTCTGGATCGTCGCTAAACTAGCCTCCCGGGCTAGTTCTATACGCTCCGCCCTGTAAAGAGGGGGAAGGCTCTATCATACAGCATCTTACACCCCCTCTTTGCGTAGCAGAGAGGGGGAGGGGGGTGAGTTCGTGGAAAAAGTTATTCTTTTGGGGGCCATATCATCCTATACTGAGGGACTAATAAATTAAACAAATTATATTAACTGTTGTTTAATAACGATAGAAGAAATGATAACTACCTTCGTAGTTTATAATTCCACTTTAGCTGCATAATTATTATTGTAAAGTTACGAAATATTAGAAGGGACTCACAAATATGTTTTTAAAACTACTGATTTTAAGTGCAATATTCTTATCAATAGCCGCTGCAGGTTTTGGGATCAGAATGCTCCTTAAATCACACGGGCTGTTTCCCGAGACGCATATCAGCAGAAATCCGGAGATGAGAAAAAGAGGCATCAGCTGTGCCCAGCAGACTGATACCGGATGTCATTCAATTGATGGATATCCGGGGTGTGTCTCATGCAGCGGAAAAAGGCTGATGGAAAACTAAAAAGATAAAGGACAAAAGGCAAATGGCGTTAACCATTCAACTTTTAAACCTGAAATCTTGAACATTAAGCGCATAACCGAAACAAAAAGAACCAACTTCAGAACGCCGTACCCCACAAACCTCACGCCTCACGATACAATTATTCATTTCCTGTTTCAGAAATATAATCTGTAAGGTTATCTGAAATCCACGTTTTAAAATTACCCCTATCATCTGAATAGACCAGGTACGCCTCAAATTCGGGATGAAGGCCCAGGAATTCGATAGTTTTTTCTTTACCCATTACCATACAGGCTGTTGCAATACCATCGGCCAGGACGCAATCGTCAGCAACTATTGTGGCACTCAGAAGAGTATTTTTTGCAGGATAACCTGTTTTCGGATCAATTTCGTGGGAATATTTAATTCCATCCTCAATATAAAATTTCCTGTAGTTACCTGAGGTAGAAAGTGCTTTGTCAGTTATCTTAATGATCCCCTGCAGGGTTTGTCCTGGTGACATATTAGAATCTTCCGGTTTATCAATACCAATTCGCCAGAGGGCTCCTGCCTTTTTTCCCTTAGCTCTGACTTCTCCTCCTATCTCAACCAGGTAATTTATGATACCGAGATGGTCAAAATACCGGCAAACCACATCCACAGAATATCCTTGGGCTATTGCATTAACATCCAGGCATATACCTGGATCAGATTTTATCAGTCGGCCATTAATAAGTGATACCTTTCCCATCCCTACAAGGTTCATCAGACTGTCGCGCTTCTCTTCCGTAAAGTTCTTATGTTCATCCGGACCAAATCCCCAGGCTCTTACAAGTGGACCTACAGTAATATCAAATGCGCCATCTGTCATCTCTGATATTAAGACAGATTTCTCGAATACATTAATAAAGAAAGAATCAGGTACCACATTCTCATTATGGTTTATCTTCGAAATAATCGATGAATCCTGGTAGAGAGATAGTGACATATCAAAATCATGAAGGATCTTTTCAACTTTTGACTTAAGTTCTTCAGGACTTATATTTTCCCTGTTATCGTAAACTATACTGTATGTTGTTCCCTGAGTGAAGCCTGTGAAATTCGCAAATACTGGTTTCTTGTCCTTACAGGCAGGTGCAACTAAAGCGAGGAGCAGTAATACTGATAATAATTTATTAATCATATCCCAAAATCATCAAATGCAATGTTCTCTTTAGGCACTCCCAAGGTGTCGAGTGTCTTTATTACTGCGCTGTTCATCTGAGGCGGGCCGCAGAAATAGTATTCAATATCCTCCGGTTCTTCATGCGCACAAAGATAGTTATCAAGGAGAACACGATGAATGAAGCCGGTATAACCTGTCCATTTATCTTCAGTCAATGGTTCGGATAATGCAAGGTTAAAGGTGAAATTCGGAAATTTCTTCTCGATAGCTCTGAATTCATCCTCATAAAATACTTCTCTTAATGATCTTGCACCATACCAGTAAGATACTTTTCGACTTGTTTGAAGAGTATAGAAAAGATGGAAGATATGAGACCTGAGAGGAGCCATTCCTGCCCCTCCTCCTATATAGATCATTTCACTCCGGGTGTCTTTAATATGAAACTCGCCGTATGGACCGGAAATTACCACTTTATCGCCGGGTTTACATGAGAAGGTATAAGTAGAGCACAAACCCGGTGGAACATTCATGAATTGTTTCTTGACATTATCCCAGGGAGGTGTTGCAATCCTTATATTAAGCTTGATGAGGTTTTTCTCGGCCGGATAATTGGCCATTGAGTAGGCCTTGTATGTCTCTTCATTGTTTTTAACTTTGAGATCCCACATCTTGTACTCCTCCCAGTCGCCTCTGAACTGATCTTCAATTAAAAAGTCTTTGAAACTTGATTCATACTTCGGAACATCAATCTGGATATATGCTCCCGGGTCGAAATCAAGTGATTCTCCTTCAGGGAGTTTAACAACGAACTCCTTAATAAATGTTGCAACATTCCTGTTGGAGACAACCTCACATTTCCATTTCTTTATTCCCATAACTGCCTCAGGGACTTTAATAGTAAGGCTTTCCCTTATCTTAACCTGGCAGCCAAGACGCCAATAATTATGCTGTTCTTTCCGGGTGAAGAATCCGGTTTCAGTTGGGAGTATGGATCCGCCACCTTCAAGAATCTGACATTTACACATTCCACAAGTACCCCCACCGCCACAGGCTGATGGCAGGAATATCCCATTTCCGGAAAGTGCCGACAGTAGATTTGATCCGGGCGATACCTCAATATCCCTGTCGTTAATAAGCAATTTAACATGGCCCTTGGGGGCAAGCTTGTCCCTTGCAAAAAGGAGAATACCGACAAGCGCAAGTATAACCAGCAAAAAAACTATGATACTATATAATATTGTGCCTCCGGTTGAAAGAGCTAAAACCATATTTTTTTTATTTCTGTTAGAGTTTAATTCCCATAAATCCCATAAATGCAATTGCCATCAGTCCGGTCAGAATAAATGTTATTCCCAGTCCTTTCAACGGATCAGGCACGTTACTGTACCGCAGTTTCTCCCGGATGGCAGCTATGCTTACAATTGCCAGCATCCATCCAATGCCTGATCCCACACCGAAAACAGTAGCTTCAGCTACAGTCTGGTACTCGCGTTCCTGCATGAATAAAGCTGCACCAAGAATTGCACAGTTAACGGCAATCAGAGGAAGAAATATACCGAGGGAATTATATAACGAAGGGCTGAATTTTTCAATAATCATTTCAACCAATTGGACCATGGCTGCGATAACGGCAATAAATACCATAAATGTCAGGAAACTCAGATCTACATCTGCAAATCCTGAGCCAAGCCAGGCGAGGGCCCCCTTTTTAAGAACATAATGTTCAATCAGGAAGTTAACAGGCTGTGTAATAAGAAGAACGAAGACAACAGCTACCCCAAGTCCGATGGAGGTCTTAACAGTCTTTGATACAGCCAGGAATGAACACATGCCCAGGAAAAACGCAAAGATCATGTTGTCAATAAAAATTGACTTAATGAAAATATTTAATAAGTTCTCCATAATTTATATCCCTATTTTTTCTCAATAAGAGTTCTGTTCCTGCTTCTCTGATACCATATAATTAATCCAACAACAATTAGTGCCATTGGAGGAAGTATCATCATTCCATTATTTTCATATCCTATAGTATAAACACCAAGTTTTTCCATTACCGGATAGCCGTATATGGTACCTGATCCAAGTAACTCTCTGAAAAAAGCAACGATGACAAGTATAATACCATAACCCGCTCCATTGCCCAGCCCATCAATGAAAGACGGCCATGGTTTATTTGCCATTGCAAATGCCTCAAGACGGCCCATGAGGATACAGTTTGTGATTATCAGGCCCACAAATACCGAAAGCTGTTTGCTTACATCAAATGCATAAGCCTTAAGAAACTGATCCACAAGAATAACCATGGTAGCAATTACAACCAGCTGTACAATAATCCTGATCCTGTCAGGAATATATTTCCTCATGGCTGCAATAACTACGTTTGAAACTGCAACCACAATAGTTACTGACAAAGCCATAACTATTGCAGGCTTGAGCTTGACTGTAACTGCCAATGCAGAGCAAATACCCAGAACCTGAACTGTGATAGGGTTATCTCTACCAAGTGGAGCGGTAAAGAGTTTCAAATTCTTAGCCGAGAACAGTGGCTCCTTTTCCTGGTTGCTCATATACTAATTTCTGTTTTTTAGAAGATAATCGTTATACTTAACTATACAATCCTTAAGCATCTTTTCAAGACCCTTACTTGTTATAGTGCCTCCTGAAATAGCATCCACGTTATGATGATCATCTGATTTAACGCCTCCTTTAATAACTCCGATAGAAACAAATTTATCTGCTTCATAAAGCTTTTTACCAATGAACATACTCTCAAATGGAGTTGTGTTTATTTCAGCTCCCAATCCGGGTGTTTCTCCTTTATGGTCGAATGTGACCCCGTAAATAGTATTTAGGTCTGACTTAAGTGATATATAACCATATACAGGACCCCACAATCCTTTACCTTCAACAGGAAGAATTATTATCTTTTCACCGTCATCGGGAGTAGCATTGAATACCGGAAGATATTGTTGCTCAAGAGGTTTCTTCTGTTCAATATTTAAAACTACAGTAAAAGCATCGGTTCCGCCAACAACTTCACCTTTTGAATTCAGAACGAAACTGTCCTTAATATACTTAACATATAAACTTTCGGTAGTCTCATGAGTAGATGCAACCCCTATTGATTCTAGCATGCTTTTCTTTTTCTCAATTTCAAGGTTCTTCTGCTGACGAGGCTGAAGCAATGTTGCTGCCAGTGAAAGCAAGGTTGCAACAGCAATAACCATCACCGCTGAAAAAATAAATATATACCTGTTACTGAACTCTTTCATTTTGTCATATTATTTGTTGCGACTTTAACCCTCTTAAGCCTCTTATTAATAGTCGATTGAATAATAAAATAGTCTATGAGAGGAGCAAAAACATTCATCAGCAATATAGCCAGCATTACACCTTCCGGATATGCCGGATTTATTACCCGGATCAGGATTGACATTATGCCTATCATGAAACCGTAAACCCATTTACCCTTTTCTGTCTGAGAACCCGATACAGGGTCGGTGGCCATGAATACTGCACCAAAGGCAACCCCCCCCATAACAAAATGATAATAAGCAGGCAGTTCCATATAAGGACTGGCACCAAACAGATTTAATAAAAGTCCCATTCCGAGTCCCCCTGCAAAAACACTGACAATGATCTTCCAGCTTCCGATACCTGTTGCGATTAAAATAGCAGCTCCTATCAGAATTGCAAGTGTTGATGTCTCACCAATTGATCCGGGAATTGTACCGATAAACATATCCATGAATGACGGGATTTTTGTGGTTTCACCGGCGGCACACAATGCCAGTGGAGTTGCACCTGAAAATCCATCTACAATATTCTGTCCTTTTGACAATCCTTCAATCCATACCTTATCTCCTGTCATCCAGCCGGGATAACTGAAAAAGAGAAATGCTCTTGCCATAAGAGCCGGATTGAAAACATTCATCCCTGTCCCGCCAAAGACCTCTTTGCCAATTATTACTGCAAATGCGGTTGCAAGTGCCAGCATCCATAAGGGAATATCGACAGGCATAACAAGAGGAATAAGTAACCCTGAAACCAGAAAACCTTCATTAATTTCATGACCGCGTATCTGGGCAGCAATAAACTCAATGCCTAATCCGACTGTATAACTGACTATGATGAGGGGCAGTATCTTCAGAAAACCAAACCAGAACATCTGGAATGTTCCCGGCTCAGTGCCAATTGATCTGAAATGCTGTAAGCCAACGTTATATGCCCCAAACAGAAGAGCAGGTATTAGTGCAATGATAACGACTGTCATTGTCCTTTTCAGGTCAATGCTATCGCGTACATGTGATCCTTTAAAAGTCACTTTATTTGGAACAAAAAGGAAAGATTCAAATCCTTCAAACACCGACCGTAACTTTCCAAACCTTCCACCTTCCGTGAAATGGGGTTTGATTTTATCTATCTTCTTTCTTAAGGAATCCATTATGTATTGATATCTCAGGTTACTAATTCATCTCCTTTATCATCAGATCAAGACCCCTTCTGACAATAGACTGAATCTCGATTTTAGAAGGGCAAATATATTCGCACAGGGCAAAATCTTCTTCTGCAATCTCATATATTCCAAGGTTCTCCATCAGGTCAATGTCCTCTGCCAGAACAGCTTTCAGCAATTGCATAGGATAGATATCCATAGGTACTACTTTTTCATATAGTCCCGTCATTACAAACGCCCGTTCTCCGCCATGGAAGTTGGTATCCATGCTATAACTTTTACGAGGAATAAGGCTCGATGCAAAAGTTTTTGAAAAACTGAATTTATTAATTCCGGGCATCATCCAACCGAAGAATTCATAATAATCACCCTCAGGAATGACAGTCACCTGTGAATCGTAATACCCCAGATAACCTGCTGGTTCAATTCCGGTCCCGGTAAGAACATTCCCACTTATATATCTCAGGTTGCCAGTTTTAACATTCTCATTTACTATCGGAAATATTGAAGCTCCTGAACGTATTTTATAATACTGCGGATGCAAAACCTCCGATCCTGTAAGGGCAATAATCCTCTCATGTTTATATATTCCTTCTTCAAAGAGCCTTCCGATCGCAATAACATCCTGGAGATTTACAAACCAGACAATCTCCCCTTTATTAATAGGATTGAGATGATGAATATGAACGCCGACATTGCCTGCCGGATGTGGTCCTGAAAAATGTGATATTTCAACATCGGTTGCTTTTTCTAACAATTCAGAAGCTTCGTCTGAGCCATTTAGAATTAAATTAATTTTCCCGTCTGTAAGTTTTTTCAAAGCTGCAATTCCGGTTTTGAAATAAGCAGATGAAGAGTTATCCATAATAAAATTGTAGTCAGGCGCCAGAGGCGCAGTGTCAAATCCGGAAATAAAAATTGCCTTTGCGACATCATTCGGATGTGCAACAATATGATACGGCCGTTGTCTAATAGCAGGCCACATTCCGGAGACAAGTAAAGTCTCTTTAATCTTTTCCCTGCTTAACCCGGCCGGATCTGCTTTTCTAAAATCTAAGAATTCATCACCTTCTTTTTCAACAACAATCTCGAGTAGCTTACGACGATCGCCCCTGACTATTGATATCACTTTCCCGTTTACAGGTGATGTGAACAAAATTTCCGGACGTATCTTATCATGAAAAAGCGGAGCACCTGCTAGTACTGAATCTCCGGGTTTTACATTCAGTTTCGGAGTCAGCCCGGGAAAATCAACCGGTTTAACGCCGTAAAGAGTTGACTGAACCTCAGCAGTAAGGATTTTTTCAGCTACTCCTTTTATCCTGATATCAAATCCCTTTTTTAGTTTAACTGATGATGACATTTTAAAACAATATAGTTAAAGAATTATATTACCTGCCTGAATTGTTATTTTATTAACAAGGGAACAAAAATATAAATACCTGAGCACATTTACATAAAAGTGCCAAATATGATACAACATTTATCTACTTTTAATGTTTGAATAATACGTAAATAGATTTTTATGAGGATTATTTTTCTTACTATCTTCTTAAGCAACATCCTTTTTTTATTACATGGGCAACAAAGTTACCCCGATTCGCTTATTTATTCAAATCATATATTTAATGAAAAGATAAAAACTGTTCAACTCTACAAAGAGGGCTGGAATCTTTCATATCCGGTAATAAAACTGAATAGTAACGATAAGTTAATTCTTCACTTCGATCTTCTTGATGATCAGGCTGAGACATACTATTACACTTTCATCCACTGTGATAAAGATTGGAAAAAATCTGATATTTTCCAAAACGATTATCTCGATGGATACACTGAAAACCCTATCGAAGATTATGAGACCTCTTTTAATACAACCGTAGGTTACTTTCACTATAAATTCAGTTTCCCTAATGACAGGGTAAGCTTAAAACTATCCGGAAATTATATCCTTGTCATTTATCCGGTTGACAAACCCGGAGAACCAGCAATAACACAACGGTTAATTGTTACTGAAGATGCTGTAAAAATTAATGTAAACGCACACAGGCCACAGATGACAAAAAATAACAATACCCATCAGCAGGTCGATTTTACAGTTAATTACTCCGGCCTCAATATCAATGATCCTTACAGAAATGTTTACGCTTTTATCCTTCAGAATGGCAGATGGGACAATGCCAAAAGGAACCTGAAACCCGATTTTTACGGTAATAACGAACTTAAATACAACTCTTTATCTGATAAGAATATTTTCCAGGGGGGAAATGAATACAGGTATTTCGATATAAAAAGCATAAGATATCAGACTGAATATGTGAAAAGAATAGATTTTGTTATCCCAAATTACAATGTCTACCTCTATCCTTCTGAAAACAGGGAATTTAAACCATATTTCTACTGGCAGGACTTCAACGGGAAATATTATATAGCCGTAGAGGATGGTAAGAAATATGATACCGATGCAGATTATGTTTATGTTTATCTTACTCTTCCTTCAAAGCAGATGATTTCAGAAGGGAAGATATATGTATCAGGTGGTTTGAATAACTGGACTTTTAATAAAAATAATCTGATGACTTACAATTCTGAAAGAGCGGAATATGAATGTACTACGCTCCTGAAACAGGGTTGGTATAATTATGAATTTGTTTTTCTGAAAGATGGTTCAACCGATGGTACTGCAACCATATTCGAGGGGAGTCATTATGAAACCGAAAATGACTATAATGTATTAATCTACTACCGGAATCCCCGGGACCGGTATGACAGGGTGGTCGGATCCATTACCTTTAATACACTGAACCGACTTTCCAATTAGGGGGAAAATACTAAAAGAGGTTATATCACGAACGTAATAAGGGATAAACATGGATCGGAGTGAGTTCATAAAGACCATCCTACTTGCACCTGCGGTTGCCGGAGGCTTCGCAGTGGACTCCTTACAGGAGGCACAGGAAGGAGGTGTCCGCCGGTTATCACACGACCGGAACTTTACAACATGGCGACCAGAGATGGATCCTGTCTATCGTGTCAGGATCGGTGAGGTCGTCCTCATTGACATGTCACATGGAATGCCTGGTCTCGTCACCAGGGATGGCTTGTTCCGGGAGCCGGGTCCCGATGCCATCATAAATCCGCAAACCGGGCCAATCTTTGTGGAGGGTATTGCACCGGGCGACGCCCTGGCGATAGATATCCTGGACATTAAGGTCGGTGACTGGGGCTATTGCAACGGAAGGATCTTTGAACTGCGCGACGGGTATGCCATATTTTCGCCGACACTGCGGATTCCGCTCGAACCTATGATAGGAGGGATCGGGGTTGCTCCCGCTGAGGGCTCAGCCGATACGCGATCTCCTGGGGATACAGGCGGGAACATGGACTGCAGCGAGGTCCGTGCCGGCAGTACAATTGTCTTCAGAGCGCGTGTAAAAGGTGCCCTGGTCGGCATGGGGGATGCCCACGCACTTCAGGGGGATGGGGAGATTTCTGGCCAGGGAATCGAGACAGACGCCGAGGCCCTGGTGCGTTTTCGCAAGTTACCTGAACTACTATCGGAACGGCCGGTGATCATCCGGGCTGAATCCCTCTCCACACTCGGAGCTCACAAGAACCTGGAAGATGCGGCCTGGCAGGCCACCGATGACATGGTCACCCTGCTGCAACACAGGACCGGACGTTCGGAGAAAGAGGCCCGGCTTCTGGTCGGACTCACGGGGAAGCTAAAAATAAACCAGATCGTCGACCCGACAAAGGGTGCCCGCATGGAGGTCCCCTCATGGGTTTTCGGTATCTAAAACTGAATTCAAAATGATTATCCTGACCTGGCTTTTTTATTTACTAACAACTTTTTCGCCTTCTCAGACATCTGACAAGGACGATTCGTTACTGGCATTCTGCGACTTTTCGCGGCTGACGCCCGGCAGGTTCGGGGAGTTTGCTGCAAAAGGATTTCCAGAATACCACTACGTCCCTCGGAAATTTACTGATGGCTGGGAAATCGTGAATAACCGCGGGCCCGAGGAGTGGAAAGTGCTCGAATCGGACGGAAAGCAATCTCTCCATTATCTGGGCTACAACGAGACAGAGTGGACACATGATTACATATACCCCATACTGTGCTATGGCGACACACGCTGGAGCGACTACACACTCGAGGTCCTGATTTCTCCATACGACAGAAAGGATCTCAACGGAGCAGTGTTTCGCTACCAGAACGGCCGGCACTACTACCTGTTCGGCCTTGGCAAGGGAGACAGTGTCACGCTCCGCTACCGCGACGGTGAGAAGGGATTCCGTGAGGACGGATGGCATGAACTCGCCAGCGGGCATTACAAGACTGACCCGGCAAAGTCCTACAGGCTTCGTGTGGAAGCATCGGGAACCAGAATACGGTGCTTAATCGACGATCAGGAGATCTTCAATGTTTCTGACAAACGTTACTCAGAAGGAAAGGTCGGATTGTTTGCCACGTCGCCGGTTGCATTTCATGAGGTCCGGGTTTCGGCAACTGCAAAGGCCAGGGAGGAATTCCTGGCACTTAAAGCAGTTCAGGAAAAAGAGATCGATGAACTCCGCCGCAACAATCCAAAACCACTGCTCTGGAAGCGTATCAGCACTAAAGGATTCGGGGTGGCTCGTGCAATTCGGCTGGGAGATCTGGACGCTGACGGTCGGCTCGACTTCCTCCTTGTGCAGAACATGCCCTTTTTCAACAGTAACTATAACCAGATCACATGCCTCACAGCCCTTGATCACAACGGTCGTATGCTCTGGCAGTCGGGCAAACCAAACCCTGATCATGCCTGGGTATCATATGATGTAGCAGCACAGATACACGATCTGGATGGCGATGGACTGACTGAGGTCGTGATGGCTCAAGGTCCATGGATCAGGGTGCTTGAGGGTAAGACCGGAAAAGAAAAAGCACGTTACCCTGTCCCGTCATCGGAAATACTCCCTGAAGAGAAGTCGTGGCTCGGGTACAAGCACTATTATCGCAGGGACCTCCTTCCCTACCTGAATGTAGATTGCATCTCTTTTGCCGACCTCAGGGGAACCGGCAAACCACAAGATGTGGTCATCAAGGACCGTCACACACGGCTATGGGCCTATACCAACCACTTCGAACTGCTATGGACAGCAACGGCTAACCTGGGACACTTCCCCCAGTTCCATGACAGTGACAAAGACGGAAAAGAGGAGGTCTTTATAGGGTACTCAAAATTCGATCCCAAAGGGAAGCTGATATGGTCGCTCGACGGGCAGATGGAGGAACACGCTGATGGTATTTGCGCCGGAGACTTCACTCTGGCAGGCGGACCAGAAAGGGTGTTCATCGGGGGAAGCGATGACGGAGTTCTGCTGCTGGACGGTAACGGCAAGATACTGAAGCATCACCTTGTCGGTCATGCACAGACTCCAAGCGCCGGTCAGTTCCGACCTGACATCCCCGGACTGGAGTTTTGCAATATAAATTTCTGGGGAGAACCGGGGCTTATCACTCTGTACAATTGCTCAGGCGATGAAATTACAAATTTTGAGCTGATCCACTCGGGTTCGCCTGTCCAACCAGTGAACTGGAGGGGAGACGGAACAGAATTCATCTTTCTTTCACCGAACCCGGTGGAGGGAGGCCTGGTGGACGGATGGGGACGAAGGGTAGTGATGTTCCCCACCGACGGTCACCCGGATCTGTCATGGATGGCACATGACATGACCGGTGATACCAGGGATGAGCTGATAGTGTGGGATACTGAGTGGATCTATATCTACACCCAGGACCGGCCTTTCACCGGTACTCCTGTTTATGCCCCCAAAAGGCCGCCTCTGTACAATGAATCTAACTATGCCCCTGTGGTCTCCTGGCCTGCATGGAGGTAAGGACACGACATCGAACATTCACCACCGGTTGAAACGGTTCTTAAAATAGATATTTTAAGAACCGGGCTTATTGACCACATCTGGCCGGATTGATTATATAGGTTCAGTTAATGCTTTTCATGTGAGTCAATCCCATACTGCATATAAACAGTATGTTTTAGAGTTTTTAATATCTCGGTCATATACTCGTTTACAGCTCTCACAGAACCGGGAAGAGTATAGATAAGCGACTTACCTATAATTCCAGCCACACCCCTGCTTAATAAAGCATTAGGCTTTTCAGTTCCATATTTTATCCGGATGAATTCCATTATTCCTGGAATTTCTTTTGTCAGTAGAGGAGTTACCGTTTCAACCGTAATATCTCTTGGTCCGATCCCGGTACCACCTGTAGTTATAACAATATTATGGATGTTGCCGGCACTCATTAACAACTCCCTAAGAATAGTAGTATCATCAGGAATCAGGGTTAGTGTTATACTAAGATCCCAGCCAATTGAGGAAAAATATTCTGAGATCATCGCTTTTATCTTTGGCCCACTTAAATCCTCATACTCACCTCTGTAAGCTCTGTCACTGAGTGTTATGACAAGTACTTCAAATTTCAGGGGGAGTTTCATATCTTGATTTTTTCAGTGAGACATATATTATCAATGATCATCTTCTTATCAACTGCTTTACACATATCATAAACAGTCAGAAGGGCAACGCTGACAGCGGTTAATGCTTCCATTTCCACACCCGTTTTCCCGGTACATCGCACCTCACTTTCAACCCTCACTCCTGTATTGTCAAGGCTAAGATCAACTTTTACATTATCAAGAACAATATTATGACATAAAGGTATAAGAGCCGATGTTTGCTTGGCTGCACTGATCCCTGCTAACTGGGCTACAGTCAGCACATCACCCTTTTTCATAAGATTATCCTTAATCAGCTTAACGGTATCATACGAGAGTATTATGTGGCCGCTTGCTTTGGCGATTCTGAGCTGTGTCTCTTTTTTACCTACATCGACCATAACAGCTTTGCCTTTTTTGTCGGTATGTGTCAGTTTGTTCATAATTGGTCAGCCTCCTATATTATAAAATGCACCTGTTTCATTCTTTGATCCGCATTCAGGTTTCAATTGAATTGCCTGCTTTAATGCATTCTCAAAACCAAGTTCCCTGATATCAAATTGAATATTATTAAAAAGACAGGGTTTGAGCTTCCCGTTTGCAGTTAACCTTAACCTGTTGCATAATCCACAATCCCCACCTGTGCCGCCATCTACCATGGAGAAATGTCCCTTAATAAGATCCATTTGTGTTATATATCTTATTTCCAGATCATTATCATTACAAAATCTTGTTACAGCCTTTGCTTCTTCCTCTTCTTTTGATTTATTTATAACACAGTTTATTTTAACAGGATAAAGCCCTGCGTTCTTTGCAGCTTTAATGCCTTCAAATACATCATCAATATTTCCTGTTCTGGTAATTGCTTTAAATTTTTCAGGGTCAATAGTATCAAGACTGATATTTACTCTGTGCAGGCCTGCTGCCCTTAGTTCGTCTGCAAACTGTTTCAGTAGTACTCCATTTGTTGTCATTGAGAGATCCCTGATCCCTTTTATTTCCGATATCATTCTGACCAGTGTTGTAATTCCCTTTCTGACAAGTGGTTCACCTCCTGTTATCCTGATTTTCGTCACTTCGTTTGCCACTGCAGCTTCAGTAAAATCTTTTATTTCATCGAATGACAATATATCCTCATGGCTGAGCAGGTGAATGCCCTCTTCAGGCATGCAATAAGTACATCTCAGATTACACCTGTCTGTAACCGAAATACGCAGATAGTTGATATTTCTGTTAAACCTGTCGTACACTAACAACCTCTCCTTTCTCAATAGTTTTTTTCCCGACCGGTAAAGCTATTATGCCGTCAGCCTGTGACAGAGCTGATATGTGGGCTGATCCATGATATTCGATGGGAGATACAAAACCATCTTTTGTAATTTCAACGGGAATCCATGAATAACGATCTGCAGATTTCCTTGAAAAAGAGTCCTTCATTGGAAAGGGAATCGTAACCGGATCAAACTCATAACCCATCATCTTGCAGATCAGTGGCCTCACTAATAATTCGAATTGAATATAAGAGGAGACCGGGTTGCCGGGAAGTCCAAATACCAGAGCCTCAGGATGTACACCGAATATTGTTGGTTTCCCGGGTTGGACATTAACTCTCGAAAAGAGAATTCTCACACCTGCCTTTTCAAGTACAGAAGGAACAAAATCAAAATCGCCCATTGATACCCCCCCGGTTATAAGTACCATGTCGCATTCGGAAATTGCAAGCTCAATAATATCATACGTAACCTCTTCGTTGTCACTGGCAATTCCATAATATTTCCCACAGGCGCCGGCACGTTGCACCTGGGCCATAAGCTGGTAAGCATTCGTATTCCTGATATAGGAGATGCCGGGTTTTTCAGATGGTTCCACCAGCTCATTGCCGGAACTAATGACCGCTACAATTGGCATCTTACTGACAATGACAGAAGTACAACCAACTGATGCCATCACAGCAATATCCTGAGGTCGGATCAGTTTTCCTGGTTTAAGGACAGAATCTCCATTTTTAATATCCTCGCCCTTTAGAGAAATGTTTTCCTTGATAAACGACCCGGTAAATCTAACCTTTCCTGAGGGAAGTATCTGAGAATCCTCAACCATGAAGACCAGATTTGCACCATTGGGGACAACTGCCCCTGTCATAATTCTTGAACACTGATTTTTTGACACTGCCTTATCAGGTTGCATCCCTGCAGCAATTGTTTCAATTATTTCAAGTTCAGTTCCAAGATCGGCTTTCCGGCATGCAAATCCATCAACAGTTGCCTTATTAAATGGTGGAATATCCATGTCACTTCTGATATACATTGCGAGCACCCGGTTAAGCGAATCAATAAATGAGATTGTTTCAGACCCTGTATTAAAGGCTGAATTCAATACAATGTTGTAAGCTTCTTCAAATGGTATCAGATCCATAATAACTCCTTACTTTTTACTTTCTACTTTCGCCTTTCGCCTTTCGCCTTATTTCATCATGAACTCACCCCCAGCCCCTCTCTGCGTCGCAAAGAGGGGTGACTCTGTTCATATCTTTCTTGTGCATTTTGTCTTGTGCATTTTGTCTTTGTCCTTTTATCTTTTGTCTTTAATTATTCCCAGGCAGTGCAATGCCTGCTTCAGGGGAGAATGAGATCCATACCTCCGATAGCTCACTTAAAGGGTGTTGCTTAAAGGTATTGGCAGATATATCAACATAGAATGTTTCGCCTGCATCAACTGCAATTTCCATTCCATATTCTGATGGGAGTATCTCCCTGACAATTCCTTTGAAGCAATTGCCTGTTGTGAAGGAAGGCATTTTGTGAGATATTTGAATATCATCACTTCTGAGTATCAAAAGCCCTTCACGAGGATAAGAGTTTTCTGACAGATTAAAGATAAGCTTATCATTGCATACCGCTTTCCATTCCCCGTTTTCATTTTTGAATTCAACCCTGAAAAAATTTCTGATACCGGAATACCTGGCCACAAATTTATTCACGGGTTTCCTGAAGACATCATCAGGTTTACCTTCCTGGATTATCCTTCCGTTATGTATCACTCCCACCATGGTTGCCAGGCTCACAGCTTCCCTGTAATCATGAGTGACATGAATTATTGTGAGGCCCTGGCTGTTAAGGCGGCGAAGCAGTCTCTTGATATCATCCTTAAGGCTTGCATCAATGGAAGCCATTGGTTCGTCAAGGAGGAGAAGCCTTGGTGAAGTTATAAGAGTACGGGCCAGTGCCACTCTTTGCAGCTCTCCACCTGATAGATGATGTGTACTTCGCCCAAGAAGATGAGATATATTCAGATCTGTGGCAACTTTTCTGACTCGCTCTTTCACAATTGTCCTGTCAACTCTTCCTGAACTGATTGAGTATGCAATATTTCCGAATACTGTCATATTCGGGAAAATTGCATAATCCTGAAAAACAAGTCCTATACTCCTATCCTGTATTCTTTTTTTCGTAATATCCTCACTGTCAAGCCATATCTCCCCGGAATCGGGCCTGTTCAATCCGGCAATAAGTTCCAGCAACTGCGTCTTACCTGAACCTGACCTTCCAAGAAGAACATAGTAGGTCCCTTCTGATATCTCGAGGTCAATATCATTTATATGGAAGTCACCCAGTTTCTTTGATATTTTTTTAAGAGTCAGCATTTTCACTTTTCGTAACAATTGGTTTTCTTCTCTCAGAAAGAAGCCTTAATATGGTGAAGACAACAAGGGCGACTACAATAAATAATACTGCAGCAGGTCGCGCATATGATAATCCGAAAGAGCTGAATCTGTCATAGATAAGGACAGGTGCAATCATCGGATGGTATGCAATAATTACTACGGCACCAAACTCACTCATACCTCGGGCAAACATCATCACAAATCCCGTTATGATGCTTCTCCATGCCAGTGGAAGCGATATTGTGAAGAATACTCTTGACCGGCTTGCTCCAAGGTTAAGTGCAGCCTTTTCGAGACGTTCAGGGACGGCAGCAAAACCATCGCGGGCTGAGTTAATAAGGAAGGGCAGACTTACGAATGCCATTGCAAGAGCTATACCTGCGGGGTTGTTCACCAGGTTGAGACCAACTGTTGAAGCTGCTTTCCCGAGCAGACCATCTCTTGAGATAAATCCCAGAAGAGCAATCCCGGCCGCCGTATGAGGTAGTACCACCGGCAAATCAATTATCCCCTGAACAACACTTTTAAGTGGAAAAGATTTACGGGCAAGGAGCCAGGCAAAGGGCACTGCTGCAATTGCAAAGAAAAAAGTTGCCAGGAATGATACCCATACAGTAAGCCAGATACTCTCCTGTACCTCTTTATCATTTGCCGTTTCAAAAAACTCGCTAACGCCTGTGTGTATGAAGAGACCCAGCAGAGGTGCTACCAGGAAAAGCAGAACCATCGATGATAAAAGCAGCAGAATCCAGTTAAAAGGTCCGTATCTGTTCATAATAAGATTAATTCAAATTAAATTCATGCAAATACTGAAGAAGCTTTGAAGGGAGCTTATCAGGCTGTTCGGTAGAAAAGGGGATAATAGGATTCTGACCATTCTTCCTGAAAATTTCCAAACCTTCATCACTCAGAATATAACACATAAAATCAATTGCTTCATTCTTTTGAATGGAGTTGTCAGGTATTGTCATACTATAATTAATATATTCTCCGGTTACCCTCATTTTTGACCCTGGTTTACTTCCTGTAACATCCATCGAGACAGTTTTATAAATCTCAGCTTTCGATGGATCGGAGAGGTTAATTTCATCCGGCAACTCAATATAGTTTAATCCATGCTGAATCGCAACTGACTTATACTGAAACATATAATCAATTGCATTAGTTTCAATAAGAGCAATCAGATCAACCTCCTTCGGCCGGATGTAATCTTTGTCTTTTGATACCATACTCTCAGTTAAGCCATCTCTATTGTAATACTTTTCGGCAAGCATGAGAGTAAAGACCGTTCTGTATCCACAAGGATCCGAATCGGGATCGGAGCGTGAATAAATTACATCATTCTTCAGGAGAATGTCAATCCAGTTGGAGGAGGTTATTTCCGAAGAATACCGGGATTTATCATTGAAAGCGATAACAATCTCATTCGTCGCAAACCTGATGCTCCAGCTTGTATATTCCGGAATCAGAAGCTCGTTTATAACAAAATAATCAGCAGAAGCCATAATATCACACGGTTTCTTAAGCTCAGTTATCTTTCTGGCACATACCAGGCTGCCGGCAGGTTCAAGCAATATTTTAACAGCCGGATTCATTCTTTCAAATTCATTTTTAAGTTGTTTGAAAGGAACGGACAGGCTGCCGGCATGAAAGATTATCATCTCTTTTGGTTTTCCGGATTGTGAATTTCCGCACCCGGATAAGAGAAAAATAGTGAGAATCGGAAAGAACAAAATCTTTCTCATGTTCTGCCGGATATTTTATTAATATGGTTAAAAAATGTTTTTACCTATTAAGCAAATGTAAATCTTTTGCATATCGGTTCAGTAAAACGGACAATAAAAATTCCGGAAACGCTTCTTTGAGGCTATCTTTTTTCAGCGATGCTTAATATCGTGGTTATTGTCTTCCAATTTCTGGCAGTACCTGTCACGCCCATTTTCTTTTCGAAAAAAGTTGTATACAATTTGGTCCTACCAAAACCGTTTGGGCAGTATATGAATATCTCACTGCCTACAATCTTAAATTTATCCGGAGGATAGTCAATATTTATAACTTTTTGAATCTGAGCTTCCGATGATTTTTCATGAAGAAAGATAACTGCCATTCTTGATGGATCAAATTTCTCTTCTGAAAGAAATGGGTTGACAAATAAAAAATTCCTCATCTCCTCAACTGTTCTGATCATAACCGGAACATTAAAATTGAATCTTTCAAGGATAGCTTTTTCTATTTTAAAAGAAATTCCAGTTACAAGCATGTCTGTCACACTGCTGAAAATAACGTTTCCACTCTGAATATAAGTCTCTACATCATTAAAATCCAGATTCTTATATAAAACTGAAAGATCGACCATCTTAAGCGAATTATGACCGGTCATATTAACTCCCCTGAGAAAAGAGATATAAGTTGCCATACAGATTATTCCCTGATAAGTTGCAGGTATTTCAAAAGAACAACTTGTCCTGTATAAAGTTTTATGAAATCTACTGAAAATTTTTCACCACCTCAACTAATTCCGGCAGATCCATTCCGATCCTTTTAAGAAACTCTATCTTAGGAACACCGTTGCTATTCCACCCTCTTCTTTTATAAACAGCATCTATCAGTGATTCATACTGATCTTCACGGTATTTCCGCAGGACCTTCATTTTCTCCTCTGTTGGCTTACCCTTTGGGTCAAAACCCACCTTTTCTTTAAGCTGTTTGTCATAACGCTCAGCACGCGATTCATACTCCTCTTTGGTAACAGGGCCGGCTGCACGGTAAGGTTGCCTGTCATGAATACGTGTACCAAAACCACGCCTGAGGTTAAATACTCTTTGAAAATTATATACCCGTTCGGAATCCTCAACCAACCGCTTTTTATCAAACTCCCGACCAGTAACAGCTTTATATATAGTTACATAATTATCAACATGTTCGGGTACTTTAGCAGGTTCATCACTCTGGGCATTGCCCTCTGGTTCAACATCGTTCCATGGGAGTTTGCAAAGACCAACCAGACCGAACCAGGTACGGAACATCGGGAAATAATGAAGAGCTTCAGCCTTATCCTCAAATGTCGGTATCTGGTTATTAATCATATCCATAAAGATAAGCCATGCTTCATCGTGTTGCGGACCCTTATTTGTCAGAGCAAAACCACCCTGTTGTGCCAGCGATTCTTTCGACATGTACTGGGAATACTCAAGTCCCTTGTTTTCCATTCCTATATCATTAAGGAATGCTGCTTCGCCCCATCCGTTCTTAAAAAACAGTTCTTTCATTTTACGGACTCCGGTTCCGGCTATCTTACCAAATCCCTCACCGCGGGCAAGCTGGTGCAACATTTCGAGTGCGGCTTCGGAATTTCCAAAGTTAAGATCCATCCCTCCCGTTCTTTCCTTGTTGAGAATTCCATTCTGGTAACACTCCATGATGAATGCCGTAACATTGCTCCAGGTTATAGTGCATATCCCGTAAGTATCACAGTAGAAATTTGTTTCAATAACATATTCAGGATCAAATATTCCACAGTTGGAACCCAATCCGGCAGCATTTTCATATTCCGGACCGTCGACTATTACTATTTGACCTTTATACGGACCTGTCTTAAGTGTAAAATCATCAATTCCTTTGCTGCAAGACATATTGCAGCCAATCCAACAACCATCCGGAATATTCTGGGTGAAATGTTTTTTCCATACCGATGAGTCGATTTTATAAGCATCGGGGTGGCTACCATATTTATAGTTCATAACAGGAAGCAGATCATGGTCATTCATTATCTCCATCAGGTGAGCCGTCCCGGTTTGCTTCATCTGGCATTGCTTATCGTCAAGTTCACGCATCTCCCTGTTAAACTTCCTGCCTCTCTCCATAATAGCCTCAACATCAACGACATTATTGAGATTACCTTTCACACCAGGAATTTTACAAACCAGTGCTTTAATTTTTTTATTGCGAAATACTGTTCCGATACCTCCCCTGCCTGCCTGCTTCAAACGTACCTTTTTACGTTTTGGATCATAAAAGCTGAAGTTCAGCATTCCGATCAGTGAGTGTTCAGCTGCTGCACCTGCTGAGACAACTCCAATCGATTTTTTCTCATTATCATTTTCAGCAAAAATTTCTGTAAGCTGTTCTGCCAGCAGATGGCTGTCAGTGGCTTCTGCTGGCGTTTCTATTATTTCAACCTTATGGTTAATTCCATCAATATAAACAACTACATCTTTGTTTGATTTACCCTGTATCTCGAGAGCATCAAACCCGGAAAACTTCAGGAATGGCCCGAAAAATCCTCCCACATTACTGTCTATCACTGAGCCTGTCTGTGGCGACAAACTGACCACCAACGACTTACCCGTTCCTGAGTATTGGGTTATACCTCCAATCGGCCCTGAAGAAATGATTATCTCATTTTCAGGGTCATACCATTTAGTATCCGGGTTGGTCGCATCCCATAGAAGCCTGAGACCATAACCTTTTCCACCAATAAATTTCTCTTTCATAATGGCAGGGACATCCTTCTCTTTTATTTCCAAAGTACCTACATTAATATAAAGAATCTTGTCAGTATAACCCTTATCTATTGGAGTCCATTTGTAATCCTGGTTTTTCAGGAGTTTATGCTGCTCTTTTATTGACTTAATGTCCATATTCAAGATACTTAGATTAATACCTCAGGCGTTTTTCTGTATTCAAATGTAAGACATTAAGATGAGTTACAACATGATATTAATCAATATGCCTCTCCCTATTTATCATCATCCCTCTGCCTTCGCTAAAGCTTCGGCAGACAAAGCCTGCCCTGCAAAGCGGGGGGTTGGGGTGAGGTAAATTTCTGGGGGAGGGATTTAGGGGGGAATAAACTAAACAGGTTTGTTAAGTTGATTCCCAAGTAATTAATATTGTAACTATCTTTATAATCGGAAAATGATGAATAATGAGATTTTCTGAGATTAAAACCCACCTGGGAAAATTCAGAGTAGGGATAGCCGGTGCCGGTGGACTGGGTTCAAATTGTGCGGTTGCCCTGGCCAGAAGTGGTGTAGGTACTCTTGTCCTATCTGATTTTGATGTAATTGAAGAGTCCAATCTCAACAGGCAATATTTTTTCACCGATCAGGTTGGCATGATGAAAACGATTGCATTAAAAGAGAATATTGCGCGTATCAATCCCGATGTATTTGTTATAATCCATCAGAAGAATCTCGATAGAACAAATATTCCGGAAATCTTTTCCGGGTGCAATGTCATTGTTGAAGCTTTCGACAGGTCAGATATGAAAGAGATGCTGATTGAAACTGTTCAGATGAAGATGTCCGGAACTCCCCTTGTTGTTGGATCGGGAGTTGCAGGATGGGGGAAAAGCGAGACTGTCGGATGCAGAAAAATAGATGATACTCTTTATGTTTGCGGTGACGAATCGTCAGAAGTATCTGATAATATGCCACCTATGGGCCCACGTGTCGGAATGGTAGCAAATATGCAGGCAAATGTTGTAATAGAAATCCTTATGAAAATGAGGTGAGCTATTTATTATCTGTATTATGAAGATATTATTAAATAACAGGAAAGAAGAATTCATTAAAGAGACCATTAGTGTAAGTGAAATGCTTTCCCTGAAAAAATTTTCATTTAAAATGAGAATTATAAAGGTAAATGGCGCTTTTATTTCAAAAGAGAAGTACGATTCCACAATTATACATGATGGTGATGATGTGCAGATGCTTTACCTCATGAGTGGAGGTTAAAAAAAAAAATGTAGGTTTGTAGCATTATGATCAGGTTTAAATTAATATATAAAATCCCTGCAGTATTCAGAAATAAATATCTTCTGACTATCATTATTTTCCTGGTCTGGCTTTTACTTTTCGATTCAAACAATCTTATCGCTAGATACAAGGATATGAGGGAGTTACATAAACTTAAAACTGACAGGGAGTATTATATTAAACGTATAGAGGTTGACAGGCAGAAGCTTCATGAATTAAAAACTGACAATCACAACCTTGAGAAATTTGCAAGGGAACAATACCGTATGAAGAAACCGGATGAGGATCTCTATATTATTTTAACTCCCCAGGAGGACCGTAAGATTACCAGAAAAAATAATTAAAAGTTTTTTTCCAACGATCTGTAATAGAGGAGCAGGTCAATTGGTTCTTTTGATTTGATTGTAATTCCGGTATTGAATAGTAATTCAATTGCCGAAGTATCAACAGGTCTTTTTTCGAAAAATTCTATATGAACCTTATTCAGATATTTTACTATTCTGAACATATTAAACCATCCGAAAAACCGCTTTTTAAATGATGATAAACCTGATGTATTATTCTTTATTTCCACAATTTTGTCTGTCCACTCTTTTTCGTCAATAAATAATTTCAAACCCGGTGGTAAGGATTCATAACATCCATGCAATTCGTCAGAATTGCAGTGATAAAAAACTCCTGTCATGCCAAAAAAAGAGCGGAGTTCCTTAAAAGCCAGAATATTATATGTAAGAAGGGTCGGCCTATTCTCTTCAGAAAGTTTTCTAACAGATGCACCTGTACCGAATGGAACTCTGGATGAAACTCTCGGCGAGGGATATACTGTTGTGGAGTTGAGATTATAATAGCCTCCTGCAGGAACCAACTTCTGAATAAAGTAAAAGTCCTCGGCTGCCTGCCGTCGGTTCATACCGCCTGCTTTTATATATGACTTCACTTTTACTGCAATAGCTGATCCGACTGTATGAAAAACATATGGAAAACCGGAAAATGCCAGTCCCTGATAATAATAACGAAGGTGTAACTCATATAAAGTAATATTTTTATATATGTTTCCCGGGAAATCACTTCCTGAAAGAGGATGTTCAAAATAGATTGAGCAGGCAGCCCGATCCTTTTGTTTCAATAACTCATCACAGACAGATACGAAATAATTCTTCTCCACCAGGCAGTCAGCATCGAGGTTAAGGATGATTCCCTCCGGATTATTTGTGCTGTTGAAGCGACGTACGGCTTCATCCATTCCTGTTTTTCTTGCAAGCCCGACACCCCATCCGCTTACTGAAGGTTGTGCGGACATGAAAGCAAAAAGCCGGAAGAAACAGTTGGAATTTTCTTCCTTCCAACTTTCAATATTTCTAAGGGTTATTATATTATTTTCTATACTCTCCTCAACGGCATATTGAGGAGCATTAACAACAATAATAACTTCAACCTTACATTCCGGTTCGCAGCATAATGCCAGGGAATCGAGTAACTTACTTATACATGGTTCATTATAGGCAGGTACGACAACAATTATGCCTGTCTGTTTATCAGGTGCCTCTTTGATTATTTCAGGGAATAGTGCCCGTTCTTCAAGATAGGATGAGGCAAAACCCATAGGAATTTATTTTTTTTCTCCCTGATACTTTTTGTTAATAGCATCAAGTACTCTTTGAGTTATATCCAATGAATTATCACTGTAGAGAACAACACTTCCAAAACTCTTTCCAAGGACATACTGGTAGTTGTATTCCGATCTGTTTTCCTGGAGAAATTTAGTAATGTATTCAAGTATCTGACGATTCATTACCTGCTCTTCTTCCATGAGATTTGATTGCAGTTTATCGCGTAGAGTTACCACTTCTTGTTGCTGCTGAAGAAGTGATTGCTCCATTTGTGCTGCAGTAGCCCTGGTTACCAAACCTTTACTTACTTTATCCTGATAATCTCTTGCACCTTTCTCATATTGACTCCCCTTGGAATTAAGTTCTGCCTCGGCGCTTCTCTGCTTTGACATCAAATCATCTCTTCTGTCCAAGAACATATCAAATTTAAAAATAACTGAATCGATGTTTATATATACAATTCCCTGGGCAGCGACTCCTGTAACAGAACCTGACATTTCACTTTTTTTACTTCCTGAAAAATGGAGGAAATAAAGTCCAATTATTGCTAAAAACAGAACAATATACAGAACTATAGATAGTTTCTTCATCTCAAATTGAATATTTGTTAAACATTAGTAAGGCGCAAATATAAACAATTTAATAAACGAGACTAACTCAAACATATAATTTTAGGATTAGAATTCGGGGCATGGGATTGCTCTTATCCGTTTTAGCCTCTGGCCAAGTGATAAGTTATTGAATTCATAAATCAGCGATATCTCATGAGCGCCTCCGGATGAGCTTATGAGGTTGGAAATTGTAAAATCGTAGCTGTAACCGATATGAAGCTGGTTAGTTTTTATCCCAACAAGACCGATTATAGCATCTCCAGCCTGAGAAGTAGCGAAAGGAATACCCCTGTACCATAATCCGAATATCAAAGGATCTTTATAATAATATAGGCCGACATCTGACTGATAGAATTTTCCTTGTTTCTGAAAGTTAAGGGCAACTGAAAGGATCTCCTGAATTTTTTGCCGTAACCGGGTTTTTTTAAGAATCTGAACACCTCCATAAAAATTAAATTTCATAGGGACGGATGCTTCATCTCCATAAAAAGATGTTTTTGGTACAAGCAGATGATCAAGGGTAAATCCGGCCCATATCCTCTCATTATAAACAAGAGCTGATGTTGCGAAATCTACATCAGCTACATTATCGAAAGGAGGAGGTGTAACTGATGGCGTAGTTCCGCTCCCAGTTATCTGGCTATTAAAAATGAGTTTATTAATGTCCAATCCCAGGTAATAGAATTTGAAATTAACCCCTGGTCTTATATGCCACTCCTTATTAATATTAAAATCGTAGGAATAAAGTAATCCGATATTCGTTGTGCTCAGATTTCCCGATCCGGCAACATCATAAGTTGCAAGAACACCTATACCAGAATTGAAGTTAGGCATGGCTTTATCGAAAGAAATACTATAAGTATGAAACACACCGGGAACGGCCGGCCATTGATTCCTGTAGTTCATTGCAAACCGGTATTCTGCTGTAGCACCGGCAAAAGATGGAGAAAGATACAAGGCATTGGCATAAAACTGGGAGAATGTGGGATCCTGACCAAAACTATCTGTAAAAATGATGAATGACAGTATAAGTAAATATTTAATCCGCTTCACCAAGATCGATCCCATTAGATTTACTTTGACGAAAATAGTGAATTGTAATTAAAATCCATTGCGATATGACGATATTTATCAATAAAAGGCTGTGTCACATCAAGTTTTTAATAAACATAAAAAAAATTAGACGAACAATCATGAATATTTGATGACTAGGGAAATGACCTGCCGGGCTAGTTTTATCTATTCAATGTCAGTTTCTAAGAATTGTTACATCTCCCATTTTGGTGAACGGCTCCCCATTTCTAAAATTACCGCGGACTTTCCAGATATAGACACCGGGGTTGCTTAACTGGCTTTTAAAATAGCCATCCCACCCGATATTAATATCGCTGCTTTCGAAAATAATAATACCTAATTTACTGAAAATCTTTAACTGATAATCGGAAACACCTGAAAAAACAGGATGAAATACCTGGGCAGCCTCATCACTTTTTGATGAATAATAACCACCAATAGGACCCTGTGTATTAGGTATAAAAGCATTTGGAAAATCAATAAAATATTCTGAATCTGAGAAGGCATTTATAACAGTAAGAGAATCTGAACAACCATAATCTGAAGATACCACTAGTCGAACATTGTAATTACCAAACTTTGCATAACTGTGCTTTGGTTCAAAAAGTTCAGAGCTGCTCCCATCTCCAAATTCCCATTTAAAATGTACAGCATTTGTGGAATAATTTAAGAAGCGGATCTCATCCTCGGGAAGAACAGCTTTTTCGGGAGAAATTTCAAAGCGGGCCAGCGGTTTGGGATACACAGTTATTATAGTAGAAGAAGTTGCCTGAAAACCATCAGTGCCAAACACGTGCAGGATAACTTTATATTCCCCCTCAACATCAAATATCCATTCAGGGTTCTTTTCGTACGAATAACCTCCATCACCAAATGTCCACCTACAGGAATCATAAGAATCTGAATTATTATAAAAAAATAATTTCAAGGGAGTACAACCTTCTGTAGCAGACCTCTCAAATAAGACCTCTTCACTTCTGATCCCGCCCTGAAGCTTATTCTTATCATCTGAAGATTCAGTAAATAACCTCCTTTTAAAAAAGGAGTCAAAAACACCAGCAGGATTAACACTATTATTCTTCCTAGGTTCACTCTTCTGAGCAGGCTCTTTTTCAGACTCAACCTTTGGTCTGGAAATTGGCTTATTCTTTACTGATTCGGAGGCGCTTTCGTTTGATTTATCTGATTTTTGTATGAGAGTTTGTTGCACAGGAACAATTATATATTCAGTACTGTCAGTTTTGGTTATTTCATTGGAAAGGTTCAAAGGGGTCAACTGATCCGACTTCCCCGATATTGAAAAAAGAATTATTGCAGAAGTAATCCCGGTAACAAGTATTCCTCCAAGGTAATAGATATTAAACCTGGCAGGGTTAAAACGCAGAAACTCCCGTCTGGCAAGTTTGCTCATCAGTTTTGAATATACTGATGCATCGGGAACAATCTCAGCGTGTTCAAGCTTCTGCCTGAATAACTCCCTGATACTCATATCTTGTTTTTTCGCTTTCAACTCAATAATGATCTGTTATTCCATTATATCAACCATTTTCAGAATATTTACTTCTTAACTTCCCCAGCTTTTCAAGCTTATCCCTGATTACCGCTTTTGCCCTGCTATACTGCGACTTCGACGTATTTGTATCGATTCCCAGGATTTCCGCAATCTCTTTATGTTTATAACCTTCAACAGCGTAAAGGTTAAATACCATCCTGTAGCCTGTCGGCAACTCATTTAGAACCTTGAATAGTTCGTCGGAAGTAAAAAAGTCCTCCTCAAAACTCGTTACCCCTGTCTCAGCCGACACATACTCGTCAATATCAACATGATATCTGTATTTCAGATTTTTATGATAGTGAGTTATAGCAGTATTGACTGCGACCTTTCTTAACCAACCTATAAAAGAACCTGTCCCTGAAAAATCTTTAATGTTGAAAAATATCTTCAAAAAACTATCCTGCAAAATATCCTCCGCCTCAGCTTTATCACTGACATACCTCAGGCAAACACCAAGCAATAAACGCGAATACTTATCGTACAGCACTTGTTGCGACTTCCTGTCTTGTTTAGCGCACCCATCTATTATTTGCTGGTCGCTCATCATTAACTGAGGACATTTTTAAGACATAGTATTGAAAAAAAAGGTTGCATTATCTGAAAAATTTCTTCAAAATAAACAAATTCATGCGTTTTTCATGTTTCCTGAATGACAAAGGTCATTAATAAATGAAATGCAATCAGTTTTATTAGCATTTGGTAAAAGAAAAAAGAAAATTTAACTTAATTTGATATAAATTCATATTATGTTCAACAAATTCATTGCTTCAATATTGCCCTGGTTCCCGAAAAAATTTATCTGGATTTTTTCAAAGCCTTACATATCCGGTGAAACAATTGAAGATGCGATACGTGTATCTAAAGATCTGAATAGAAAAAACATAAAGGTAACTCTGGATGTCCTTGGAGAATTCATTAAATCACTAGACGAAGCTGAGTTAAATAAGAAAGAGTATCTTAATCTAATTGATATTTCTTACAAAAATGGTATCGATGGAAACTTTTCACTTAAGCCTACAAGCTTCGGTTTACTGATCGATAAAAACATCTGTTTTAATCACATTCGTGAGATAGGTGCCAGAGCTGCCCTATACAATGGGTTCATCAGAATAGATATGGAGGACTCTCCATGCACTGATGATGAGATTGAGCTATTCCGCAAATTGAAGGCTGAGTTTCCGGGAAATGTTGGGCTCGTGGTGCAGGCATATTTAAAAAGAACCTTAAAAGATCTTGAGAAGATGATGGACCTGAACAGTTCCAACATTCCTTTGAGTTACAGACTCTGCAAAGGTATTTACATTGAACCTGAAGCAATTGCATACACAAGATATGAGGAGATCAACCAACATTACCTTGAAGATCTTGAATTCATGTTCAGGAATAAAGTACATGTAGGCATAGCTACACATGACAAACATCTTGTAGATGGTGCTTATAAGCTTATCGAAAAATATAAGGTCCCGGCCAACATGTATGAGTTCCAGATGCTATACGGAGTAACACCCAGGTTACGTGAAGCAATAGTTAAAAATGGTCACACCATGAGGGTATATGTTCCATTCGGAAAACAGTGGTTTGGGTATTCTACCAGGCGTCTGAAAGAAAATCCTAAGATGGCAAGTCACATCATAAAAGCGATCTTTTATAAGGGATAATCATTTAAGGATTTCCCCTTCCGGTACTGGTTTCTGGTTTCTGGTTTCTTCCCATCTCCCATACTCCCCATCTCCCCTTCTTATTTCCTTTGTTTCATAGACTCCAGATATTTCTTTTGTATCTGATCCACCTCCAGATCGGTAAGCTCAGATTTCAGAGGATCAGGTTTTGCAGGTAAGCCCTGAATAAGAAGATAAGCAGCAGGGATTAATAATAATGGACTTATACTTACCATTTTGTCGGAAGGAATACCACCTCGTTCATACGCATCCACACTCTGTTTCTGACGTAAAAACTGGTAGTTGGAAGCCGGGTCCTTCAGTACGTTCTGGCTGTTTCGTCCCTGGTACGCAGATAACGCCACATTATACCTTGCATTTTCCATTGTTGAAGGAGTCTTCCTACCCGTATTAAATATCTCAGATCTAAGGTTTGTGTACCTGGGAACAATTACAACTTCACCTATTGACAAGGTATCTCTATTCATATAAATTCCTGAAATGAATTCCTTGCCAGTAAGGGTATCACTTACATAAAGGAATGTCGGAATATACCCCAGACTACTGAAGACGACTGTATCATTCCTGTTCACATAAAATGTAAAAGTGCCATCATTACGGCTGACAGATGAAAAAACCCTGTTGATCACTATCTGTGAATTGGCAATTGGCGAAAAGGTAGAAGCATCCATCACTAAACCATGGAAGAGAATCCTGATTCCTGCATTTTCCTTATCCTGACTGAAAACGGGTTGATTAATAATACAAATTGAAAGTATTATAAAGAAAATACGTTTCATAGTCAATTTTCTGATTATAAATTAATTATCAGCTCTTTTAAGTTCCTTTTTGGTACATGGTGAATCTTATTGCTATCTCTCCAGTATTTCACATCATCGTCTTTAATTTCATCAATAATTATTTTCTCTACTGGTTTCCCCAATGCAAGAATTAACAGGATATCGAACTTATCAGGGATCTTTAGCTCATTGCGAAGCTCCTCATGTTTTAGGGATACTATCATACATCCTCCAAGACCGGCTTCAGTGGCACCGAGCATAATGCTTTGCGCGGCAATTCCGTGGTCAACACCAAATATTTCAGTTATTGATTTATCCCCTAGTATTATAATATAACCGGAGGGTCTTTCTCCTTTTTCCGGCCCAGGCCACTGTGTTAAGTAGCTGGCCCATGCAATTGAGGGAAAAATCCTTTCACAATCTTCAGGAGTATTGTAAATCAGATATTTCAGAGGTTGCCTGTTTGCTCCTGAAGCTGACAACCTGGCAAGATCAATAAGGTTTTCCAGAGTTTTGGAATCAATATAGTGTGATTCATCAAAACGACGGTAAGAGCGGGTTTTAAAAATCAGGTCTTTTAGATCCATTTTTAGTTTTTTTGTAAATGGTTAGTACAAAATTAAAAAAAAAAGGAATCGCTTAACGATTCCCTTCTAAAATAATGCAAGACCATTAGTACCGTTTCGCAACCAGATCCCAGTCAAGTATCTCCCAGAATGATTTTATGTAGTCGGCACGTTTATTTCTGTAATCAATGTAATAGGCATGTTCCCATACATCACATGTTATCAGAGGCTTGAGCCCTTTGCGTAAAGGGTTTCCTGCATTTGATTCCTGAACAATCTGCAGAGTTCCATCTTCTTTTTTCACCAGCCAGGCCCAGCCGGCTCCGAAAAGTGTGGCCGCAGCTTTATTAAATTGTTCCTTAAATGCATCAAGGGAACCGAATGACCCGCTTATAGCATCAGCAAGGATGCCTTTAGGTATCTTTCTTCCATCATGTGAAAATGATTCGAAATAGAAGGTATGATTCCAGACCTGGGCAGCGTTGTTAAAAATACCGCCTTCAGCCTTCTTAATGATAGTTTCCAGGTCAGACTTTTCAAATTCTGTCCCCGGGATGAGTCCATTCAGGTTATTAACATAAGCCTGATGATGTTTACCATAGTGGTAATCAAGCGTCTCTTCACTAATATAAGGGACAAGTGCGTTCAGCTTGTACGGAAGTTTTGGTAGTTCAAATGCCATGATTTACATATTTTGAATTAATACTTTCAATATTAAAACAATGAACAATAATCTACGTTCAAATTTAGTATTTTTATATCTGAATGTATTGAATACTATGTAAGAAAAATCTTTTCAGGCAGAGAAGGAATGACTCCTTTCTCACCGGCAATTCTGTAGAGCGCATTTATGGCCTCTCTTCCCTCGTTGCCCAGATGAAGAGTATACTCATTTACATAAAGCTTGATATGGTTGTTCATAACTGTGCTGTCCATCTCCTTTGCATTATCGGAAACAAAGTCGTACGAGGCAAATGAATCTTTGTACGCATATTCGAGGCTATTTCGCAGTATACGATTGACTTTCTGTGCGATATCTTCAGGAATATTTCTGTTTATGACTATTGCGCCTAGAGGTATGGGCAACCCGGTAAGCTTCTCCCAGTACACTCCCATATCTGCAATTTTATGAAGCCCTTTCTTATGATATGTAAATCTTGTTTCATGGATTATAAGGCCGGCATCGACTTCATCTTTAAGCAATGCCTCTTCGATATCTGAAAATAGATATTCGGTTTTGTTAACAGCATCAGGCCAGGAAATGCTGAAAAGGAGATTTGCAGTTGTGTATTTACCGGGTATGGCGATCCTGGCATCCGTAAGATCAGAAAGATTGATCAGTCGCTTGCTGATCAGTAATGGACCATTTCTATAACCAAGCGCACTACCAGAATCAAGGATCATGTAGTTCTTTGCCACATAAGCATACGCATGATAACTTATTTTTATGATATCAACCTCTGAAGCCAGTGCTTTTCTGTTCAGCTCCTCAACATCAGTTAGAAAATAATCAAACTCCAGCCCTTCTGTATCAATTCTGCCATGTACCATAGCATCAAATATAAAGGTATCGTTCGGGCAAGGAGAGAAACCCAATGTTAATTTCATCTTTTCACTTCAGAGTTATCATAACTTCATTTAGCTTTTCCGACAAGTTATTAAGGGCAAGCGCGATGTTCCAGTTACTTTTATTGCGAATTTCAACCCTGTTAGAGATTGCCCTTAGAGCCAGAAAAGGAATTTTTTCCCTTCTGCAAATATAAAAAAAAGTTGCTCCTTCCATAGTCTCAATGTCAGGATTAAATTTTCTTATTAATTTTATTCTGGTTGCTTCAGAGCCGGTCGCAGTGTTGACTGTTATGGCTCTGACAGGTTTTAAAAGGCTCTGTATCTTATCACTATACCTGGTGTCAGTATACAGAATACCCTCCCTGAAAGGGAACTCATCGGCATTGGCCAAACCTGCCTCAGACAGGGTTAGAAAATTGTCACCATCTTCAATGCCGGCATCAGCAAAACAGTCTGATAGAGGCATAACAATATCTCCGATCATTAACTCATCTCTATAACATCCCGCAATACCGGCATTAATAGCAAGATCGGGTTTTTCATTCATCGAAATCCACTGTTTCATAGCCCATGCTGTTGAAATAGAGCCCACTCCCGCAACCAGGAGGCTTATCTCAAAGTTTCCAAACCGGTAACCACCCTGAACAGACATCATACCATTGATTTTTTTCAGGGCATCGGCTTCATAAGAGGTAGCTGTAACGTATAATATTTTAAATGACATAGTTATATATTTGGCCATTTAATTGAAAGAGGAGGTAAATATATTGCTTTTATGAATTAAAAAGTTCAATATTATTGGTTAATATTGTATCATAAATGTTCAGTAGTATGATTTACCTGACACGCAGAGAAAGATTCTGTGGCGCACACAGGATGTTCAGGCAAGACTGGTCCGATGAAGTTAACCTCAAAGTATTCGGAAAGTGCTCTAACCCAAACTGGCACGGGCATAACTATGTTCTATGGGTGACAGTTAAAGGGGAACCTTCAACGGAACATGGGTTTGTCATGAATATCAACATTCTGAAACAGATAATTCTCGATAAGGTAATCAATAAGATTGATCATAAAAACATCAATCTTGAGGTTGACTTCATGAAAGGGAGGATTGCTACAACTGAAAATCTGGCAGTTGCTATCTGGGATGAACTTAAACATTCTATTGAAAAGCAAGGAGCCCTGCTCCATTGCGTTAAAATTGAAGAAACTGAAAATAATTCAATAAAATACTATGGCTAAGACAGTTGAGAAGGTAAATGACGGATCCGGTATGGTTTCCAACGGATATAATAAAATTGAAACATGGAATACTGAAAACATAGAAGAGCTTTCAGAAATTTACTACAGGGTGCTCGGGCTTATTGGAGAAGATCCTGATCGCGAAGGACTTAAGGGAACACCGGTAAGGATTGCCAAAGCCCTTCATTTTTTAACAAATGGATATAATCAGAATCCTTGTGCAATTATAAATTCGGCAAAGTTTAAGGAGGAATACAGGCAAATGGTCCTTGTCAAGGATATTGATATCTATTCGATGTGTGAGCATCATATGCTTCCCTTTTTCGGAAAGGCTCATGTTGCATATATCCCCGATGGATATATTACCGGACTTAGTAAGATTGCACGGGTTGTGGATGCTTTCAGCAGAAGGCTGCAGGTACAGGAAAGACTTACCACCCAGATAAGAAACTGTATACAGGAATGTCTTAACCCGCTTGGAGTAGCAGTAGTGATTGAGGCAAAACATATGTGCATGCAGATAAGAGGAATACAGAAACAAAACTCAGTTACAACAACTTCAGCTTTTACCGGCATCTTTCTCGAACAACTTAATACACGTGAAGAGTTTGTTCACCTGATAGGAACAAAACTGCATTAATACAATTTTCATATTTTTAGACTACGCCGGAAACAGCGTTTCAAACAAAAAATAATTAATTATGAAAGCATACGTATTCCCCGGACAGGGAGCACAGTTCGTGGGTATGGGTAAAGATCTGTACGATAAATCACCCGTCGCAAAAGAGATGTTTGAAAGAGCAAACGAAATATTAGGATTTCGTATCACCGACCTGATGTTTGCCGGGACCGATGAAGATCTGAAACAGACAAGGGTTACACAGCCTGCTATCTTTCTTCATTCAACAATTCTTGCTGCTGTTCTGGGAAATTCATTTAAACCAGATATGGTTGCAGGGCATTCTCTCGGTGAGTTCTCTGCACTTGTTGCCAACATAACATTCTCTTTCGAAGATGGGCTTATACTGGTGTCAAAAAGAGCTATTGCTATGCAGAAAGCCTGCGAGAAAACTCCTTCAACAATGGCAGCAATCCTCGGTCTCGATGATAAAATAGTTGAAGAAGTATGTGCTTCTATAAAAGAAGTTGTGGTCCCTGCTAATTATAACAGTCCCGGACAGATAGTAATATCCGGTTCAAACGAAGGTATTGATAAGGCTATCGAAATCCTCAAAGAAAAAGGCGCTAAAAGAGCGCTTAAACTGGCTGTCGGTGGCGCTTTTCATTCACCCCTTATGGAACCGGCACGTCTGGAACTTGAAGAAGCAATAAAGAATACTAATTTCAATGTACCAATTTGCCCTGTCTACCAGAATGTTAATGCACTGCCATCTGTTAATCCCAAGGAATTAAAATCTAACCTTGCGTTACAACTTACATCGCCAGTTCGTTGGACACAAACCATTGTTAATATGATCTCCGGCGGCGCAACATCATTTGTTGAAGTTGGTCCGGGCAGTGTTTTACAGGGCCTGGTAAAAAAGGTTAACAAAGATGTTATCACAGAAGGGGCAACATTCTAAATACTACTGAACATTTTCTTACACAAGTAGATTCGATGATATGGCGTTATGGCGTTATGGCGTTGGGCCGTTACGCCTTCTGTTTTACGCACTTTTAATAAATAGGTTCTGAAACCCTCAGTTAATGGGGTTTGATTTTTGAATTTGGGTGTTGCAAAGGTATTTTTCAGAACACTTACTCAACCATTTC
>Ga0315273_10000131_pt1 | contig 66298 bp, 98 predicted proteins | sample YL17G02_0_MG_FD_205753 | JGI IMG/M metagenome (GOLD analysis project Ga0315273, IMG submission 205753) | Sediment microbial communities from Yellowstone Lake, YNP, Wyoming, USA - YL17G02_0 | ecosystem: Environmental > Aquatic > Freshwater > Lake > Sediment | place: USA: Wyoming | collected... | reverse complement strand
CCAACTCACCACCGCGCACATAATACTTGGCGAATCGCAGACAGAAAAACTCCAGTTACAAGCCGAACTCGCCACCGCCAAGGCGACAATAACGCTGGTGACTGCTCAACTCGGATGCGAACAAAAGATGCTGGCCGATTGCCGGTCGTTGCTTGACGGTTTTGATATTCCGACTAATGGCGCGGAGGGCATTGGCAAACGGCAAGAGCTAACGGTTAGCCAGCGAGTGAAACTTCTAGGTGATAAGCTCGCCACCGCCATCGAGTCGGGGAAGGAGAGTGTGAAGTGAAAAGCAAACGCAGACGCACTATTTACTGTTGTCCTGAGTGCGGGTATCAGGGTTTGAAGGTTGGAGCCGAAGCCTATGAGTGCTTCACTGACGATTGCCCCCGAAAGTATTTTACAAAATCCGAAGCCGCAATAAGGAGAAAACAGAAATGACCACCGCCATCGAAGCGGGGAAGGAGACGATATGAGTGACGGTTATGGAATAGAAGATGGAACGCCTTTCGAAAGGAAAATATGGCTCAAATGGGAATAAGTGTAGGACTAGACGGCAAAGGAACAATCCATACTGACCGCGCACCGGCGAGTGCCCAGTGTGTGCGTGGTAGCTACTGCAAACACTGCCACAGCCGGACGCCGCAAATGAAATGCGCGGGAACGGTGCGATGGGAAAAGACCGGCACGACTGCCAAGTGTGATACATGCGGTCAAACATACTCGGTGGAGCTAAGTGGCTAACGAAGGAGAGTGGGAAGTGAGTGACGGAATAAGAGAAATGGCTGACAAGAAACCCCTCACGCCGAGCCAAGGAGAAGATATGAGTGAAGAAACTGGTAAGGGTTCACCATTGCTAGACCAACTCAAAGACGCACTCAAACGCGCCGAGCAAGCCGAAGCCGAGCTTGCCAAGCAAATGAAAGTTTCTGAGCAGTGGCGAGTGCTTTACGAAGGAATGAATACCCCGTTTGCAAACAAAATGGCTGAACGAGCAGCGGAACAACAGCTACGCGCTGTAAATGTCGAGCGCGAACTATCCGAGGCGCGGCGGATGGCGAGGAAGGTGGTCGAAGTCTTGCGAGCAGTTCGGAATGAAATCAGCAAAGGCTATCGTGCTGCCACTGAGGAAAACTTTCTGGATGGGCCGTGGATGCCCGCAGGATTGTCCGTAAAGATTAACGAGACACTAGCCGAAGCCGACCGCATCGAAGCGGGGAAGGAGAGTGGGAAGTGAAAGATACTATCGAGCCAAGCCAAGCGGAATTGAAGGCGGCAGAATGCATCGAGTATAACTTCGGAGATACGCCCTGTGAAGAAATACCGTTCCGTGAGTTAGCCACCATCATCGCCCAGCACGTTCGCGTGGAAGGTCACGATGCGGCTTACTGGAAGTTGCAGTGCGATGAAATGGTTAAGACTATGGGCGACCTGCCAAAACACTTAGCTGTTGAAATCAAACGCGCCGATGCTGCCGAAGCCAAACTTGCCAAAATCAAGAGTGAAAACTCAGTGACATGGCACGAAGCGGCTATTCTGGCAGCGCAGAACCGTGATGCGAAACTGAAAGAACGCGACCAACTCCGCGACGAACTTACAGCTGCTAAAGCTGGCATCAAGAGCTTCAAGGAAGCAGAAGGAACGTCTTGCGACTTTCAAGATATTCCAGAGGAAGGAATGAAATGAACCACTTTTGGGTAATGCTTACACAAGACGGGCGGATCTTGATGGCGCTCAATGAAACGGACTTTGCGGATCAATCCTGGTTGCCCGTGGTGATAGAAATGGCTACTCTTGGATTTGTCCGAAGAGTTCGAGCTGAAACGATTAAAGTTGGAGCTTCAATACACGATGTTGACCGCATCGAATTAGGAACGAAATGATTGACCCACTAACTGCTGCGATTACTTTATTAAAAGATTGGGATTGGGAGTGGAATAGAATTCAAGATTCTAGTTGTTATGCTATTACACCGGAGATAAAAGATGCGATTAAGGTTTTGATGGATGAATATGATTATGAGACAGAACAGACTAGCACTGTCAAAATTTTGCGTGAGGAATTAGTTAATTGTAAAACTAATGAAGTATTAGAAAGCAACAGGCGCTCAGGTATGACAACAGATATTACGAAGTGTCGAGCTGAGGCGCGGCAAATGATTGATAAAATAGGGCAGTAAAAATGAATAAAAAATTTAAATTAAAAGAGAAGAATATTACATATACCGGCCATCTTTATTGTATAGATTTAGGCATAAGGGTTAAGGAGCGGGAGTGGGAGGATTGTTCTATCATCTTTGATGCAGATAGTTTTGATGAATTAGTTAAGACCGCGAGTGATTATGTTAAGAAGAATTTTTCAGATTATAAGACCCATCATTTCTTTTTAAGGGAACTTGCGGCTAATGAAGAATATATTGGGACGTGTATTACGCCTTTTTTAGTTGTAGATACTTATTTTAATAATAAAATAAAGCGAAAAGATAAACGAAGGAAGATATGACAAGAGAAAAATTCTTAGAAAGGTTTGTTGCTATTCGCAAAGCCGATGCCCAAAAAGAAGTGGCTCATGCGGAAGCCGTTGCTAAAATACTGAAAAAGACCTTACCATTTAAGATTTCTAAGGAGGTTCAGCAAACCTATTTGCTTTCAAAAGCTCAAACTAAATTAATTGGAAGACTTCGTAAGCCGTCTGAAACAGCAAGAATGATGACGGAAAGCATCGCAATTTTAAATCAAATAATATAGTATAAAAAAATATATCTGGAAAAGAGTTGACAAAATCTAAAAAATGGATATAGTTATACTTAATCAATTGAAGATTCGATACAGATGAAGCTTCAGTTGACTTAAATCAGAAAGATAAAGGTATAGTATGATGAAAGAAAAAACAGTTTCCGGGGATGTTGGAATTTTAATTGGGCGCTTTCAGGTCCATCAACTCACAGCCGCCCACAAAGAGTTGATTCAATACGTTCTCGACAATCACACCAAAGTAATTATCTTTCTTGGCCTTGCTAGGCGTCTTGGCAATAAAAATGACCCCCTCGATTTTGAGAGTCGCAAGCAAATGCTTCTCAAAGATTATCCTTCCGTAAACGTTTTGTATATTAAGGATATGCATGACGATCAGCTTTGGTCTAATTGGCTTGATGAAATCATTAGTGATTTAGTTAATCCAACACAATCGGTTGTGCTCTATGGTGGTCGTGATAGTTTTATTACGCACTACAAGGGCAAGAATCGCACACAGGAATTGGAATCTTCCAATTATGTTAGTGGGACGAATTTGCGGCAGGTTGTGAGCAAGACTGCGAAGAGCAGTGATGATTGGCGTGCGGGAGCAATCTGGCAGGCCTACAATCAATATGACCGTGTGGATACTTGTGTAGATGTTATTATTTATGATGAGCATACCGACAAGGTTTTGCTTGCTCGAAAACCCGACCATACGTTGTATCAATTCATCGGTGGTTTTGCCGACCCCAAATCCGAATCCTTCGAGATTGATGCAAGACGGGAAGCCCTCGAAGAAACTGGCGTTGAAGTTGGGCAGCCCGAATACATCGGTAGTTGCATCGTGGATGATTGGCGGTATCGCCGTGGTAAGGATAAGATTAAGACCCTAATCTTTGTCGCACAATATGTTAGTGGTCATCCCGAGCCACAAGATGATGTTGAGGAATTGAAGTGGATTGATGCACAAGAATTATCAAACATTGAGGCCTATCACTTGCCTCTGGCTGAGAAATTTCAGAAATGGTATGCTAATAAGGAATAAATAATATGAATACAAATAAAGAAAATTTTTTGATGTTGACCGACAGTTACAAGATTGGTCACTGGATGATGTTGCCCGAAGGCACAGAGAATGTTTATAGTTACTTTGAGAGCCGCAATGGCGCAAAATATCCATACACAGTATTCTTTGGACTTCAAGCGTATCTGAAAAGATATTTTGAGGGTGTTGTTGTGACAATGGCTGACATTGCTGATGCCGAAGCAAAGTGTTTGGCGCACTTTGGTGTGAATATGTTTAATAAAACAATGTGGGAAAGAATTGTGAAGGTTCACGGCGGCAAGTTGCCCCTGCGGATTAAGGCAGTTGCTGAAGGAACGGCTGTTCCGGTGAGCAATGTATTGTTTACCGTGGAAGCGACTGACGACCAGTGTGCCGCTCTAACGAATGTTTGTGAGACAATTCTTACGCACATTTGGGCTTCGTCCAACGTGGCAACTATTAGTCGTAATGTTAAAAAGGTTATGCAGCAAGCGTTTGAGTTAAGTGCGGAGACTAATAATCTTCTACCGTTTATGCTGCACGATTTTGGTTTCCGTGGTGTGTCAAGTGTGGAGTCAGCGGGGATGTCTGGGGCTGGACACTTGGTTAACTTTATGGGAACGGATACGATGGTTGCTCTTGAATACGCAGACCGCTACTACAAAGCTGGGATGGCGGGTTATTCGGTGGCGGCAACGGAGCACAGCGTTATGACTTCACTTGGTAAGGCTGGAGAAATGACGATGGTGGCTGACATTATCAAGAAATTCCCCAAGGGCATTCTTTCGGTGGTCAGCGATAGTTATAACATTGTTGAAGCAATCAAGCAATATGGCACGACATTCAAGGAAGCAATTTTGAGCCGTGATGGCAAGTTTGTGGTGCGGCCGGATTCTCCAAGATTTGTTGGTGATAAGGCTTGTGACCAGATTGTTTGGATTGCCAAGGAATTGGAAAAGTATTTCGGTTCGACACTTAACAGCAAGGGTTACAAGACGTTACACCCGAAGATTGGAATCATTTATGGTGATGGTTTGAGTGCGGATGAAATTAAAGAATCGGTTTGGGCGCTTGTTAGTGCAGGCTTTTCTGCGGAGACTTGTGTATATGGAATGGGCGGGGGTTTGTTACAGAAGCACAACCGCGACACGCAGCGAAGTGCGTTCAAGTGTTCGGCGCAGAAGCGTAATGGTGAGTGGTTTGATATTTCCAAGACACCACTTGATATTACGAAGGCATCGAAGAGCGGCGTGTTGATGTTAATTAAGGATAACAATGGTGGTTTAAAGACTGTCAGTTGTAATACCGCAGGCACAAATCTATTGGAAACAGTGTTTGAGAATGGAAGAATAGTTAAGGAAATAACTTTCGCAGAAGTGCGGAAGAACAGTGAGGTAGATTATCTATGAATGCAAATGAAGCAAGAAAAATAGCTGATAATGTTTTAACGATGGATTCGGGTGTTGTGATGAATCTGATATATGGTGAAATTAAAAAGGCAGCGGAGGATGGTGGAGATTTTGTCGGGATAGAAGTTACGCCACGAATGGGCAAAGTTATGGAGCAGATATTGAAAAGATTGCGTGGGGAAGGTTATAAAGTTGAGCACAATCATGGGTCAGACCAGAGGGATGACTCGTCGTGGAATTATATGATAATTAGATGGTGATAAAAATGATGAAAACTGATAAATTTACTGATTATTTGGACACTTATTCTGGAAGGGAATTGCTGAAGAAGCATTCTTTGGAGGAATATGGAATTTGGACAGTACGCGGTGAGGATTCCAATTGTGATTTGGGTGGTCCGCATTATATGCCGGAGTTGGGCATATTTGAGGGCACATTGTATCATGTGATTAAGACGGGCGTAGAGCTTCCTGGATTTTGGCAATGGGGTTCTGGTGGGGATTTTACAAAGGTAGAAATAAAAAAGGTATAAATAGTCATTCTAATGATACTAAGGTGGTGTTGGAATTAGTATTGACATTATTATAGAATGGTGATAGAATGGTGTTTATGAAAATAAAAGATGTGAAAATGATTACTATCCGAGATTGGAATAAGTGTGTTCAGGAAGCATATGGCAGGCCATATAATTTTCAGCAACAGAATGGCTGTCAAGATAGGGGCAATTTTCAATTAGAAGTGCCGGGTGAAGTTGATGATTTTGAAAATGATACCGTCCCTGAAATTGTAAATGGCAAAGAAATGGGAGTAAGTTTCAAAGCTTGGCTAGAGAGAAATCCAAAACAAAAAATTAAAGACCAAAAATACGATTATGAATTAAAATTATGGTGGGCAAGAAATTTTTATCCTAATGTGCAGATGGTTGCTAATGATTTACATATGAATGGTTTTTTGCCGGCGGGGGAGTATCTTATATCAATTGATTGGTGAAAAGATATGAAAAAAATTAATAAGAATACCGCCGTTGTTTCTCTTGCAATCAAAGATGATGTTAAGAGTTTTCGTTCGAGTGAATATAATTACGATTTCAATCTAAAGACTGGTCTATTCAGTCGGTGGGGCAAGACTTTTAAGGATGACCCGCAGTGGAGTCCGTTTGGACCGGAGATTGCTGACATTGAAATTTCTTATGGTAATGGTTGTAGCATTCGTTGTCCATGGTGTTATAAGGGCAATGAAACCGGCAGCACTCCATTTAATATGACTCTCGACAAGTTTCGTGAAGTCTTTGAAAAATTTCCAAAATTTAATGGGGAATACTTTGTTAATCAAGTTGCTCTTGGCCTGACAAGTGTTGCTCAGTCTCCGGAGATTGTTGAAATTTGCAAGTGGCTACGAGCAAACAATGTTATTCCGAATGCAACGATAAATGGTGCAGACCCATTGACGGCTGAGCAAATTAAAGACTTAGTAGATGTAATGGGTGCAATGGCGATTTCCGTTGCTAAGTTTAATTATGAGAAGGGTTTGAATCTTATTCAACGCTTTATCAAAGCTGGTGCAAAACAATTAAACATTCATTATGTACTCCACAAGGACAGTATAGAGGATGCGTATAAGCTTGTCAATGCGTATCTTACGGATGAAAGGCTAAAAGGGTTGAATGCGATTGTTTTCTTGTCATTGAAGCCGAAGAATCGTGGGGAGAAGATGGAAGCTCTTTCCCAGGAAGAGTATGCGAAGCTTATTCAATATTGTTTAAGCAACAATATTCCATTTGGATCGGACAGTTGTGGTGCGGGCAAGGTTATTAAATCATTTAGCAAGGAGCAGAATGATAAATTCCTTCCGTATATTGAGCCCTGTGAGGCAACGCATTTCAGTTTTTATTGTGATGCGGAGGGTTATTATTTTCCGTGCTCTTTTTTGGCAAATGAAGAGGGTGATTGGAAGAATGGCATTCATATTCCGTCTGTAAAGGATTTTCTATCAGAAGTTTGGAATGCTGGCATCACTCGTAAATTTGGTGATGGTGTTAGTAAATGTAATAATTGTCTTGGTGGTTGTAGTCATTTTACGATTTAAAAAGGTTGACAATAGATATAAAAGGGATAGAATAGAAGAATATGAAAATCAGACAAGGTTTTGTGAGTAACAGCAGCAGCTCAAGTTTTGTTATTGCCAAGAGTTTTTTAACGGAGAAGCAAATTAAAGCAATTCGTGATTGGCACGATAAGATTGCAAATGATGATGATGATAATGAATCTTTCGGCGAAAGTGGTGACACTTTTACTGAAAATGATAACTATATTAGTGGTGAGACTTATTATGTTTATGAATCCTTTGATAAGATGATTAAAGACAATGAAATTAACCGCAATAAAGTCTTTTGGATTAGGGGATAATTTATGAAGATTAGAAATGGATTTGTGAGTAACAGCAGCAGCAGCTCATTTATTATTGCTCTTAAAGAGAGGCTAACTGGTCATTATGATGTTATGCAGACTTTTTATACTGGTAAGTCATTGACAACGACACCACGCTATGAAAAGGAAATGGGAATGGGTGTAACATGTGATTATTCTGAGGACAAAGTTAATCTTGGCGATGCATCTTCGATGATTTGGTGGCAGCTTGAAAGGCAGAAGCCTGCTACTCTCAAGGAATTGATAGAATGCGTTGAGTGTGGTTATTTTACAGGAAGGCCGAAATATGTATTTGATTCGCCTTCGCAGAAATTGCGAGATTTATACCACAATGATTATGGTATGGATATTTACGATAAGAATGCTGACAAGGCGACTTTTAAAAAATACGATAAAATGTATTGGGCTGAGCAGGAAGCGCATACTAAGGCTAATAAGAAAGCGGCGACAGCATTTGTCAAGAAATTTATGGCTAAACACAAAGGTAAGAAGTTTTTTATCTTGAATTTTGCCGATGAAGATGGAATGATGAATGGTATAATGGAACATGGGAATGCGTTAAGAAATGTATCGCATGTAACGATTAGTAAACATTAAGGAAATGATATGAAAATTAGACAAGGTTTTGTGAGCAATAGTTCGAGTAGTAGTTTTATTTTAGTGGGTGTGCCATTGACTGGAAAGGCACTAAAGGAATATCATGAATATGATTCTGAATTTGGTGATAAATATTATGGTCTTGATATTGTTTATCTTGGCAGTGGTGAGGATTATATAATTGGGAAGCGATTAGCTTCTCCGGATGAATATGAAAACAGTGAGCTTTCGATTGATGAAATTATTCAGGCCCGCGATGAAATTGCAGGAAAACTTTTGGAGAAGGGATTGACGGTACCGGTTAAACTTTATTCAGGTTCATACCCAAGTTAATTTATGAAAATACGCACAGGATTTGTTAGCAATAGTTCCAGTAGTTCCTTCATATTGTCAACGGCAAAAGATGTCGCAACATTGAAGATTCTTATTGATATTCCTATTGACGATATTGGTCAGACAATTGAAACATTAGAGGATTTGGACGACTATCTTTGTAATGACTGGGGTTGTAACACTATTCCGGAATACTTTGAAATGGGTGGTTCTAAGACACTTTATAATAATGCTGTAGCTGCATTAAGGAAGGGTAAGAAGTTAATCGTCGGTCGCGTTAGCAATGAAGGCGACGGCGAAATAGATTATTACCTTTACAACAAAGGATTTACAGGCGTTAAGAATGCTAGTATAATTCAAGATGCTCAAGGATAAAAAATATGAAAATACGCACAGGATTTGTTAGCAATAGCAGTAGCAGTTCGTTTATTTGTTCTATTTGTGGTGAAACGGAGAGTGGTTATGATGCATCCCCAGAAGATTTGGGAATGAAAAAGTGTGAAAATGGTCATGAATGGCATGACGGCTGTAATCTAAATTTTGATTTACCTGAGGATGATTTTATAAATGAAGATGGGGAGGTTTTAGAGAAGTATTGTCCGATGTGTACATTTGTGAATGTTGATGGAGAAGAAGCAATTCGTTATTTATTGAAGAATTGTAATTTGACCCGTGGTTTGTTAATAGCAGAAATCAAAAGTAAGTTTAGTAACTACAAAGAATTTCAAAATTTTATTAAAGGAACATAATATGAAAATAAGAAATGGATTTGTCAGTAATAGTTCGAGTAGCAGTTTTATTTTGTGGGGCATTCAGTATAAGCCTGAGGAAGGCGATGCTCGGGACATTCTTGAGGAAAAGGTTGAGTATAATAATGCGGATGGTTTGGAATGCGCGAGTGGTATTAGTAATTATATGGATTCGGATGCTTTTGTTGGTATTTCACCGGAAAGAATGCGCGACGATGAAACTCTTGCACAATTTAAACAACGTGTGGCGGATTGCTTAGCGAAGGTAGGCATCCCAGCAACTGCAAGGGATATTAAATTCTTTAGTGATGCAGGATATGATGGGTAGTATATGAATAATGCACTAGTAATAATTGCGTTAATGAGTTTTGCATTTTGTTTTATATCTTTATATTATTTTCATAATATTTTTTTAGCGACATCATTTGGCACCGCTGGTTTAATTCAATTATCGTTAGGAACAACGGAGAAATAATATGGGAATGTTTTCAGAGATAGCGACAGAAGTTACCATTCGTACAATTGCCGCGGCAATTGTAACGGAATTAGAGAGTAATTCTACGAATGCTGAGGTTTGTGTGGTTTTAAAAAAATTGGGAAGATTTGCGTTAACACAATTTGAATGGGATGAACCTGATTGGGCGAAGGAATACCACGAAAAATTTAAAGTAATTAGGAAAAATAAATATGAAAAAAAGAATTAATTGGATTAAAACAATTCGAATCATAGCGATATTATTCGCTATGCTTCCATTGGTATTGCAGGCTGCGCCGATATTAATTAAGTATGCGCATGCTAAGCATGCGAAGGTATGGTATAAGGATTGGGGCTATATTCAAGATTTGCCAGCGGGTCGTGTGCAAGTGTGGGCAATGACTGGCACGAATTGGAATAATGTTGGCACAATTACTACAAGTGGTGTTACGCCGTTGATTACGGAGTTTCGGCCAGCCGCGTTAGGTTCAGCACAGCAATGGTTATATGCTCCGGCGAATTAATAAAAAGGAAATATGAATAAATCGAATATTATTAGAAATATAGTATGTTTAGTTACTGTAGCGACATTATGTATTACATTATCTATAACACCGCGAGGGTTATCACAAACTACTATTGGAGTTAGATATGGTTGTTATATTAACTCCGAAGGAGCGCGTTGTGAGCAATGGACGGAAATAATAACGGGAGTAACAACTGGTCAATTTGAAGTTGTGGTTTATAATAGTAATACTAATCGTTGGTGGCACATTTTCAATCCGGAAGAGTATTCGGTTCCCGCTGGGACTAATTCTGTTCCAATACCACAAGGGCCATGTCCATGATAACTGAATTACAAGAAAAAGCATTAAGAAATATTGCGGAGAGTCTTGCTAAGCAATCTTTTAAGGATGCGAAGAATAAGGTGTATGATATATTAGGTGTAGATATTGAATTGGTAGATACTACTGATTTAACTGCTTTTTTTCTTCGTGAAATTGTAATGCAATTGAGTCATTTAGTTGAGGGAAAGATTGCTGATGATAATAATAAGATACGGGAAAGTTTTATTGTTGAAAAAAGAAGTGTGGATATATGATGGGACCAGGAATGTTTGATGGATGGGAATTAATGTTTAAAGCAGCTGCATTGGCGCTAATAATCACCATACCATTTGCGGTATGGAAGATAATTGAAATTATTATCTGGTGCTGTCACCATATTCATGTAGGAATTCAATGACTATATCTGATTGGATAAATTCTTAGGCTAATTTTAAATTAATTTATGTTAAGAAATGTTGTTATAAAGAGACTAATAATTGAATTGCAAGCATTAGATTTGCTTACGACATGGTTTCTTTGGAAATATTATAATGTAATTGAAATTAATCCGTGGCTAAATATAGTATTATTACATAGGCCGAATCCGTTTATTAGTATAATGGTTGCAAAGTGTTGTATTACTGCATTATTTTGTTGGTGGGTAAATAATAGAAGCATTTTATGGGCTGGCGTTATTTTTTATTCAGTATTTATGTTGTTGCATATGATTCAAATTATTTACGCGTTGATATATATTAGGTAAATTTTATGAAAAAGTTATGGAATAGCAATAATAAGATGGATAACATAATAAATATTCTTTCATTTATTATATTAGTTATTGTAATCGGAGGCGGGCTACAGTTTTATCTAATAAGTCACTCTGAATTAAAAATAATATATAGTTTCTTGATTCCGTTGGGATTTTGTGTAATATGGTATCGAGGCATAGAATGATTAAAACATTATGGAATCGTACTATTGGTCTTTATATAAAGAAGCGCAGGCTACGAAAATTATTGATAGGGTGGGGGCTGCCCCCAGAAGTAGTTAAGAAAGCAACATTTGAACAATTATATTCCATGGGCATTTTATGGCTCGCAACAAATACAAGTATAAAGGATAGATAAAGATGAAAATCGATCTTTTGAACGATAAATTAATGTGGTGGGGCTATCTTCACCAAAACGGAACAATTCAATGCAAACGATGGTTTGGTGACCATAAGGATTATACCGATGATTGTGATGGCAACGATTTTGTGCAACGTGTCGTGCGGCCATTTGCAGCAAATACACGCGAAGAAGCATTAGAGATTATTACAAAAAGGTTGAGAGAATAATGTTATCTCCATTAGAATTAACAGATACGATTAGAAAAGTGCGAGAAGCAGCTACGCCTAAAAAAATGTATTTTGAACTTATACCGCTCATTAATGATATTTGTGATGCAGCGGAAAATGTTTATTGCCGGGGCTGGACGGCGGAACAGCTCGGCGAGTGTTTAAAGAAAGCTAAAGTTGGTGTGGATGCTCTTGAAAAAGAAAACAAAAAACTTAATACTGATATAAACCGACTACAAGTTAAGTTGGAAGAAAATGAAGAATTGGTGATATTATTGAAAGGTTATGTTCCAAGAAGTATATTGAGAAAATTACAACTATTATAAGATATGAAAATAAGAGAAAGAGAAATCAAATTTGTTAAAGTTCCCATTCCAGAAAATACATCTGTGCTTGAAGCATATTATGAATCATATCACTCACAAAAAAAACAGGCAGATAAATTAAAAAGATCTCTATGGCTTACAGAGGCAATACTTAAAGTAACAGACAGGTGGAAGTGGAAAGTAGGAGTATTGTTTCGTATTTTTAGAACGCTAATACTCTTTTATATTCCATTTTATGTTGGATTTGAATTATTGCCGGTGAATTGGTTGGATGGCACTCTAAATACATGGTGGCTTATTCCAACAATTGTATTAATATTTATTTTTCTTATAATAACAATTGCATGGTCTTTACTAAGCTTGATTTGTTATTGTGAGGAAGGAGATTCATATTAAAACAAAACCCACAAAAAGAATTGAACGGACGCATTCACTACAAGAGCATATAACTGAATTGGAATTTGAACTTCAAGAGACTAAACGCTTACTAAGTATATACAAAAATGCGTGTGAGTTATACAAAGTTTTACTTAAATCACGCAAAGAAAATAAGTTTAAACAGAGGCCGGCGGGGCAATCGCGGGTTGTGTGAGTATTCGATAACGTTTCAACAGACTTATAACAATAGGTGAGAGAAGTTCAACATGGAGAAAATAATCTCCGACAACTTTTATACTCTGGTATCTATCCCGTAGATATCCGTCATAAACCGAAAGACTATTATCCTTATTTAAGACTTGTCCGCTATTATGTTCCATATCATAAATTTTATCTATGAGCATAGATTTTTCAGGAAGACTCATGGTTTTATATTTACTACTATATTGCGCAAATACTCTTGTAACTTCTGCCCAAGAAGGTCCACCATAAGCTGTCTCCCACATATTTTTTTCATTAAAAATATTATATAAATCTTGATAGGTAAACTGTTCCCATGTATCTTGTCCCTTAGTGGTTTCTAACAATATATTAAACATATCATTTGTTAACTGATTCTTTTGTAGTTTGGAACAATATTCATTATATTCTTTTATACCCGCGTTGTCATCCTCAGGATAATCCAAATCACCTTGAGATATAAAATGTATATACATTTTTAGTATAGTTCCGGCGGGCAGATTTTTTGAAATTCCATTATCGTATTTAACTTTTTTAATTTTTTCTTTTAATCCTTTTTTTACAATTGAAGAATCAGTACCTAATAATTTATTTACTTTATAATATGCATATAATATGGGATGGAGCTCTTCTATAAAATAGATATATTCAGAGTGGTTATCCACATTACCATTTAGTGCATAACCCATTTCATCTTCTATTTCTGCACGCAAATATATCATCATATTATTTAATAGTTGGGTCGCACATTGCTCGTAAACTTCATATACGCTATTTTTTAGTTTAATGAGAGAGTGTTTAAATTGGTTATTCGGATTGGATACTTCCATTTTTACAGATGCATTAAGAGCTTCCAATGCGTAAAAGTCCCAAAATTTTGAATTTCCTTTTGGTGGGGATGTATATATTAAATTTGCCATGACAATGTGTAATTATAAATATGAATGTGTTGGTGTAACATTCTTGTTTTTTCTGTTAAAAACAACTATTTATATACAATAGAATAACTTATGAAAAGCATTACCAACGCTAAAATATTATTAAAAGACACTTTATTGGAAATTTTAGAAGCAGAAGAAAAGAAACAGAGGGGTTTTAAAGAATTATCTGAGGGTAATTCACCTCCCGGATTTTCTCCCGCAGATTATCAGAGCCTTGAAGATTTTACTGCGTCGGCAGAAGAAAGTGATGTTATAAATGAAGATGATGATAAATTTTTAGGCGCACCAACCACCGATTTGCCTGAGCCAGAACTTAAACAATATATGCAGAAAATTGCATCAAGAACAAAGGATGTCGGTGATAAATATAAATATCCATATGTCCATCGTTCAAATATAGTTGATGATTCTGGCAATGTAGTTAATCCTGATGTATTGAGACAATTGATAAAAGAACGGCCCGCCACCATATTAAAACAAAATAAAAAGATGCAGAAAAGCGGTGGGGATATTAAATTTTTTGATATAAGTTTGCCTGCTCTCCGTGGTATAATTGTCGATGAAATGACCGGAGACTTTAAAATAGTAAATACTTGTCCAGGCGCTGGTGCATGTAAGGTCTATTGTTATGCAAGAAAAGGTGGTTATGTGCAATGGAAGCGAGCATCATTGTTACAGACACGCGTGTTGAATTTTCTACTGAATGACTGGGAAGGCTTTAAAGCTAAAGTGAAAGCAGAAATACAATTAGTATCAGGTGGAAAAGTAAAGAATTTCGTCAAATCAGGAAGTAATAAATATTCAGTGGTAATCCGTTGGCACGATTCCGGCGATTTTATGTCAGAGAAATATCTAAATGTTGCTTTTGATATTGCGCGGGAAACTCCTAATGTATTACATTATGCTTATACAAAGAGAGTCGGGATGGTTTCAACAGCTACAAAACCAATTAATTTTGTATTTAATTTCTCCGGCGGTGCAATTGGTTCAGAAGAAAGACAAATTGACCCGAAAATTCATAAGCATAGTATCGTTGTACCAAAACAAATGTTTAGCGATTTTGTACATAAAAATAAAGAAACTGGCGGCTGGGATTTTAACAGCCCAACCGATTTAAATACATTAAAAGATAAAATGGCATTAAAATATTCAATTAAAAAGGATAGCATTATCACTTATGCTGATTTAATGAAAACCCCAGAAAATGTAGATACTCCTAATAAGTGGAATGTAATCGTAAAACCCGGGGACGGTGACGATGCCGCTTCACGCCGCGACGTTCTTGGAACATATTTATTAGTCCATTGATTAATGTTTTGAATTATTATATTATATTTATAATAGGATAGCAAAAAACCAATAGACAATAGTATTTATATGGATTACAAGGGATAATATGGCAACAAAAAAATATAACAACAATGGCGAGAGAGTGCTTGAATCGAGAGTTACCACGATTGAAGCCAATATGGATTCATTCCGGAATGAATTGGCTCAGGTTAGCACTGGGTTAAAAGATTTAATCACTAATGTTGCTAAGCGTAATGATGCTGCGGAAGACCAATTCCAGAAGTTAATGGTGCAAATCTCCGAAGCAAAAGCGCCTAAGCGCATAGATTGGATGGCTATTATTGGAACGGGAGTCTCCGTATTCCTATTGCTTATTACTATTGGCGCGCTGGTATTACAGCCCCTGTATAAAGATATGAACCGCATGGCTGAAAACGATAAAAGTTATAGCGATAGTGTAGCCATTATGACTAAACGCTTCCACGATGAATTACATGTCCATGAGACCCTGACTTTGCATCCGGTTGGCCAGCAAATTGTAACTGCATTAGATAAGAAGATAACGGAATTGGACATAAAGTTGCAGCGTGAATTTGCTTTGATGGCGGATACTTTAAGAGAGAAGAGTGCTTCTTCTGATAGAGCAATAGCAGAATTAGACAATAGATTGCAGCGTGAATTCCTTACGGCTTATGGCGCATTGAAGGATACGGCAGAAGCATTAAAAGAGCAGACTATTAATCAGCACAATGCAATTGACGCAAGAATAGACCGCATTCAGTCAGGAATTGAAAAAGATCGTGAAGCGGCTGCTCTTGAGTTGCAGCAACGCCGATTGCGTGATACCGACCCCCTTCTTAAAAAGTAATTTTACAAACCGCCCTTTTTAATGACATTGAGTGTTGTTTCCAAGAATTTCTCTTTGGTATACACAATTGGCACTTGGTATCTCTTACAAAAAACATCTACATTTCCTTTGCGCCAGAAGCCTTCAGGACAGCATACGAATGTTTTATTAAAGAATCTACCTAACTCTAACAGAGTAATAGGAGATTTGGTTGTTGGGTCAAAGTAGAGTAATACTAAATCGGCTCGTTCTTGGCCATCTAATTCCCATTCGACTTGTTCACGAAACTGAGCATTTTCTATTTTTTGAACCCATGATGAATCCCAGTCATCTCTGCGAGGATTTAAAATTAAGACATTTTCATCTTTTAATGTATTCACCACTTGTTGCTGCCAAGGTTCAGCTTTTCCCATTTCAATACTACCAGCTAAAAATACAATCTTTTCATCCTTATCATTTTTATTCCACTTTTCTGGCGCTTTAATCTCTCTCATATTATTTAATCCTTTTTAATGTTTTTCGTATACATTTCCTATTATTTCTGGTTTTAAGCATTGGAGAAGGTTTAAAAGAGCATCATCGGCATTTACGGAAAAGCCAAGCAATATCCATTCGACATAGCCTTGCTTTTTTTCTCCATTTATCCAAGTAAAGTCAATAATATCACCTTCATAAATTTCTTTATTGTTTATATCTGTTATACCTGTAGATTGTAATGCAACGGCGCGTTCTCCTGCAAATGCATCGTGTAACAAGCGTGTATCTTTAACAACGTCCCAGCTTACCATGCGGTGGAAGCCTTCATCCCAGACTTTAAATTTTATTTTTCGTTTATTCATAATGTTTTATGTCCAAAATCCATCACGATTTTTAATTATCCAAGTTAATACTTCGGTATCTCTTTTCTTTAGATATGTTTCGATTTCTATAACTTTTTTATAACGCTTTTCATAGGAATGTGGTTGGTTTATCCATTCTAACCAATCTACTTTGGCAGGCTTCTCTGGATAAGAATTATTTAAAGCTTCTTCTATTTTCTCACGCTCTTCTGTGATGTAATTATAATAAATTGATAATTGATTATAGAAATCTGCCCACTTACTATTTTTATTACCTTCTCTATTTAATTTTTCTTGCTCTTGGCAGCCTTTGTCGCCTCCGATTTCATCTTCATAGAATTCGGTTAGGAGAGTAAAATTAATATCACGAATTAATTCTGTGGAATCCGACCATGTTTTTGGAATAGCTTTACGAAGTTTTTTATGACGGGGATTGAAAAAGCAGCGAAAGGGATAGAGAAATGGCCATTCAATGTTATGATACCACCACAAGCCAAATTCGGTGTATCGTAACCACCAGCTAAAATTATGATATATTTCGATTGGTTTCAATAGTCTCCAAGTGCATTCGTATCCAACTTAAATGCTTCTTTGCTTGTATTCATTTATTGCTTTCTCCATCAATTCTTTAGCATGTTGTAAGCCATAATGTATGCCTATTTTTATGCCATCTTCAGTACAAAGATGGTGACTATGCTCTAAACAATCCTGGCAGATGTAAACCCTAATATTGTCAATTTGTTTAAAAAATTTCAATTCTGGGCACTTTTGTTTACAACATGGACAGATTGAATCAACTTCTTGCATATAATTTACATTCATAATTAATCAAACTCCGTTGGTATACCTTTTACAATCAAATTATAAAAGCGTTCATAGTCCCAATAATAGATTGCTCCGTGGTATTCTTTGCCTTTTTTTTCAATAACAGGGCATGTTGAGCCACGCATTTCCTTTCCGAATTTATCATAAAATTCTTGTCCGTGATGCTTCAAAACATCTTTATCCCAGACATAAGTGATGCCTTTCCATTGCCTTGGCCTTAGTAATTTACTTTTTTTCATTTGCTTCTTTTTCTATTCGTTCAATTTCCTCTTGAGCTTTGTAATATTTACGCCAATCTGCATTAGTCTTCCATTCTCTATCTTTATAGCGTGGGTTCTTCTCAACGCATTCTTTGCAAATAGTTGTTATCCAACCACTTGTACTTCCAACAGTATCATCATATCGTCCACACTCTTCACAGATTTTATAGGATAGAGCTTCCGCAAATGAAATCATCGCGGATGTTTCTTCATTGCTACCTTTATAATAAAATCGAAGGCCACCAAACTTCTCTTTGACTTGTGTAGCTTCAATTTGATACTTCTCTTCATACTTTCCAGTATAGGGAACGCGGGGAATCTTTCTAATCAATTTTCGAATTAGCTTACCTTTGCGCTTTTCATATTCTACACTTGGCCATGTTTGAAAGCCAACACGCTTTTTAAACTCTCCATTACACCAATGCTCCACTTTATACAAACCATTATTAAGTTTAATAAGAGGCCAATTGAGAATGTCAATTAGTTTGCCATTTGTTATCTTATAAGATGGATGGTCGCAGCGCCATTGTAATTGGGCGCACAGGTCATCAATTAATTGATACCACCCGTCGCCTGTAGTAATGCCCCAACACATGCATGTCTCTTGCATACTTAAATCTTTCTGTCGGAAGATTTTAGGGTACTTTTCAAATAGTTTATTTTGTAATTCTTTATTCATATTTTTCTTTCCAATCTAATAATTGCTGCAAGTATCAAAAATGTGTTAGCGTGAGAATATGACTCTGTTATAAAATAAAATACAAACAGTCCTAAAAATCCCAACTCCATTATGACACTAAATATTATAAAAAGGTCTGATTTAATTTCTTTATTCATTTCTTTTCATCTAAGTGTTTCTTAATTGCTTCGATTCTGCCTTTTAATCCGCCGCCTAATATATCAATTCCAGCGGCTAATCCGCCACCACGTTCCATACTATAATTTGATATGGGATTACCTGTCAACATATCTAACCACTTTCTTAGTGCTTTTTCACCATCCATCCACAGTGCCGTATCCCGCATTTCCTTTTCAATATCTTCATCAGTTTTACCATCAGCTTCCCAACCATCACAGCCACTACAACTTCCATAATGCCATTCATAGAAGCAATATTTGTTGCCTTTCTTTGCTACAAAAGACGCGTGACCCTGATAGTCACTTTCACTATCTTCCCAAAGGATTTCATAGTCACCCCAAATTTCACCAGCAATGCTGCCGTAACGACATTCACTTGCAATTGTTTCATTCCATTTCATATTAATATGTAACTCCATCTTCTAAATATTCTATTGTAATTTCGTAATGATTATTTTTTGAAAATTCACGCCGAGCCAATTCACACTTAATCTTTAGGCAATCTAAATAACGCAAAGAATTAATGGCATCAATTATTCTTTTTCTAGCATCTTCTCTTGTATGCTCTTCAAATTTTGCTTTTGTATGATATTGATACATACAGATAGTATAACAGATTTTATAACAATGTCAACTTATTTAAAAAGTATTTTTTCGAGAGCTTCTATGGAGATTTCAGCGGTATATGCATCAGCAAAAAGCTTTGCGTAACCATCATCCACCCAAATTTGCATTGCTCCCTTCCAAGCAATATCATAACCTACAGCTTCACTTTGTTTATATTTCAGCTTCTCTACCAATTTCATCTGAGTTGTGAGTCTCCGTGTGTATTTTGCGTCATGAACAAGAAGCTCTCGTAAAAAACAATAAGTTTCTTCACAATCACAGAGAGATTTTAATTCTCTATCCTTCTTTTGTTGCTCTTCGGTCATAATCACATGATAAATATATTTGTTTTTTTGTAAAAGTCAAGATATTTATAGCTATGAATCTAAACGAATTAGCGGTTGAATTGACTAAAAAAGAGGGTAAAAAAGTTCAAGTAAATATAGCCCAAACTAAAGAAATGATAAATGGTTTTTGCTCTATATTAAGTGAAATGAGTGTTATCCAATTGATTCCATTTATTATTAAGATGCGTGAACATGGTAGTCAACTTAATAATAATAAGAAATAAAACCCATTGACATTCTTATCAATCTTTTGTAATATGTATACGCGCTAATGTCATGATTAAATTAAAAGAGATATTAGAATCGGATTATTCGGATATGGTATCTTTGTTTGAATCCCCACTGAATTTACGAAAGCCATTCAATCCAAACGAATTGGATTCTTTGGGTAAAAATCACTTATTTACCGTAGGCACAATTGAACGGGCGAAGAAAATAGACAAATTCAACGAATATGATGTGTATGAATATCAGGTCGGTGAAGATAAATATAGCATATTGATTAAAGACGACTACTATACACATGTATTTTTCAAATATAAAGTGGTAAACGACATAGTTGAAGAAAATTTAATATGGCAGTTTCCAACAAGCATAGGATTGTGTAGAGCATTTATGTTTGATTATTTTTTAAAAAAGTATGATGGAGTAATGTCAGATAACGCACACACAGAATTTGGGAAAAAATATTGGGACAAATTATTGAAAGCCGCCTTAAAACTTAAATATAAAATTTTTGCTTTATATAAAAATGAAAAAATTCCATTAGAACATGAGGTAACAATAGAAAAATTTTATTTTGATTCTCCAAAAGGATTGGACTACAAATTTCTAATATTGAAATAATCATGATTAAATTAAAAACATTAATAAATCACATCAATGAAGTTCAGGAATTGTTTGAATTTCCTATGAGAATCGGCCGGTGGAGGAAGACAGATTTAGATGATAATTCCGGAAATTTTGCTCTATCAAAGTATGTTAAAGAGAAAGGCAAGCATATTGGGAAATTTGATTCTTATGAAATTTTTGAATTGATAAAAGGAAAAGAAACACATACGATATTTTCAAATAGTGATTTTATTTCTGCTTATTTTGTTTTCGAAAAGGTTGACAATTACTTAAAAGAAAAAATAGTATGGCAGGATTTTTTATGCAAAGGATTGGCTAGAAAATTATTCTTTGATTATTTTTTAGGAAAAACGAAGGGTATAATATCAGACGATTTACATAGTAAAGAAGGGGAAAATTATTGGAAAAAAAATTTAATTGAAGCAAAAAGAAAAAATCATAAAATATTTATATTGTATAAAGGTAACAAAATTTCCGTTGAAAATGTAAACGATGTTGATAAATACTTTTCTTCAGGAATAAAGGGAGCGGATTATAGATTCGTGATAGAGAAATGATTAAATTAAAAGAAATCGCACAATCTGTTATTAAAGAAGGCGGTAAAGCTTTTGGAGATAGAGCCAAGAGAATGACAACGGCGGAAATGGCTATTGTTTTTCAAGACTTAAAGAAAAAAATTGGAGACAATTTTGGCAAATTTGAAATGGCTAAATCCTTGCCAGCAAAGACCGACCACGGAGATCTTGACATTGTTGTTATTAATGATAGAGGAATGAATATCGAGCAATTTATGCGGCAAGAATACAATGCTGCAATACAGGATTATCTGAAAAATGGTAATGTCTATAGTTTTTTGTTTTACAGCGATTCCCTTCACCGCAGTATACATGTCGATTTGATTAGTGTTAGTAGCGTAGAAGATTTTCTGCCACAATATGAATATCTTAATTACGGAGATTTCAGTGGTATACTTGGAGTAATGGCGCGCCGGTTACATTTTAATTACGGTACGGAAGGTATGTATAAAATTTATATTGACAAAAGTAATAGATACCATTATATTCTTATTACCAAGAATTTAAGAGAAGGCTTACAAATATTGGGTTATAAAGATATACTAGATACATTTGACAATATTAAAACACTAGATGATATTGTTAAGTTTATTACTGCTTCACCTCTATTCTCTTCTGAATTTTATCAGAGTATGGGAATGAATAATAGTGATCGCAAGCGTACTAGAATTGGAAGGCCATCCGCTGATTATATTAGAAACGCGTTGAAAGCAGCAAATATTCAAAGCACAATAGCCGATGAAGACTATTTTTTAAAGAATTTATACCCAACTTATTATTCTGCTATTCAGGCAAAAGCAAAGGAAATAGAAGATTATGTTTTTATTAGTGCAAAGTATGGTGGGGAGTGGATTTTGAAGAATTTTCCAAACTTAAAGGCCGGTCCAATCATTGGCAAAATAAAACAACATTGGAAAGCGTTATATGGAGATAGTATTAATTCCGTGGATGAAAAAGATGTATACGCGGATACTGCAAAATATTTAGCTTTATTTAATACGAAATAGAAGAATCATAATTTAAAACCAAAGAAGTATTATTATTCAGTGTGTATTTATTTTTTCCTTCTTGATAGACTGCTATGCCATAAATGGCTTGTGCAGAAAACGGAATGTGTAGGTTAAACAGGCCAGCAAAATAGTGTCCGCCGACAGGATTTAAATAATCATCGGCCATATTACCATTATTCTCCACTCTTATTTTTGCAAAACAATTTAATGCATCAGAATCGGTTAACAATAATTCCTTTCCATTCTCGATGGTGGACGACAATTGATTTTTAAATAGTAATATATCGAAGTCGTACTTTATTTTTCCGCCGGTAATAACAACAAATATAGAATTTATAACACCATTTGTTAATTTTGCTATTGTGTTTGGTGTTTCAAATATCAAAAATTTATTCCCCAAAACTAAATTTGGCCTATCAAATACTCCACTTTCGTTGAGTTTTATTGTTTGTGTTCCAATTGCCATATAATTAACTATTTAAATACATCTTTTGTTTTATAGTTATATATAGAGAGAAAAGGTATAACTTATGAGTGTAAATTGTGTTAATTATATAAAAATATCAGATGAAAGTAGTGGTGGTTTTTGTAAAATAAACGCAGCTGGCTTAGGAATTCAAGTATCGAAAAGCTATTGCCTTCATTGCAATAAATATGAGGGTTCGGCAAGAGGATTTGGGGATACAATTCATAATATGGTAACGCCCATAGCAAAAGCAATGGGACATCCATGCATCGACAGTCAAACAGGCCATTTGAGAATAGAAAGTCCTTGCTTAAAAAAGATGCAAGCAATGAATAAGCTTATACCCTATAACTAATTAAATATGAATCTAGTAATAAATCAAGGATTTTCAAACTATGTTATTGCAACAGGAGGAGTTCCTCCATATACATATACTTTAATAACTGGAAATTTCCCAACAGGAATATCACTAGATTCAACAACAGGAAGAATAGCAGGAACAGCCTCACTAGCGGGAGACTTCTCAGTAGGATTACAAGCAACAGATAACAAAGGAAACACAGGAGCGGTTTGTGGATACTTACATGTTGCATGTGCTGATACTGCAATAACAGGAAGTTTCAATCTAACAAGTTCAATATCAAGTTCAATCGTTGGTTATCCATATACTTCTTCGGTGGTTATGAATGGTGGATCACCACCATGCTTTTATACAGTCGTAGCAGGAAGTTTACCGGATGGATTAAGTTTAAGTACTAGTGCTAGTATTGGAATTGTAAGTGGTATACCAACAACTGCGGGACTTTTCGAATTTTCTATAGAAGGAGAGGATTCGGCTGGCTGTACAATACAGGATAATTATAGCATATTTATTTGCGCAAATTTAATGCTTGATTTACAATAAATAAAATGAATTTAATAATTGGAGATAGCTATTCATATATAATCGTTCCGACTTTGGCTGCGCCGCCATATATTTATACTTTAATTAGTGGTTCTGTTCCAGTAGGAATGACATTAGATTTAGAAGTGGGAAAAATAACAGGAACACCAACAGTTCTTGGAACATATAATTTCACATTGTATGCAACTTCTCTTTCAAGCGGCTGTTGTGGCACCGCATCATTTGAGTTGGATGTAATTTGCCCAGCTTTACAATTACTTCCAGCAACATTAACTAGTCCTGATTTCATTTCTCAATCATATGATGTTATGATAACAGCATCCGGCGGTCAGCTACCTTATATTTATACAGTTACATCAGGAAGTTTGCCAAGCGGGTTAACTCTTAATACAGCATCGGGATTAATATCAGGAAGCACTGAGCCTGTTGGTTCGTTTAATTTCATTATAACGGCTACGGATCTTTATGGTTGTATAATAGAAAATCTATACCAAATTGTAATTCAAGGCTGCGTTGGCGATATTACATTAAGTCCGACACTTTCTGAAATATCATCGGGGCAACCTTATTCAGAGGTGATACAAGTGTTTGGTTCGGCTGTACCTCCATATACATTTTCTATTATAAGTGGTTCATTACCACCAGGGTTGACGCTTAATACTTCCTCGGGAGAAATATCAGGAATACCATAACAATGATAGATTTTAACAACAAAAATTTTATACTTATATTTGTAGGTATAATGACAGGAGAATAATTTTATGAGTTTAATATATATAGACAGCTTTGACCATCGCAACTGGACGAATGATGGAGAAAAGCTCACACAGGGACAAAGATGCTCCTATCTTTACGCCAGAGGTGGCGTCGGTCAAGGAGCACAGGTCTCCGGGGCTACATCACAAAGATGGCTTTCCGGTTTTGGCGCTTCACGAACTCTGTTTACAGGAGTTGCTTGGAGGGTAAACTATGATTTTGCTTTTGGCCCATCCGCCATTATGTTTTATGGAAATCATGGAAATCAGTTCGAGTTTAATGTAACTTTAAACCCTGATTGGTCTATGACTAGTTGCGGACTTACAAGTGCTGCCAATGTATTTAGGGCAAGAACATGGAATTATGTAGAAGTTAAAACTAAAATGCATGTTAGTTCATCGGGTGGGTTGAATGGTGAAATAATAGTTAAATGTAATGGCGTATCAGTAATTAGTAGTTCTGGCGTTTTAAATAGAAACTCCCAAAATCAACTCGGGTGGACTACTTATGATGGTATAGGACTCTATGGCAACGGAAATAACTCTGGTGATTATGACGACTGGTATATTCTTAATGATACTGATAGTGGAGCAATAGATTCCTATGGCAATCCAATGCCTAATAATAATTTTCTTGGAGATGTAGTTGTCCGTGCTATATATCCGATTAATTCGGGTTCTGTAAAACAACTTACTTCTTTTCCTGCGGCAGGTGTAACAGCATCTTATATGAATGTAAATGAAACCGCCTCAAGAAATGCAGGAGGAACTATACTTGACACTGCTCCCAATCTAACAAATTATAATTATTCAGCAGTATCAGCCTCAGCAGACCTTTATAAGTATCAACAAATATCTGTTCCCGGAACAGGAATTATATATGGCATTCAAATGGTACCAGCAGTTTGGAAATCTGACTCATTTGTTAAAGGTTTTTCAAATGTAATTTCCAGTAGTGCAACATGTTTGACAGGCAGCAGACAATCAATTGCTGATACAACGAATTATTTTGCCGGTACTACCAATATATTTGAATCCAATCCTGATACGCCATTGACCGGCTGGAGCACAAGTAGTCTTAATGCGGCGGAATTTGGAATTATGGTACAGGATTAAATTTTATGAGTTTAATATATATTGACAGTTTTGATCATCGAAACTGGACTAATGACGGGGAAAAAACCACCACGAGTCATCAATGCTCTTATCTTTATTCTAGACATACTGGTAGCCAAGGTATTAGAGTGAATGGTCCAGGAGGACCAGCTAGATTTTTTGGTGGTCTGGGAGATTCAGGAACTATTGTTACAGGATTTGCTATGAAAATTGATTATGCATTTGCAAATGATGCTACATATATTCAGTTTCTTGGAAATCGAGGAAGCCAAAGAGAGATTCAAGTGGGGCCAAAGTCCAATGGTTCGCTGTATATTTCTACGGATGCCGGTACAATAGGCACAAGTGCAGTGGGTTTAATTGCAGTTAATGTGTGGAATTATATAGAAATCAAAGCGAAGATGAGTACGGGTAGTGGAGTAAATGGTTCTGTTATTGTTCGACTTAATGGTGTACCAGTAATTTCTGTTTTTAATGTAGTATCTCGACGGAATCAATCAGAAACTAGATGGAATACATATGATGGTATATCACTTAATGCTAATGGAAGTAATCACGGTGATTATGACGACTGGTATATTCTTAATAACACATCTAGCGGTTTGATAGATTCCTATGGCAATCCAATGCCTAATAATGATTTTCTTGGAGACATAATAGTTGCAACAGTATATCCAACTGGTTCGGGATCGGTAACACAATTGATTTCTGTCCCAGGTAATGTAAGTAATTGGAATAATGTAAATGAAACCGCCTCAAGAAATGCAGGAGGAACTATACTTGACACTGCTCCCAATCTAATAAATTATAATTATTCGCCGCTAAGTGGTTCAATGGATCTTTATAAGTATCAGCATATATCTATGTCTGCTCCAGGAATTATATATGGTATTCAAATGGTACCAGCAGTTTGGAAATCCGACACAGGATTTAAAGGGTTTTCAAGTGTGATTTCCAGTAGTGCAACATTTGTGACAAGTAGTAGAGAGCCTGCTAAAGATACGATGAATTATTTTTCACAAATGTATGAATCCAATCCTGATACGCCATTGACCGGCTGGAGCACAAGTAGTCTTAATGCGGCGGAATTTGGAATTATAGTAAAGGATTAAAATGTCAGATGTATTAATATATCATGCTCCCATTGAAATACTTGAATCGGCCACTGGTTCTATGAGCATTATGCAGCTTCCGGTAGAAGTATTGCGCACGGGCGATGCTTCAATAACAGCCACAAGAATCGTTCAGCTTCCTATCGAATGGTTGATGTCTAATCAAAATTTGAATTCTTCTGTTGTAATTCATCACGCTCCAATTGAAGTAATAACAAACGCGATTAAACCAAGAATTGAAAGTGTAAGTTATTGTTTTGAAGTTCTTATGGTTGATGGGTTTGGTTGTGAGGCTTCACAATCTTATTGTCTAAACTTAGCCGGTACAGAATTTGGAGCAGCTATACAACTTGCTCAGTTGCCTATAGAAATTTGTTATACAAATCCAAACCCAAGTTAAAAAATGAGACGGCTTACAAAAACCGATAGAAAAACAGGTAAGAAATTTCTTATAAACATTCCGACATGGGATGATTTATATGTAATAAACGCCAATGTTGTAAATGAAGTAGTGCCTCCGCCAGGGCCAGGCCATTCCCCGTCAGATATTGGTACTAGCACTTTTGCAATTAGTCCTAGTTGTGAAAATCTTACATTGACAAGTAGTTTAAATCAACTAGGATTCACAGGAGTCGCTTATAGTGAAGCCGTTGGTGGAACGCTTGGGTTGCCACCATATTCCTATGCACTTGTAAGCGGAGATTTTCCAATAGGATTAAGTTTAAATGGTGTTACGGGAGTAGTAAGTGGTATACCAACAGAAGGCGGAGTATTTCCTGTAACTATAAGGGTTACTGATGCAAATGGATGTACGCGAGATGTCCCTCTTAATCTTTATATGTGTGCAGGCTTGACAGTTTATATGTTACAAACACTTATTGTTTCTGATTTTGCTACTACTGAAGTTAATGGTAATTACACACGACCAGAAGGTTCTGCTTTACATGACCCATATGTAAAGACAAGTCATACAGAATTTACAATGCGGTATTTTGCAGATCAAGATCGGTGGGTGATTTATTCTTACTATGGCACTCCATCTGTACAAGATTATTATGGCTCTGCAGCTTTCATGGATAATCCGTTGTCATCAGTTGGAGTGTGGGAGATACTTGATCATGGTGATGATCCAGTTGGTACCGTAACCGGCGACTTTCCATAAGTCATATTTTATATTATTATAACAACTATTTATATACAAAATGCAACAGCTTACAAAAATAGATAAAAAAACAGGAAAAAAATACATTATCAATGTGCCGTCATGGAACGATTATGTTGTAAATGTTAATGCATTAGCGACTGATACCACAAGCACAAGTGGCTCGGATACAAGTGGCGGATCAATCGTCCCTCCATCTCCAAGTTTCGGAACACGAACAGCGTTGGGAACAGCTGTCTCTCAAGTCTTAGATACCACCTTAACTATGAGCGGTATTACTGTAAGTGCTGGCAATTCTATTATTGTAATGTCAGGACAGTCAGCGAGTCCAGTGGTTCTAATCACTACGGCTTCTTGGGGTTCAACAAATCTTACGCGTGACATCAGACAAACAGGATTTGCCGGAGTCGGTTCAATAGAAATATGGTCGGCTCACGGAGTTGTGGGAGGAACGAATACCATAACTATAACATACGCAAGTAATACGACAGGAGGCAAAGGAATGATAGCATCAGAGGTATATGGAATTACTAGTACAGATGTTAGTGCGTCCGTGGCAACTTTTTCTGGTTTACCGTCCAGTGGGCCAAGTCCAACAAGTAGCGTTGCCAATGAATATCTATGTGGTTGTATAATACATAATACTCCAACGGCATACTCTTGGAATCCTTCTTTTATAGATGGACAAAGCATTCAACTTTTTAGTGGTCCAAGCTTTCCCACTATTTTTGAAGGTTATGGTGTCGTATCAAATACAGGGTCATATACTGCTTCGTGGACTACTTCCAGTTTGGGTGGTTTATGGATTGCAGCATTAGTTACATACAAATAAAATTATGTCATTGATAGAGTTAGCTCAAAATTTTCCAGATTGTCCACATCTTATGCGTGAGCAGCATGCGTGCAGTTGGTTAAGCGGCAAATTAGGAAGAATTGCTTATACTTCTCCTATTTTTTGTAATTTTGAATGTATAAATAAAGGTCCCTATTGTGGTCAAGCGCCAAAACAAGAGGAAGAATTTATCTATAATGCTTGGTTTAGAGCTACGGGTATTGATATTAATTTTGCAAGACGCATTCTAAATCACTACAATCTTCCAGCAAATATAGTAATTCCTCCAGAGTGGAGTGCTATTAAATCTGGATTAGCACATCTTTATAAAGATAAAAATTTAAGAGCTATACTACTAACAGGATCGGTTATTACAGATTTACGACGGCCCTTGAAGGATTATGATATTGCACTGTGGTTTTATGATATTAAGCCAGTTATTATTAACAATAAAATTATTAGGGATGGTTTACCGAAGGAAATTAACGGTGTTAAAGCAGATTATTTCTTTCTTTCTGGAGAAAAATCTCCAGATACATTTTTTATATCTCTTGATCCCGAATCTAAGATTATGTATACTTCACATTGGTTTGATTCTAAGAAAGTAAGTGTTTCCTCTGATATTAGTGTTTGTAAAAGAGAGCCAAATTCTTTATATAATTTACTTGAAAAAGCAGTAAATGGGGAAACAAATGAAAAAATAACAGGTTTGGGTGATGCTATTTCAGCGGTAACCCATGCCGTTGGAATAAAAGAGTGTGCGGGTTGTCAAAAACGCAGAGAAACCCTTAATAAATTAGTTCCTTTTTAATGTAAAATGTTAATGAATCTTCCAAAATAAAAACTATTTATATTTATGGTATTATTGTATAACATGGTTTATTTTAAGAATTTATGATTTTAACTGTTGGAAATTTTTATTCAAAGACATTATCTACTTCAGGAGGAACAGCTCCCTATGTGTATACACTTAATTCGGGAAGTATTCCAACGGGCATGGCCCTACAAGGAAATATTGGAATTATATATGGCACACCAACGGTAACGGGAATCTATACATTTATAATTGATTCACTGGATAGCATCGGGTGTTCAAATTCTGCTTCATTTACAATTAATATAACCTGTTCAACGATTACAGTTCAATCCTTTACCACTTCATCTTACATAGGCTTACCATTTTCCAAAGCATTTACAGGTTCAGGAGGAGGAGCGCCATATATTTATTCAACAAGTTCAGGCGTTATACCAACAGGCTTAACATTTGCATCTGCTAGTGGAACTATTTCGGGAACACCAACAGTGACAGGTTCATACCTATTTTCTGGTTCTGCAACAGATATTTATGGCTGTTCTGGAAATGCATTAGAACAAATCACCATAAATTGTGCGGGCCTATCCATACTTCCAACAACATTACCAATGATAAGCAGTTCAATTGCTATATTTTATACACAAACTTTTAGTACGGCGGATGGAATTGCGCCAAAAATATTTACAACTTCTTCGGGAACAGTGCCAACAGGCTTAACATTAAATTCAGCCAGTGGTGTATTGAGCGGAACGCCAACAGCAACAGGATCATATGTATATACTGTAAGATGTACAGATTTTTATGGCTGTGCAAATTCAAGTTCATATTCTCAATTTATATATTCATTAATTTTATTATCGCCTTTACCAAATGGAATTGTAGGTCAACCTTATGTCTAATTTAATTACAAGTAGCGGTGGTCAATCACCTTATACATACAACACAACTAGTGGGACACTCCCACCGACATTAGCATTAAGTTCTAGTGGTTTGGTATCTGGAACGGCCAGCGCCGCTGGTATATACACTTTTACGGTAGCATCCACCGATTTTTATACTAATACGGGAAGTAGAACATATTCTATTACAATTACCACACCAACTATTACATTATCACCAATAACATTGCTCGGCGGAATATCAGGATCAATTATTGCAAATCAATTGTCATGTGATTCTGCAAGTTTTTTCCATATCATTCCAGTAAGCGGAACATCATACGAAAGCATAGGGACTCAGTCTTGCTCAACATGTTGTACCACATTAAATGGATTAGGCATTGGTCAACCGTGGGCTTGGTCAGACCTTCCATTTCTTGAATGTCTTGGTTTTTATCCTCCAGGTCCAAGTGGAAGTACACATGCCTCAGGTTATTTCAGTTGGAATGTAAAATCATTTTATTATTCATGGTCGAATCCAGGTGGAGGAATTATCGCACCAGAAAGTTATTTGATATATGATGACTATTATATTCTTAGAATTCAAAATCCTTTTCAGATTTCTCCGGCGCAAACAGTAATTGCTTCAGGTGGAACAGGACCATATACTTATATTATAACAAGTGGGTCTTTGCCGACAGGAATGATACTTACGCCATCTGGATCAATTTCTGGGTCAACGGCCGGCTCGGGTTCAATAGAAGGCATGCCATCGGCAACAGGTTCATTTACTTTTGTTATTACAGCAATAGATGCATATCATTCCAGTGGTAGTGCGTCATATAGTATGTTTATTTGTCCACAATTACCTATAATACCAGCAACACTTACAAGCCCGACAAGCTCAGTGGGAACAGCATATAGCCAGACATTTAGTACTATCTATGGAACAGTACCAAAGACATGGATAACATCATCCGGTACAATACCAACGGGCCTGACATTTGCATCAAATAGTCTTAGCGCTTCTATAAGTGGCACACCAACGGTAACTGGTTCATATACCTATGTTGTTAGAATTACGGATGCTAATGGTTGTAACTCATCCAGTTCTTATACACAATTTATTTATCCTAATATTCTATTATCAACCATTTCTTCTTCTAATATAACTTGTATTGGCTATAGTCAAACGATTACAAGTAGTGGTGGTATCGACCCATATACTTATAGCACATCGAGCGGAACAATTCCAACAGGATTAGCATTAAGTTCTAGTGGCTTATTATATGGCTCAGGTAGTTCAACGGGAATCTACTCATTTACGGCATCAGCAACAGACTCACGGGGCTTCACAGGAAGTAAAGGTTATACTATTACTGTGACTGCACCAGTAATTACATTACAAACGATAACATTCCCTGGTGGAATATCTGGTTCAATTTATACTTCGACATTGATAACTTCGTCAGGCGGAACAGCACCATATATCTATTCGGTTATTTCTGGTTCAACACCAACAGGATTAGCATTAAGCTCTAGCGGATTAGTATTTGGAACGGCCTCAGCAACAGGTTCATTCACTTTCGTAGCAAATGCAAATGACAATTGTAATTCATCGGGCAGCGCATCATATAGTATATCTGTATGTTCGAATCTTACTATCTTGCCAACATCGCTGGGAACAAACACAACGGGCAGTGTTGGTTCAGATTATAGCCAGTCATTTAGTACTACTTATGGGACAGTGCCGAGGACATGGATAACATCGTCCGGCGCAATACCAACGGGTTTGACATTCGCATCGAATAGTATTAGTTCTTCGATAAGTGGTACACCAACAGAAACCGGTTCATATACATATGTTGTTAGAATTACGGATGCTAGTGGTTGCAATACATCTAGTTCTTATACGACAATGATAACGGGGTCTGGAGGTGGGAATTTTGCTATATCAATGAGTTCGGTCACCAGCACATCTCCTGAGGTAACTCAGTTTTGGCCCGCAACTGGTTCAGTTGATATATGGATTAAATTAACAGATGACGCAGCAAAAACAGATATTACACAATATGCTCTCGCGTTGAATGAACCTGATTATAATCCTGACTATCCTGCTTATCCAACTGCCGGTGGAAGCTTTTTAAATTATGATATTAACAATGGTTGGGGGTTGGTAAGTCATCCAACAACCACACAAAGTTTGTTGATGTTGGCTACATATCATACACCTACTTCAAACCTACAACAGCACAAATTATTCTTTGCTCCATTTACTAGCTCACAATTCAATCATATAAGATTTTCTTGGGATACTTCTTCTATTAGATTGTATAGAGATGGAATATTAGCTTCGACCTCGTCTAATCAATATAGTGCTTCAATATACAGCGCATTTGGGTATGGTACTCCTCCTTCGTTTAATCAAGTTTGGGGTTCATCTTCATATGGTATTATTGTAGATGAATTTAGAATTTCTAATATAGTAAGAACATCGGGAAGCGTCATAGGCCAACAGTATTTTACTTCATCGGATAGTGGCAACTCCGGCGGGAAGAATTTTACGGTTGATGCTAATACATTAGTTTATATTAAATTCAATGAAGGCGCTGGTAATTTAGCATATGATACAAGTGGAAATAGTGTAGGTGCAACAGGAAGTTCTAATTTCAAATGGGTCGCGGGTGTATAATATTAAGATATTATATTGTTGATTTCATTTAAAAAATTCTTTGCGTAATTTATATGATTAAATTTTTCAACATGTTGTCTTATTTTATTTGAATCGAATGTCTTAGCCCTTTCTATGAATTCTTTGATAGAATATTTGCTAAACGGGTCAAAAAATATAGCTACCTCACCGTTTAATATTTCTGCTACACCCGAATTAATACTCACGGCCACTGGGCAACCACACAACATAGCTTCTAATGTTACAAGCCCAAATGGTTCTATTAAACTGGGCAATATATGCAATTGCGCTTTGTTATATTCAATTTCCAATTCTTCTTTATTCATATATTTACATTCTATGCCCCAAATAATTCCTGTTATATCACCGGCAACTTTTAATTTAACATTTTCATTTAAACATTGCATGAGTAATGGCATAAATCCCTTTGCTAATGCTGATGCTCTTCCTGAAAATATTACAAAAGGTTCTCGAGGCTGATTAAGACATTTCCAACGATTTATATTTATTCCATAATAAATTACGCCCACCGGAACATTTGGTTTATAATATTCAATTATCCAATTTTTTTGTTTTTTTGAATAAGTAATAATGCCATCACAATTCTTTATTAATTCATTTTCTTCTTGTAAATGTGATTGGCATAAATGTATGGAAGCAATGAGGGGCTTTCCTGTTTTCTTTTTTAATTCTATGCCTTTATAGCCATTAAAATGGTCATTTGCAATAATAACATCAAAGAAATTATTTTCATTTAAAGTGTAGGGGGCATTAATATCATTTAGACCTTCAATTAATGAAGATATTAAAGTACCAAAACCAAAAGCATTAGCATAATCATTACTACTAGTCAATATTAATGGTGTCATATATTTACAATTTCATTTACAGCTGTTATGAATGATTTTGCGTAATTTATATGATTAAATTGTATTGCAAAATCTCTTATTTCATTCGAATCAAAATGTTTTGCCTCACCAATAAATTCTTTAACGGAGAATGGTTGGTATGGGTCAAATAAAATAGCAATTTTATTATTTAATAATTCTGCTACACCTGAATTTTTACTAACTGCTACTGGACACCCACAAGCCATTGCTTCAAGTGTAACTAAGCCAAATGGTTCAAAAAAACTAGGTAGAACATGCAATTGAGCAGTATTATAAGCTTCTTCTAATTCTACATTATTCATATATTTTCTTTCAATGATGTTTTCCAAAAGGACGCCATTGCCTGCAACTTTTAATTTAATATTTTCATTTAAACATTTTGTTGCAAATAAAGAAAATGCCTTTGCGGGAACATCAAGTCGTCCAACAAACAACACAAAACTTTCTCGGACTTTTGTTTGGTATGACCATTTATTAGTATTTATGCCAAGAGTAACAATCTTTATAGGTATATTAGGTCTATAACAATCCACAATACAATTTGCGTGGATATTTGAGTAAGTAATGATTCCATTACAATTATCAATTAAGGTTTTTTCTTTTTCCATATCCGGATGACTCAAATGTATCGAAGCTATGAGAGGTTTACCTGTTTTTCTTTTTAATTCAACGCCTTTATTTCCGTTATAATAATCATTTGCAATAATAACATCAAAATTGCTATTTATGTCGAAGGTATATGCATAATTTAATTCATCAAATCCTTCACAGAGAGTTATTATTGCAGAATTAAATCCAGACTTTTTAGCAATATCATCGCTATCTTTTAATATTAAAACAGGCATATTGTAACATTTTACATTAAATATAACATATCGTCAATATAATTTAACTATAAATGTTATATTTTTCTTTATTTTGCTTGCCGTAGGCTTTAACTAATTGTCCAGCAATTGCATTAGCTTCGTCTTCAATTGGTCCACCCACATCAGGTATACTTTCCGCTTTGGCCAATCGTTTTTCCAACTTTTGTTTGTGATGAACCATTTCATGAGCAATACTTCGCAACACATCCGCTGTTCCTCTGTTTTTTACATAAACATGTAAGGTATCCGCCGTTGCATTATAATAGGCGTAGGTTTCAAATCCCTTCTTATTTCTACTTAATACAATTTTAACAGGAGAAGGAACATTCAACTTTTTAAGTATATGTGCGCCAAAATGGGCAGCAATATCTTTTAATTGACTCATATATAATAAATATTTAACAATTGCTTAAATACACAACATTTTTTTGATATTTTCCTACAAAAATCATATTTATACATATGGATATAAATATAGGGGAATATTTTACATATTTTTTGGTGCCTTCGGCAGGTATAGCACCATTTACTTATAGTCTATGCGCAGGAAATCTTCCAACAGGTTTAGCATTAACAAGTTCATATGGGATTATAGATGGAATTCCAAGCGTATCTGGTTCATATGATTTTACAATTTGTGTATCGGATGCAACTACGTGCTCAGGTTCAACCGATTTTAATATCATTGTAGTCGGCGAAGGTATGATGTCTGTTGCTGGCGGGAATGGCAACTTTGATTGGGTCAATGTTTCCGATGTAATTCGTGATGCCACACATATTGCTCCGTTTGAATTATCTTCTCTAGATGAATTTACCGTTGAATTTTGGTTGGATACCTTTGGAGGAAACACCGAAGGCTTTTTCCGTTTGCTTGGAAATGCCTTTCTTTTTATGGATGTTTTTTGTTATGGAGATTCTCTGCCTGGATTTACTTGCCGGGTAAAAAATGACGATGGTATTATTGATACTATGGATATTATTTCTCCAACAATTAATATGACCCAGTTTGATGGTAAGCATCATTTTGCTTTTACCAGAGATGCTACTACATTATACGCCTATATTGATAGTGTGTTGATAGATTCAATTCCAAGAACCAATGCTTCCTTGACCACTTTCTCTCTTATTAACACACCAGCAATAGAATGGTGGGGCAGTGGAGATGCAAATACGGTTATTAAGGTTAAAGATATTCGCATATCCAACACCTGTCATAATAGTTTTCCAGATGTTTATGGAATAGAGGCTGATACTGTAGGCCTTTGGGCATGCCAAGAAGGTAGTGGTACTACAGTTGGAGATACTAGTGTAAACGGTCAAAATATGATTGCAGATGCTGCTGGGGGAGCTCCTACGGTTTATTGGCGTGACTGGGAAACAGATGCCTCATTACAGACTGTTCCATAAAAATTAATATAATTCTATCTGTTGGGGAGATTTTAGGTAGGTTCATTTCCAGCAATTGATTTTGCCATATTTAAAGCATCATTCTTACTAAAATTAGGATCTTCATACCACTTTTCGGTAATTGCAGTAAATATTTTACTATAAATTGGTCCAGGTTTAATACCTAACAATTTCAAATCTTCACCACTTATAGGTAATTTAGGTTTGGTGACCGTCATATTAAGAGATTCTAAACGCTTTCTAACATTATTAATTTGATTAGGCATTGAATGTTCATCTGCGTGAGCGGTATTGTCAGCATGAATTACTCCCAATATATTTTCCAGTTCCTCACCCATTTCTATTTTGAATTTTCTCAAAGTCTTATCCGTAATCTTTACTGCGTCATCTCCACCGTGTTTTAACCTCATATGATTTCTTACACCTAAAGCAACAGAATTAATCAATTCATTTGGATATTTTAAGCGAGCCATAACATCTTTTACAATTTTCTCTCCCGTCATTTCATGACCATAAAAATGAACGCCTGTAGGCGTTACACTCTTGGTAACAGTTTTGCCAATGTCATGGAATAATCCCATAAGTCTTTGTATAAGAACCGGTTGCGTCTTACTTAATACATCTAAAGTGTGGTCAAATACATCATGTTTATGAAATATATTTTGTTGCATTTTTATTGCAGGCATTAATTCGGGAATAACATATTGCAAGACACCAACTGCTTTCATAAGCTTAATTGCTCGTTGTGGTGAACCCGTTAGAAGCATCTTATTAAGCTCATCGCGGATTCTTTCTTGGCTGATAGTTTGAAGTTTACCAGCATTTCTTTTAAGCCCCTTCAACATAAACATCGGTAAATTCCAATCATACTTGATAGCAAAACGAATTGCCCTTAGAATACGCAAAGCATCATCGGTAAATATAACATCAGGGTCTAATGGTGTTCGCACAATTCCATTTTTAATATCTTCTTTACCTTTGCCTGTTAAGTCTAAGATTTCGCCTGTGGTAAGATCTTTTAAAAGACTATTTACAGTAAAATCTCGCCGCATAACATCATCTTCTAATTCACCACCACTAACTGTTGGCTTGCGTGACCCTGCTGTGTATTTTTCCTTGCGTGGCGCAACTGCTTCAATATCTACATTTGATAAATCAATACCATTATGAATAATACCTTGTAAAGTAAACTTAGCTGTTCCAAAGGTGGGAAAGGTAACAGGATTCGAACCTTCTTTATAATTCCCCATTGCTTGGGCAGCCCACTTAGCAAAATCTATCCCTGCATTAATATCTCCACGAACAACAACATCAATATCTTTAAAGTCTTTACCAAGTTGCATATCCCTAACTGCTCCACCAGCTAATAAAACACGGCCTTTGTAGGGACCAGAATTAACAAGCTGTGTCAGATATTCTAACGCAGCATTCTCTTTTTGACCTTCCAATAACAACTGTTTAAGTGTAATCATCCTAATTATAAATATTAAACAATTTGTTATTCAGATATAGAATATTAAGAAAAAACCCACGCACCACCGCTCTTTTTTGGAGGAATCTCATAAACAAGAGAACCTGGACCAGTAATGTCTATCGGAGCATTTAATGACCCCGTTGGACGTTCTTCAATAAATTTATTATAAAGAATATCTACTGGTGCAAACAATGAACCCGTTGGTATCTCTAAATCTTGATAAGTCTGATAAGATAGTGATGAAGTACCTGCATATGTAATATCATCTAATGCCATATATCATTATTCCAATTAATATTGTGCCAAAACAGCACGAACCCTGATATTATCTCCAAGACTTGCCGGTGTAAATCTTATATAGCTTCCTGTATTCACTTTATCAGATGTATCATAAGCACCCCACGTCGAACCATTATCTAAAGATTTTGCCCACGTACCACCCTGCGTTGTCGAATCATCTGTGGTTAAAAATGTTCCATTTACTGCATCATATAGAGTAACTTTTAATCTTGGAACAGTTGAACCAAATGCAGTAGCAAATCTCCAAGCAAATATTTTACTTGTAAGACTAGAATTACCTACGGATGGTTGATAATGACTATCTGTAGAATCATCAGCATATACTAAGCATACCGAATATACTCTAGCAGGAATACAGCATGTTCCTAATATTCTGTATTCAATCATACATTGAATTGATGTTGTTGCGGGAATATTTAGATCTCCACTCTCATCTGCAAGATTCCATGAACCAGAATTGTCTGTTATTCCTGATGTTCTATAATAAACGCGTATGGGCTCTACTGATATGCCTAATTCTTTTGTTGTATCGCCACCAATTTGATGATCAACATTTGTATATATTCTTGAATATGTTGTTGCTCCTGGTGTAGAAAGTGCGGGTAAAACAACGCGTTGATTTGTCGTTGCAGCATACATCCAATCTGCTTCTAATGGAATTGCATAGAAAAAGTTGGTTAACGCAGTCGTACCAATACCCATAAGATACATCATACCACCTGCTACTGTTGAGCAAAATGGCGCTATAACTGATGATGGAAATACTGGCAAAGTTGAATCAGCAATGAGCTGATTGGTTTGCGAGTTGCTCGATAAGAAAATTCTATCAAATGCTGACGCACCATATTTTACTATATAGCTTCTACCGCTGGTGTGAACAATAAATCTATCAAATCCTGGAGAATAATCAATATTATTTATAGTACCTGTCGCTGTGAATGTGCTTGTAGTTCCTGGAGGCAATTCAAGCATGTTATCTGATAGCCAAGTTAGTGAACCTGATATTATATTAGATGTTGAAGTGGTTCGATAAATTCTTGTCGCTGTGGTAAAATATAAACAAGCGCTTCCGCTGCCAGCTCCGTGAGCAGCAGTAACCAAGCGCAAATTATTATTTTGTGTTGGTGCTCCTGTTGGTGCACCACCTGCACCAGTTCTTAACAAGAAAGATCCCGTATCTTGTCCACCCAATATCATTTGTAATGGTAGTCTTGTGTTATATTTATATACAAATGGATTGGCAACTGTCTCTAACATATATAAACTTTGACTTGCCCAAGTTGTTTTTGCCTCTAATGCTATTCCAATTGGAGCTATTGCAATTTCTGCTGTTGCAGCTTTAAGCCAATATGTTGCTCTAAGATTTGCCTGAGTTGAACCTGTTATAATTGTAATACCACCAGAGGTAAATCCATCAAATTTTAATCCTTTTGTAACGAAAAGACCACCATTAGTTGCCGTAGTAGCATTAGTAAATGCGTGATAGGCTCGTAAATCTTCGACAACATAGGAAGCAGATGATGTTGCTGGTGAAGTTGAGGTTAGTGTCATAATACTATCACTTGTGATTGTAGCTATCTCATACCATGTGCTTATTTTGGTTGGGTCAGTTTGGCCAAAGCCAATTCGAGAGCCAATAGTTAATCCACTTCCTGACCAAGCTGTTCCACCCGATCCTGTTACGCCAACCGATGTTCCTGTAACCGTTGCCGAACCTGTTGTATATAAATCATATCCCATTTGAAAACCACGAACAACATATGTGCCTTGTGTTCCGACAAATGGAATATTTAATGTTACATAACCCTGCCAATTAAAGGTGGAGGTAGTCCGATCAAATGTATATAATTGAATAGTTCTTGTTACAGCTGCAGCATTACCATCTGATAAAAATACCCAATCGAGTGTAGGCGACCATGAAACTACCTGTGGAAACCCACCTGCAATTGCTGGTGATTGTTGAAATGGGCGTGTAATAGCGTTTATTATTGGCCCGACAAATTTATCATTAGCCGTAGCACCTGTGTATTGTTTTATTAATGTACCAAGTCCCAATTTTGTTGAATCGTAACTAGCACTTGTTTGTAATGAATATGTGGCTTGTGAACCAAACCGTGTTTCTATTGCTATATTTGACATTTGTTGTTTCCTCTATTATAAATACTCTAAAAAGCAATCATTTCAGCGTTTAATACATATATAATCATAAAATTTTAAATTATTATATTTTGACTATACCCACTGCTAATGATACCCAATTTATTTCTGAACTCACACTTGATACATAAAATTGTATTATGTTACCACTGGAAATACTTGCAGATGTCCATCCTGATATTGCTTGGACATTACTATTACTACTTGAAACCAATGTCGGCGCATTTCCCCCACCGATAATTGATATATTATCCTTTTTTATATCATAAACGATGCTACCTGTATTATAAGTCGCTACTTGCCAGTTTATTATATTTCCGTTATATGGAATAGAAACTACCCCTTGCAGACCCGTTGTAATTGTATTACCACCTCCATCAACAGTCATTCCAAATGAAGAAATTGATGGAGAATAACTAGCATATGATGCACTTGTCGATTGTACTGCAAAAGAAGAACTAACCGTATAAGAAGAACTAATCGTTGGAGAGCCAGGTGCATATGATGCACTAACTGCTATAAATGAAGCCTCTGCATAAGATGCACTGGTCACTACTGCTGCATACGACGCGCTTACAGATTGAAACGAAGCCGTTGCGTATGAAGCACTGGTCGCTATTGCTGCATAAGAACTTGATAGAGCATAAGAAGAGCTAACGGCTTGGAATGAAGCGGTTGCATATGAAGCACTAGTCGCTGCTGCTGCATAAGATGCACTGGTTGCCATTTCTGCATATGAACTTGATAGAGCATAAGAAGAGCTAACGGCTTGGAATGAAGTGGTTGCGTATGAAGCACTGATTGCATAGGAACTTGATAGAGTATAGGATGAGCTGATTGACGCTGATGCCCACGACGCACTTGGAACGGTTAAGTCAATATCATTGAAGTAACTAGCAGTCAGAGCCCAACTAGAAGTTGTAGCATAGGATGCACTTACGGCCTGAGATGAATTAATTGCGTAAGATGCACTTGTTGCGGCGGTTATACTACCTGTAATTGATGCTCCGCTCTGTCTTACAAATACTCCCGTTCCCGTTCCCGTATATTCTATTTCAGTTAAATGGTGATGCTCTCCACCAGTACCCCCTTGTAATCCTGTCAAACTTTCGTGGTCGGTTACCGTCGCAGGAGCAAATAAAATATTATACGCTGATTGAACATTAGGATTTAAGTATGAACCACTTTGTATGACAATTAATCCTGCTAATGTTGACATATCTGTTATTAGTGGTGGTAAGTTACTTGGAGGTTGAGCATTATTAACAGCATTCACTTCGGTATTAAATTCTTGCTCTGCTAATACAATGATAGCATCCGTCGTCGACGATGCAATTCGATAGACAAAGTTTGCTGACCAAGACAATGGCGCCAATGGCAATAAACCTGCTGGGCCTTGATAATTTAAATTATCATAAAATGGTGTGTTGGAAAACGTCCATACACTACTAGATTTTACATAATGATAGGTGTCACAAGAACCAGAATTAGAAGATAAGAAATCTCCAAGGATATGTTGATTTGGTCCATACCATATCGTGCCACTTGTTATGCCAAAATCACCAAAAGAACCGGTTGTATACAGAGATAATCCACTTTGTCTTTGAATACCGTGAAGAATAATATCTTTATTGTTTGAACGATTTGCTAATGCTAATCCAACGATTCCTACATTAAGTATATGAAGCTCCCAATCGCCTGGACCTTCATAGTTAATATCAAAATTAGCAACTCGAGCTATATTAATATCATTTGCGTAAGAAGAATCGGTGGTCAAATTATATTCTGCTGCTAGGCTTCCAGAATGTTCAGCAATGACATAATTTGTAGAACCTGTAATAAGAGTTAGATTCTTTTGAGCCACAGGATAGGTAGTTGCAACTCCCGAACCGGCAGAAGTAGCAAATAGATTAACACTGCCCGAACCAATAGTAATTGTGCCATCATTATTATTTGTTAGAGAACCAGTTACGACGGTACCTGCGCAGACATTTGGCGTTGCGGGAAATCCTACTATATCAACAAGTATTTTTCCAGCAGATGCATCAGAAACAATACAATAACCACACAATACAGTAGCATAGGGTGAGCCTGGAGGGAATGGTGAAAATCCACCGGGAGTAGTACTTAAGAAAATAGGTCCACCAGGAAAAAGTCCTAAAGTATTGAGTCCGTTGATACGCCCTTGTATTGTAATCCAGCCTTCACTTCCACTTGAAAATGTTTGGGTGGTTATACCAACTACACCTGATTTCTGACTAAACATGTCGGCTTGAGCCAAATAAACCACGGGATTCGAATTAACAGAACCGCTAATATAAATTGGTTTACCATCATTTAATGCTTCTCCCGCGATAACTCTAATATAGTTTTCTTGACCTATTTGGAGTGTGACCTGTGATTGGTCATTGAACATAGCATAAGTGTGATTTGCATTATCCCAAAACAATCTGCCAGGCGCCCAAGCTGGCTCTGCACTTGAAGTATTAGCTTGAATATAAGCATTAAGAGATAAATTGACGGATGACGCAGTTAAAGAGGAACTTGCCCAAGAAGCAGATATTTGTTCTGTCTGTGGATACAAGTTTGGAACATAGGATGCGCTCTTAGCATAACTACTTGATAGAGAATATGAACTTGACAGAGCAGTTGAAGCGCTTGTTGCAAACGAAGCGCTTGCGGGTGTAAAAGTAATACTGGTTGCAGCAGATGCAGTTGTTGCTGATAAAGATTGTTCAGCAAAAATACTATAGCTGCTTGTATTAGAATAAGATGCGCTAGTTGCAAATCCCGCGTTATCTGCATATGAAGAAGTAGCTGGTGGTGTAGGCCATGTTGAACAAGCTATTCCTCCAAGAGTAATTGCTGATTGGACATTTAAATTATTTACAAATGTTGTGCAGCTTGTATTAACATCTATACAAGAACCAACAACAAATGAATCGGTGTAAGAACTGCTAATAACATTAAATCTTCCACCAAGAATTCCACCAAAGATGCCTTCAACTGTATTGCATGAACCACCAGCAATTATAGAGCCATCACTAATTGCAAAGTTATGATAACCACCGCTAACTGTTGAACCATATGACCCACATGTTTTATTGCCATGACCGCCACCGATTGTTGAACAATCACCTCTAGCAGTATTTTCACAACCGCCACCAATTGTTGCATATGAACCACTAGCAATATTTTTATAACCACCACTGACTGTTGCACTCACCAAACTAGTAACATTAAGAGAGCCACCACCAATTGTTGAAGTATTGCCACTAGCACAATTACACCAACCACCACCGATTGTTGTATAAGAATTACTAGCACTATTACCATAGCCACCACTCACTGTTGAGCAAGCACCACTAGCAGTATTGCCACTACCACTGCGTTGTGTCGAACTAGGTCCCAACCCTAAAATCATTATGCTTTGATTTGGCGCAAAACTTGCCGTGGTTGAATAGGAAGAACTAATTGATGAAGATGCCCATGAAGAACTAACCGATGATAAATCTAAGTCATTAAAATAACTAGCTGTTTGTGCCCAACTAGAGGTTATTGGATATACAGAACCAGTAATTGGAATACCACTTAAAATTCCAGATGCATTTGCTTGAACCAATGATTGTACAGTGAATGTAAGAGGATATTTAACTACACCTGTAGGAGTCATTGACAAAACTTTTACACCTGTGAAACTATCACCTGCATTACCGGCTGCTGGACTGAAAAAATAGTCCATTTCTCCCGTACCGGGATTAATGTCTTGATAGGCTCCCCATTGACTAACACTTCCAGCACCATATCTCCACGAACCAGCTCCATAATATGCATTAAATCCAAGTGTTGGCCAATTAGCAATCATATAGAACGGAATAGCTGACCCCGCTTGAATTTGGGTGAAATCTGCATTGTTAGTTAACAAACTTGAAGCGGTAATATCACTTACATTGTATCGTCCATAGGTCAAAAATGAAGCACTAATTGATGAAGATGCCCAAGAAGCGCTAACTTGTATTTGACTAAGGCTAGGCGCCCAACTTGCAGAGATAGCATAAGACGCACTGATTGACGCTGATGCCCATGACGCGCTCACCGCTGATAAATCTAAGTCGTTAAAATAGCTTGCGGTTAACGCCCAGCTTGCTGTTAGGGCATAACTGGCTGAAATTTGGGTTATGGTTAAATCAGGAGCCCAACTAGCCGATAGAGCATAGGAGGCACTAATTGATGAAGATGCCCAAGAAGCGCTAGGTACTGTTAAGTCAATGTCATTGAAGTAACTTGCAGTAAGTGCCCAACTTGAAGTTGTAGCATATGATGCTGTTGTTGTATAAGAACTTGATAGAGCATAGGAAGAACTAATTGAAGCTGATGCCCACGATGCGCTCACCGCCGATAAATCTAAGTCGTTAAAATAGCTTGCAGTAAGTGCCCAACTTGCTGTAGTAGCAAATGAAGCTGTTGTTGGAATAAAAGTAATACTTGTTGCGGCTGAAGCCGTCGTTGCTATTGCTGCATAGGAACTTGATAGAGCATAAGAGGCACTAATTGACGCACTAGCCCATGATGCACTTGTGGCGGATAAATCAATATCATTGAAGTAACTAGCTGTCAGCGCCCAACTTGAAGTTGTAGCAAATGAAGAACTAATTGAAGCTGATGCCCATGAGGAGCTTGGAACGGTTAAGTCAATATCATCAAAATAACTAGCTGTTAAAGCCCACGAAGAACTGATTGCATTATTACTTGAAAAAGCATATGACGCACTGTTTGCAAATGAAGAAGTAATTGTATTTACTGCATAATCTGCTACCAAAGCGTGAGCGGCATCATCGGCAAAGCCGCTAGCACTTGCATACAGTGAAATTATGGCAAAACTACTAGAAACTTGATATACATTAGTAATTATATTTTCATATGTAATTGCAAGGCTTGCTGTTTGGGAGTAGGAAGCGGATATGACAGGCATATCCGTTGTCATTAGTTGATTTCCAACGGAAGATGTGTTTAAATGAGTTATTTCATTTCCAAGAGCATCAAGAACATAAACATTACTACCACTTTGATGTTTTTGTAATACATCTTGATAACTCTGAGAAACATATTGATTAGAAAGGTCGCGAGATGGGAAATAGTTGCTCATTGTTATTCATATATACTTATTATTACAGAGTTTTACCCCTAAAAACTTCTTTTATTAATTGCTTTTTAAATAGAGTATAATCTGGGCTACTATTGAAAAATTCATTTAATACCAGCAACGCATCCTTTCTATTTTTTATATTCAATTTTTTAAAAATGTGAAGTAATTCAAATAGAGCACTTTTATAATTTTCTTTGACCGATGGTTTTTGTGACTTTACTATCACTTCGACTATTGGTTTATTTATGATGGTATTTTTTACTTCATTAATTTCAACTTTGGTATGTTTTTCAATGATACATTGAGACTGCCATGGTTTAAAATATGTGTCCTCAAGGATTATTTCTAGTTTAGCTCCACCAATAGTTCCTTCTTCAATAAGACCACGAAGCTTTTTGACAGGAACAATACATTTGTCTTTTTCAATTTTTCCATCAAATACAAGGTTAACACCCTCTGTTTCTATGATTAACCTTGCAATAGAGTTTTTTGTGGAGGCATTTTTGACATTAATATTACATTCAAAAAGTTCATCTCGATCGGTATAAAATTTATATATCATACAACATATAAATATCAATGGTTTATCTAATTAATGTAATATTTTTGTAGGTGTTTTATGTATAGGGGTTACTGTCAAATCAACGCTTTTTGCTACTTTCATCAATAACTGAATGTCACGGATGGTTATATTCCTATTTTTCTTCACTTCTTTCTCTATTTCATTGGGTAAATACCCCTTCACCTTACAGATGATTCGAATTAATTTCTTCTTTTTTTCTGCGTTTTTTCGTGCCCATTCCTGTGCTAAACTATCATCATATGGATAAACATTGCCTGGATCTAACGCTCCTCCGCCACCAGTAATTTCCTCAATAAATTCTTTAAGTAATTGACACTCACTCCACGTCCAATCCACCTCAATCCACTTTAAATTTAATTCGTCCCAAATATAGCATTTTACATTCGCTGCTATTTTTAAGCACATATCCCAGAGCCAATTAACATCTGCCCACGGTATATTTAATTTGGCCCACGTATAACATTTTTCGAAAATAGTATTCATATTTTACTTTCTATAATCTAAATAGGTTCTTTTACCGTCTTTTTTTACGGGTATTCCACTACGTTTCATTCTTTCCCATGCTCTTTCTGCCTCACCACTTTGAACACTACTTGCATATAAGACCAATCCTCTTTCTGCCATCCATTTAGCACCAGCAATGTATAAGCCATAGCCTATTCCTGTACCGATGTATTTTTTTTCAACATCAATGTAATCTATTAAAGGTTTATCAACCCATTGATTTTTAAACGCATCAAATTCTTTTTTGTATTTTTTGGATAATTCCTGTTTAAGAGAAAATAACATTTCTCTTGCCCATTGCTCATTATATTTGCTTTTATTTTGGTCGTAATATATTTTATTTAGATAATCGACATCAGCATGTCTAAGGATATTTTTAACATATTCTATTAGACCATCTTCTTTTTTACCAACACACCATCCGCTAAAATCAAGATACTCAATAATTGTAGGATAAAATTTTTCAAAGTTTTTCTTTGGAATATATGTTATTTTAAGATAACCAACTTTTTCTCCAACAAGACTTGCAATTACTTTATCAACAACCCACCCGCGATTTTCTTTTTCGGTATTAGTAGTATATGAAAAATCTATTTTACCAACTTTTGATGATGCCGATGCTGGTTTCATATCTTTCCTTCAATAAAAACCTCAAGATGATCCATAGAGAAATATCCGTCGTCTACATTTGGAGCTTCCTTTCGGAAAGCTTTTTTAAATGTTTCCATATCTGTTTTAACCCAATTATTTCCATGACGATTTATAATAGAATATTCAGGAACATCCGCGAGGTGATGCCATATGTCTCCACTGTATTTAAATTTTTTCGGCTTAACATTGTTATAGAGAACCCACCTTTCGGGAGCTACCCATTCATCGTCGTCATTTGGTCCCAGAAGCCCGAAAGAATTTGCTCTTGGCCTTTTGCTTGGGTCTTTGTATATTGGAAAGTTACAATTTTTTCCTTTTTCTGAATATTTTTCAAAATCAGGATGGTTGCTGTCTATTATATTTCCATCTTTATCTCGAACATATTGAATTCTATTTCGTTGGCCTTTACCACGATATTTTGGATTAGCATATTCACCACCCAATAAGAATCTTTCAATATATGGCCATACAAAAGCATAAATTCCCCTCTTGGCGGGAGGACTGTGTGGGGTAAGGTCAGGAGCCGAAGCAGATTTATGTCCCTTTTGCTTTGTTAATGATAAGCCGCCATATGTAATAAAGATAAAGTCTTTACTATTGTGGATATCGAATTTGCCCTCTAATATGTCTTTGAGTTTAATCATTTTATTCCATGCGCTTTAGTCATAAGATTTTGATAATTTTTTAAATCATTTGAAGTTATCATTATATTTTTTAGAACATGATAATTAGGATATTTTTTCTCTATTTCATGCTTTACCGATTGTTTCATATGTTCATCAGGCGCCCCATAAGCATACCAATAGACCGTCTGTGTGTTTGCATTATATCTCCACGGATGAATTCGTTTTTCTGAAATATCTCTACTAGACCACCACTGCCAGTTTTTTTCTTGTAGTTTTTCGTGGGATTCTATATTATTTGCAGAAATAGTTTCTAAATCACCATCAATAAATCCTACAACAATATATGGAGAAGCCACTTCTAATAATATTTCCTTGAGTTTTAATGATTGCCTACCTTCTCCAAATTGCTTTGTGTCAATATCTCTGGTTCTCTTGAAAGATTTTGAGATGATTACATCCAACGGTAAATCTTCAAATTCATGTCGAATCTGAGCAATAGATTTTCCATAGGTTTTTTCAAGTTTTATATAAAAATCATGCGTTGATTTTGGTTTTGATTGCAAAACATCTAAAACCGCTTTATCAAATTTTGCTTTGTTTATATGTAAATCACGCTGTAATAGTTTCTTATTTTTATCATAATCACTTGATGGTTCTCTTACGCTAAAAAATTCACTGTAGGATGCAAAATTAATTTCGACCCCATCTAATTCAAACTGAATAATATTTTTGTTAATGTGTGCGTCATGTATAAATTCATCAATATATTCTTTATATTGTCTAATAATTTCATTTGGACGCCAAAATGAAAAATACCAAACTTGGTGTTTTTCAGAATAAAAAAATCTTCCGTCACATTCAATTTCATCTCTAAATTTGTTTTTGTGATATCTTCTAAGACTTTTTAATAGACCAACTATATCTGTATGGGTTTGAATGTCTCGTTGACCACTATTATTTATTTCTTTTTCTACATTTTTATCATGTAATATAAAATTATCCAACTCATCGCTAGCAATATATCTTTTTATTCCATCTTTTACATCTTCGTAAACAAGAAATGTATATTTTTTACAATCATCAGTATAGCTAAGTCTCGATTCGTCGGGGGAGACATAGAGATAATCAGGATCTTCAGTTAATATGTCTTTTAGTTTAATCATTTTCTGTTCGCGGCTTTTAAATCATTAACAGTCTTAGTCATTTCAGGCGTCCACTTTGATATATCAAATGGTATATATTCAACAATGTTTTCCGGCTCTATATTGGAATGTTTAACTAACCATTTTCCAAGCCCGCCTTGTGCTTCCCAATGTGTATCTTCTTCAAAATCTGTATCCCATGTGTTTATCTTTAAAATGTAAATTTTTTCAGTTTTTTTATCCCACGCCGATTTGAACGCCCAAGTCAAAGCATCATAATAATTTTCAAAGACAAAAATGCCTTTCTTTTGTCGTATATCTTGATTAAACATTCCTGTCCACTCACCTTTTTCTCTTTTCTTTATACCATGCTTCTTGATATTTTTGATATACTTACCAAAGGTAATATGATAATATATGCCATGCTCTGTTCCAGCGATTTCTAACAATAAGTGTTTGAGCTTAATCATTTGCCAAACTCCTTTAGAATCAAATTATATATCCATCTATTAATACTTTCATGTATGAATTTAGAGTCATCATTAAACCATGCTTTTGAAACGGCTGAGGCAGCTCCAGCCGAACGACTAACACCTGCTTCACATTGAAAGAGTAATTTTTTCGCTGTTGGTTTGATGGTATTAACAAATTGGACCAGTTTTTTTGCGTCTTCTTTATCAAATATTCTTAAATTATATCGTTCTGCCACTTTTATATGATTCTTCTTTTCTGGATCTAAATCGGCTACATCTATATATAATACATTTTTTATTACTTTTGGATAGGTATGTTTTTCTCCGCCACCATGAAAACTAACAACGCCAAATTCTGGATTTGTTACATATTGTGCAGCTATTCGTGGTATTACCATTATTTTGTTTGGCGAATCTATCATATACAATATAAATAGAAAAACCGGCACTAAAAAATGCCGGTTTTCCTTATGATTATGTATTAACTATCAATTACTCTTGGCAAGGTCCCAGAGTGTCACCATGTGCTAAATGAGCACGAGCCGAATGTAAATCAACACTGATTGTGCGTCCTTTATGACACAATGTTATTTTATGATCTCCGCCGGGAGGTGGTGGCTCTATTGAGCACTGTCCAACCGTTGCGCCGTGAGATAAATACCATGCCAATTGTGTTGACAAAATGGTAATTGTTGCACCTTTATAACAAATAGTTACTTCGGTTGGCGGTGGTGGTGGCTCATTGCATGAACCTAATGTTGCTCCATTTGCCAAATATTTCTTCAAATCTTTTGTTAGAATTTGTATAGTCTCTCCTTTATAACAAACTGTTACAAGATTTGGTGGTGGCGGTGGACCATTTTTGCCTCCGTGCTTAGTATTTGATGAATCCGTCAGCAAAGTTGCTGAGGAGTATTTTGGAAATGGTGAATTTGGATTAGCGTTATAAACTGTAGAATGTCTTGCATAACGCTCGCCAAGGCCAAGAGCAACGCCGCAATTAACAACATAATTTCCAGCGTTATCAATTTCTCCACCAGCAAAAATATCCACTAGTTTTAATGCTTTTGATATAGAAAGGCCATATACCGTTTCTGTTACATCATTAAAGATATAACCAATGCTTCCATCAATTAGAAGTCTATTATCGGTAAGATATGTTACATGTAAATCTCCGCGGTCCATCATTTGCTCATTGATATTGGCGGTGGTATCTGTATTTAAATGTATTCTTCCAACACCATAAAACGATATTTTTTCATTTAGATTGTAGCCAACAATTGGTCTTACAGAAAACAAGTCATTTTCATAGGCTGTTCGTCTATAATCAATTAAAGCGGCAATGCTAAACTTTTCTTTCTTTGTAAAGAAACCGAATGTGGAATCATATTGATTTCCATCTTCGCGTATTGTAATGTCTCCGCCCAATTGAAATTTAATATCTTTAAATAGGGGGATTACTGTATTGACACCAAACGAATTTATTAATGTACTATCTTCACCCACAGGCTTTGAAGCTCCCGTGGTATAATCTATTACAGTAGAATTAATAGCCGCATCAATTATTGATGTTTTTACTGGTGCAACGGCCTGCACTTGAACGACGCTTTGTGTTTGTCCATATCCTGTTGAAGATATGATTGCTATTGCAAGAATAGCAAATAATGCTTTTATTTTATTCATAGAGTTTTTACTGTTTCCTTTGTGGTTAAGTATATAAATATATCCAAATTCAGATACAAGTCAATATTTTTCAAAGGTGTGGAGTTTTTATATTAGTTGAGGGGAGTATCAAGCCTGAGACTACAGCTTAAAATGTTAACCTTGAAGTATTATCGTATCCTTGCGAGATACCTTCACACTTATCCACCTTGACCGTCCGCTGGGAACGTATCAGGTATTTAACAGGTCTGCCTTTTTATACTTGAGGCGATTCAAGTTTACCGATAACATATTCAGCATTTCAACCAACGTCTGACTTGCGAGCAGTAAGAGCTGCGACACCCTCCGTCAATCTCCGTACTGACACCATCATCCTTGCGAGAATCAAGTGTCTCTGTTCCCTTGCGGGCAGAGAATTAAGACTTTTTCCGTTATCGGAAGCAACGACTTTGCATTTTATTGAGAACGGCGGTTAAGCCATACCTCTAGTTTAATATACTAGCGCTCTATCGAGCTATGTCAAACCCAAGTGTGATGTGCGTTGCTAGTTGTTCCATAACCTGTTACAGCTACAGAATGCAACACACCACCTGACTTTCCCTTGCGAGTACTCATCCGATTTTCAAGATTGTGTGCATAGAGTAACCCAGCCCACTTTCTATCAATCTATCATTAAGCTCTTGCTTGCGAGGCTCGAACTAAACGACTTCGCTTGAACTCTTAACCTTAACTGTTGCCGCGTGGGCATTAGTAAGAACTGTCGGGTGACAGTTAGAACCTTTCTGTTCGTCACATACCGGATTCGTTTGCTAACCAGCTTCAGATGTATCTCATTTGTTTCCAAATAAGCTTACAGAGCTTGCTTTTGTATCGGTGGCCAGTTGAATGGCGGGAGAGTCTTGGGACTCACCCCTTTGGCTGCATTACTGCAGTTTATCTTAAATACTCCCTTGCGGAAGTATCAGGACGCTATACCGCCCTTAAAACGAAAATCAAAGAACAGGAACATCTCAAATCAGTAAACATAAGTATATGGATTCGGACTAAAAAGTCAACACCTTTTTACAAAAATTTTACTTTTCTTATAACTACTTGATAATCAACCATTTATAATAGTTATTTGTGTCGCAATATCATCTTCAAATGAATATCTTGTCGTAATGGTATATTAAAGTCTTTTGCAAAAGAAGTTTGGATTGGCTTAAACTTAAATTTCTTATCGTATATGATTTTGTATCTGTCATTATACTTTGGAAGTATTTTAAGCAGCATTGATTCATATGTTAATGACAAATAATCTTCTAATCTTTCTCGCGACCAATTATTTCTATATCTGTACATCAATACAAATCGAATGAAATTTTTATAACTTTTATCAATTGGTCCCCAACTATTTTCATAATCATCTAACAATTTTGGATCAACAATTTTTTTGACTTGCTCCACATCCTTCTTGAAGTTGATGACCTTTTCAATTTTTTCTGATGGAATGGTATCACGGATGACAATGTATTCAAAACCAGCATTAAATATACTTTCCCAAAAATATTCGATGGCTTCAGAAGTCGAATAGGAATAAACTTCATGAATTACAGATGATAGTAATAAACAGGAATTTTTATAACGCTTGACATCTTTAATTGCATCTAACCAATTATTTGTAAATTGAATATCTGGAATCTTTTCTTTTGCTATTGTAATCATATCGGGAGATATGTCATATCCGATTAGATTTATGTTTGGGTTATATTTGTGAATTTGTTTAAGGATAAATCCATCGGCTGAGCCAAAATCAACAAGCATATCAGGTTTGATGAATTTTAAGAAAAACAGTTTATCAACGACGCCTTTAGCCATACCCGACAAATAAGATGTGAAATCAGAGAATTTTGTGTTGAGATCTTCGTCTACAGGTTTATTTAAATAAACTTCTTTTAAAATGGTATCAATTGTATATGACTTCACTATTATAAATATCATATCAATTGATAAAAAATGGCGCCCGAGACAGGAATCGAACCTGCATTTTCAATTTCCATTTACGTTTCTACCGTTTAGGAAACGGCGACGATACACGGGCACATTAAATAAATATAGCTCATAACCGCGTTTTTGTTTCTAATCGTTCATTTGACTGAGCTCTAACCAAGCTATTATTGTGCAACCGACACACTAAGCTAATTTAGATTGCTGCTTCTGTGGTCATAGCGGAATTATCCTGCCACATTAGGTTGTGCAGACGCGAATTTCCTCAGCAACAATAGGTTGGTTCGTCCTCGCCGCCAACTCGCAACTAAGTTTCGTTTTTACTTGTGCCTGTTGACAGGTAGTGTGCAGCCACCGTATAGGTAAAAAACTGTAAAAAGGCGTGTTGCTTTCCTTTAACGCCAGAGGGTTTAAGCCATTTCTATTGTTGCCGCGAACAATCGACTATATTTATTTTTAAAGAACAAAAATTATGGTCTAGTTGGGAGTTGTACCCCTGTGGCAGTCGTCCGAACCCTTAAGCGGTTGTCCGCCAAGCATCTACACCCCTTTGACCGTAGGTGCATCACTTTTCTTTGCATGCAACATCTATAATATATATGAGAATTGTAAAATTGTCAATCGAAATCGTAAATACGATTATATTTATACATATATGAACGACTTAATAGATTGGCAAACATATTATCGGCTCCACAAACATTTACCGATGGATAGAATAATGACGGGTTATAAACAACTTTTACTTGAATTTAATCAAACTCTTGTCCAAATGTTAAGTGAAGCAAGTGAACCTCCTGGAATGACTGCACCATCTGTTCAAAGTGGTAATGCTGCGCCGGGCGCCGGCGCAGGTGGTCATGCTGCATTTGCCGCAGATCCTCTATCTGTTTCTGGTACAGTTCCAAATAGTAATTTAAGTTCATCGTATACCGCGACAATAGATGCTACAGGTGGTTGGCCAATTCCTCCGTATACTTTTACTTTAGTTAGTGGTTCACTTCCATCTGGAACTGCTTTAACGGGTTCACTTGTTACAACAGGTATCATTTCTGGGGTATTAACCACGATACAAACGGCCAGCTTTAGGATTGGAGTGTTAGATTCCAATGGTGGCAACGCTACTGGTTCATTTACGGTTTTGGTTGCTGCTTACGTTTGTCCAACAATAACTCTTACTGATAATGGAAGTGTTACAAATGGTGTTAGTGGGTCAGCTTATAGGGCTGCTATTACCGCTTCTGGTGGACACATTCCTTATACATATACAAAGTCAGCGGGAACATTGCCATCGGGTTCGGCGTTATTTGCAGCTACGGGATTGATTACATCTAGCGCATTAACCGCAACAGGTTCATTCTCATTTACAATTACGGCAACAGATCTTTATAGTTGCTCAGGTAGTGCAATATTTGGAATGACTAGCTCCGTAACATAATTAAAATAGAAACTTAATAAGTATATTATTAGACATATGGATTTGCCAATATACTTTCTATTGTTCCTTGAGGCATATCATCTAAAGTTTTTACAAATTCTCTAAGCAATCGAAAGCTATTAGGAATTAATTCATCAGGAATATCCGCCGACCTATCAATATGAAACTTCATTTGTTTAGCGGCCATTACTGCAACAAAATGGGTACGAGCCATTAATACATCATGACTTTCTGGTGTAAATGGTAAAGCTGGATGCAAAATATTACACAGCTTTCCAAATTCAGTTAAAAATTCAACTTCCTCTGGACAGCTACCATACTTCCATGTATCATTGTCTTGATTACATTGGTATGTTAAAATGGCATTACGCTTATCTGCGGGTGTTCGTTTTCCGAATAAAGGATGAATGCCTGTAACTCTTTCTGTATGTTTAAGAAGAATTTCCATGCTTGGTTTTTGAACGGAACAAACATTGATTAAATGACAATTTTTAAAATCTTCAGCAACAGAATCGTAAGCTGAAATTGGAACGGCTAAAATAATACTTTTTGCATTAGTGTCAAATTCAAATAGACTACTATCTTTAAATAGTAATTCATTTAAAAATCCACCGAATGAGCCGCTGCCTATCACTTTAATTTTCATTTTAAAATGATACCGCTTTTTATACAAATGTCAAGTTATATTTTTAATGGTGGAGTTGAAGGGACTTGAACCCTCACTCCCCACAATGCCATTGTGGTGCTTTACCAATTAAGCTACAACCCCTAGGTTACAATTTTGTTTTTTAATTCAAGGGGAATGAATTCACTATTCACACCATTACACTTAACGCAACAGAATACAGGTATTGGGATATAAGCATCTTTTTCTGCTCCTGTAAGTAAGGCGCTAACCTTTCTCAGCAAAACTGATTCTATAAATGTATTACCACTGCATTGTTCACAAATAACTTCGCTGGTATCATTTATAGTAACGCGAACATTTGGCTTGTCTGTATTATTTAATATATTTGTCATGAATGTAAGTATAACATTATTGAACTAATTGTCAACAAATTTTACGATTCTTTTTTCAACCAATCCAACCAAGTTTCCGTGGCAATTTTATTATAAGCATCTAAACGCTTTTTATTTATATTTTGTAATCTAAAGAAATCACCATAATATGCGGTAGACATTTTATCTAATATATCGTGAGAATATGCTGAATCTGCTTTATATAAAGGATGCAGCCATTCAATTTGCTCTGACCCAACTATTGGCACACCACAATATACAAAATCAGCAACAATTATATTAAAACTTTCGCTGAATGATACTTGCATTCCCATATCCATCGTAGCAACCAAATTTAAAAATTCTTCGTGGGTTACCCAATCATGACAAACTAAAGTATGATCTGGATTATACTTAAATAATTCCTCAAGATTTCTTAGGATTGACTCTCTTGTTTTTTCTTCATGTTCAGATTTGTTGATATGAAAATATAAATGCTTATTATGACGCTTTGCAAATTTCATTGCCAAAAATGCTTGTTCCAAATGATTTTTCAATGGTCTTAATGCGCCAAAGCAACCAATATTAAATTTATTCGTAAAGAAGTGTCGTTCTCTTTCCGGTGCAGGAATTAATGGATAATATATGTTTGGATGATATAATACATTGTCAATGATAACAGAAAGGTCTTTGTAACAATCATTGCTATTTGTGCTTATTGCTATGTCAATTCCTTTAGCTGCCAATAGATTATATTTTTCAATCCATTCTATAGCAATTCCCTCAGATGCAAGGAATGGAATTTCACTATGTAGTCGAACAATCCAATGGATGTTAGGATGTAATTTTGCTAATTCCTCAAATTTTTCGGCAACCACCCAGAGCGCTTCAACAAAGCAATGGGTTGGTTTAAATCGGGTTACTTCTTTGTCAATGGAATTATTGTCTTTAACTTGTACTGCTTCAGCATCTATACCATACTTTCTTAGCTTATTGACAATAAAAAGACATGAATTTAATAATCCATAACTCTTGTTAGGAGAACTATAGACATTCCTTTCTTTTAAAATAAATTGAATTCTTGGATTATTGTGTGGCATATCATATATAAATATAACCACACTATGCTAATATTATGAAAATTTCAATTATTTTTTCAAAATATCATTACACAAACCGATAATTTCTCTGCATTCACAGCAACCATTGTTTTCCCCACTACCGACATCAAATATTTGTTCTTTTCCCCATTGTTCTTTATTTAATTCATATGCTCGGGTAGCCTTACAATCACAAAATCTCTCACCATTCATATAACAACACAACTTTCCTCTGAGCCATTTTGTGATTTCTTTGATTTCCGTTATATTGGCATTATTGGCCGACCTGTATTCATTTAAAAGGATATTTATTTGTAAATCTATGTCATCTGCTATGGAATTGGATAATTGATATTTGTCTGCGATATATTGGCCTGTGGTTTTCATTATTTTTTCTCAATTGTGTTTGCAATTTCCTTTTGCGTCATTGATTTGAATTTTAGATGTGAAAGGTCGGTTATATTTAAGGCAACACGAATTTTTTCTATAGCTTCTTCATATGTTTTTGCTAAAACTACATATGGTACAGGCGTTACTAATCCTGATTCAAAGGTAAATATAAACTCTGGCAAAGCTTTTGGGAAGAAAGGCCTACTTAAAATTTCCGCTTCTCTAGCTTTCTCTTCTTCTGTTTTTTCTGGTATTATGACCGATGCTGTTTCTGGCAGAGGCAGTGGAGTTATACGCTTTAATAATTCTTGCTCTTCTTCGTCTGTGATATGTAACTTATCAACAATGTCGGATAAAATTTTAGTATCTATAATTGGTTCGGTCTTTTTTGTTTTAGCTTTCATATAGTATTATTATGATTCGATTTACAAAATTGTCAATCTTTTTTCTTTTTTACTTTTTTAAATCCCACCTTAGCATTTGATTCTTTTTGTTTGTTTTTCAATAACATTATATGTTTTTTCCATCGTTTTTCAAATTTCTTAGCAATTGCAAAATTCTCTGGTTGACTAGCGTTTGCAAAAATTTCACTCGTTAGAAAAAACCACCATTTATTATCATCGTTTTCATCATCTTCTATATAAGCTGCGGTAAATATGCCAAAGCGTGGTTCGGGAATATCACAAATATCTCCGTGGTAATTCTTATCGAAAAAGTTTTTGCCTTTATCATCTAAAAGATAAAGCATGTCAAATTCTCTATCATCTTCGATTTGTCCAAAACAATATTCAACTGCTTGTGTGGATGCTTCAATGTAACTATATTCTTCCAATTCTTCACTCATAGGAATTTTTAATAAGACTCTTAATTTCCAATTGCCCGTCTTTACAACAAATGGAATTTTTGTGTGTTTAATTTGTAAGTTTTCTGCCATAAATTACTTTAGGATTAGGATAACACATCCCCTAAACCTTGTAAACATCTTATAAATCGTAGTAGCGTTTTGAACCATCCATACTAGAATATTTTAAGTTTGCAATGCTGAAGGGAATATTCTTTTGTGATACTCTTTGTGGGAAAGTACCTTTTTTTACATAAGCAATAGTCATATGGGGGTTATATGATGGATACTTATTTACGCTGGGGTATCTATTACATATAGAATGAATCTCAGTAAGAATTGGGTCTTTTTTTATATCAAACTTTACCACATCATATTCTTTTTTGCTATCAAAAATAGTTATACCTTCGGCATATATTTTCCAAGTGGGTTTCTTATTTTTATTTTCTTCCATTGATAGCAAACTACTTCTAAACTCATCATCTTCAAGTTCTCTTGTCCCACTTCCACCGCCTGCGCGGATAACATATTTGCCACCCATCTCTTTTAACGATTCTTTGATTATACGCTTATTTAATTCCTTGATTATGCTGAGAATCTGAGGTTCGGTTAAGTCAGGAGTAAATCCAAACTTTAAAGTAACATGTGGCTCTGTGTCTCTGCCTAATTCATCCTCAGGCGGCCCGATATACAAATTTTTGTCAGGAATAGCGGTTTTACCAAATTTAACAATATTTTTACTGGTTTTAGGTGAAATTATTGCCATTAGACAACCATATTCACATTTTCGATTGGGGGGAGAAATAACATTCATATTATAATAAATATATATCCATACTACTTTTATCTTATTAAACTGACACTAATTCGACTTTTATAGCACCAGCGGGAATAAACATTTCATCCATTAAGTATCTAGCGATTTTATCTGATGTGGGTTTAAATTCTGTGGAAGAAACTTCTTTATTTTTGTAAATCTGTATCTTGTTTTGGTAGACATGAATTTTGTGACCAAACAGCATAATTTCATCATAATTTAGTTTCTCGTTTATCATATCCTTGCCTATAAATAGTTTACGATTTTTATAAAAATATGTTATTGATTTTTGATTAGTCTTGTGGTATATTTAGCATATGTTGAATAAGATTAAATTTTTAGATTCGCAAAATGTGTATATTGCATCGGACTTTCATCTTGGCCATAAGAGAGATTTTATATATAAGCCAAGAGGTTACAATGACTATTATACGCATACCAATGATATTCTACTTACCGTAAATAATACGATAGCAACAACAGATATATTGCTATACATTGGTGATTTCTGCCTAAACACTTCAATAGAAGAGTGTTATACCTATTTGAATAGAATAAATTGTCAAACCATATACATGCTATGGGGCAATCATAATTCAAGAGTGTCAGAAATCTACACCCAACAACTAAAAGAGCAATATGGTGTTGCTGATGTGGAAATCTATCCACTAAAATACAAGAATGTAATTTTTGTTGGTAATTATTTGGAAGTTGCCTATAAGCACCAAGATTATATTTGCTGCCACTATCCTATAAAATCGTGGAATCATATTAGTCATGGAAGTATTATGTGTCATGGTCATTGCCACGGCAATATCAAAGACCATTTGATTGAAACGGATGTGTGCGGAAAAATAATTGATGTATCATGGGATGTATTTAAAAAACCAATGAAACTAACAGAGATTAAAGCGATTTGTGATAAAAAGAGTTTATATTCGCCTGACCATCATGCAAATACTGATTGACATTTTTATAATGTAATGATAAGCTTTGTGGAAATGAAAGCAGAATTTAAACATTATACTCTTACGCCAGAGCAAATTCAATTTATTGAAAAATTGGAAGGAGAAAACTGGGAATTTAAAGAAAAAGAAATTCCTACTTCGATTGAAACCATTTATTTGTTTTTATTTAAGTCACCACGCTGTATTGAATATATTGAATATGACGACATAAAAGATATGACGGAAACTTTACTATTGAAGTATGAAGCATGGAGTCTTGCTTGTCAGATTATTCGTAACTATGAAACATTTATTATTGGAAAATATATAAATTCGATTGAAAAAGCATTATTGAGCAACAAGAATTTAAATGCACAGAATTTTAAATTTGGACCAAATTTATGACAAATTCTAATGAATATATGTTTGTTGGTGGACCAGCAAATGGACATAAATTATATACAAGTGGCGAGTATTGTTTTTGTATATCCATTCATAAAATGAAGTATGGAAACGGACGATGCCAAGAAATTTGGAATGCAGATGTATTTTCACCATCGTTTGAATTGCCGCCATTAGATTGTCTTGTTACGCCGGAACGGCATACATATTACTTGGAAAATTTTAATGGGGTTTGTTTTTATAGGCACGATAAAGACAATGTTAATGATAGTATGCATAAGTTGATAAACAACTATAAACCGAAGAAGAAAAAGATATGAATAACAGACCATTAAAATTTAGAGTGTGGGATACGCGGTATAATTCTTTTTTAGAAGAAAGATGGAATAGCATATCATTTCTTACTAAAGACGGTAATGGATGGAGAGATATTGGTGCGTTTTTAGATAGACAAACTTTTATTGTCCAACAATTTACCGGCCTCTTAGATACGAATAGCAGGAAGATATTTGAGGGAGATATTATTAAGGTTTCCGACTTGGGAACTATTCAGATTGGGCAAGTAGTTTTTTTAAACGGCGAGTTCGGAATAAATACTCGTAATAGACTTAGATTTTTTGATGCGGGTGGATTTATAAGAGAAATAGAAATTATTGGCAACATATTTGAGAACCCGGAGCTATTAAAATGACAAGAATATTAAAATTTAGAGTGTGGGATGAAAAGTATAAAGTGTGGGAAGCACCGGGAACGATAATGGTATATCCTGAGTCTATGATTCGACAAGGTAGAATTTTTTCACAATTCACTGGCTTGTTGGATAAAAACACTAAAGAAATATTTGAGGGAGACATTGTATCTTATACGGAAAAAATGCACGAACAGGGTGATGTTCAGTCATTAAAAGCAGAAGTAATGTGGTGTAAAGATTTTGGGGCATGGGCATTAGGAAAAAACAATGATTGGTGGAATTTGTTTAGTGATTATGGTATTTCTAAAGTAGAAATTGTAGGAAATGTATTTGAAAATGAGGAGTTATTAAAATGAAAGTAGTTATAAATAGTTGTTATGGTGGATATGGTCTTAGTCCGTTGGCAATAAAGGCTTTGACTGAGTTAAAGAAAATAGAAGTTTATCCTTTCGTGGAAGATTTAACCAGTAAATATAAATATAAGCAGTTAGAGTGGGACGAAATAATAGAGAAACCGCCGTTTATGGTTCATTTTTCATCTAAACCGATTAAAGACGGTAAAATAGAAGAAGAATCTTATTTTTCGTATGGTGATATTCCAAGAAACGATAAAGATTTGGTGAAGGTTGTAGAATTGTTGGGAAAAAAGGCGAATGGTAATTACGCAGAATTAACTATTGTTGAGATACCAGATGATGTAAAATGGCACCTTGATGATTATGATGGAATCGAATCAGTACATGAAGACCATCAAAGTTGGAGCTAAATATGAAAAAACCAGAATATTATTTTTGCTATATCGGCCCCACTGATAGAATCAAATTAGACAAAAATTTAGCAGCAGCGGGGCACAATGGAGAATCACGGCTGCGATGGGATATATCAGAATCATTTAAACGAGTAACTGGCCATGACGCTAAAGTTTGTGGTTCGGGTTGGGGCGTGACAGAAAAACAAACATATCATATTGGATTTGCAACATACAATGACGAGCTTAAAAAAGCAGTTGTTTCATCATATATCCAAGAAAATAAAACAAAGACAATGCCGGATTATATTAGAGCGTGGTATTTGTTACTAAAAGAAAGAAAAGAGATTGAATAATGGATAAATGGACAAAAAAATATCTTCTTGTTGCTAAAGCTTTGGCGGATGACAACGATGCTTGTTTAAGTCGTAAATTAGGTGGAGTTTTAGTGACAGCTGATAACATACCAATTAATTTTGCTTATAATGGAGCGGCTCGAGGCGTGCCTCATGCTAACACCCGGGGATGGCAAAAGTTTATATATGATAATGTTTTTACACAAATAGACTTAGAATATTTAAAGTCGCTGAAAGTTGAAAATAGTTGGCAGTTTACAGAGGCTTGTCAAGGCAAATGTCCACGAAAACTATTTAACTGCAAATCGGGGGATAGATTGGAGCTATGTCCTTGTAGCCACATGGAAAGAAATTTGATATACCACGCAGCAAGAACGGGTCATTCTACCGATAAAGCAATGATGTATCTGTATTGTGGTTTACCTTGTCATGATTGTGCAATCGCCATTATTCAATCAGGAATTAAGAAAATTATCTGTCTTAAACAAAAAGAAGATTATTCAAAAACCTCTCGACAAATGCTTAAGTGGGCAAATATCGAAATAGAAGAAGTTGACGAAGCGGAAATCGAATAGTTTCTATTAAAAAATAAATTGTTTCTATTTATATAAGGATTCAATTTATGAAAATCAGCTTAAAATCAATCATTTTTGTTATATTTATTATAACATTTTCTGCATTCTCTGCTGTTCTTCCTCCTTCTAATTTACAAATTTTAAACGATTCTCCATCTTTATTGCCTGCTCCTTCTGATTTAACCATTTCTTATGTTAATCCAAACGCAGTATTATTAAAGTGGAAAAGTAATTCCAACAAACAAGAAATTGGATTTCGTATTGAATCAACACTCAATACGAATAGTAATTGGAAAGAAATAGCGTCTCCAGGAATTAATGTCACAAATTATACTTATACTTTTTCTTTAGCTCCCAATTATTTTTATAGAGTTCGTGGGCATACTTATTCCACCTTTTCTTCTGTGGTAAGTAATATATCTCAAACAGGATTTATTGCTATTTCTTGGTTAAACAATGCTGCTAATAGTCGTGAAATTTGTATTAGTAGAAAAACAGATTCTACTGCATGGGCACAAGTGGCAGTTTTGCCTACAATGGGGTGGTATAAGGATACTAATATTGTTAATGGAACAAGATACTACTATAAAGTCCGTTCTCATGAATTTTCTGAATATTCTAATATTGCTTTTCTAAATACTTCTACAAATACATTATCGGTCAGTTGTCCGGGCACTATCATAAAAATTGCTCCTCCTGGTACAATAGGATATTTAGCCGGATTTCCCTCTGAAAATGAAACCACAAATATTTTCACGCCACCATCAGGTACTAGTTTTTTAGTAGGTACTAATAAAGTAACCTTTGTTGTTAGTGATGATTTGGGTAATATTAATAGTTGTATATTTAACATCGTCGTTTTATCACCACTTACTAATACAAATTATTATGTTTTATCACAGACCAATTTGATTCCATGTATTGTTAATAATTTTATTCCTAACTTACCAACAAATTTGCCGATAATATGCACTTATTCAAACGGTACTAATTTTTATGGGCAAGTTAATGCATCTTTAATACAATCTAATATATGTTGGGCATTTCAATATTGGAGCGGTTCGTCATGGTATAATATTTCTGATAATATGTGTCAAAATATAAAAAATATAAATAATTCCCCCACAAATGTTATAATGTTTACAATAGCAGATTATATTTCTAATGTATCCACTGCTATTCAATTGTCCATATTTCCTTTTCAAAGTTAAAGCTTGACAATTATTATAAAAGTGGTATACTTGCGCTTATGATTAAGAAAAAATCTACAAAGAAATATACATGGTATGTTAATACAGGAATTTGGCATAAACAATTAAAGATAAAAGCGGAAGACATGGAAATAGCTAAAATTTTAGCATTTAAAAAATTACAACAAATGCCTTATAAAAAATTTAGAGAATATGTCGATTTGGATGTAATGGGTATGACAATGTATCCATCATCAGCGGAGATACAGAGAGGATAAAATATGAAACAAGTAATTATTGAAAGAGAATATAGTGATGAAAGTCTATATGACTTAGAAACGGATATAAATTGGGCAATTGAAGAGTTTGAAAAGAAACTTACCAAGAATGAACATGGCTTTGCAAAAGGTATATTTAAGATGACATTGACTTATGAAGAATAACTATGAATAGATTGCGCTTTTTAACTTGGCTTGCTACTAAAACCAATGTAAATTCAAAGTGGCAACTTAAATTGTTGAAATATACATTTTATTTTATTAATTGGTTAAATAAAACAGAATGTAAGAATGAAGGTCATTTAAAATCTGATAATGATTTTTGTCCACGTTGTAACGCATTTGTACCATCACCAATTTTTTATATTCCTAACATAGATACGCCTATTAATTATTTTGACTATATGAATTACATTCAAGTGCAAACTATGAAAAGTCTTATGATACCAACATCATTATTGGTAAGTTAAAATAAGGGCTTGACATTTATTATAAAAGTGGTATACTTGTAGTATGAATAAAGCATATAAAAAGTTATATAGTCGTGATTCTAAAAACAAAATTCGCATCTGGTGGCTTGAACAATCTGATGGTAAATATCGAACAAATGCTGGTGTTCAAGATGGTAAGATTGTTACGAGCGACTGGACAATTGCTGAAGGCAAGAATGTTGGTCGTGCAAATGAAACGACACCAACGGAGCAAGCAACATCCGAAATCGAAAGTAAGTATGAAAAGCAGCTTAAAACGGGATATTCAGAAACTCTTGGTGGCGTTGATGATACGGGCTTTCTCGAGCCGATGCTTGCTAAAAAGCTAAAGGAAAGACTAAAGAAATTACATTTTCCAGCAATGCTTGACCGCAAGTATAATGGTGGCCGCGTAAATGTCAAGAAAGCAATAACTTACACCCGCCAGGGTGAATTGTGGAGAACCATTCCACACATTGCAAAGTCTCTTGAACCACTTTTCAAAAAATATCCAAAACTCTTTATTGATGGTGAAGGTTATAATCACGAATGGCGCTACAAGCTCAATCAGTTAATGAGTATTATGCGTAAGCAGAAGGATAAGGAAATTACACCGGAATTGCTTGCAGAGAGTGAAAAGATTATTCGGCTGTATGTTTATGATGGTTATGGTTTCGATGACATTACAAAAGAAACAGGCTGTAAAGAGCGCCGTGAAGCCTTGAAGAAACTTTTGAAAGATTATAAGTATATCGTAGTTGTTGATTATGTAATCGTTAAGAGTCTTGATGAGCTATACAAAAAGTATCAAGAATTTGTTGACGATGGCTATGAAGGTGCGATGTATCGTGAAATTGACGGCGAATACGAACACAAGCGCAGTGCAAATTTGTTAAAAATTAAGCCAGAAGATTCAAGTGAAGCAACGATAATAGAAATTTTTGAGGGCGATGGTAACTGGGCAGGTACTGCTAAGACAGCAAAAATTAAATGGAATGATGAAACATTTGATGCTACCTTCAAAGGCTCATATGAAGAATTACAACCTGTCTTAAAAAACAGGAAAGATTGGATTGGCAAAGAGGTAACTTTTCTTTATCTTGGATTAACAGGCAAAGGAATTCCAAACTCTGCTCGGATTGATATTAACAATTGTTTTAAGAAATAGTCTTTAATATCCATCCAGTTTTAGATTGTTTAATCCACTTCCGTATTAAATCATCTGGCATATTTCTTTTAAGTTTAAATTTTTGACAAAATTCAAATTTTGTTCCGTTAAATGATTCTTTAGTCTTTGTGTTATAAAATGAATAAATAGTTTTGTTATATCGAGGATTCATTTTTCCTTTGTTACTTTTGATGTCATTTTTTGGATTTAATACCCAGCAATTAAGAATAGACTTTACTTTTCCCGAAAATAAAGAATAAATACACTCATTTGAATCGTACTTTTTGATAAATTCTTGTTTTGTTCCTACAAATACATTTCCTGTGAGTTTATTGTATAATGTGTATTTTGTTTTATCATACAACGGATGATTTATATTGTTTTTAAAACGGATTTTTGCTTTGTCACCAATTTTCTTTCGAGTTTCTTCGGTCATTTCAATTTTACCAGCAATAAATGTTCTATTATAAACCGCATTTTTATTTAATTTAGCATCATCAAGATATTTTTGCTCTTCTCCAATTAATTTAGCAGGCTCAATATATTCTACTATTTTAAATTCAAACGAATCTCCACCATACTTATTCCATGCTCTTTGTAAATGAATATTGTCATGGTTATTATTTTTTAGCATCCATTTATGCTTATACCATCGGCCTATATTTGGAGAAAGTATATCCGCCGAACTGCCCACATAATATTTTCCGTTTATTTTATTAGCTATTTTATAAATTCCGCTTATTTTTTCTCCATCGTTCAATCCTTTCTTTATTAAGTCGTTTTTTGTGTTTAAAATAATATCTTGATTGTCTTTTGATTCTTGCACTGAGCTGCTCGGCATTGGTTGTGTATAACCTTTTTCTTCCCATAATTTGTTGTTATTCTCCATATCAATAAATAGTAAAAAGAAATATAAAAGTAGAGGAAATCTTAAATTATTTTGTGGTTGACTTCATTATTATAATCGGTATAATCATAGTATGAAGATTCAATTTAAGAAAGATAGTTTGGTTGGGAAGATAGAAAAGAAATTATGAAAAACAAAGAACCAGAATTAATAATTACTGTTGCTGGTCGAGTGGGCAGTGGGAAAACATTGATAAGTTTAGCTATTGCTGATTATCTTACGAAGTTTGGCCTTAATGTTAAAGTAGATGA
>Ga0315273_10000129_pt1 | contig 66529 bp, 64 predicted proteins | sample YL17G02_0_MG_FD_205753 | JGI IMG/M metagenome (GOLD analysis project Ga0315273, IMG submission 205753) | Sediment microbial communities from Yellowstone Lake, YNP, Wyoming, USA - YL17G02_0 | ecosystem: Environmental > Aquatic > Freshwater > Lake > Sediment | place: USA: Wyoming | collected... | reverse complement strand
GCAGTCATAATCAGGACATCGGGATTAACGCCCTTCTCAGGCAAAAGGGCTCTTTGACCCACGCCAAATTTGTGCTGTTCATCTATTACCACTAAACCTAAATTCTTAAATTGCACGCCTTCTTCCAATAAAGCGTGCGTGCCAATAACCAAATCTATCTTACCCTCTTTTATTCCTTGATAAATCTTTTCTTTTTCGCTTTTAGTAGCACTACTGGTAAGCAATCCTATATTTATCTTTTTTCCTTGACACCTTGACACCTTGACACTTTGACACTTTATTCTCTCAAAATGCTGCCTGGCCAGAATCTCGGTGGGCACCATAAAACCCGCCTGATATCCGCCCTGAATGGCGGTAAGGCTGGCAATCGTAGCCACTACGGTCTTACCTGAACCTACATCTCCCTGTAATAACCGCTGCATTGGCTGCGGCTTGGCCATATCGGATTTTATCTCGTCAACCACCTTTTTCTGAGCCAGGGTTAATTTAAAAGGTAAACTGGCGGCGAAGTTATCTGCCAAATCTCCTTCTAACTTATGCGCAATGCCCGGTCTCTCTTTCTTTTTTGATTTTCTTAAAGCCAGGGGCAATTGAAACAAAAAGAATTCTTCAAAAGAAAGCCTCTGATAAGCCTCTTTCTGAGCCCCTAAATTATCGGGAAAATGAATAAAACGCAAACTCTGGGCAAGATTTAAAAGATTATTCCTTGCCCTTATATCATAAGGTAAAAAATCATTTATCTTGGGCAGGTATTCATCGAGTAATTGGTAAATAATCCTGCGCATATTCCTTTGGGTTATTCCTTCGGGCAAGGTATAAGTAGGCACTATTCTTGCGATACTTAAAGACCCATCCTCTTTGTCCAAAATAATCTCGAATTCCGGAGAATTCATCTGCAGCCTGCCGGCGTATCTTTCTATCCGGCCGTATAATATCAGGGTTGTGCCCGGCTTAAAATAGTCTTTTAAATAAGCCTGGTTAAACCAGACGCAAAACAGCTTTCCCGTATCATCGCCCACGGCTACTTCCAGAATCTTAAAGCCCCTCCTTCTCCAGGATTGCTTTTCTCCTGTTGCCAGCACCCGGGCTCTGATGGTCTGGTATTCGCCTTCCTTAAGCCGGGAAATACTGAGGAATTTGGTGCGGTCTTCGTAGCGTTTGGGAAAATAGTATAAGAGGTCTTCGATGGTCTTGATACCGAGTTTATTGAACACCCTTGCCCTCTTCGGCCCAATGCCCTTTATGTAGCGAATAGCTATTTCGTGCAGCTTTTCCATATTGAAGATATTATACTATACAAGCATTTGAAAACAAGGCTTAAAGAGTAGCCGAGAGAAAACAGGTCTCCCTGTCGTCTTTGAAAGCGTTTTCTTAAAAGCCACTGGATGGCCTTGAAATGGCCAAATTATAAGGCATACTTAACCATACGAATAAACCTGGAGGTTAAAATGAAAACTAAAAACTCTAGAAAAATTTTTCCAGCAGTAAGCCTTGGCCGGAAAACTTTTGTGGCGCTACTTTTGATGAACACGTTACTAATTTTTTCAACAGTGTATCTGGCACAGGCACAAGTCTCGGACTTTGATATAGGCAGCGTAGACATAGGAACAGAAGACATGGGAACAGAAGACATGGGAACAGGCGTAGATACCTATGGTGTTGGGCCTGATATCGCTGATATGGGTTTTCTGCCTGAAAGAGACATATATGGCAAAGGATTAGAATTTACGTCTAATATTAATAATATTAACTTGGGTATCGCGCCTGAGGCAAATTTTGTGGATGTGGATACGCCTTCTGCCACCGTTACCCTTATCCACCCCTCCTTAAATGTAGGTCCGCAAGGTTTCGTGGGGTCAGGGATAGATGTCAACGAAGGACTATTGGCTGATAAATCTGCTGACTTTGTGACTCCTGAAATAAAAGGATTTAATTTTGATAACGGCGGACCAGGCAGCATCATCCAACCAAAGACCGATGACATCCAAAGCATCAATAATAATGGGCTCAATGATGATAACGAAACAGCTATAACTCGTATGATTATGAATAGCCCTGATTCTGGACCTTATTTTGTAACTAAACCACCAAATCTTGAAGAGTTTAATAAAATTATGACTGATGTTCCACCTGGAGAGTTTAAAAAAGTAGCTACGGAGTTTGATACTAGTGAACTTGGGCCTAATAGTATAATCCAACCTATAGAGCCAAAGGGCGGCGGAGCCTGGATATTGATTGGCCCACCTGTGGTTATAGAAGAGCAACATTTTGAAGAGCAGTATATTGAACCTGTGCCAGTAACGCCTGACACTAAAGAATTTAATCTAGATAAACTGGGTCCGGAGACTATAATTCAGCCTATAGATACAAAAAGCGGCGGAATCGAGGGTGAATTATCAAATCCTCATAAAGAAATAGAATTAAATTCCGGTGATGTAATTATGCTAAATGAACAAATGATGCGTATAACAGAAGGCGGCGGTCTTGAGAGGGTTCCTTCTACCTATGTTCCTCCTAACGCTGGCGCAGACAACATCCAAATCATCAATAACGACCAGGGGCTAACCGAGAAGATAATGTATGAAGGTAAAGATTATACGCCGGATGATTTTCTAAAGAGTCATCCTGATTTGATTGGGCCTCAGGTTGGCACAGACAAGATCCAAACCATCGAAAATTCTAATGGACTAACCGAAAAAATTCTTTATCAAGGTAACGAGTATACACCGGATGGGTTTCTCAAAGAACATCCTGGCCTGATTGGGGCTCAACCTGCGACCACAGATAAAATCAAACTCATTGATCCCCTGAAGGAACTCGAAAATATGTATAAAAATCCTCAATTTGATGATGTCGAGATAGGATTGGGAATTAGAAATAGAGACGACGATCAAATCCAACCTTCCAAGAACACGCAAATGGCATTTCTACCTTTCACTCTTATAAGACCAGATGGTGTAAAAACTACAACCTTACCGGATGGCATTACCGTAAATGAGCATCCTGATGGCAGGCAAATAATAGAATACAATCCCGATACAGTAAAACGCACTGAGACATATCAGGATGGCTCCCAAAAACTGATCTTCCCCAGCGGTATTACTATTACCATTAATCCCAGCGGAAAAACAGACGGCTTACAGTTTCCACCTGACGCTGACCGTTGGAAATAACAGCTTCAAGTAGAGAGCCTTCCAGCCAATCGAGACACAAACTTCAAGCCAACAGAAAATAAATAACCAAGGCAGGAATAGCCTTTAAAGAGTAATCTGGGGTTGCTCTGATTCGGGCTGGGATTCTTCAGGTAAAGCTGGTTTTTCTTCTGGCGGGGCTTGCGGTTTGGCCTTGCCTTGGACAACCTCAATCTCAAAACTATCCGCGGCATAAGTCTTGCCTTTGAGCTTGATTACGCTTGGCTCAATCCTAAATTTTCCTACCTCTAAAGGCGCCAGAATAAAGGCAAGCACTAAAATAGTCTTGGGGCCTGTCTTAAGGTAAGAAAAGGTAGAGGATTGGGCTTGCGATAATACATTGAAACCCGCAAAGTCAGGTGTCTGGGGTTGAGGCGCCTCGTTATCCGTAGAAGTTATGATGAGTTTATAAGTCAGGGCTTCATCAGTAGTGATACTGGTTTTATCCACCTCGGCCTTTATAGATATTTCCGCAAAGGCAGGGCCGACAGAAAACAAAACGGATAATATGATGAATATGATAAGCTTAATCTTCACGTTGAAGATTTTACTGCTTTTTCTTTGAAAAGTCAAAACTTTTAACCTTCGCAAGGATAATTCTAAGGCCTGAGCGTGGATTCGACAAAAGAACCGATTTCTGATTTATCCTGCTGTTTTATTTCCGCGAAACGGATTCCTAAGCGGTATTCATGATTTTCCAGCAAAATACTGGAACGCACCTCCCCGATAACTTCCACCGCGTCGGAAAAACTGACCAAACCCATTTTATCGGTCTTAAATAAAATAAATTTCATGATCAGGGTAGTCCAGGCAGGAATGTTAAAGGAATAGGGGACGTTTCTATTTTTCTTCCTTCCTCGGCCTACCTCTCTTGAAGCCCTCATTTCTCATCCCATAATATTCTTGCAATTTTATTCTGAAAGATTCGCTACCAATGAATAGGTGTTTAATTAGCCTTTCGCTATTAATTACACCGCTATCTATTACAAATTCAAGGTAATGTTTTCTCCTCTCTTCTTCAGAATTAGATAGCGCAAGGTAAGCAGGAGTATCGGTGATTATTGCATCGTAACTACCTTTTGCATAATGACTGTAACTGCTGAATCGGTATTCTTCTGGCATCTGGACAACGCCTGCTCTTACGGGGTTAAGTTCTATGTATTTGCCGCAATGTAAAAGATAAATATCCGTATCTATTATATTGCTTTTGAATCTGCCCTGCCATAAGTGGCCGGAATAGCCATAAGTCTTCTTAAAATAGTTAAAGTAAGAAAGATTAACCTGCTTCATAAACCTTGATATCCTACTTTGAGAACTAAGCCAAACAATCAAATGGAGATGGTTATCCATCAGGCAGTAATGAAAAATGGCTATTTTATTCTCTTCTTTTAATTCGTGTAGCAGTGTGCAGTAATTTAATTTATCCTCTTCTCGGCTGAATATGTCTTGTCTATTGTTACCCCTACACATAATATGCAAGGCTGACTCTGCGGGAATTAATCTTTTTATTCTAGGCATAAAAAATCCCTCCTTTCCACTACTATTAATAGACGTAAAAGGAGGGAGAATCTAACTTAAAAATTAGAAGCGTCCCCTATTCTGGAAGCGTCCCCTATTCTGTATTCTTATTGGAAGAAAGTGCTTTCTTTATTTCTTCTTTTTCTTTTTTGGCTTTTTATGCGCAGCGCAAGTCTTACACATATTCACCTCCTGGCTGAATTTTAATCTTTATTTTTGCCTCTCTAATTTTATCATATAATTACCTTTTCTGTCCAGGATAATTACTATATTGCCGTCGGCGTCGGTGCGGAAAATTTTGATATTCTTCTTTTTCAGTGTATCCAAGGTAACATCCGAAGGCACCTTTTCTTTACGGCTTGCGCTGATAATCGCAACCTCCGGAGATACTGCCTCTAAAAACTCCGGGGAAGTTGCATCCATATACCCGTGATGGCCGATTTTTAAAATCTTTGACTTAAAGTTCAATTTCACGGCTAATAACCGCTGCTCGGATATCTTGTCCAAATCGCCGGCAAACAGGCAATTGAAATTGTTTCCGCTTAATCTAACCACTAATGAATTTTCATTAAACGAGCCTTGGCGGGTATTTATCGGCCAGAGAATATCCAAATTAATATTCCCTATTTTCAGTTTATCGCCCTGCTTTAAAACTGCATAGTTTTTTCTTTGACGCACCAGGGTTTCATACCAGCGATATTCATCGGCATCGGTCAGCCCTTGGCCGTTGTCGCAGATTTCCCGAACCTCGAATTTAGGCAAGATAAAGAATACTCCCGAGATATGGTCTAAGTCAGGATGGGTCAGGATAAGATATTTTATTTTTCTAACCTTATTCTTTTTTAGATAGTCTACAATTTTATATCCGCTTAAAAGATTGCCTGTGTCAATCAAAACATTTTCATTTTTAGCCTGAAGCAAAATCGCATCACCCTCCCCTACATCCATAAAGTGTATTTTTAAGGAGTAAGGATTAAAAAGACTGGCATTAAAAAACAGCGATATGGCTGCGATAATGATTAATGTCAGGATAAACTTCTTCATTTGTTTAGAAATAAGATAATGCCGAAAGCAACGCTGGTGATGTTGGTAAGCATGTCTCTGATTTCAAACACGCGATAAGGCAGAAGTTTTTGGAAACCCTCATCCAGAATGCCGATTAGAGAGGCGAATAGGAACGCCAGTAAAACATTCTTTAGTAAAATCCTATTCTTATTTAAATCGCGGGTGGCCAGCCATCCCAAGCAACCATATAGCGCCACGTGAAATTTTTCCGTAAAATAAGGCTGCTGCCAGCTAAAGATCAATGCCGCAAAGATAATCACCAGGCTGATAAAAAACCTGAATACACCCAGGCGGGATTTAATCAGGCAAGCCAGAACAAAGACAGCGAGGCAAGATAAAAATACGATGGCTAACATTTGGGTATTGCTTTTGCCGATTAATTTTTCAATAAATTTCCACACTAGGCTGGCAAAAGAAGCAGAGACGATAAGATAGGCAGCAAAACCAATGGTAAGTTTAGATAGCTTCATATTTTATCCGCTAATTTCGGCTTTATTACTAATAACTGCGGCACAGTAAGAAACTGGTATCCTTTTTGTTTAAGGCTGGCAATAATTTTAGGCAGCGCATTAACCGTTGACTGGCAATGCGGATGTATCTTTAGGCGTCTGGCGTCATGCAAATTGATAATTGAACCGTTGTGAACATTATCAACAATCTTCTTTACTATTTTATCGCTGTTAGTTGTCCTCCAATCACTGCCGCCTACCGACCATTTCACCAGGGTATAGCCGTGGTTTTTGGCTTCGCTAAATACCCAGGGATTCTCTACTCCGTAAGGAGTGCGCAATAAAAACATCTTTTTATCCGAGAATTTTCGTACCACCGCTTCGGTATTTTCAATTTCCTGTCTTATTGTAGCCGAAGATTTAAGGAACATATAAGGATGGGAATAAGAGTGATTGCCTATGACGTGGCCGTCTTTGACTATTCTCTTGAATATTTGCGGGTATCTGTCCACGTTTTTACCCACTACAAAAAATGTAGCCTTGACATTATTTTCTTTCAGGATATCCAGGATGCGCAGGGTATATTCGCTTGGCCCGTCATCAAAGGTCAAAGCCACTTTTTTTAAGTTAGCCGGGCCGTGCCAAAAAATCCTGCCTTTTCGGTCATAGCGATCATGGATACTGCCGTAAGCCAAAGCTGTAGAACCCAGGCATATGGATAAACTAATCAACAGAATATTCTTGGCCAGCTTAGCCTTCATTTTATTTCCTGCCAATCTTCACGGTAATACGCGTTCCATCCGACCATGGCCAGAACATCGCAAATGCAGTTTCATTATCCTGCTTACGAAAATAAAGAGTTTGGTTAGACATGATGCCGCCAAATTCATCGAGGAACTTCTCGACTTCTTCTGACAACTTGTTCTCGGAAGGCCATACCCGAGGCCCGAAAAACTTCTCCAGCCTTAAACTAAGATGCGTCAGTTCGCCCTTGGAAATCACAGCCTCAAAATAATCTTCTGACTCCCCGCGCACCGTAATAAAGACAATGTTGTTTAATTCTTTTCTTAGTTCAGCAAATTGCATAAGCCTCCTTTATTTCCATATATTATAACTGCTAAAACCAAAAATCCCAAGCCTTTTAAAACCTGGGACTATCGAGAATTCATGACAACGCAACCGAGGTCTTGTCTTGTCTTTTACCTGGATATTTTCAATATCTCGTATTTCAAAAACCCTGCAGGAACCTTGATTTCAACTATTTCTTTTTCCTTGTGATTCAATAAGGCTGCTCCGACCGGAGAAGTAAGGGAAATTTTACCTTCGGCATAATCTGCCTCTGTCTCTGAGACCAGGGTATATTTCAACACCTCCTGCGAATCCAAATCCTTAAGCAAAACTGTTGCTCCGATTAAAACCTCATCAGAAGGCATATCCTCGTTTTCGATAATCCGCGCATGGGCTAATTTGTACTCTAACTCCGCAATCCGCTTTTCATTCAATCCTTGCGCATCTTTAGCGGCATCGTATTCCGCATTCTCGCTAATATCGCCATGCGCCCTGGCCTCCCCTACCGCTTTACTTAGTTGTCTGCGTTTTTCACTTTTTAAGAAATTCAACTCTTCGATTAATTTCTCGTAACCGCTTCTGGTTAAATATAGGTCGTCCATAAATGCCCCCCCCAATCAAAAATTTTCCGCCAACACCTCATAAAATGCCTGAGGATGCTTACAGGCAGGACATTCTTTCGGCGCCTCGTTTCCTTCAAAGACATAACCGCAGTTAATACAGTGCCACTTTACCGCTGACTTCTTCTTAAATACTTCACCATTGGCAACATTATTGATCAGCCTGCGGTATCTGGACTCATGGAATTTTTCTACCTTGGCAACCTGCTCAAAGGTCCGGCCAATATCCGGAAAGCCTTCGTCTTTGGCGGTTTTAGAAAAATCAGAATAAATAACCGTCCATTCCATATTTTCACCGGCAACTGCTGCCTCAAGATTGCTTTTTGTATCTTTAATCATTCCTGCCGGATAAACAGCGGTAATTTCCACATCTTGGCCTTCTAAATATTTAAAGAATAACTTGGCGTGCTCTTTTTCATTCTCGGCTGTCTCGATAAATATATTGGCTATCTGCTCCAAGCCTTCTTTTCTGGCAGCGCTGGCAAAATAAGTATATCTGTTCCTCGCCTGTGACTCTCCTGCGAAGGCCACAAGTAAATTCTTCTCTGTCTTTGTCCCCTTTACTGATTTACCCATTTTAAGCCTCCCTTTAATCCTCGATTTTCTGCATTTCCTTTTGGCAACAGACTAACGTTCCGCCACCTACTTTGGTTACAGTAACTTCATTACCACATACGCTACATCTGTACTTTTCTCCTACTTTTTCATTTCAATTATACCACTTACCTTTCAAAATGCCAAAAGAATCCCAAGCGTTTTTGCGCTTGGGATTAATTTATCGGGGACACCCTTCCCCTGCCTGCCCTGACTGCCGTCAGGTCTACCTGTCGGTAGACAGGCAGGCGGCAGGCAGGGATTGGCTAAAAAGACGTCCCTGTTTTCTTTTCTTGGCCTTTAATTGTTACTATTTTCTTCTACGAATTTCTTTATTTCTTCGATATTATCAAGTATTAACTTAGCTTTACTCACGCCGAAAGAAAAAGGATATTTATCATCCTCGCTTCTTTTGATGACGATTAACGGCTTGCCTTTATATTCGCTTCTTTCGACCATAGAGTCTCCTTTGTAATTGTGGCCCCTTAAGGGGCGTCCCAAAATTCATTTTTTACCTGAAACAGCCCGGGCTGTTTTCTTTTTGTGCCTTGATTTCACAACAACACACAAATACTTGGCAATGGAAGATAACTTGCCGTTTTCATAGGGGAATTCCTTACAGTGGCTGGGCTTCAGGCTGTAATCAATCTTATGAATGGCGCACAACCCGTTGCGAGTGATAAAGGTGCATGACCCATCTTCCACACTCGTGCCGGTCTTGTATCCGGAAGGAAAACTATCGTCTTTTTCCAGATGAAAGAAATCTCCTCCCTTTATTCCTAGTGCCAGTATTTTCTTGGCCTCTTCTAAATCTACCCATGCCCCGAGCCGGCAACATTTTTCCTGGGTCTTACATTTGTGACATTTAACCTTCTTATTTATTTTCATATATAAGCCTTCTTAATACCCGCTTATCAACATTATAGCGCTCAAAACAAAAAATTCAATGCTGCTATTAGTTCTTCCGCTGTTTTAGCCCGGCCTTTTTCTGCCCTTAAAACGGAATTGTTTCTTGCGATTACTACTTTTTTGCCGGGGTTTAGATTTAATTCCAGTTTTCTCTCCTGGCTTAGATTCTTCTCGTTTTTTTTGCCAAGGCTTGGGCTGCTCTTGTTTTTTACGCCAACGCATCGGATTCTCTTGGTTTTTCCTCCGGGGTATATACGGCTCTTCAATGCCGGCCTGTGCGCGCCTTTTCATAAAGCTGATCGTTCGCCTGCCTCCTCTATATCCGCCGGTTCTTTTAAAAACCGGATTAAACCGCGGTTTTACCTGATTTTCACGCTTATCATCCGGGGCATAGTGTTGAGTTTCTGTTTTAAAATCCGGACGCATCTTCTCTTTTTTCCTGCTCTCCCTGTTTACTTCTGGTTTAGGCCGCGCTGGTTCAACATTAAGAGTCCTGCCCATAAATTCTTTGGCGTTTAAAGCAGCTATGGCAGCTTGCGCCTGTTGCTCACTAGGCATCTCTAAAAAACCAAACCCCCTGGATTTAGTGCCTTTCTTATCCATTACAATGGATACGTAAGTCACCTTCCCAAAACCCATAAAAAGTTTATATACATCTGCATCTTTGGCCTCAAACGATAAATTACCTACAAAAATATTCATATTATCAGTCTCCTTAAAAGACGCCCCTAATCCATTATAAGTTCCCTGATGAAATTAATAATCTTCCAGGCAATCAGGAAAAGCAGCCCGTAAGAACTGAACCGGAATAAAGTCCGGGAAATCACGTTCGCCTTCTTTAAAATCTCTGCTTGCTCGACATAAATCAGTTCGCAGGCTCCGGCTCCGGTATCTTGCCTGGAAAGACTGCTATTCCAGGTTATATCATATGGCCCCGGATTATTTGCGAGTTTGGCCTGAATGTTGACTAGCTTGCCTTTAATCTTTATCTGGTCGCCCCGGACCATAAGCTTTAGCAGCTTTAGCACCTTGTTATTATCAACCAGTAAATGGTTATTGGATAGTTCGTTAAGATTAAAATTAACATTGCCATACCAGTCAGCCCAGCACCAGCGGCAGTCCTGAGAGAACCTTACTCTAGTGTCCCGGTAAAGCCCCCGCGCAACATTGCTGCCCCAGATTAAACAGACATCAAAAGGAAACAGCCTTTCAAACTTGTCCGTACTGAAGAGATTGTAATTCACCTTGCTCACTAACAAGCCGTTTATTTCATAATCAAAAAGCGGAGTAAGGCTATATGCATAACCGTTCTTTACAAACTCTATTGTATCGTGGTTATATATCCGGCTCTGAAGGGGCTCTTCTATTATAGCCGAGACTACCTCGTTAACGCTCCTTACATTATTACGGCTAAAAAAAGTGAAGATAAAGACTAAAAGTAAACCCACAAAAAGATATTTATGCATAGAAATCCAATAAAGAGTACTCTAATTTTCTATTCCACAAGCACCAGGCCAAAATAAGCGGCTTTGCAACGGGATGAATCCAGGGTCTCAATAGTAAATCCGTTATTGCGCGCGGTTTTAAACACGTCTATACCGCATGCCTCCATAGATGGCCTGGCCTTATCCGCATGCCTGCAGCCGTTCTTCCAGTCGCATTCCCGGCAGAGCCTGCAAGGGCCTGCTCCCATCCCGAATGCCTTGTAAAAACCAGCCAGAAAGGCCTCTTTTTCCAGCTTGGAAACAATTTCGGAAATATCCGCCTTCCATCCGCTGGGAGTATGGATAAGGATAGCCTTGGAATAAGAATTGATTATTCTCTGCGTCTCTTCAGGCCGAGGTGAATTTGGCGGACAGGTAAGGCACCCTGCGAAACCATCGCAACCAAACTGGCATTTGTATCTTACCCAAGGCGCAGTTTTAATCGTCCCGGCAGGAATAATTTTGGCCTTTTTTGCGCCCAGCTCAACCGCCCGCCTGCAAAGATAACTTAACGTTTTCCTCATTTAATCTAAAACCTCCTCCTTTATTATATCCCTACGAACCAAAAATTCAATTTCTATCTATAAGTAGTCTGAAATTGACCCTAAAGAGAGCCTTAATTTTTAACTATGTGCGACCGAAGGGCCTAACGGTGGGCTAGCGCTTGGGATACATTATTTTTAGGTACAGTTTCTACCTTAATACCGGTACACTTCCGCCTACCTGTCGGCAGACAAGGCAGGCAGGCTTTACTTTGGGGCGGGTGAACTATCCGATTTTTCTCTATCTGAGGCCCTCTTGAGTCTTTCAAGAAATTCGGGCTCAACAGCATATCCTAATGCCGCTGCTTTGCGCATATCCTCCAGGGCATTATCATATTTTTGTTTTAAGGAATAGGCGAGCCCTCGGTTGTAGTAGGCATCGGCATCGCTAGGGTTTATTGCTATTGCCCTGGTAAATTCTGCTATTGCCTCATTATACATTTGATTATCCAGATAATCTATTCCCCTGCCTAAGGCGCCTTTTTCCTGCGTTAGAGGTAATTCTTTTTTTTCCTCTTGGGCTTTTACATTTGGCCTATAGGACTCTGCTTTTCTCCCATCAATACTTTTAACGTCATTAAGATCATACGTCCTCAACATGCCGCCACCGGTATCTACTTTTATTTTTTCACCTGTTTTCTGAATTACCGTTCCTTGCACTCTTCTACCCGATTTAAGAGTAATGGTTTCGGCAAAATTAGTCCGCGCAAATAGTAAGCCCGCTAATACCAAAATACTTATAGACCCCGCTAACCTCTTATTCTCCATAACTGCCTCTTTTTTAATTATACCACTTCCATTTCAGAATGCCAAAAAAATTCAATCCCCCGCTATCACCAGTCGGGGATTGATCCTAAAGCGACCAAAGGGAGTCCCCGCAGGGGACGAAGCGAAGGACCTAAAGCTAAATTAGCGCTTGGGATAATTTAACGGGGCCACCCTTCCCCTGCCTGCCCTGACTGCCGTCAGGTCTACCTGTCGGTAGACAGGCAGGCGGCAGGCAGGGATTGGCTGAAAAGACGTCCCCTCATTCCGCTAAAACCAGTTCTATCAAAACATATTTATTAACAGCGAAGACCTTATCAGGATTTTTTGACAAGAATAGCTAATACAAAAGAGATGTTAGCCAGAATTAAAAAACTGCTGGGTTTAATCACTCTCATCACAGCTGGGTTGACGAATCCCGTAACTTTTAAGATAACTGCTAACACCATTAAAAGGCAACCAATAACTACAAAAAACTTAGATGAATTTGTCATATGCACCTCCTGGTTAAATATATTATACCCCCAAAACCAATCCCTCGCAAGCTCGGGATTAATTCGGCCAGACAACTTACGTTCGCTTACCTGCCTGCCGTCAGGCAGGCGCTCCGCAAGTTGTGGCCTCATTAAAAATCCCAAGCCCTTTTCGAGCTTGGGATTCAAAGAATTACCCCCCCGTCCACTTTATTCCTGTAAATCCGCACACTTCCGGATAATCTCGGCCATCTCCTCTCTCGTTTTCACCCGGCTGGATAACTCCCTTAACCTCCTCACCTTGCGGAATCCTTTGGTATACCGGCTGAAGAATTTGCGAAAGATTATTGCGCCGTTTCTTTCTCCGTAAAAGTCAACGCACATCTTCAAGTGTTCGATCGCCACCTGAGCTACCTGTTGCGGGGAAGGCCTGTCTATAATTTTTCCGCTCTTCAAATATTGCGTTATCTCGCGGAATATCCAGGGATTACCCAATGCGCCCCTGGCGATAATTACGGCGTCAGAGCCGGTCTCATCAAACATCCTTTTGGCAAATTGCGGGCTAAAGATATCGCCGCTGGCAATCACCGGTATCTTTATTGCCTTCTTCACTTCCCTGATGATGCCATAATCCACTACGCCGCTATACCCCTGGGCCCTGGTCCTGCCGTGGATAAAGACCCCGGAGGCGCCCGCATCCTGACAACTTAATGCCACTTCTACGGCATTTATGGAATCCTTATCCCAGCCGGAACGAATCTTTACGGTCACCGGAACCTTTGTCTTTTTCACCACAATCTTTAAAATCCTGCTTAATTTCCCGGGATCTTTAAGTAAAGCTGCGCCTTCCCCGCGGCGTACCACTTTCTTTACCGGGCAGGCAGCATTAAAATCCAAAATATCAAAATCATATTCATTGATCACGTCCATTGCCCTCTGCATAAACTTTTCTTCACAACCCAAAAGCTGCATTCCTAGGGGCCGTTCAAATTTATTTGAAGAAATCATCTTTTGGGTGCGTTTACTTTTGTGGCTGATAGAACTGGAATTAATCATCTCCACAAAAGCCAGCTCACAGCCAAACCTACGGTTGAGCATACGAAAAGGCAAGTCGGTTATTCCAGCCATAGGCGCAAGAATAAGATTGGATTTCAATTTTAATGTGCCGATCTTCAACATCTTAGCCCTATTATACCCTCCAAATCAAAAATTCAATGCTGCTATTAGTTCCACCATTGACACTTTGCGAAAGCAAAGTGCCTCAAGCCCTTTTCGAGCTTGGGATTCAAAAACGAGCACATTAATCTTTTATTTAGCGAAGTCCTTGCGAGCGTGAGCGAGCAAGGGTCAAGCGCCTTAATTTTTTATCTAGCGCAGTCCTTTGTGCGAAGCACAAAGGATCAGAAACGAACTCTTTTACTGCTTATTAATAATTATAAATAAAAACATCCCCCAGCCGTAATGGCGGCGTGAGGGTTTCAATTATTGAATGTCTTCTTTAAGTTTAACAAATAATATATCTTTGCTCTTCAAATCATTTAGACCTAATTTTTTCTGAACTAAACTTACTTCCAATTCTGTAGGAGTAAATTTGTTAACAGAGCCTGTGCAAAGGTCGACTATCAGACCAATAATACCACCAAATATAAGATTGCCCCATACCCAACCATTTACTCCTTTACGCAATGTTATTTCTACTGGCTCATAACCATCCTTTTCTACCCTAACCTGATACAACGGCTGCTTTCTATCCAATACCAAAGTGCATGGAGATTGCTGTTGTACACCATTAACTATTACTTTTGCTCCGCTGGGGGTAGAAACAACAGGCAAGCTTTGATTTCTACCACTAATTATTGTAGCACAGCCTATCACCAGAAACACAAAACAAACAATGGTAATACAACTTACTATTTGCTCATATTCACCCCCTTCAAACAATAAAACGGCACCCCCTATCTTCTAGAAGGTGCCTTATAATTTGCGACTATTTTAACCTCATTTACCACTTCCTTGCAGCAACTTTAATTCTACCCCCATTTTATCCCTTGTCAACTCCAAAAAATGCACCTGGCGAGGTGCGAGCAATACATACACCCTCTCTAAAAATGCTCCTGACGGATTTTCGAGCGAATCACGATTTTAGCCAATGGAGCTTGAGCGCTGAGGGAATCCCGAGGCCGTCCGAGAGGACGGCAATCTCGGGATGGCGATGCTGTTTGAGCCCTTTTTGTTAGAACAAAAAGGGCGAGTTCAGCAGCCACCGAAACGCGAAAGACCATTGGCGTTAAAAAATCGTGCTGAGCGAGAAAACCGGCAGGAGCATTAAATACCCATGCACCGCAGCGAGCGAGTAGACGGGATTGAGTTTTAAACATTAAACCCAATTGCCTGCGTCTGTTTCGGCGGCTCCAGTAACTGTTTAATGGCCTCAAAAATATATTTAATCTGCTCATCGTGTTCGGCGTATCTTTTCTCCAAAGCTTCAATTTTTGCTGCTAACTCTTTATGAGATAAAAGCAATTCTTTTAGCTTCACAAACGCGCGCATTATCTGGATGTTGACTCGAATAGCTCTTTCACTGTTTAATACACTAGAGAGCATTGCCACACCTTCTTGGGTAAAAACGTAGGGTAAATATTTAATATTTTGCCCCCGTTTCAAGGTCACAAATTGTGACCTTGAACTTGAAGTCACAATTTGTGACTTCAAGTTTGCAAACTCTTGTTTTGTAAGCTGATACATAAAATCGCTCGGGAAGCGCTTTAGATTTCTTTTTACTGCCTGATTCAAGACCTTAACTGGTACGCCATAAAGCATAGCTAGGTCTCTATCTAACATAACTCTTCTGCCTCTTACCTCTTATTTCAAATATCTTTGTTGAGATTACTTCCACAGAAATTGCACCACTCATATTTACCTCCTTTCTGCCTTAATAGACGTAGAAAGTCGGTAAATCTAACAGAGATTTTTTTACTACTACCCTAAAGTGCAGATGGCGAGGTGCGAGCGTCCGCCACAAAGCGTTGGCGGACAGGAATGGAGGCTTTAGGCATTTTCAAAAAGATTTTATGCGTTTCGCTGGAGGCACATTAGAAAATTTTTGGCGCATTCGGCGGAGTTAAAATTTGCCGCTAAAAAAATGCCGCCAACCTTAGCGATTGGCGGCAAATTTTAAGGAGCGCCGACCTACTCTCACATAGCCTTACGACTACACTACCATCGGCCTCGAGGGGCTTAACTGCCGTATTCGGAATGGGAACGGGTGTTTCCCCCTCAGTATGAGCACTCCAAGGTTTTCAAGCTAAAAATTCTCAGAAAACCGCAGTCCCGAGCCTCTGTCTTTTTTTAAGTCAGAGGCGAGGGACAAAAAACCTCGACAACTTTCTACAAGTATTGGTAAAACTACAAACAAACCGGTTGAATCAGTTACCCCTCGCTTCCAACACTTTTGCATGAAGAAAGCTCGGGGTCATTTTTTCGCTAAAGCGAAAAAATGAGGCCAAGCCGATTGGCTGATTAGTACGCTTTAGCTAAAATCCTTACGGATCTTACACCTAGCGCCTATCAAGGTCGTAGTCTACGACCAGCCTTCACCCCGCCTTACGGCGGGGAGGGATACCTATTCTTGAGGGAGGCTTAGCACTTAGATGCTTTCAGCGCTTATCCCTTCCGGACATAGCTACCCGGCCTTTGCCCTTGGCAGGACAACCGGAACACCAGAGGTCCGTCTTTCTAGGTCCTCTCGTACTGAAGAAAGCTCCTCTTCAAGTATCCTTACGCCCACATCAGATAGAGACCGAACTGTCTCACGACGTTCTAAACCCAGCTCGCGTACCCTTTTAACCGGCGAACAGCCGGACCCTTGGGACCTTATACAGCCCCAGGATAGGATGAGCCGACATCGAGGTGCCAAACCGGGCTGTCGATGTGAACTCTCGAGCCCGATAAGCCTGTTATCCCCAGAGTACCTATTATCCGTTGAGCGATGGCAATTCCACGTTCAACCACCGGATCACTAACCCCTACTTTCGTATCTGCTTGTCCTGTCGGACTCGCAGTTAAGCTGGCTTATGCGTTTACGCTCCACGGGCGATTGCCGACCGCCCTGAGCCAACCTTGGGGCCCCTTCGTTACTTTTTAGAAGGGAACCGCCCCAGTCAAACTGCCCGCCTGTAACTGTCCTCGCGCCGGATTCACGGCAACAAGTTAGAGTCTTAGTGCAATAAGGGTGGTATTTCACATTGCGGCTCTGCCCTAGCTAGCGCCAAGGCTTCAAAGCCTCCCACCTATGCTACACATATTGAACCAAAATCCAATAGCAGGTTGCAGTAAAGGTTCTGGGGTCTTTTCGTCTTGATGCGGGTAGACGGCATCTTCACCGCCACTACAATTTCGCCGAGTCTCTCGTTGAGACAGCGATCAGGTTGTTACACCATTCGTGCGCGTGGGAACTTACCCCACAAGGAATTTCGCTACCTTAGGACCGTTATAGTTACGGCCGCCGTTTACTGGGGCTTCGGTTCAAAGCTTCGCGAATCTTACGACCCGCTGACAAATCCCCTTAACCTTCCAGCACCGGGCAGGTATCACACCCTATACTTCCTCTTTCGAGTTTGCAGAGTGCTGTGTTTTTACTAAACAGTCACCCGATCCACTTTACTGTGATCCCCCACCGTTGCTGGTGAGGGACGCCTCTTGTTGCGAACTTACGAGGCTATTTTGCCGAGTTCCTTAACGAGAGTTATCTCGAGCACCTTACCATTCTCTGGAGGTCTACCTGTGTCGGATTCCGGTACGAACAACTAAGCAACTCCTCTTTATACTTTTCTTGGCAGATGGTTTTAGAACACTTCCCCCTCGGAAACCCTCAGGATCCCCTCTACTGATTACTCAGTAAAGAACGCAGACATCCAACACTGCGCAGCCCTAAACCTCCCGCGTCATACAAAAAGTTTTAACGCCACTTAGCTGGTGTCCGAATATTAACGGACTATCCATCGCTTACGCCATACGGCCTCAGCTTAGGCTCGACTAACCCTGGGCGGATTAACCTTCCCCAGGAAACCTTAGACTTTCGGTGTGCCTGTTTCTCGCAGGCATTTTCGCTACTTATACCGACATAATCCCTACTTTAACGTCCAGCGCTCCTTGCGGTACGCCTTCACCCGTTAAAGTATGCTCCCCTACCGCTCACCCCGCCAAAGGCGGGGCGAACCCGCAGCTTCGGTAATAGGCTTAGCCCCGATTATTTTTGGCGCAAGATCGCTCGACCAGTGAGCTGTTACGCACTCTTTAAATGATGGCTGCCTCTGAGCCAACATCCTGGTTGTCAAAGCGAAGTCACATCCTTTACCACTTAGCCTATCCTTAGGGACCTTAGCTGGCGGTCTGGGCTGTTACCCTTTTGACAATGAAGCTTAGCCCTCATTGTCTTACTCCCGGAGTAAGAATAGTAGTATTCGGAGTTTGGTTGGGCTCAGCGACCTAGTAAGGCCCTGTAACCCATTCAGCACTCTACCCCTACTATTTAATTTATCCGAGGCTATCCCTAGAAATATTTCGGGGAGAACCAGCAATTTCTGAGTTTGTTTAGTCTTTCGCTCCGACCCACAGCTCATCCCACATTTTTTCAACAATGACGGGTTCGAGCCTCCATCCCGCTTTCGCGGGACTTCACTCTGGCCATGGGTAGATCACTCAGCTTCGGGTCTACTATATGGTACTAATCGCCCAATTAGGACTCGCTTTCGCTACGCCTGCGGCCGATTACGCGGCCTTAAGCTCGCACCACACAGTAACTCGTCGGTCCATTATGCAAAAGGTACGCAGTCAGGCATTCTATCCGCTTGCGCAAATAGCATAGCCCTTCTACCGCTTGTAGGTCTATGATTTTAGGTTCTATTTCACTCGGCTCACCGCCGTTCTTTTCAACTTTCCCTCACGGTACTTGTGCACTATCGGTTTAGATGTAGTATTTAGCCTTAGACCGTGGTCGGCCCAGATTCCTACAGGATTCCCCGTGTCCCGTAGTACTTGGGATACCTCTAGGGTGCTTCAAGATTTGGTATACGAGGCTTTCACTCTCTTTGGCGTATCTTTCCAGATACTTCTACTATCCATCCACAATCCCACATCGAGGTCCCGCAACCCCTTTTTTCCTTGCGGAAAAAAGGTTTAGGCTGTTCCCTCTTCGCTCGCCGCTACTAAGAGAATCTCGGTGATTTCTTTTCCTCAGGTTACTTAGATGTTTCACTTCTCCTGGTTCGCTTCCCCCTGACTATTGAATTCATCGGGGGGATATCACTATATAACTAGTGATGAGTTGCCTCATTCGGAATTTCCCGGATCAAAGCCTGTTTGCGACTCCCCGAGACATATCGGTGCTTACCCCGTCCTTCATCGCCTCACCTAACCAAGTCATCCGTGCATAGACCCTTTGTAGCTTGACCATAAATTTCCGCAATTTTACTTCCAGAAATTTATATCTGATTCTCACTCGGTTATTTTGTCCCTCGTGGTTTACCTATAAATAGATAGCCACTCGGGACTTTGTAGTTTTACCCATCCCTCGCAACCATCCTTTTACAGAAAGTTGCTCGGGACTTTGCAAGATCAAATTGACCTTGTTACTTGTATAAGTTGTCAAAGAGCATAGATTCGCACAACAAAGCGCGAAACGAATTTATGCTTTATAAAAAGAGTCACGAAGATACCAAAATACATTATTTTGGTATCCACCAGAAATTTCATTAATGAAATTTCTGGTGGAGGCGAGCAGATTTGAACTGCCGACCCCCTGCTTGCAAAGCAGATGCTCTCCCAGCTGAGCTACGCCCCCTGAAGTTTCGAGCCTTAGTTTTACTTAAGGCGAGAAACGAATCCCGAGTCACCCTAATTTTACTTATCGGTGACGAGGGACAAACTGACAGACTGTTTTGTCCCTCGCGACCGACTATAAAGCAAAAGTCGCTCGGGACTGCGCTTTCGCTCCGCGAAAGCTGGTGGGCCCAGAAGGACTCGAACCTTCGACCCCAGTCTTATCAGGGCTGTGCTCTAACCAACTGAGCTATGGGCCCAAATCTTTAATCGCGCCCCATAGCTCTCAACTTAACCAATCCGCCTACGCTCATTTTATTCGCTACGGCGGACCCGCCGTATCGCGTAGCGCGAAGGCGGGCTGAGCTATGGGCCCGAATTTAAGTGTATTGCCTTTCGGTGTAATGCCCTGATTCATTACCTGTCCGCCAAAGCTTCAGTGGCGGACACGTTACACAATAAATAAGAAGCCCTCTCGCTCATGCTGATTATAAGCAGGAGAGAACTCCCAAAATTTAAATTGAAAATAGCCAAGCGCTGCGTTTTCGCGCAGTTCATAGCTCTTGGCTCTTAGCTCTTAGGAAAACCCTATAAGCTACGAACTATGAGCTATGAGCTAAAATTTTTTCGTGAGAAAAAATTTTAGAAAGGAGGTGATCCAGCCGCACCTTCCGGTACGGCTACCTTGTTACGACTTAGCGCCAGTCACCGGTTTTACCTTAGACCTCAACAAGTGAAGTTTTCAGGTACCCCCAGCTCCCATCGCTTGACGGGCGGTGTGTACAAGGCCCGGGAACGTATTCACGGCGGCGTAGCTGATCCGCCATTACTAGCGATTCCGTCTTCATGGAGTCGGATTGCAGACTCCAATCTGAACTGAGCCCACTTTTTTGCGATTAGCTCCACCTCGCGGTTTGGCAACGCTTTGTAGTGGGCATTGTAACACGTGTGTAGCCCAGGGCATAAAGGCCGTACTGACTTGACGTCATCTCCATCTTCCTCCCGCTTATCGCGGGCAGTCTCCTTAGAGTGCCTCTCTAGACCTTGCGGTTTTGAAAGTAGCAACTAAAGATAAAGGTTGCGCTCGTTGCGGGACTTAACCCAACATCTCACGACACGAGCTGACGACAGCCATGCAACACCTGTGCAGGCTCCTGATTTGACAGGTGGTTGGCGTTTCCGCTTCCTACTTCCTGCATGTCAAGCCCTGGTGAGGTTCTTCGCGTATCGTCGAATTGAACCACATGTTCCACCGCTTGTGCGGGCCCCCGTCAATTCCTTTGAGTTTTAACCTTGCGGTCGTAGTCCCCAGGTGGAGCACTTAACGAGTTATCTTACGGCGCTGAGGATTACTCCCCAACACCTAGTGCTCATCGTTTACGGCTAGGACTACCAGGGTATCTAATCCTGTTTGCTCCCCTAGCTTTCGCAGTTTAGCGTCAGGGCTAGACCAGAGAGCCGCTTTCGCCACAGGTGTTCCTCCCGATATCTACAGATTTCACCCTTACACCGGGAATTCCGCTCTCCTCTTCTAGCCTCAATTCCACCAGTTTTAGAAGCAGTTCTTTGGTTGAGCCAAAGGATTTCACTTCTAACTTGATGGAACGCCTACCTGCCCTTTACACCCAATGAATCCGAGTAACGCTCGCCACCTCCGTATTACCGCGGCTGCTGGCACGGAGTTGGCCGTGGCTTCTTCTCTAGGTACCGTCAGTCCCGATGATTAATCGGGGTTTTCTTCCCCATCGAAAGAGGTTTACGATCCGAAGACCTTCATCCCTCACGCGGCGTCGCATAGTCAGGCTTTCGCCCATTGCTAAAGATCCTCGACTGCAGCCTCCCGTAGGAGTCGGGGCAGTGTCTCAGTCCCCGTGTGGCTGACCACCCTCTCAGGCCAGCTACCCGTCAATTGCCTTGGTAGGCCATTACCCTGCCAACTAGCTGATAGGACGCGAGCTCATCTTCAAGCAACAATCCTTACGGACCGCCTTTACCCCTTGACACTTGCGTGTCAAGGGACACATCGGGTATTATCCTCGCTTTCGCAAGGCTATCCCCGACTTAAAGGTAAATTACTCACGTGTTACTCACCAGTCTGCCGCTATGTCCCCTTTGCCTTGGCCAGCCTTCCTTGCGGTCAGCCAACCTCGCCAAAGGGGCATCGCTCGACTTGCATGCCTAATCCACGCCGCCAGCGTTCACTCTGAGCCAGGATCAAACTCTCCGAAAAAAACTTCGAGAATAGTTTGTATAACGGCTCTAAATGATTCTTTTTTGTTTACCTCAAAAAATTGACCTCAAAAAAAACCCTTAAAAGAATTTTTTCTGGGTCCGCTTGGCTATCCAATTGTCAAAAGAGCAAACCCCTTACGGGGATACATAATCTATCTTACTCCTCGCCGCTTCCCGCGGCTCGGAGTCTTTTTTTTGCCTTTTAAGGCAAAAAAAAGACGTCCCGACAGAATCTCGGGACGCCTGCAAATTCAAAAATATTTGCGCCCTTCCGTCGAATTAATCAACTACCCAAATTTGTCAATCGCGCTATTTTTTGTCTTCACAATAGCAAATTATACCCTAACCTTTCCCGTTTGTCAAGGTAGACACAGAATATAACAGAAAACCCTTTCTTTGTCAAGTATTTTTTTAAGAAAGCAGATAACTGTATTGATTTAAAGTAATTAAATTTGTGTCAAAAATGTGCTTTAGGGGATAAGATTACCTTGCTTGCGCTTGCGCTGGCACATTCAAATCGCTTATTGTATTAAATTCTCTCAGCAATGCTTCTTTAGGCATGCCGATATCTAAAAAATCCCAAGGCAAAAACTCCTCTGCCCCTCTCTTTTGTAAATAAAAATCCGGATTTATATTGCCTTCCTTAAAGGCATCAAGCCAGATATCGAATTTAAAATAATCGTCCCAGGCATCAAATCTTGCGCCTTTTTTAAAGGCGCTCAGTATAGCCTCGCTTAATCTCCTGTCACCCCTGGAAAGCACTCCCTCCAAAAAACTCATGTAACGATTATGAAAACTTAACTTTAACTTTCTCTTGTTTAGTGTTTTCTTCTTTAGGTAATCCTGTTTATATTTTACGCTCTCCAAATCTTCCATGGCCAGCCACTGAAATGGCGTGTGCGGCTTGGGAATTAAGGTGTTGATGCTGATATTAACCCAGCCCTTGCGCGCAAGGGCTGGGTTAACCTGTCTGCCTAAATCCAAAACCTTATTAGCGAATTCTACAATCCCGTCCAGATCCTTTTGGGCTTCGAAAGGCAGGCCGATCATAAAGTAAAGCTTTAGATGCCGATAGCCGCTAAGATAAGCCTGCTCTACCGCCTTGAAAAAATTCGGGATATCAAAATCTTTAGCCAAAATATTCCGCAGCCTATCACTGGCGGCTTCAGGAGCAAAGGTAAGCCCGGTTTTTTTAATCGTGGCAATGAGCGAAGACATATTGCCCACCATGGCCTTGGGCTTCAGGGAAGGCAAAGACAAACCCACTGCCTTTTCTTTAAATAAACCGATTAATTTTTCCAGAAGCTCTTCTATGTCCGGGTAATCACTTACGGATAAGCCCATTAAAGAAATATCTTCGTAACCCGTGCGCTTATAACTCTGGAGGGCTAAATTTAATAAATTCCCTATTTTCCTTTGCCGGAAAGGAAAATACTGCTGCCGGGCCTGGCAGAATCGGCATTGATTGGGGCAGCCGCGCATAATCTCCAAGGTAATGCGGTCATGAACGGTCTGTATGTATGGCACCAGCCAATCCATGGGAAAATAGGCGTTATCGAAATCTTTAACCAGGCGCTTCTTAATTTTCTGCGCTAGACCGTTAATCTGGGGCTTAAAAGATTCGATTTTGCCTTCAGGCCCATACTTGACTTTATATAAAGACGGAACATATACCCCTTCTATTCCGGAAAATTTAAGCAATAAGTCCTGTTTTTTTATTTTTGCGGCTTTAAATTGCTCCTTAAATTTTCTATAAGTATCGATTATCTCTAAAATCGCTTCTTCGGCCTCGCCAACCACAAATAAATCAAAAAATTCGTGCATCGGCTCAGGGTTTAATGCGCATGGCCCGCCTGCGATAACTAAAGGAAATTTTTCATCGCGGCCGGATGATTTCAAGGGAATACCGCCCAAATCTAAAATATTCAGCACATTAGTATAGCCTAACTCATAAGCCAAAGAAAAACCTATAATGTCGAATTCCTTAAGCCCTCTTTTAGATTCAAGGGAAAAAATTTCTTTCTGGTTATCGCGCAATGTTTTTTCCAAGTCCGTTCCCGGAGAAAAAAATCTTTCGCAAGAGACATCAGCCAGGTTATTCAGGATGGCATAAATGATTCTTAAGCCCAAGTTGCTCATCCCTACTTCGTATAAATCCGGGAAACAGAGAGCAAATTTAATGCCAGCCTCATCAAAATTCTTCCTGGAGACATTCCATTCTTCACCTATGTAGCGAGCGGGCTTGTTCACTCCTAATAACAAATCATCGCCTATCATATTATTATTCATTATTTAATGTTTTAGCGGGTCCTGTCTTGGCCTGTTTCTCGCGGGGACGCTCATTTTGCCCCAGCGTGGCAAAATTTCGCTCGCCTGCGGACCCTCGCTCTGCCAGGTAAATTTTTAGCGGGGCAACCGTGCCCGCTCGGATTCCTCGGACGCCCCGCTCGAAATCAGTCCAAGCCACCCGCTAAAAGATGTTATACTAAAAATGAATCTGGCGGATTTTCGAGCGAATGGAGCTTTTAGCTCATGAGGAGCTTGAGCATTTTCGGGAATCCCAGTGGAGGCGAAGCCGACAACACTGGGACGGCGATGCTGTTTGAGGAGCATTTGCTAGAGCAAATGCGACGAGTTCAGCAGCCGCCGAAAATGTGAAAGAACTCTGGCGTCCCGCCTGAGGCGGGAAAAGCGACCCTGAGCGAGAAAATCCGACAGGTTCATTTATTCTAGTAGAAGAAAGGCATCCGCTGCTTGCAACTAAAATACGTTCCTGGTCTTATCGATATTCGCCAGTATACCCAAAGAAATAAAGGTAACCAATATTGATGAGCCGCCGTAACTCATCAAAGGCAAAGGCAGTCCCACTACCGGCGCAAGCCCCATATTCATGGCGATATTGATAAAAATTTGAATGCCCAACATCACCGAAATCCCCAAGGCCAGGGATTTGCCGAAATGGTCGCTGGTCCTTTGGGAAATGGCAATGCCTTGCCGGATTAAAAAGTAATACAAGAGCAATAATGCCACGCTTCCTAAAAAGCCCCATTCTTCAGCAAAGGTAGCAAAGATAAAATCGGTGTGCGATTCGGGAAGAAAATGCAACTGGCTCTGCGTGCCGCTGAGCCAGCCTTTGCCAAAAAGCCCGCCTGAGCCAATAGCAATCTTAGCCTGGATTATTGTATAGCCGGCACCCAAAGGGTCGATATTGGGGTTTAAAAACACCGTTAATCGCTCCTTTTGGTAATCTCTTAAAAAATGCCATAATATAGGTAAAGACAAAATTCCGACCAAAAGGGTAATAATGATGTATCTTAGCCTGACCCCGCAGAGATAAAGCATGGCGATTAATATAAAAAGTATGGTGGCCGCACTTCCCAGATCCGGCTGTTCCATAATCAAAACCATGGGAATAGCCGTAAAGATAAAAGGTAAGATCAGAGAGCGCGATATCCCGGAATTATTCACCAGCATGGAAAAACTATCCACAGATTGACGGCTAAAATATCTGGCCAAAAATATTACCATCACTAATTTAGTTAACTCTGAAGGCTGGAAATTAAACCAGCCAAGCCTTAGCCATCTTTGGGCGCCTAAACGTATAATACCTAATACAAATACCAATATTAACAAAAATAAGGCTAAGGCGTATAAAAAGAAGGTCAAATCCCAGAGCCGGCGATAATTAAAATTGGACATGATCAAAAAAAGGGCCAGGCCTAAAATAACCCAAAATATCTGGCGTTGATAAATTACCTGCCAAAGCTTGCCTTCTTTTTGATAAGTGCTGCTATAAATAGATAAAATTCCGATAGAGGCTATTATGAGAGTAATTATCAGTATTAAAAAAAATGGGCTCTTCAATTCGCTTGCTCCTTGTATTTATAAATTTTGCAAATCCTAAATCAATCCTTCCTTAACCATTATTTCGATTATTTGTTTAGCTAATAAGCACGATGCCTGCCCGGAACCGCCATGCTCTAAGAATACGCAGATTACAAATCTTGGTTTTTTATAGGGGAAAAATCCCACAAACCAGGCATGCGGCTGGCCCCGAGGCACCTGAACCGTGCCGGTTTTTCCCGCCACAGAAACATCCGGAATAGACAAAACATGGGCGGTTCCGCCAAGGCCTTGCACCGCGTTTCTCATGGCCTGCCTAATATAATCTATAGTGCTTAGATTGAAGTGCAGGTTTAGGCTTTTCTGCTGCGCCAGAGAGATATCCTGCCCGTCTATGGCTTTTATTATATAGGGGGTTACCAGCGAACCGCGATTGGCAAACACTGCCGTCATGCGGATCATCTGTATGGGCGTAACCAATAAATCGCCTTGACCGATAGAAAGATTTGCCGTATCACCGTCAAACCAATTTTTAAATCTATATATTCTTTTCCATAACGGAGAGGGCACAAAACCGGATGCTTCATAAGGCAGGTTAATCCCCGTGGGTTTAGACAAACCAAATTTAAGGGCATAGTCATGTATTGCCTGGGCTCCTATAAGTAGGCCACTGCGGTAAAAGAATACATTACAGGAGTGCGTAATTGCCGCAAATAAATTCTGCGGGCCATGCGTATCCCAGCACGCAAACTCCATATTCCCGATTTTTGTGCTTCCCGGGCACAAAAAAGTTTTAACGGTATTTATCTTGCCTGTCTCCAGGCCCGCAGCAGCTACGATTAATTTAAAAACCGAACCCGCAGGATAAACGCCGGTAATGGCGCGGTTGATGAAAGGCGCCTCGGAGTTATCAAAAAGATTACCGATGGAGAACTTTGATTTATCGACAAATACTGCGGGATTAAAATTAGGAAAACTCGCCATAGCAATAATCTCGCCCGTATAAGGATCCATAATAATCACGCTGCCATTTCTATCGACGAGATTCTGCTCTACAATCTGTTGCGCCTTTAAATCCAAGGTCAACTCTATATCCTTACCGCTCTGAGGAGGCCTAAGGGCCAATACGCTCATTAATTTACCCCGGTGATCTACTTCCACAGACAAACCGCCTTCTTCCTGGCGCAGGTAATAATCGTATTTCTCTTCCACTCCTCCAAAACCTACTATATCCTTAGTCTTATAACCATAGTCTTCTAATTTGGTCAGGCGCCAGCGGTCAATCTCGCTAAGATAACCTAGGGCGTGACAGGCGAGCGAGCCATAGGGATACCTTCTTACCGGCCTGGGCTGAATTACAATACCGGATAGCCCGAATTTTAATTCCTCTAAAGCAATCGCCTCAGCAACATCTATATTTTGGGCAATGGCAATGGGAGCAAATGGCGCAATGTAACCTTTCTTAAATATATCTTTGAGCTCTCCGAAATCCCTGCCTAAAATCCGGGATATATTCATTAAAACCTTATCCGCCTCGCTGGTCTCCCGCGGCAAAATCATCACATCATAGCAAAGTTTATTATCCGCTATAATATTGTTATTCCGGTCAAGGATTCTTCCCCGCGCCCCGATTTGAGGCAAGAGCCGGACATAATTCTTTTTGCTAAGCCCCCGGTATTTACTGCCCTGGAAAACATTCAGGTTTAAAATCCCCAAAATAAGTAATAAAAGAATGGAGGCAAGTATAAAACTAAGAATCTTTATTCTCATTATCTTTTAATTAGTTTTGAATATAGCTCAGGCGAAACGTACTTGAACACTAAAGGAAAGATAAGCGCGGTGTAAAGAGGCTCAAAGAAAATAATGCGAAGGGTTATTCCCAGCGGCACAACATTTCCCTGCGTAAGCAGTATTAATCTGCTGATGATGCTGTTAGAAAGCGCAATTATAAACACAAGCGGCAGGCGTGTATAATTATTATCTATAGCTATCTTTTTCGATAATTTGATAATAAGATATGTCCATATTGCAAATAATAAGGTATTGGCGCCGAATGTGTTTGCCGCGAAGACATCCTTCGTGATTCCGGCGGATACGCCTAAGATAAAAGCCCATTTCATTCCAAAAAATAGGCTGGAAATAACTAAACTAATTAAGAGAAGGTCGGGCTTCACATTAAATATCCTCACATAATTTAAAAGCGTCACCTCAAGCAATCCCAGGATAACAATGGTAACTAAAAAAAACCAATTTCTCATGGAATAATGATTAAAACCTCTTCAATGCTGGATAGATTAACTGCGGGTTCTATCAGGCAATAGTGGCTTAATCCTAGAAATTCCTCGCCAATATCTACCACTGTGCCGATAAGTGAACCTTTAGGATATGCGCTGGTTAGCCCTGAGGTAACAATCACATCAGAAATTTTAACATCCGCCTCTTTCGGCAAATACTTCATCATCAAATAAGCGCCCAGCGTCCCTGAGACAAGCCCTTCTTGGCGGCTGCGCTCTATAATTGCGGAGACACTTAAGTTTGGGTCATTGATCAGCATAATCTTGCTGGTGGATAAGGTCGTCTCAATAACCCGGCCCACAAGACCTAAATAATTAATAGCTACGAATCCGCGCTTGATGCCGTGGTAGCTTCCTTTATCAATAATGATTACCGAAGACCAGGCGTCCGCAGCGCGGCCGATTACCTTTGCGGCAACCGCCCGATAAGAAGACTTCTGTTTTAAAGACAGGATTTTATTTAACCGCTCATTTTCGCGGTAAATTTCGTTTAAGGTGATGAGTTTCTGCCGCAATGAATTATTTTCTCTCCTTAATTCTTCATTTTGCGCCATATGCTGATGATAAAAAATAATACCCGCGATTTCCTGCCTGGTAAAATTTAATAAATTAAGCGGAAGCTTAAAAATATCTACTAGGGGCGTCCTTAAGGAAGGGATTAAAGCGGAAAGAAACAGAAGCAAGACACATAAGCCGGCAGAATAAACTAGATTTTTCTTTTTGAATTTATTTAAACGCGGATTCACGCAGATTAGCTAGTTAAACAACTTGTCAACGCAGATTTACGCAGATAGCAATCCGCGATAATCTGCGTTTATTTTTGCTATAAATTATCGAATCTGCGGCCGTCTGCGTCATCAAGTATGCATCTCGGATTTTATGGGGACAGTAACTTTTCTTAGATAGCGAATCTCATTCAAAACTTTGCCGGTGCCCTGGGCAACAGCGGTCAAGGGATCATCGGCGATATGCACGGGAAGCCCTGTTTCCTCTGAGATTAACTTATCCATGCCTCTTAATAACGAACCGCCTCCGGCCATCACAATACCATGGTCGATTAAATCCGCAGCTAACTCCGGAGGAGTCCTCTCCAGTGACATCTTAGCCGTCTCAACTATGGCCCGCAAAGGTTCCTGGAGCGCCTCGCGGACTTCTTCAGAAGTGATGGTTACTGTCTTGGGAAGCCCGGCGACCAAATCTCTTCCTTTCACCTCTAAAGACATCTCTTCTTCTAAGGGAAAGGCTGAACCAATCTTTATCTTTATCTCCTCGGCGGTGCGCTCGCCAATCATCAGATTATACGTCTTCTTAAGATACTCAATAATCGCCTCATCCATTTCATCCCCGCCGATGCGTATGGATTTGGAAAATACAATGCCGGCTAGAGAAATTACAGCGATTTCGGTTGTACCGCCACCGATATCTATAATCATATTACCAATGGGTTCCTGTATAGGCAGACCCACGCCAATTGCTGCGGCAATGGGCTCCTCAATTAAAAATACTTCCCTTGCGCCAGCCCTCTCTGCAGAATCCTTGACCGCGCGTTTTTCAACCTCTGTAATCCCTGAAGGTATGGCGATAATTATTCTCGGCCTTACTAAGACGTGGCGATGATGCACCTTTTTAATAAAGTATCTCAACATTGCCTCGGTAATTTCGAAATCCGCGATAACTCCGTCTTTCATGGGCCGAATAGCCACAATATTACCGGGGGTGCGGCCAAGCATACGCTTTGCCTCCTCGCCTACGGCCAGAACATGAGAAGTCCCCCGCTCAATAGCCACAACAGAAGGTTCGTTAAGCACAACGCCCTCGCCCTTTACATAAACCAGAGTTGTAGCTGTACCTAAATCAACACCCATGTCATTTGAGAATAAACCCAGGATATAATTAAATAACCTCTTCGCCGTATTTTGGAATTTTGCCATTTTAATCTCCCTGCCTGCCCTGTCTGCCGACAGGCAGGCGGCAGGCAGGCTTTTAAGTTTAACAAAAATTAGGATGAACTAAATTCTATCAGAGATTAAACTCTATGTCAAATAAAAATTTAGCATAATTTCTATTTTATTAAAGGCTTAAGGAAGGCTAAAAAATCAGGAAAGGATTTATTGACACAGGAAATGTCATCTATAAGGGTCTTGTCTTGCGCTTTAAGACCTGCCACTATCATACTCATTGCCGTGCGGTGGTCGCCAAAGCTTTTGACCTTGGCGCCGATTAAATCTTTTACGCCCTCAATCACTATATTCTCGGATTTAGCCAATTTATCAATATGGATATTTGCTCCCATTTTGCGCAGATTTTCCGACATGGATCTTATGCGGTCAGTTTCTTTTACCCTTAATTCACCCGCTCCTTCAAACACAGTCCTGCCTTTAGCTAATGAGGCGGCAACCATTAGGATAGGCAACTCGTCAATCAAAGAGGGAATCTCTTGTTTTTTTACAGTCGTTCCTCTCAAGGAACTGCTTTTTACAATGATATCTCCCATTGGCTCAAACTTTGACACTTTGACACTTTGACCCCGCTCCTGCACGCAGGGGCGGGGTTGACACTTTGACACTTTAATATCCGCTCCCATCCTCTTTAAAACCTTAATGATGCCATAACGCGAGGGATTTAAATTTACTCTTGTTATCCTGAGCCTGGCATTAGGAAGAAGACTGGCTAAGACTAAAAAAAAGCTTGCCGAAGATATATCGCCGGGTATAGTAATCTTTCCCGGAGAGACTAATTCCTGACCTCCTTTTATAACTATATAATTTTGTTGCACTTTTATCTTTGCTTTAAACAATTTTAACATCCGTTCGGTGTGGTCACGGGTCTTTATTGGTTCAATAACCTGGGTTTTGCCTAGGCTATAAAGACCGGCTAATAATATTGCTGATTTAACCTGAGCCGAGGCAACCGGAATCTTGTAAATAATTGGCTTAAGCCGGCCTCCTCTAATTCTGATAGGCGGATATTCTTCATTACCTGAAGGCTCTAGCCTAAAGCGGGCATGTATCTTAGCGCCCATCATCCTGAGGGGCTGGGTTACGCGAAGCATCGGCCTTTGCGAAAGGGATTTTCCCGCAGTTAGCCTGGCCGCAAAATCCTGGCCCGCCAAAACGCCCAAAAGAAGCCTTAGGGTCGTTCCGGAATCACCGATAAAAATGGGAGTTTTGGGCTTTTTTAATCCCTTAAGGCCCTTTCCGAATACAGTGATTGCCTTAAGCCCTTTGCGGGGAGACTTCTGTATTATTCTGATTCCAAATTTCTTAAAGGCAGATATGGTCTGCTGACAATCCTTATTGGTGGGAAAATTTTCAATTCTAGTTTTTCCTTGCGCAAGAGAACTGAGGATGACACTCCGGTGGGCTATAGACTTATCACCTGAAAGGGCTACTTTCCCTTTAAGAACAAGGGCGGGCTTGACTAAAAGGGACTTCACCCCGCACTTTCTTAACTTAAAAGAACGGCCCTTGCTAGAAAGAGCGGGGTTCATTGAGCCTTTAGTGCTACTTTATCACCTTCACTGACTTTGTCTTTAATCTGCGGATCAACAAAACCTGCAGCTGACATGGAATCATGAACCTTCTCTACTTTAACATCACCCAGATAATTATTTTTACGGAATACGGAAAACATATCCCCTATCTTTACGCCGTCTTTACTGCCCAAATTTAAAACCACAAAATTATATTCCTTATTTACCACTAATACGTTACCCTCAAAGCCCGAAAGCGCAACTCCCTTTTGCTGCGGCTGACCAGCTGATTCTGACGCAACCACAATCTTGGCTAATTCTACGCCTTGACCTGATGACGATTGGGCTTTAGTCTGCCGCGTTTCTGATTCCTTTATCTTTGCCTCTAAGGCATCCTTTTGAGCATTTAACTCCTGCAACCGCGCAATAACTTTTTCTGTATCCTCTTGCGCCTGATTAAGTTTCTTTTCTAAAACTGATTTTGTTCCTCTCTGCTGCTCTAACTCTGTCTGGAGTTGCTCCAACTTAACTATGGATTCCTGATGCATGCTCTTTTCCTGTTGGAGTTCGCTATTTAAGGCATCAATTTTACTCTTAGTCTCGGACAATTGAAAATCTAGCTCCGAGTTCTTCTTTTTAACGGTACTTAGTTCTGCTTCAGCTTTCTTATATTTTACCGTTGCTGCCTGCAATTCTCCTTGCAAGGCTAAGTTTTTGGCTTGCTCCTGCTGCAGCAGATAAAATACCCCGCCTGCTAACCCTAAAGAAATTAATATTAATACAATTAATAACAGCGTTAAGGCTTTGGCTTTATTATCCATCTCCCCTCCTTTTAAAACCCCCACACCGACCCTTCGATTTTTATTTTGTTTTTTAGTATAACACCCCAGATTTAAAAATCAAGAGCTATTTTTAATGAGCGCATAACTTACGCCTGCCTGCCGGCAGGCAGGAACACGTCACTGTGAGTAAGTTATGTCTTCATTTTCTTTAAAAAATCGAGGAATTCAGGCGGGGCCTCGCAATTAAATTCAATAAACCTACCTGTACTTGGATGCCTAAAACCAATATATTGGGCATGAAGAGCCAGCCGCTTAAACGGATTATTTTTGCCGTATTTAGTATCGCCCAATATGGGGTGTCCTAGATAGGCAAGATGAACCCTTAATTGATGCGTTCTTCCCGTAAAAGGTTCTAACTCCAAAAGACTAAAATCCTCTGTGCGTTTTAAGGTGCGGTAATATGTTTTGGCGTATCTTGCTTTTTTGCCAAAAGCCACAGACATGCTTTTTCTTTTATAAGGGTGCCTGCCGATAGGCAATTCAATAATATTTTCGTCAAATTCCATCTTTCCTTTAACCAGGGCAATGTATTTGCGCTTGATGCTATGTTCGGCAAATTGTTTCGCCAGCGCAAGATGGCTGGCGTTATTTTTAGCAATAACCAAAAGGCCTGATGTTTCCTTGTCTAATCTGTGCACAATCCCGGGCCGCTGAGGGTTAATATCCGATAATTCTTTAAAACGGTACAACAGGGCGTTTACCAAGGTGTATTCGTAATTTCCCGGAGCGGGATGTACAACTAAGCCCGAACTCTTATTGACGATTGCTAAGTCTTTATCTTCGTAGACAATATCCAGCGGTATATTCTGGGCTTTCAGAATATTCGGCTTTTTGTCTTCGATATCAATCTCTAACGTATCGCCGGCCTTAACTTTATAATGCGGTTTGTTTAAAATTGATTTTTTTGACTTCACGCCGCCTTTAAGGATTAATTTCTGGATTGCGGTACGGGAAAATCCCAGGTTGTTTTTCTGGGAAAACTCTGACAAGAATAAATCTAAACGCATCCCGGAGTTTCGCTCTGATACCTTTAAGGTATATTCATGCATATTAGGGCTCAGATTTTTTAATAAAAGTGAGTTGCGCGATTGAGAGGCAAAATAATAAAATACTCAAAATCTGAAATAAGGTGAGACCCCCAAAGATAATCTTATTATCCGCACGCCAAAATTCAATAAAGAATCTTTTCAGTGAATAAAGTAAAAGATAAGTAAAAAATATCGCGCCTTCTCGATGGGGCTTGTCCTGGAAAGATCTTAAGATAATAAAAATAAGGATTAATATGAGGGATGAGCATAATTGCGTCGGGATGAGCACGGCATTGTGGAGGGGAAAATAAATCCCGAACTTAGACACTTTACCGAAACAGCAACCGTTCAATAAACAGCCGATTCTGCCTATGCTTTGAGCTAATGCAAGAAAGGGCGCGATTAAATCAAAGATTTTATATACCGAGGCCCTCTTTTTTCTCAAATATATAATGCCGCAAACTACGCCGAGGATTAAACCGCCGAACCAAGACAGGCCTCCCTGCTGCAGCATAATCATCTGCGTAGGCCTCTTTATATAAAAACCGGCATTCTCAATAATATAGAAAATACGCGCCCCGATAATCCCCGAAACAAAAACCAGAAACGAAAAGTTAAAGATTAAATCCGGGCTGATATTTTCTTCTTTAGCCTGGATTCTCGCTAAGGCGACACTCGCCATAAAGGCCAAGGCAAGCATAAGGCCGTAGGAATAAATGGTAAAAGGGCCAATTTTACAGATTTCGGGATACATCGTCTTAATTCAACTAATATGCTTTGTCACCAAGACACCACGTCACAATGTCACACGTTAAAGATTTGTTATAATTTATACTGGTGACTTTGTGGCTTTGTGGCTTGGTGTCCCATGTTTATTTTCTGATCTTAAAACAGACCAACCTAATAATATCGCTCCAATTGTAATAGCGCTATCAGCAACATTAAACACCGGCCAGATGCGAAAATCTAAAAAATCAATAACATAACCGAAAGATACCCTGTCGATAAAATTGCCGACTGCACCCGCTAATATAAGGCTTAAAGAAAGGCTATAAAGGGAATAACTTGTTTTGTACTTTTTAAGATGGACAAAAATCAAGATTATGGCGAATAGAGAAGTAACGATAAATAAAGGAATCTGATTTTTTAAGATTCCGAAGGCTGCCCCCCGATTATGCACAAGCGTCAGATGAAAAAAACCTTTTATAACGGGAACGGATTGATTTAAGAATAAATTTTTCGCGAAGTAGAACTTGGTTAGCTGGTCTAAGGCAAGAATAATGAATACGAAGATAAAGGTCATCAAAAAGAGGCGGCTATCTCTTTTCCTTCTTCTGTTGGCACTTAACGCACAGACGGGCGTAAGGGACTGCCCTTAATCTTACTTTGCTAATGAGGGATTTGCATCCTTCGCATATGCCAAAGGCACCTTCATCTATTTTCTTAAGCGCGTCGTCTAATTCGTATAACGCCTCTCTTTCATTAGAGGCCAGGCCTAAAGAGAATTCCCGGTCATAGGTATCCGTAGCCACATCCGCCATATGGTAGGTATATCCCGATATATCTCCGGAGGCATCTTTCTGGGATTTCTTCAGGGTATCTTCAGATATATGCTTTATCTCATCAAGAACCTCTTCTTTTCTTTTTAAAATTATTTTTTTAAACTCGGCTAATTCTTTTTTGTTAAATTTCTTTTTCACTTTTTTTCTCCTTAGCAATAGCCTCTATGCACCTTTCGCAAATTAAAGGATGATCTTTAGATTTACCTACAGAGAGGCTGTAATTCCAGCAGCGCGCACACTTCTCTCCTTCGGACTTCTCGATAATTATAGCCAGGTCAGGATATTTCTGGCTAACCTCGCCCCTGCTAATTTCTTGTTTCTTTTCAATTTTTACCTGGGAAACCTTAAATACCTCAGGTAAATCCTCTTTTAAGCTTCCTAAATATTTATAACGAATTTCGCTATTTGTCAATAGAATTATTTGCGCATCAAAGGAACTGCCGATTATGCCTTGGCCGCGTTTTTCTTCCAATGCCTTGGCTACGTCGGGAATCAATTCGATAAGCGGCTTTAAATCTGTCTCGATATCCCGTCCTTTTATTGCATTGCGCAACGCAAAAATTGTATTTTCTTCTGGCCAACTCAAAAGATGAACGCTGGTTTCTGAAATATCCTTCCTGCCCTTAGGCATCAAAGACCAGATTTCCTCGGCAGTAAATACTAAAATAGGGGTCAATATTCTTACCAAAACATTCAATATCTCATACATCGCTGTCTGCGCCGCTCTTCTCTCTATAGAATTAGCGGCATAGGTGTAGAGCCTGCCCTTAATCATATCGAGATAATACATGGATAGTTCCTCATTACAAAAATCATAGATTCCTTTATAGGCCTTGTAAAACTCAAAACTTTCGTAGGCCGCGGTTATCAACCCCAAAACCCGCTCTAATCTGAATAATACCCATTTATCTATCTTTCTTAATTCCTCATAACGGATTTTATTTTCTTCGGGATTAAAATCATAGAGGTTACTCAAAATAAATCTTGCGGTATTCCTAATTTTACGGTAAGCCTCAGAAAGCCGAGCTAAAATCTCTGGCGAAATACGGATGTCTTCATTATAGTCGCTAAAGGCCACCCATAACCTAATTATATCCGCACCAAAATCCTTCATAATATCCAAAGGAGAAATAACGTTGCCCAGCGACTTGGACATCTTTCTGCCTTCGCCATCAACTACATGTCCGTGCGTAAGCACGCTCTTAAACGGAGGCTTTCCGTCAATACACATCGCTGGTATAAGTGAAGACTGAAACCAGCCCCGGTGTTGATCAGAACCCTCTAAGTACAAAGCGCAGGGAAATTCTAATTCCTTTCTTTTCTTCAATACTGCCTGATGACTTACGCCTGAATCAAACCAGACATCCAGGATATCATTACACTTTACAAAATTTTCGCTTTTGCAGTCAGGGCACTTTAGGCCTTTGGGTAAAAACTCTTTTGTATCTTTAACAAACCAGATATCGCTGCCCTCTTTGGCTACCTTATCGGCAAAGTTATCAATCACCTCGGCAAAAAGAAATTCCTTATTACAATTAACGCAAGCAACCGCAGGAATAGGTACGCCCCAGTATCTCTGACGCGATAGGCACCAATCCGGCCTTAGCTCAATCATGGCGTGAATTCTCTCTCTTCCCGCAGCCGGAACCCAGGTCACCTCTTTATCAACTACATCTAGCAGCTTCTTCCTTAAATCGCGTTTATCTATATCTAAGAACCATTGTTCTGTAGCGCGAAATATAATCGGAGTCTTGCAACGCCAGCAGTGGGGATAGGTATGCGTCGTTTGTCCGGCGTATAAAAGATTGCCTTGTTTTTTTAATTTATTAATGATATTTTCGTTAGCCTTAAAAACATGTTGGCCCTTAAATTCTATGGCTATATCTTGATAAAATTCCCCCCTATTATCAACCGGCATTACCGTATCTAAATTATATTTTTGTCCGGTAAGATAATCTTCTTGGCCGTGGCCCGGAGCGGTATGCACTAAACCCGTGCCCTCTTCTTTAGAAACGTAATCTGCTAACACAATCTTAAAATCTGCACGCCGGCTAGGTGAGAATATATCGCGATAGGCTGCATTCTCTAAAGATTTACCTGAAATATAATTCGCTACCTTATAATCCTTGATTCCAAGCCGTTCCATTACTGAAGCGACGAGGTCTTGCTGGATTAACCAGTATTCGTCACCTACTCCTAATAAGGCATATTTAAAATCCGGATGAACCGCGATTGCCACATTAGCAATTAATGTCCAGGGCGTAGTTGTCCAGACAACAGCATATGCTTTTTTGTCTTGCGGCACCATCTCTTTTAATGCCTTGGATAAGCCTATGATTTCAAATTTCACATAGATAGAGGGTGACGCATGGTCTTCATATTCCACTTCTGCTTCGGCAAGGGCAGTTTCGCAGACATAGCACCAATTAACCGGTTTTAATCCCCGGTAGATATATCCTTTTTTGACCAGTTCGCCGAAAGACCTTACAATTGCTTCTTCATACTGGTGGTCTAAGGTAAGATAAGGATTATCCCAGTCGCCGAACACGCCTAATCTTTTGAATTCTTCTTTTTGCAGGTTGACAAACCTCATTGCGTATTGATGAGCTTTCTTGCGGAAATCCAACTGCGGGATTTGATTTTTTTGAATACCTAATTCTTTCAAGAGCTGATGCTCTACGGGTAAGCCATGGCAATCCCAGCCCGGCACATACGCGGAATCAAAACCCTGCATAGTCTTGTATTTTACAATGATATCCTTGAGGGTCTTATTTAAGGCATGCCCAATATGAATATCGCCGTTGGCATAAGGCGGCCCGTCATGAAGGATATATTTTGTCTTGCCTTTAGACTTTGCGCAGATAAGTTTATATATGCCGATATCCTGCCAATTCTTTAAAAAGCCTGGTTCCCTCTTGGGCAAATCCGCCTTCATGGGAAAACTAGTTTTGGGTAGATTAAGTGTAGATTTATAGTCCATATGCTTTGGTCGGGACAGTTTTCATTGGACAATATATTCTTAGCTCTGACGAAAGCTGTCCCGTGATAATCTGTTAAGGAACTTTCTTAGCTATGTAAAATATTTTCCGATAATTATCTTTAAATCCTTCTTTACCTTAGCGGGGATGAGTTTTTTATCCGTAATAATTGCGTATTTGAGGGTATCCTTGCAGGCGCAGCTTCTCTGTGCAGGCAGGTTCTTTATTACCAGCGAGAGTATCTTCTTGGCATTTTCTACATTCTTAAGTAAATTCTGAATAATCATATCAATAGTTACGCTCTCATGTTCAGAATGCCAGCAGTCATAATCAGTAACCGCAGCTAAAGTAGAAAAACAAATCTCTGCTTCCCGGGCTAATTTTGCCTCGGGCATATTGGTCATGCCAATTATATCCATACCCCAGCTACGGTAAAGGTTAGATTCAGCCAGAGTTGAAAATGCCGGACCCTCCATATTTAGGTAAGTGCCCTTCTGATGCATATTCAATTTAAGGCTTTCACCTGCCTCATAAATTAACTTGCTCAATTCTGGACAGATAGGATGCGCGAATATCACATGGGCAACTATACCATCTCCAAAAAAAGTCATCTTTCTTGCCTGATTAGTGCGGTCAACGAATTGGTCTACCACCACAAAATCCAATGGCTTCATCTCTTCTTTAAGGCTTCCGCAGGTAGTAACTGAGATAATCCTTTCCACGCCCAGTTTTTTCATGGCATAAATGTTTGCCCGAAAATTTATTTCACTGGGTGAGATACGATGCCCTCTCCCGTGCCGAGGCAAGAATACAACTTCTTTGCCCTCTAAGTTACCAATGGTGAATTTATCTGACGGATTGCCGAAAGGCGTGGTTACGGAAACTTCCTTGATATTTTTAATGCCTTCAATCTGATACAGACCACTCCCGCCGATAATTCCGATACGCGACATAAGACTACTCCTTTTTGGATAATTCTTCAGCCCGCCTTAGAGCTGCCCTGACTGCCTTCGTTAAATTCTCTATTTTACCTTCCAATGCTTCCAAGCCTGCCTCGGTAGTACCCCCTTTAGAAGTAACCTGCATGCGCAATGCCTCTGGACTAAGTGCGCTTTGCTGCAATAACGTCAGACTGCCTATTGCAGTCTCCATAGCTAACTCCTGTGCTATTTCAGTATCAAAACCAACTGCCAGGGCTGCGTTACCCAGGCTAAGGGCAAATACTTCTCTAGCAAACTGCTCCCAATCCTTGCGAGGAATACCTTCTACTAATGCAAAGAAAAACCCCGGCCCGCTTCCAGCTACTGCGGTAGCGGCGTCCATCATGTTTTCTCTAATATAGAAAATACGTCCCAAAGAATCGAGTGAGCCAACAGCAAAAAGGAGCCGATCTTCCGGACTTAGGCTATCTTCTGCAATGCATATGGTCCCCTTGCCTACTTTAATCGGCAAATTTGGCATAATTCGCACAACATTGGCCCCACCCAGACGCTTCTTGATGTAGCTTATTGAGATGCCAGCAGCAATAGAAATAAGCGAATTTATTTTTGTAGAACTAATTTCTTCAAGAACGCTATCAACATCCTGCGGCTTAACTGCCAGAATAACGCAACCATTAGATCGCTCTGCTGCTTCTAGAATGCTTTTAGCTACATTAATTCGAAACATAGATGTTGTTTGCTTTATATCTTTCTTATCAAATACCCAGACTTCGTAATCCTTCTTTATCCGCTGAGCAATCGCCGAACCCATGTTACCAAAACCGATTATGCCGATTGTTTTTTTCATATTAATCAAAGATTGCCCGTCCCAATCTTACCATATCCGCGCCTTCTTCTATTGCCACTTCATAGTCATCAGTCATGCCCATGGATAATACGGGTAACGGGTAACGGGTAACGGGTAACGCAATTATATTGTCTCTTAATTCCCTTAATTGCTTAAAAAATGGCCTGGCTTTGTCTGGATTATCAACCAATAGAGCAATGGTCATCAGGCCTTTAATACGAACATTAGGGAGTTGGGTAATTTCTTTAATCAGTTCCCCTGCTGCCTCTGGATTTACTCCAAATTTAGTCGCTTCAGGGGAAGTCTTTACCTCTATTAATACATCCTGAATCTTGTTTATCCTTGCAGCCTGTTTATCGATTTCTTCAGCCAGATGCAGGTTATCTACGGATTGAATGAGGTCAAAAATTTTTACAGCTTGTTTTACTTTATTTGTTTGTAAATGACCGACCATGTGCCATTGGATATCACGTAACCCGTAACCCGTATCCCGTATCCCGCTATATTTGGTAAGGGCCTCTTGGACTTTATTTTCACCGATGTCATGAATACCCGCCTCTATTACCTCTTTTATCTCTTCGGGCGTTCTGCCTTTGCTTACGGCAACAATAGTTATTGAACGAGGATCGCGATTAATTTTAGAGCAGATTAAAGAAATGCGCTCTTCTATCTTAAGGAGATTATCCCTAATCATTATATTTGACTAATATATTATACCTAAGAAAATAGTATGGTCAATTAATTCCGACATACAACTTATGTTCGCTTACCTGCCTGCAGTCAGGCAGGCGCTACATAAGTTGTGTCGTCATTAGAAGTATTCTTGATATATCTCTTTGAATTTATTTACGGCGTTGAAAATGAAGTTTTGGGGGGTTAGAGCCGAAGACGCAGCTTTAGATTTGCTTCTCTCTAAAATTTCGCAAAGCATACCAAGGCAAGTCAGATATGCCAAATGCTTATGGCCTGCTAGGCCATCATCCTTATTTACCAAAAAACTGATATCGGGGCTGGTAATCCTTCCTAACTTCACCGAAATGCCCAGACTATTCTCTAAAGTCTCTAAAAACCCCTCAAGTAAAACCGTTCTTCCCGTAGCCACAAAATTATTTATCTCTGCGCAGGGGATCATCTTTTCTAAGTTACCCTTTAAAGTATTGCAGAATAATTCGGTCTTAGCAGTAATCATCTCGGCAACTAATCTCTGTTTTATCGGCTTGTAGACGTTATGTTTCTTGACCAGAATCTCTTTATTTTCATTTATCCGGCCTTGCTCGCCCACCAGGGCATAAGATCTCTTGATATCTTCGGCTAAATCAAAGGGTATCTTTAATCCCTGCGAAAGCTCCAAGGTTAAATCATCACCGCCAAATAGCAGCACCTTAATGTCCTTAAGCATGCCGTCTTCAAATACCAGCAATTCTGTTATATCGCTTCCTATATCGCAAAGGATATTAATCCCTTCTTTAAATTCTCCATCAAATATAGCCTTGCTTGTAGCTAAACCAGAAAACAATAAACCCTTTATTTCGTATCCTGATTGATTTATCACGCGCGTAAGATTCTGAATAGAGGATAATTTAGCGCAGATTAAATACAAATCGATTTCCAATCTGTGGCTGTATAATCCAACGGGGTTTGAAATATTGCTTTGGGAATCTATGGTATAACTAAAAGGTATCTGGTGGATTATTTCCTCTTCGAGGCTGGAGCCCAAGATGCGCGCCTGTTCATTAACCTGTTCTAGGTCGGATAGCGTAATGACTTTGTTTCCCCTTTCCGCAAGCGGTATGATTGCCCGGCTATGTTTATTGACTATATCTTGACCCGTAATATTGGCATATATAGACTTTATATTTATGCCGGATTTAACCTTTAAATTCTTTAAGATACTGCCGATAGATTCGACTAAGGCTATGGAATCTAAAATCAGGCCGTGTTTGATTCCTTTTGACGCCATGCTTTCAAAAAAAACTGCCGATAGGCGTCCTTTTTTAATTTCCGCAAGCACTGCGGAGATTTTGCTCGAGCCGATATCTACCGTGCAGATATAATTATTTAGCATCTTAAATGAGCATGCAACTTATGGAAACGTTAGTGAACATAAGTTGCTGTGCGAATTTAACCCCACACCCAGAAATCCATAGCCATTCTTTTTTGCTGGCTGGGTGTGGGGTAAGTTCAGCCATACAACTTAGCTTCTACTTTTGTTCGCTAAGTTGTGGCTTCACTAATTTTATTACCGGTTCTTTAAATCTTAAATCAATATATTTTATATTATACAGGTTATTCTTTTCCTGGGCAAATAAACTTGCCAGGATGTTGACCTTGTCTTTAATATTCCCTTGGCCGACCTTGACCTCTAAACCTTCCGCATCGGCGGGTTTTCTCTTGGAATAACCCGCTTCCTTTGATTGCGCCAGCATAAAAACCGAAGCATCGGAAGGACTGACGAGATTAATCCTTCTAATCTTGTAATCATCAAAAATCTTATTTCTCCCTATCTCTTTTACTATATCTAAAGCCAGCGTCAGTTCTTTAATATCGTATTTTTTACCGGGCTTAGGGGCAAAAATCTTGGCCTCTAACCCAGATATTACAGGTAAATCTGCTTCTAACTGCTGAGGCATATCAAACAAAACCAAATCTTCATCCACGCTGAAATATCGATATAATTTTACATAGGCAAATGGCTTGCGCACCGAACATCTTACCGCTACACGGTCCGGCAAGATTCTGGTCAAACTAACCTTGCGATAAACAGGGTAGGCTTGAGCAATATACATTGCTTCTTTTTTCAAGTCAACAGAAAATATATTCTTTCCTTTTAAATAAGATAGATCGATCCTCCGGCCAGGCTCAGGATCGATGGCCTGCGAAGTCAAACCATCAAGGGTATTCCATTCGTTAACTATAATATCTTTTATTTTAAAATAGTTGGAGGTCGTCAATATCCGCCCAAGATACCATATAATAAAAGATACGGCAAGAAGAGGTATTACAGTAATGATTATGATTTTAATCGGCAATTTTAATCTATGGCTTTGCATGGGATAATTTTATTAACTTAAGGCAGACCTGGCTAAATTCAATCCCCGCTATCTTTGCTGCCTTAGGCAGAAGGCTCATGGGAGTAAGGCCGGGTATAGAATTAACCTCTAAAACAAAAGGGGTATTATCTTGGCTTAAAATCATATCTACCCTTGAGCAGCCAAAACAACCCAGAAGCTTATGAGCCGATAAAGCAGCTTCCTGAACTTTGCGCGCAATCCTTTTTTCCAAATTAGCTGGCACGATATACTCTGTCAAACCTGCCTGATACTTTGCTTCGAAATCAAAGAATCTTTTTTTAGGGACTATTTCAATAACCGGCAAAGCCTTTTCTTCTAATATACCGACGGTAACCTCTCTGCCCCGGATATACTCTTCAATGATTACCCTTTCATCAAATCCAAAAGCTAAATCGACGGCTTTATCGAGGTCTTCATTTTTATCCACGATGGAAAGACCTATGCTTGAGCCATGTGAAGCTGGCTTAACTACCAAGGGAAAAATCAAGTTGTCATAAACTATCCTGCCTTTATGATGAGAACTTTTTTCTAATATCTTGTATCTGGGCACGCTTAACCTATGGCTCTTAAATATCCTACGTGAGGCAATCTTGTCCATAGCCAGACTGCTTGCCTGAACACCTGAGCCCGTGTAAGGAATATTAAGACTATCAAGAAGCGCCTGTATCTGGCCATCCTCGCCAAAACGTCCGTGTAAAGCAATAAAAGCGCAATTTATCTTATGAGATTTCAGCAAAGAGATATTTTCTTCTAAATTATCTGTCTTGATATCAATCGCCACAACCTCAAGGCCAAATTCCTTAAGGCTTTCGTATACTGCTTTGCCTGACTTAAGCGAAATCTCTCTTTCGCTCGAAGGCCCGCCCATAAGAACTCCGATTCTACCGAATTCGCTTTTAGTTCTTGAGTTCTTGAGTTCTTGAGTTTTGGCTTTTACTGCCATATCTTTATCTCCGGCTCCAAATCTATATTGAATTTTCTCCTCACCTCTCTTTTTGCCAAGGCCATCAATTTTAAAACATCCTTTGCCCGGGCATTTCCCAGGTTGACGATAAAATTAGCATGTTTAAAAGAAATACATGCATTACCAACTCTCTTGCCTTTTAAGCCACATAGATCTATTAATCTGCCTGCCGAATGCCCCTTGGGATTCTTAAAAACACACCCTGCGCTGGGTAAGGATAAATCCTGGGTATCTCGACGATAAGCAAGATATTTGGTAATTCTTGCCTTAACTTTCTTTTTATCGCACTTAACTAAATTAAGAGTTGCGCTTAAGATGATATATTTTGCTAAATCAGACTTGCGGTAGCCGAATTTTATATCGCTTTTATTTAAGATCTTTATATTGCCATTATAATCCATTACTCTAACATCTTCTACTAAATCGGCAATATCTTCCCCCCTTACTCCCGCATTCATTATCAATGCGCCGCCAACCGTGCCGGGGATACCCCACAAAGATTCGGCGCCTGATAAACCGAGTTCTCCTGCCTTGCGAACTATCTGGCTTAAAAACGCGCCTGAACCTGCCTCAAGGCGATTATGCTTAAAGATAATTTTTTTAAAACCAGGCGCATTCAAACGTAAGACTATCGCCTCCAAGCCATTACCGCTTACCAAAATATTGCTACCCGCACCTATTACTAAAATGGGAATTCTATTTTTTTTGCTTAAATTAAGCGCTGACCTTAAGCCTTCGATATCTCGGGGTTCAAAAAAAATTTTGGCTGGCCCACCGATTTTAAAAGTAGTGTGCCTCTTTAAAGACTCTTGGGTCTTAACCTTTCCTTTTAAGCTCTTCTGCCAATTCATCGCCAGTCTTAACAATATCTCCTGCGCCTAAAGTAATCACTAAATCGCCGGGTTTTATAATCTCTAATAGACGTCCAACAATGTTTTCTTTCGCTAAAAAATCTATTTGTTTATTTGGCGCATACTCCTTGACTTTGTCGTATATAGACCTTGAAGTAACGCCTGCTAAAGGGGATTCGCTCGCTGCATATATATCGGTCAAAATAAGATAATCTGCTAAATCAAAACTATGAGCAAATTCTTCGAGAAGTAATTTTGTGCGGGTATAACGGTGCGGCTGAAACACGGCAATAATCCTATTTGACTTTAAATTTTTTATTGCCGCAAGCGTTGCCTTTATCTCCGTGGGGTGATGGGCATAATCGTCAATTAGCAAATACTCATTATTACTGAATTTTACCTCCATTCGCCTTCGGGTGCCTTTATAGCAAGCAAGGGTCTTTTTGATGCACTCTAAATCTATTCCCAGCTCTAAGCCTAAAGCAATAACAGCCAGGGCATTGGAGACATTATGCGTACCGCCTAAGGCAAGATAAAATCTGGCCATGAATTTATTTTTATAAAAACAGTCGAATTCGCTGGTGAGTCCTTTCATTTCTATATTTTTGGGATATATATGCGCGCTTTCCTTTAGGCCAAATAATATATACCTTTTTTTATAATCTCTTAGTATATCTTTTAAATTAATATCATCATCGCAGCAGAAAGCGCACCCCTTACTTTCAGTTTTATTTAAAAATTCCTTAAAGGCATTGATCTCGTTATCGAATTCCTTATAGTAATCAAGGTGCTCGCGGTCTATATTGGTAATTATCGAGTATCGGGGCTGATAATACAAAAACGAGCCATCGGATTCGTCTGCTTCAGCCACAAAAAAATCACCGTTACCAAAACAGGCATTGGTATCTATGTTCTTTAAGATTCCGCCTATCGCTACAGTAGGAACAAAACCCGCTTCCAATAAAAGATAAGATACCAAAGAGGTAGTGGTGGTCTTTCCGTGGCTTCCGGTTACCGTAATCACAATCTTATCTTTCATAAGCTGGGCGAGTACTTCTGCCCTCTTGATTAAAGGTATATCTAATCTCCTGGCCTCCTGAATCTCCGCATTGTCTCCTTTAATCGCTGAAGAATAAACCACCAGATCTGCGCTTTTAATATTTGCGGCATTATGACCGAGAAAAATTTGGGCCCCTAAACCTTTGAGTTCTTCTGTAATCCTGCTTTCCTTTAAATCTGAGCCGGTTACTTTTATGCCCCGGCGTAAAAGCAACTGGGCTATCCCGCTCATCCCAATGCCGCCGATGCCAATCAAATGATAACGCTGCTGACTATTCATAACTAAAAATTTATTTTTATTTAATTTAGAGATAAGGCTTCCTTAACAAGCGCATCGCCTGCATTAGGATGAGATATGCCCGCATACCGCGAGCGCACGGCCTTGATTTTGCTGGAATCTTTTATTAGCGAACTTATTGTCTGGCCTAAGATAGCGTTATCTAATTGCGTATCATCGATGATAATGGCAGAGCCTATTTTTTCTAAAATCCGCGCGTTTGCCACCTGATGCCTATAGGCAAAGGGATAAGGAACAATTATTGCGGGTAGATTAAAAAATATTATCTCGGTAAGCGTAGCTGCGCCTGCGCGGGATACCACCAGATCGCAGGCGCTATAGGCGTATTGCATATCCGACAAAAAACTTATTAATTTGATATCGATATTCAAATCCTGATACTTTTCCTTTAATAAATCGTAATCTTTTAGACCGCACAGATGAATAACCTGCAAAATAGATTTATCCGAGATGGCTGACATAGCTTTTACAAACCCGAGATTAATTCTCTGGCTGCCCTGGCTGCCTCCCATTACCAGTATGGTGAATTTATCGGCCTTAAATCCAAAAAAATCTAAGGCCGTATTCTTTGCGCACTTTTTTAATCCCTTACGGATAGGATTGCCCGTAAGTGCAATCTTTCTTCTTAAATTTTTAAAATAAATTTTAGTCTCCTCAAACGAAATAGCCACACGGTCAGCAAAGAAAACTAATAATCTCGTCGCCCGGCCGGGGATTACATTCTGTTCATGTATTAACGTTTTTATTCTAAAAAACCAGGCGAAGAAAAGCATGGGGATACAAACAATACTACCAAAGCCCACAACAACATCAGGCCTAAAAGAAAGCAATATAAATAGACTCTCCCCGGATCCTTTAAGGAAATTGAATATGGCTGAAAAATTTTTAAGCTCAAGACTTAATTTAAGGGGATAAATTGAGATGCGCTTAACATTGTAGTCGATATCCCCTATCTGATTCGTAATACTTCTTTGCGGCAAGACTAATAGCGTATCTATATTTTTATAATTTTGCCTTAAGGCATCTAAAAAACTTAAGGCAGGAAATATATGACCGCCGCTTGCGCCAGTGATAACTAAAATCCTCACCCCGCTCTTCCTTTCTTACCTATACCCCAGCCCTGCTAGGAAGGGCGGGGCTCACCCCGCTCTTCTTTATATCGCCTAAGTTACTCTCGCCAAGAAGGGCGGGGCTCTTCTCTCGCCTTCCAGAAATTCTAAAGCTTGAGGCTCGGAATTCGCCCCGAGCAGGAATAATATACTTATTGTCAGCTGCGAGGGACGAGGGGCTCTTCTCTCGCCTTCCAGAAATTCTAAAGCTTGAGGCTCGGAATTCGCCCCGAGCAGGAATAATATACTTATTGTCAGCTGCGAGGGACGAGGGGCTCATGGATACTCTCCTGTGCGCGCAATATTCATCAAAATACCTACGCTAATTATATCAAAGATAAGCGAAGAACCGCCATAACTGATAAAAGGCAAAGGCAGGCCTTTTGTAGGGAATATGCCGCAGGAAACCCCGATATTGATTATTGCCTTGAGCGCGATCATCAAAACCAATCCTAAACTAAGAAAATACCCGAATTTATCCGGCGCATTCTTAACTATCTTGAGACATTGGTGAATAAAAATTATAAATAATATTATTACGCCTATTGTGCCCCATAATCCGCATTCTTCTCCGATTATAGAGAAAATAAAATCCGTATGGGCTGCAGGCAGATAAAAAAGTTTTTGCTTGGAATGGCCCAGACCGACTCCAAATATTCCGCCTGAACCAAGAGAAATCTGGGATTGGATAATCTGAAAACCGCTGCCTTTAGGATCTAACCAGGGATTCAAGAACGCCATGATACGCATCCTGCGGTATGGCGCACTGAATATCAAAACATAAAGTAAAGGAAGGCCGGCCAAAATTAAACTCAAAAGATAAGTCAGCCTTACCCCGGCGATAAACAGCATAATAAATACTACTATGCCTATAACGAAAGCGGTCCCTAAATCCGGCTGCATAAGAATTAATAATACTGTTAACCCAAGGATAAGTATCTGAGGTATAAATCCTTGCCATAGCGTCTCTATCGTATTGCCTTTGCGATGAATAAAATCCGCAATATAAATTATTATCGCTAAAATCGCTAATTCCGAAGGTTGGAAACTAATGAATTTGAACCTGAACCATCTGCGGGCTCCGAAAATCTCTCTTCCTATACCGGGTATTAAAACCAATACCAGAAGTAAAAGAGAAAATATTAATACGGGCTTAGCAAATCTCCTGAACTTGCGATAATCAACATTCATCACTAAAAATGCGAGCAATACTCCTAAGAAAATAAAGATGATATGCCTTTTTAAAAAAAAGAAGCTATCCTGATATCTCTCCCAGGCATAGATACTGGAGGCGCTATAAATCATCACTATGCCAATACAAATCAGAATAACGGTAGTAGTAAATAAATTTACCCGAATATTACGAACCATCTTGGCCTTTGTTTTTGGCTAAATTAAAAACCGCTTCCTTAAAAACCCTGCCTCTTTCTTCAAAATTTTGAAACATATCAAAACTGGAGCACATCGGAGATAACAAAACACAATCCCCGGGCTTGGCTTTTAAAAAAGCCTTCTCGACCGCCTCTTCTAAAGTAACGGCTTTTTGGATGAATAAAGAACCCCCAAGCGCATCCTCGATTTTATCTGCTGCTTCTCCGATCAATACCGCTTCTTTCACCTTTTCTCTTGCCAGGTCTCGGATCACCCTATAATCAATACCTTTATGCCTGCCTCCGGCAATTAAAATTATCGGCTCGGGGATATTTTTTAAGGCCCAAATAGTAGAATCCGCGGTCGTCGCCTTAGAATCATTAATAAATTTTATATTGTTAATCTTGGTCACAAATTCTAAGCGGTGCTCGATCCCCTTAAATCCACTAAAAACCTTAAAGCATAATTCGCTCTTTATTCCCAATATCGAAGCCACGGCTAAAACCGCAGACTGATTGGGATTTAAATTCTCTCCCCCTTTAAAATATATGACCCTGGACTTGCTCTCCTTTGCCAAATCCCTAACCGCCAGGTCATCATCATTAAGGATTAAATAATCAGAATTATCCTGATTCATAAAAATGCGCTTTTTGGCGTTGAGATATTCCTCCATATCTTTGTGCCTATCAAGGTGATTACGGTTAAAATTAAGAATTACCGCTATCTTAGGTTTAAATGCCCTTACTCTCTCCAGCTGAAAAGAGCTTGCTTCTAAGGCGACAAAATCATCGGATTCTATCTTGGCGACTTCTCCTGAGAATGGGCTACCAATATTACCGCAAATAAAAACCTTTTTCCCGGCTGCCTCTAATACTTTGCCGATTAATGTTGTTACTGTAGTTTTTCCGCTTGTACCGGTAACCGCAATCACAGTCCCCGGACACAATAACCAGGCAAGCTCTATCTCGCTGATTACCGGTATTTTAAATTGTTCGGCCCATAAAATTAGTAAGGCGTTATTTGCCACCCCAGGAGAAACAACTATAAAATCCCTATTTTTGATAAATTCCTGGGTGTGTTTTCCCAGTTCTAACTTGACGGCAGAGGACTTTAATTCTGAAGCTTTAAGGCGCGTAGCTTCACCGTCCCGGTTGTCAGTAATGAATACTTCTGCTCCCAAATCACATAGCAAATTGGCGCAGGCTAAACCTGAACGCGCCAACCCCACTATGGTAACTCTTTTATTCTGAAATTGTCCTGTATCCTTCATCGCTAAAATTAGATCAAAAAGGCTAAGGTTCTAGGAGCCTAAACCTTAACCTTATTCGCGCGCGACCTAACGTATTTTCAATGTAACTAACGTAAGGAGTGCCAGAAGGCTGGCCACAATCCAAAATCTAACTATGACCTTGCTCTCTGGCCAACCCAAAAACTGAAAATGGTGGTGCAAAGGAGCAATTCTAAATATGCGCTTTTTGGTAAGGCGAAAGGAGGCTACCTGTAAAATTACCGATAAGGCTTCTACCACAAATATGCCGCCAACAACAACTAAAAGTAATTCTTTTTTGATTAATAACGCGGTTGTTCCCAGGGCGCCGCCTAAAGCTAAAGAACCCACATCTCCCATAAAAATAGAGGCGGGATAACAATTAAACCACAAAAAGCCTAATCCCGCACCTAGTATAGCAGCGCAAAAAACAGCTAATTCTCCGCTACCTGCCAGATAAGGAATAAAAAGATAATGGCTAAATTTTATATTTCCCGATACATAACTTAAGACACTAAAAGCTAAAGACACCATAATCACAATTCCGACAGCCAAACCGTCTAAGCCGTCAGTAAGATTTACAGCATTGGAAGAACCCGTGATGACGAGAATCACAAATAAGATATAAAAAATACCTAATTCTAAGGATATGTCTTTTAAAAAAGGGGCATCTAACCTTGTGCTGCCCTCAAACTTTAAAAAAATAACGATCCCGAGAATCAACCCTAAGACTATCTGGCTGATAAATTTTGCTGCGGCGGTCAGGCCTTTTGATTTCTTGCGGATATGTTTTAGATAATCATCAATAAATCCGGTTATCCCTAACCAGACTGTGCTGAATAAAACTAAGATTATATATTTATCAAAGATATCTGCCCAAAGCAATGTCGCAGACAATATCGCCAATAATATCAATATGCCGCCCATGGTGGGCGTATCTTGCTTTTTGCTGTGTAGTTCATATAACTTCGCACTCTCTTCCTTCCTTATATTCTCGCCTATCTTAAGGCGCGCGAGTATTCTTATTATTATCGGGCCGAAGATAAGGCTAATCAGAAATGCGGTCATTGCTGCCATCGCCGCACGAAAGGTGATGTAGCGAAAGACATTGAAAAAAGAAATTAAATCGTGTAACGGATAAAATAAGTAATATAGCATGTTTAGGAGTCCTTAAAAATCTCTTCCATCTTCATTGCCCGGGAACCCTTAACCAGCACGATATCATCTTCTCTGGGCGAAATTTTATCAAATAAAATATCTCGCGCATCCCGGCAGGATTCGCAGGTGAATATATTTCTGATGTTAAAACCGCATCCCCTGGCTGCGTCTGCTGCCAATTTAGAAAGTTTTCCTACCGTTATCAATGCATCGCAAATCTTTGCTGCCTGACGCCCAGCTTGGAAGTGAAATGAGCTTTGACGGCTTCCTAATTCTAACATGTCGCCCATAACAAAAATCTTTCTACCCTGAGTGCTAAAATTATCCAAAGTATCCAAGGCCTGCTTTAAAGAAAGGGGATTGGAATTATATGTATCATCAATAAACTTTATTTTATCCAATTTAATAAGCTTTAGCCTGCCTGCGGGAAACTCAAAACTAGCCAGCCTCGATGAAATCTCTTGGTATTTTAGACCAAAAAGCCTTCCCAGAGTTATAGCTACCAAGGCATTATAGATACTATGATATCCCAGCGTCTTTAAAATAAATTTATGCTGCAGATTAACCAAAAATTCTAACCCTTGGCCGGAAATCTTGGCAGCCGTAGCCGAAAAATCCGCTTTGTTTTTTAGGCCAGACCGAAGGATAAATGGTTTCTTGGTCTTCTTCATAGCTTCTCTTCTTAATAATTCATCATCCGCATTCAATAAAGCAAGATAAGGATGCTTTAAATTCTCAATCAGTTTGTATTTTTCGTTAAAGACCCCCTTTAAATTATGCAAGAATTCAAGATGCGAAGGGCCAATATTGGTAATCACGCCTATATTGGGAAGGCAAACCTTAGCCAGATATTGGACTTCGCCAAAATGGTTTGTGCCTACCTCTAAAACCACCGCATCATGCTTGCTTTCAAGCTTAAGCAAAGTCAAAGGAAGGCCTATCTGATTATTTTTAGTGCCTTCATTTTTCAGGACATTAAATCTTTTGGATAATACCCAGGCAATCATTTCTTTAACGGTAGTCTTACCATTACTACCTGTTACGGCGATAACCGGGATATCGAATTTTGCCCGTTGAAAACGGGCAATATCACCCAAAGCCTTTACCGTATCCTTAACTTGAATGCAGGGTATTTCACTCGTCTTACATTCTTTGCTGCCTATTTCTTTGATAATGCAGCTTGCACCTTTATCTATTGCCTGATTAATGAAATTATGGCCATCAAAATTGTTTCCTTTTATGGCCAGGAAGGCCTCATGCTTTTTGACGGTCCTAGAATCTATAGAAATGGATGCAATAAGATGCTTTCTCATCCCGCCGATTAGTTTACCTTTAGTGGCTTTTAATAATTCTTCGACCTTAAACATGCGGTTATGACCTCGCGATCATCAAAATGCACGGCCTTGTCTTTTAATATTTGGTAATTTTCATGGCCTTTGCCTGCGACTAATATAATATCACCGGATTTGGCTAAAGATAAAGATTTAATTATCGCCTCTTGGCGCCGGGGGATAATACAATAGTTATTCTTTCTTATCCCTTTTTTAATATCGTCAATTATGGCTTGCGGGTTTTCCGAACGCGGATTGTCATTAGTAATAATTGCGTAGTCCGCCAATTCTGAAACAACATGACCCATCTTGGGCCTTTTAGTCTTATCGCGCTCTCCACCGCACCCAAAGACCACAATAATCCTTTTTTGGGATAATCGCCTTAAGGCCTTAATAACATTACTCAGCGCATCTTCGGTATGGGCGTAATCCACAAAAACCGAAAAATCTGCGTTACCGTTAATCCTTTCCAGCCTCCCCGGCACAAAATTAAACCTCTCGATTGCAGATTTGACCACTTCTAAATCTAAGCCTTCACTTAAAGCAAAGGCCGCGCTTGCCAATATATTATAGACGTTATGCCGGCCAATAAGCCGAGTTTGAAAATTTGTTTTTATTTCAGCGGTTTGCAAAATAAATTCGGTTTGCGAGATATCGAACCTGATATCCCTTGCTTGTATATCAGATGAGCAATCAATGCCATAGGTAATTATCTTGGCCTTAGTTAATTTTTTAATCTTTGCGCCATAGGCATCATCATTATTTATAATGGCAAAAGAACCTGGACTCAAGTCTTTAAAGAGTTTACTTTTAGCCCTAAAATAATTGGCTTTGGTTTTATGGTAATCTAAATGGTCTTGGGTTAGATTGGTAAAGATGGCAGAATGGAAATTTACTGCCCCTGTCCTGTCCTGGTCAAGGGCATGCGAAGAAACCTCCATAACCGCATAATTTACGCCTTCCCCCCGCATTTGCGCTAACATGGATTGAAGCTCTATCGGTCCGGGAGTAGTATTTTTGGAAGAAATGACTTTATCTTTGAAGCGATAATTAATCGTGCCTATAACTGCGGGATTAAGGCCGGCTTCTTTTAATATAGATTCGATGAGATAAGATATCGTGGTCTTACCATTGGTTCCCGTTATGCCTACAACCTTCAATTGAGAGGAAGGATTTTTATAAAACGCAGCTGCTAATTTCGCCACCGCCTTGCGCGTATCCCTGACTCCTATAACAGATATATCTTTTGGGATTTGGGATTTGGGATTTGGGATTTGAACTACTACTGCCTTCGCTCCCTTATTTACCGCTTCTTCAATAAACTTATGCCCGTCGTCCTTGTTACCTTTTATGGCCACAAAGATAAAATTATCCCTCACTACTTTTGAATTGCAGCTTATACCTTGTACTTCAAAGTCATTAAGCCTTGAATAGATGCGTTGGCGCTTATCTAATGATTCAATTAACTGTTTTAGTCTCATTTTGCTTTATCTAAAAAATAATGATTGTATTGATTACACAGATTTTTTCCCGCTGTTGCGGGATCCCGCCCGCGAATCTAACTTATTTAGCGGGGAAAAAAGATTGCATTCACCCCGTTAGAAATCAAAGATTTTCTAACGGGGCAAGGATTTTTCTGTTGAAGATTTAATCTGTGTAATCTGTCTTTTAATCGGTGTAATCATAATATTATTTAGTTGAGGCATTATTTAAGGCAATAACTTCCTGGGGTAACTGTTTTGTCTTCAGATATCTTAAAGTTTCCGTGGCTACATTTTTGAATACCGGAGCAGCCACAACGCCACCGAAGTAATAGGGCCGGGGATCATCTACAATTACGGCAATAGCAATAACCGGCTCTTCGGCAGGCGCAAAACCAATAAAAGAAGCCACAAATTTATTGTGGGAATAAGCGCCGTTAGGCTCTAATTTCTGCGCGGTTCCTGTTTTGCCTGCTGCGCTAAAGCCAGAAGGACTGGCTAATTTTCCTGTGCCGTCTTGCACTACTCCCGTAAGTATCTTTTTAGCCCTTGCGGCTGTATCCTGAGATATAACCTTACGAATAACTGCTGGCGAGTACTTCTTGATAGTCTCTGCGAGCTTATCCCGCACTTCCTTTACAACATAAGGCTTAACCAGCTGTCCGCCATTAGCAATGACCGAGACAGCAGTTGCTAATTGTAGCGCCGTCACCCCTACCTCTTGGCCTATGGGCAATGCGGCAATAGATATCTTAGACCAAAAGCGCGGTTCCTTGGCCATGCCTGTGATTTCTCCGGGAAGATCAATTCCTAATTTTGAACCAAATCCAAAGAGCCTTATATATCGGTAAAGCAGATCGTTTCCTAAAATTTGCGCCGCCTTGACCGTGCCAATATTGCTTGATTGCTCGATGACTTCTCTAAAAGTAAGCCATCCGTGGGGACGATGATCGTGGAGTATGTGGGTAGCCACTTTATAAGAGCCGTTCTCGCAAAAGAATTTATTTTCTTCGCTTACCTTTTTCTCTTCCAAGGCTGCCGAAAGAGTCACAATTTTAAATACCGAACCGGGTTCGAACAGATCACTGATGGCGCGGTTACGCATCTGTTCTTTGTCAGCATTAGAGTATTCATTCAAATCAAAGGTTGGCCGCACAGCTAAAGCCAGGATTGCTCCAGTATAAGGGTCCATAACTACTACGCTTGCGCCTTTGGCGTGATAGGCCTTGAAGGCCTTATCCAGCTCTCGTTCAGCGATAAACTGAATTATCTCATCGACGGTCAGGACTAAATCATAACCGTCCTTGGGCAAAACCATCTCTTCCCATAAGTCTAACTTTTTCTGGCGCGCGTCTCTTAAAAACACGGCTCCGCCGGGCTCGCCCTTAAGGTATTTATCATAATAAAGCTCAATTCCCTCAAGCCCTGTATTGTCTAATCCGGCAAAGCCTATAATATGGCTGGCCAGGTAACCGTTAGGGTAACAACGCTTGGTTTCTTTAATAAAATTAAGCCCTTTGATATTTAATCTTTTAATTGCCTCGCTTTGCGCGGCATCAATCTTGCGCGCAACCCAGACAAAAGACTTTTCACGGTATAATCTATCCTTTAAATAATTATAATCCACGCCCAGGATAGGCGAGAGCTGCCTGATAATTGCTTCTTTGTCTTTATCCTGTATTTCTAAAGGGTCGGCAAAAAGCGAATCCACGGATATGTTTATTGCCTGGGGCTTAAGGTTAGTATCATAGACTGTTCCTCGGCGGGGCTCCAATTCCACAAATAGATAGTGTTGTCTTTTAGCGAGCTTGGAAAGATAATTTGCGCGAAAGAATTGAATGAAAAAAATGCGGGCTATGCAAAATACGAAAAAGGCAAAAAAGAATAAAAACACCGCATCCAATCTGCGGCGATAATTACTGATATACACAATTGTCTAGGTTTGTCTTCGGCCTTGCTCAGTATATTTTAAAACATACTGAACTCGTCGAAAGAAGTGAGATTTAAGGGTTGATAGTCTTAGCCTCTGCCTGTCTTTTAATGCTAAAAAAACGCGAAACAAAATTTTCTCTCTTTAAGTTACGCGCCCTTGTGCCTAAGCCTTCTTTAAGTGAGGTTAGCCTTACTAACTGGTAAGTGTCAGGCATCTCGAAATCCGCGCAATCCGAAACCTTATTAAAGATATGCACTAAAGAGGCCTTTCTTCCAATATTGTATCTCAAGATACTGTTTTTATCAAGTAAATCTTGAAATACTGCCTGGTTCTTTTCGGCAACATAGCCAAGACGAAAGATCTCTGCCTGCAAGCAGACATAAAGGAGAGAGGACAAAGTAGCAAAGGAAACAATCAATAGAAATTTGGATAGCCTCATCTTTAATGAGCCCACAACTTACGGAAGCTCTGAAAAGAGCAACGTAAGTTGTTCGGGCGAATTATAATCTTTCCGCAACCCTTAATTTGCTGCTGCGGCTCGAAGGGTTCTCTTCTATCTCTATGTAGGTAGCTGTTTGCGGCTTGGGGGTTATAATATTTATTAAGCCCTCGTAAGCCAATTTTCGGAAACCGAACTTAACGATACGGTCTTCTAAAGAGTGAAAAGAGATAACGCATATCCTGGATTTTTTATTCAGCAATTCAATTGCCTTGCTTATCGCCATTTCCAATGTCTCTAACTCTCTATTCACGGCGATGCGTACTGCCTGAAAAGTCCGCGTTGCCGGATGTATCCGATAATACCTATGTCTATATCGAAGAGGTATCGCCTTCTGGACAATACTGCTTAGCTCTAAGGTCGTAGCAATGGGGTGTTTCTCTCTTTCTCTTACTAAAATATGGGCAATGCGGTTATGCCATCTCTCTTGGCCAAAAGCCCAAAGTAATGACGATATTTCTTCTTCATTAAGGTTATTGACTAAATCATATGCGGATATATTGCTGTTCCTGTCTAAACGCATGTCCAGGGGGCCCCCGTTTTGAAAACTAAAACCGCGTTCCGGATCTTCCAGCTGAAAAGAAGAAATACCCAAATCAAATAATACGCCGTCTATCTTGGAAATATTTAAAGTTTTCAAGATGTTATCGATATCAATAAAATTACTATGTATAAAATCACAAGACTCGCTAAAATTAGCTAATCTTTCCTTGGCTATGCTTAACGATTCTTGGTCGCGGTCAATGCCAATAAGCCTTCCCCCGGGCATGATGCGTTCTAAAATGCCTTGGCTATGGCCGCCAGTTCCTATCGTGGCATCAACAATAGTCTTACCCGGCCTCAAGTCCAAATAATCTAAAACTTCAGTAAGCATAACGGGGGTGTGAAATTTAAACATCCATTAACTTCTCAGCGATCTCTTCAAAAGACTGCCTTGAACTTCCGTAAAATTCCTGCCATTTATCCTTCGCCCAGATTTCAATTCTATTGGACACGCCGACTATCATTACCTCTCTTTTTATCTCGGCGAAATCCTTGAGGTACTGTGGCAGCAGGATTCGTCCTTGTTTATCCACGATAACTTCTACTGCCCCGGAAAAATACAGCCGGTTAAATGTACGCGCCTGCTGCTTAGTAAAAGTAATGGCTTTAAATTTTTGTTCCTGCGAACGCCATTCTTCTTCGGAGAACATAAAAAGACATTTATCTAATCCGCGGGTAACAAAAAACTTCTCGATGAAATTGGCCTTGGCAGCCTCACGAAATTTGGCAGGTAAGATAAGACGACCCTTGCGGTCTATGGAATGCAAATACTCGCCATAGAACATAGATGCTTCCTTTCCACTTTACTCCACTTTTATCCACTTTGTATCCAAAGTATAGATAAAAATTACCCGTTTGTCAAGATAAAAATTTCCTAACTTTATTAAATACAATGGGTAGTGGTTAAGGAATGCTTATGAGGGCATATTTTGGGGTATCTAATTGTGGCGGGAAAATATCCTTTTGGCCAAAGTTATGTCTTTTTTAATCTGTTTGACTAAAGGTTTAAGGGTGGAAAATCTTTTTTTCTCTCTTATCTTCTTAATAAACTGTACCTCTAAATTTTCGCCGTAAATATTTTTTTTAAAATTAAATATATAAACTTCTATATTCTCTATTTTTTTATTTTCCCCCTTTTTATTTTTCCTTAAAAAAGCCGGCTTATTTCCGATGTAAATAACGCCTTTTAATTTCTTATGGCGATAAAATATTCTCGCTGCGTATACGCCCTTGGGAGGAATGACTTCATGGTGGGGATTTATATTTGCGGTAGGAAAACCCAATCTCCTCCCCCAGGCTGCTCCTTTAATTACCGTCCCCAAAACACTCACTGGCCTGGCGAGCAGCTTCTGGGCATTGGCGAGATGGCCCTGCGCGATTAATCTGCGGATATAAGTGCTACTTATGGGTTGATTATCTATTTTGATGATCCCAAATGTCTTTAATTTGTAATTATATATCCGGGAGAATCTCTTCAACATTTTACAATCGCCCTCGGCATTTCTGCCGAATCTAAAATTCCTGCCAATATATATGGAACTTGCGCCGAGCTTATTGACGAGGATGTCCTTGATAAAATCTTCGGCTGACTGTTTCGCAAAAAACTTATTAAATCTTACTACGATACAGGCATCGATTCCAATTTCGCTGATGAGTCTTAAGCGGTGCTCTAAGGAATATAGAGTCTCTTCATTCTGGGGATGCGGCCAAAAGGTTAAAACCACGCTTGTCCCTTTTGTCCGCCGCGCCTCTTTGGCTGCGGCCTTAAGAATGCTGCGATGAGCGCGATGCACTCCGTCAAATACACCCAAGGCAACCGCGGGTTTCTTAAATTTCTTGATTTTGTTTAATCCGTACGTAACTCTCACTTCAAGTTTTCTTTTATTTTATCCAGGGATTTTTTGGTAACCGCTCTTAGCTTGCCTTTGATAACAAAACCGCTGGCAGCCTTATGGCCTCCGCCACCAAAAAATTTGGCGATTTTATTCACGTCAACCCTGCCCTGAGACCTTAAATTTACCCTTACTTCGTTTTTAGTATCTACATTTCCCCTAAACAAGACTACAACCTCAACTCCCTTGATTGCCCGGGCAAAACTTAATATATGCTCGCTTAAATCAAAAGATATCTTTCTCTTGTTAAGCATACTGCGTCTGATTTGAAACCAGGCAATCTTTCCTGACTCCGAAATCCTTAAAGTAGGTAATATCTTAGCTAACAACTTCATGTCCTCCAAAGGGATATTTCCGTATATGTTCCTATAAACCTCTGAGACATTAATATTGTATCTTAATAGTTCGGATACTGCCTGATGCGTGAAGCTTGTGGTATTGATATAACGAAAACAGCCCGTATCCGTCATCATGCCCGCATATAAGGCTATGGCTATCTCTCTATCAAATGGAAGGTGCAATTTTTTGAAGAGCCTGTAAATCATTTCACTGCATGAAGAGGCGTTCGGCTCTACCCAGTTTGTGTCTCCGAATTTTTCATTACTTATATGATGATCGATATTGAGAATAGGCTTATTATCCTTATTTAATTTACGTACACTACCGCACCTTCTCAAATCAGAACAATCCAGGCTCACAAAACAATCAAACTTTATCCCGCTTAAATTTTCTTTAAACCTCTTTATATGTTTTAACCCCGGGAGAAACCCATATCCATAAGGAACATCGCCATCATTGACAATGATGGAATCTTTGCCCAGGGCTTTAATAAGCCTAAAAAAAGCTAACTCCGAACCCAAGGCATCCCCTTCCAAATTGGTGTGGGTCGTGATTAAAAAATTCTTATTTCTTTTTAGGCACGCGATTACCCTTTTTAGGCTCATCCCGCCCTTCCTTTCTCGATTTTAGCCCAGCCACTCCTCTAGGGGAAGGGCGGGGCTCATTTTGCTCCTTTATCTCGTTAAGGACCTCTTCTATTCTAACACTATATTCTGTGGATCTGTCTTCTCTAAAAATAATCTCGGGGGCAAGTCTTAAATTGATTCTCTGGGCGATTAACCTGCGGATAAAACCCAAAGCCGAATCCAGCGCCTCTTGGGTTTTCTTATAATCCTGGTCTTTACCCAAAACGCTAAAAGATATCTTGGCATACCTTAAATCCTCGGTTAACTCTACCTTGGTAATAGTCACAAACCCTAAACGCGGATCATTCAATTCATCATGAATTATGAGGCTTGCCTCTTTCTTTATGGCTTCAGCAACTCGATTGCGTCTTGACATCTAAATCATCTCCATTTCATGGTTAATCAACTCTGCACTATTAAAGTTTTCGACAAAATTAATTATTTCCGAAAGAACACTATTCATATGCCTTTTGTCTTTCTCCACGCCCACTATAGCTAAAGTAGCCTTCTGCCATTTGTCCTCATCGTCTATCTGGGTAATAGCCACATTAAACTTATTACGCATCTTCGCCTTTAAACTATGCAGGACCATCCTCTTATCTTTAAGCGAATTACTCTCGGGTATAAAGAGAAGTAATTTTAAGATCCCGATGGTCATTATTTTTTTATTAATCTTTTGATTAGCGCCAATTCGCCTTCTTTGTTTCTCACCAACCCCTCAAGCCTGGCTTTTAAAACCTGCCTAAAAATCTTCTCATAATCCGGACCGGGTTTAATTCCTAATCTGCGCAGATCGTCCCCCGAGACAAAAACACGCATCCCGTTGTAAATTCCAAAAAACCTTTCGATATGTTTCTTAACGTTATTGTCCTTAGTTTTTGCCTTAATCAAAAGAGTAGCCTCATAACTTAATGGCTCAAGTAAATCAAAGATTTTTACCGGGCTAACTTTATTTTTGCTTAAACCGGAAATAACTTTACGACAAGAGGAATGATAGCTTAAGATTCTTCTCTCGTCTCCTTTGGAAAATACAAATTTCCTACAAACTAATTTGATATCATCAGGCTTTAGCGCATCCGTAAGCCCTATAAAATAAATTAGCCAAGTATCGAGCTGCCGGCGGTGGGAATAATTTTTCTTAAACCAACTAACCTGACTTTGAATCGCATTAAGAAGTTTATAATTATTTTTCGATAGAGATAAGTGCGGATTTATAAAGCTTAAACCCGCTAATCTTTGCAAACGCCTTATCTGCTTTAAGGGCCCTTCTTCTTTTAATAATAAAATCAATTCATTGCGTATCCGCTGCGGCTGAATCCTGTCTAGCATTCCCATTTTCACCGCTTCTTTTAAACAGGTGAAAGTTTCGGGCTTGAGCCTAAAATTGTATCTTTCGGAAAAACGAATAACTCTTAATATGCGCGTAGGATCATCAATAAAACTTAAACTATGCAATATGCGTATCCTCTTATTTTCTAGGTCATCTTTACCGCCAAAAAAATCAATAAGCCCGCCAAAGTTTTTGCGGTTTATACTTATAGCCATAGCATTTATGGTAATATCGCGCCTAAATAAGTCGTCTTTTAAACTGCCGCTTGTAACTAAAGGGAGCGCTGCGGGATGAGGATAATACTCCTTTCTTGCTGTCGCAAAATCAATTTTAAGATTAGGCTTAAGTATGGTTGTAGCCGTTCGGAATCTTTTATGCTGAATAAGGCGGGCATTTAACTTTTTAGCAAAATCTTGAGCAAACTTTATCCCCTCGCCTTCGATTACAAAATCTAAATCTAAATTCTTCGCCCCCAGAAGCAGATCCCGCACAAACCCGCCTACAAGATAAGCGGATAAATTATTTTGGGATGAAATATCTCTGGCCAGATAAACCAAATCCCGGATTTCTCTTCTTAATTTGTTAAAATAATTTTTCGTTTTCATTTTAAGGCCGCGGGTGAAACATCTTATGTATAGTCTTGAGCCTATCCTTATTTATATGCGTATAAATCTGCGTGGTAGAGATATTAGAATGGCCGAGCATTTCCTGAACTGAACGCAGGTCTGCGCCTCTTTCTAATAAATGCGTGGCAAAAGAATGCCTTAAGATATGCGGCCGCATAGGTTTTTTTATTCTGGCTTCTTTGGAGTATTTTTTGATCAGCTTCCAAAATGATTGCCGGGAAATCTTGCTTCCAAAGCGGTTCAAGAATAGAAATTCGGATTCTTTTTTCAAAAATTTTGGCCGGCTAAACTCTAAGTATCTTTTAAGGCTGATGATGGCCTTCCTGCCTAAAGGTATAACCCGTTCTTTATTGCCTTTACCGATGCAACGCAAGAATCCCACCCCTAAGTTGAGGTTATCCATTTTTAGGTTTACGGCTTCGGAGACGCGCATGCCTGTAGCATACAAAGTTTCCAAAATCGCCCTATCCCTTATACCCTGCTTATCTCTAAGATTTGGCTGATTGAGCAGCGCGTCTACTTCGTTCAAAGAAAGGGTATCCGGAACCTTTTTCCATAATTTCGGCGAATCAATAAGGCTAGTGGGGTCGCTATTTAAGATTCTTTCCCTGACTAAAAATCTATAAAATACCTTAATGGCAGCCAGGCGCCTGGCAATAGAATTAGCTGTCAGGCCTTTATCCTTCTGATAAAGCATAAAATTGATTATTTCGTTCTTGGAAGTCCTGGATAAAGTATCTATATGATGGCGACGGGCGAGAAAATCCATATAAAAATTAAGGTCTCCCCGATAAGAAACAATGGTATTGCGGGATAATCCGCGTTCAACTGATAAATAGCTCAAGAAAGTGTCGATGAGTTCGCGCATACTAAGTTAAAAAAGGGTTGCTCCTCTTTTCTGCCCCGATAGTAGAGTTTGGACCGTGTCCGGGGTAGATAACCGTATCATCAGAAAGAGTGAGTAATTTTTCTTTCACGGATTTGATCAGTAAAGATTCATCTCCTCCGGATAAATCCGACCTGCCAATGCCTTGGCAAAATAGACTGTCTCCGGTAAAAACAATTTTATCCGTTGGTTCTTTAAGAATTAATGCTATCCCTCCGGGCGTATGCCCAGGCACATGCATAACTTGTAATTGAATACCATCCAGCTCAATGGTTTGTTTATCTTCTAAAGTCTTGATTTCGGATTTAACCTCGCAGGGTGAAGCAAAAATCCCTGAAAGATTGAGCCCAGGATCTTTCAAAAAGGTTAAGTCCTGGCGATGAATATAAATAGGCGCGCCAAACTTATCATCGCATCCGATATGGTCATAATGGCCGTGGGTATTGATGATCAGGCCGGGGCTGAGTTGGTATTTGTTTAAAACCTGCCTGATCTTGCGCTCCTGGTCTCCGGGGTCAATAATTATTGCCCGGGAATTATTTCGCGAGGCCAGGATATAGCAATTGACCTCCATCGGCCCGACACAAACAGTCTCTAGAATCATGATAAATAATTTTTTACCTTATCATATGAAAAATCCCGCAGAATATTTCTTTTTATCTGCTCTGCGGTTAAACGATTTACCGCGATATTGTTACCGTATAAATCCTGCGCGATAATCTCATCAAGTTCCTTAATTTGGTTAATATAAACATCCAGTTTAGCCTTTTTTTCATCGTTTAAAAGCAATCTTAGTTGCTTAAGATTCTTAACCATCTCATTTAGGCAATCCTTCTGTTTCTTACGATTGGCCCCTTCGTATAATGCTCCGATTAATTCATCATGCCAGGATCTCCAGAACAGAAAATATTGACGGTACAGCTCCTCCTTGGTCATCTGAGTTACTTTATATTCTTCGGGCGCCAGTACTAATTCCTCTTTAGGCAAATTTTCTTTTTTACGCTTACGCGTGAATTTGCGCACAAAGGCCTCGCAACCCAATAAACTAAATATTAAAAAACAAACAATGGATAAGCGGATAATCATTTTAACCTTCATTTAAGCATCTCCTTCCCCCGCCTTTGGCGGGGGATCCCGCCTCTTACAAAGAAGTTAATAGGCGGGAGAATTCTTTTTCATTAATAATCTTTACCCCTAATTTCCTGGCCTTATCATACTTGGAGCCGGGATTATCTCCTGCTACCATAAAATCTGTATTCTTGCTTACGCTGGATGAAGGATTTCCGCCATATTTACGCACTAATCCTTTAGCCTGAGAACGGCTATAATCTCTCAATTCTCCGGTGAAGACTACGCTTTTTCCGGTTAAAGGAGTCGGTTTCAATTCAGAAACCTCCTCTTTTAAATTAAGACCAGATTTTCTTAGTTCTTGAATTAACTTTCGCGTCTGGTTTTGAGAAAAATAATCGGCGATTGATTGGGCCATAACTGGTCCGACTTCATAAATAAGATCAAAATCTTCTTTTTCAGCGGCTAATAGTTTATCCATTGTCCTAAATTGACGCGCCAAAACATAGGCTGCTTTTTCGCCAACATGGCGGATACCCAAGGCATAAATTAAGCGGGATAAAGGCTGGCCCTTGCTCTTCTGAATTGCCGAAAGTAAATTTTTCGCCTTCTTGTCCTTAAATAATTCCAATTTCAATAAATCTTCTTCTTTGAGTTTATAAATATCGGCAAAATTATGCACTAACTTCAAATCAACGAGCTGCTCGACCACTGCTTCTCCTATTCCCTCAATATCCATTGCGGTACGAGAAGCAAAATGCAAAAGTCCTCTTTCTAATTGCGCAGGACAAGATGGATTAATGCAGCGATAGGCTACATCCTCTTCTTTTTCTTTGACTACTTTACCCGAACAAACAGGGCAGGCCTTGGGAATTGCAAAAGGCTTCTTACCCTGCGACTTTATCACTTTAACTACCTTGGGGATTACCTCTCCTGCCCTTTCGATTAAGACGCGGTCACCTTCTCGGATATTTAAACGCCTAATCTCGTCAAAATTGTGCAGGGTCGCATGCCTGATAACTACGCCTGCGCACTCCACAGGCTCAAGTTCAGCCGTAGGAGTAATTACGCCTGTCCTTCCCACATTAACATTAATCTTAATGACCGTAGTCGTTGCCTGCCGGGCAGGAAACTTATAGGCTACTGCCCAGCGGGGACTTTTTAAGGTAAAACCTAATTTTTCCTGTTGGGATAAATTGTCTACCTTTATTACCATCCCGTCTATATCATAACTTAATCTTTCTCTCTTTTCCTGCCATAGTTTGCAGTAATCAATAACCTCATCCAAGTTTTTACAAAGCTTAGCATTGAGATTAGCGCGTATACCCCATTCTTTAAGCCGACCGAAAAATTCCCACTGGCTGACAATATCTACTCCGTTATATTCTCCTAAGGAATGGGCAAAGAAATTAAGCCTTCTTTCGGCTACCATATTGGCATCTAAAAGTTTTAAGGAGCCGCTGGCGGAATTGCGCGGATTGGCAAATAGCACCTCGTCGTCTTTTTCCCTTTGTTTATTAAAAATCTCAAAATCCTTCCTATCCATATAAACTTCGCCGCGTATCTCGATAAAATCCGGGATTTCTTTGCCTAATAAACGCAAAGGTATAGCGCGGATAGTTTTTATATTTGCGGTCACATCTTCTCCTGTTTCTCCGTCGCCCCTGGTAGCGCCAATGGATAATTTTCCTTTCTCATAAGTAATATTTGCGCTCACGCCGTCAATCTTCAATTCCGCTACATATTCCACTTTTTCTCTGTGGCCCAGGCCTTTATGCAAGCGCTCATCCCAATCCCTTAATTCCTCAAAGGAGTAGGTATTATCTAAAGAGCGCATCTTTTGTCTGTGCTTAACCGTCTTAAATCCTTCTAAAATTCCGCCGTTTACCCGCACCGTAGGAGAATCTGCGGTTTTAAATTCCGAATGTTTATCTTCTAACTCCTTAAGCTGGCGCATTAAATCATCGTATTCTTTATCCGAAATCTCAGGCTGATCTAAACAATAGTACATATAATCATGATGTCGGATTTTTTGTCTGAGATTTTCTATTTTATGCTTTATATTTTCAGACATACCTACTTCCCTAATAAAAGCCTCTCTCCGAGAAATTGCGGTAACCCTGCTTCGAGAATCTTCTTCCTTGCCTTCTTTATATCGTAACTTATCCTTTTTATCTGGACTTCTTTCTTGTCTGTATCATATATACAATATGCTGCCTTAGGATTTCCGTCGCGCGGCTGTCCTACGCTACCCGCATTGACAATATACTTAAATCCGTCTTTGATATCCATGGAATAATCTTGCTGGTAATATATATGCCTTTTAAAATCCTGAATAAATATCCCGGGAACATGGGAGTGTCCGATAAAACAAAACTGCGTCTGCATCAGGGCAAAGGTCTTAACCGCAGCACAACCATCGAGCATATAACCAAAATCTTGGGGGCTATCTAATCTGCCGTGCGCTAAAGTTAAATCCTCATTTTCATAGATTAATTTTAGCGATTCTAAAAAATACCTATCTTGGCCACTTAAATTGCGTTTGGTCCAGGATATCGCCTTACTTGCCGCGGGGTTAAAATACTCCGTGGAAAATAAATCTGTACTTGCCCAATCGTGGTTTCCGGCTATGGTAATCATGGCAAGCGTTTTTACTTTTTCAATACATTCTTTGGGATTTGCAGCATAGCCCACTACATCGCCCACGCATAGATACCTATCTATATCTTCCTTCTTATAAACCTCGATAACCTCTTGGAGTGCTTCTAAATTGGAATGGACATCGGAAAAAATGCCGTAGCGCATGGAGCACCTTGCAAACAAATATACAATGACATCCTCCGAAGCCCTGCCATTATTTTCTTATTGAAGGGCAGAGGAGGATCAGAATTGTATCCCAAAATCTTTGAATTCACCTGTTGCCGCAGACCACTCAATGTCCACATCTTGGATGTAGCGAGCGAAATATTTATTAATTCTCTCTAAAAAATCTTTCAAGGAATCTTCTTCTGCTTCTGCCACAACTTCAACTCTTCCGTCACGTAAATTTTTAACCCAACCGGTCGCATTTAAATCATTAGCTATACTTTCGGCGGTGAATCTAAACCCGACTCCTTGAACCCTGCCAGTATAAAGAGCGCGAACCTGTTTCTTCATAGATCAAATCGCAGCTATTAAACGCTGCGCGAACTTATTTTGAGAAATTGACTACTGAAATCTAATCTATGTTACCGCCCCGCAGGAGCGGGGCTGCCGTATCTCCCTTTTCCCCGCTCGGCTTCTGTTGGCAGA